>Ga0207646_10005890_pt1 | contig 12798 bp, 10 predicted proteins | sample KBSK5502metaG_FD_184343 | JGI IMG/M metagenome (GOLD analysis project Ga0207646, IMG submission 184343) | Corn, switchgrass and miscanthus rhizosphere microbial communities from Kellogg Biological Station, Michigan, USA - KBS K5-50-2 metaG... | ecosystem: Host-associated > Plants > Roots >...
ACTGATGGAGAAATCTGATGCGACCGTGAGGAAAATGCTTTCGCGAACGCTGCGCCGTTTAAGAACGCTGTACGAACTGCATGAGAGGAGAGAGGACCATGCATGATGATTTAGTCCCTGAAGAGGGAGAGCAAGCGTATAACCAACTCCTGGCGCTCCTCCGCTCTTCTTCACAAAAGCGAGTGCCGATCGAAGCCACAGAGCAGGCGCAGATCATTGCGCGGGTGCGGGAACGCCTGGTGCAGAAAGACCAGGGGGACTCGCTCAATGGGAAGCTACCTGTACCTCAACCAGGCGTGCTCGATTCATCTCCGCACCAGGCTGAATCCCCTGCAGGAAAGCCTCACCGCGATAAGCGACGCTTGCGCCTGATGGCGCTACTTGCTGCCGCCATGATCGTCGCGGTGCTACTCGGCACTCCTCTCCTCCTTCTAAGACCCCGGCTCCTATCATCAGGTGGTTACAACCAAGCAACTAAAACGCCGGCGGGCCCGCCAACACTGACGCTTTCCCCAACTGTTGCAACTATTGGTAGCACCATCCAGTTATCCATCAAAAACTTTACGCCCAACACACGTGTCGCCCTGACACGTGATATTCAGGAACCTCTCCGTCTCGAGGGAGGCTCCTCCATCATCACTGTCGGCCCGGCAGGTTCGGTGCACGTGGCTGTCACTCTCGATAGCGGTTGGAGGACAGGTTTCCACTTGATTGTAGCTGAAGATCTCAGAACGCACTACACCGCCAGCGCGACGATCCGGATCACTGGAAGGGGCCCGACGCAAACCTATGCCAGTTTTGTAGCGACCAACGGCATCATGTTTGGCTTTGATGCTCAGCATACCCATTTCAATCCGTTTGAGCATATTCTCAATCCAACGACCGTTGGGGGCTTAACGAAGAAGTGGACCTACCAGGCAGAGGGCACTGTCTTCTCCTCGCCAGCGGTAGCGGGTGGCGTGGTCTATGTCGGCTGCTCTTGCGGCTACCTGTACGCCCTCGATGCCGCGACTGGGAAGAAGAAGTGGGCCTACTGGACAGGGGGGAGCCAGGTCAATGATAGTCCAGCGGTGGTGGGTGGCGTGGTCTACTTCGCCTCCGGCGAAGACCACACCCTTCATGCCCTCGATGCCGCGACTGGGAAGAAGAAGTGGGCCTATCAGACAAGAGGCCCTATCGGCAATTCCTCGCCAACGGTAGTGGGCGGCGTAGTCTACTTCGGCTCCTGGGATGGCAACGTGTACGCCCTCGATGCCGCCACCGGGGCGAAGAAGTGGACCTACCACACAAACGGACAAATGTTCTCCTCACCGACCGTGGCCAACGGCGTGGTCTACGTCGGCTCTGATCGGGGCAACGTGTACGCCCTCGATGCCGTATCTGGGGCGAAGAAGTGGGCCTATCCGTTAGCTACAGACTCCTCGGCAACAGTGGCTGATGGAGTGGTCTACGTCAGCGTGTTCGCATTTCATCTCCCTGGTACATGATCCGAGGCGTTTTTGTTTTGCAGGTACTGCGCAGCGTAGTCGAGCGCCGTCAATGAGATGAACTGCTAGCAAGGTTGAGTAGATGATAAAACCACTGCATGAGTACGATGTTCGACTGGCGTTTGTCGGCATTGTAGTAGTCGCAATCATCAAACAGAGGGTGAGAGAGGATAGTAGTTCTACTGCTCTGTCCCTTAAATACGGTAAGAAAAGAGGCGGCGAAGACGGCGTCGTGTTTTACCGGTAGTTTGAGGACTGGGGAAATGTAGGAGTTGGCGCTCCGCTGAAGACAGATGACAACTGGGTTCGTCTGACGAGGGAAAAAAGCACCCGGTTCCTCTCCGAGCAGGGAAATTCCCTCGTCAACAGAGTACCGGTAGGAGAAGTTCGTTAGCTGGTAGCCCACATTTCTTTTGAATGTTGTGGATGCGTTTTGTCAAGGGCTAAAATCTGAAATCCATTTGACAAATGACGAGCCCATGAGACATAAAAATAGGAGATTTAATTCTGTTGTCTTTCTTGTAAAGAGATAACGAAGCTATGTTTACCTGGTCGAGGGTGCCGCCCACACTTGCACCGTGCCGTCCCAACTGCCCGAGGCAATGTACCGGTCATTAGGGGACCAGGCCACTGCAGCCACGGTATTACTGTGTCCCCTGTAGGTGAAGAGGGTAGCTCCTGTTTTTACGTTCCAGACCTGCACGGTGTGGTCATAACTGCCCGAGGCAATGTAGCGGCTGTTGGGGGACCAGGCCAGGGCACTCACTTCATCGGTGTGTCCTTTGTAGGTGGTGAGGATGGCTCCTGTGCCTGCATCCAGGATCTGTACCGTTTTGTCCCTGTCCCCGGCAGCGATGTAGCTTCCATTAGGGGACCAGGCCAGCGCCTCGATGATGCCTCCTGTATCTTTGGCGCGCTCGAAAAGCCCTTTTCCCGTTTTTACGTTCCAGACTTGCACCGTATTGTTCCTATCTCCAGAGGCAATGTAACGACCGTCGGGAGACCAGGCGACAGCGTCCACAAATTCGGTATCTCCTGTGTAGGTAAAGAGTGTCTCTCCAGTCTGAGCATACCAGACCTGCACGGTGTGGTCCCAGCTGCCTGAGGCGATATATTGACCATCGGGGGACCACGCCAGCGCAGTCACGGCATCGGCATGTCCCAGGTAGAGAGTTTGCAGAGCTCCCGAGAAAGCATCCCAGACCTGTGCCGTGCCGTCCCAACTGCCCGAGGCAATATATTGACCATCGGGAGACCACGCCAGCGCAATCACGGCATTTTTGTGTCCTCTGTAGGTGGTGAGGAGAGCCCCTGTGCGTGCATCCCAGACCTGCGCCGTGCCGTCCCAACTGCCTGAGGCAATGAATTGTCCGTTGGGAGACCACGCCACTGCATCCACGTAATCGCTGTGCCCATTATAGGTAAAGAGCGTGGTTCCCGGCGGTTGGGAACCGTTGATGCTGGCAGATTGCATTCCAAAGAGTAGTAGCGCGGCCAGAATAAGACAGGCAACGAGGACAGCCGGAAGGGCGCTCCGAACAGAGAAAACGAAACGACCACGAGCGGTTCTTCGCTTGGCCGGTGAGGAGAGACGGGAAGCGCTTGTAGCGCCACCGGCCCTCATCGTCTTTATAGTGTCTCTTTCCCCTTCATCCTGCCTAAGATTCTGAAGAGAAAGACGAGGCAACGGCTTCAGTGCAGGAGGTGGTAGCGCTCGCAGGCGAGAATCGAGAAAATGATAGTCTGCCTGGGCCGCTTCACATGCTGGACAGGTTTGTACATGTGCATCAACGGCCTCACGATCAGCGGGCGCGAGGTCTTCGCGTCTAAGCGCAAGTTTCTCTGCCCAGGTGACGCAAGGTGGTTGGTTTCTCATTGGCCCCACCTTCCTCCTTTTGTTGAAGTAGCTTGCTCGTTCGCGAGTCGCCGGTAGATCTGACGCAGCTCCTCTTTTCCTCGGCTCACGTACTTGCTCACACAGTTTTCCTTTATTTGTAAGAGTTCAGCTATTTTCCTCTGCGAAAGCTCTTCTACAACATAGAAGATCAGGCATGGGCGGTAAGTTGGAGAAACGCGAGCAAGAGCGAGTTTCAGCAGTTCTGTCTCTCCTACCTGTTCCTCCGGCCCCGCGATACTCAGCGTCTCCGCTCCCTTTCCATACTCTTCCCATGGGATCGTATGCAGCAGTTTCGCGTGCTGTTGATAGTTATATGCCTGGTTTGTGGCAATGCGATAGAGCCAGCCAGTAAAGCGTGATGGATCGCGGAGACTCAGTAGCGCCTCCCACGCTTTCAAAAAGACCTCCTGGGTGAGTTCGCACCCGATGCCATCATCGCCGATCATACGGGTTAAGTAGCGGCAGATGCGGTCGTTATAGCGCTCATAGAGCACTTCAAAGGCTATCATGTCGCCACTCTGCGCTCGTACTACCAGGTTACGCTCGTCGGGGGAAATCCCCTGGTCAGCTGAACCGGGGTCCCCTGTTTCACGCGCCATTGACTGACTCCTTAGAGCGCCTGTCAATTGTCTCTTCCCAAAGATAGTTGCAAGGTTTCTAGCCGACACTGCTAAAAATTGCTGCTGCACGGTCCTTGATCCGCTGGCCTGCCTCGTTTTCCAGGGGAGCACAAACAGTGTGGCTGTACCCGATCTGGCGAGCCAGAGTCAAAGCTTTCTGCATAAGCGTCTCTGCCCGTGCAGTATTTCCGCGAAGGTCTGCTATTCTTCCTTGATGATACAATACCTCGACCTGGATAGCCAGGTCTCCCAGCGATCTGGCGGCTTGTTCGGCGCGCTGCAAATAAGTTTCTGCCAGCTCATACAATCCCCGCGATTCGAGGAAGAGCGAAAAAGGAATGGCGCCTCGTATCAACAGCGTAGACATTCCTCGCTCGAATGCTACCTGGAGAGCTGCAAGTATAGTGCTCGTCTCCCGTTCGAGTGCATCGAAGTCCGTTTCGTGAGTCTCTACGTAACGGATAAAATACTCGACCATCCGCTCATAGGCCGCTGAGTTGTATTGTCCGGTGTAGTCTGTGATGGCCCGGTGCAGGGTGTAGCGCTCTGGTCCATCACTCTCCAGGTATCCGGCAACGGCTTGTAACTCGCTGTCATGATTCGCCGGGAATAGGCCGAGGTCCTGGGCCAGCATGCCAAAGAGATTACAGAGTTTCTGCAGGAAAAAGGAACTAGGAAAGGCGACACCGCGTTCCCAACGTCCAATCGTCTTGGGATCGGCTACGCCAATCTGTTCGGCCACGTACTCGCGCGACCAGCCGCGTCGTTGACGCTCACGTCTCAACTGCTCGTTCGGGAGCATCTTGATCGCATTTCTCACATCGTACGTCCTTTCTTCCATATACCCCCTGGATTACCTCGCAGATAGTTCGTTGTCTAGTTGTAAATGATGCAAGATGAAATATACTCTTGATGATTTCCTGCCATCCTCCCCGCGTTTCCCTGGAAAGTGATGGGAAATATCCTTCACTAGTAAAGACAAGCGAAGCACAGCAAATATGACAATGAATTTGTGATAGGAGAGATTCGAGAAGGTGGGAGCATGCTAAGCAGCCAGCATGCTGCATAGCTTGCCAGGATGGTAGGCACCTCTATCCGGCAAGTGTGCATTGGCATGTACCTGTATCTCGTAGCTCTGCCGCTCTCCCCAGATCGCGAGCCAGGCCCAGCTCAGCCTGTTGCAGGTTCAAGGCGCTATTGATGAGTGCGATATGTGTAAGAGTCTGTGGATAGTTGCCTAACGCGATGTTACTCCCTGCAGCGGTCTCCTCAGAAAATAAGCCAAGAGGCCCGGCACAGGTCAGCACACGCTCGAAAAGATGCTTCGCCTCCGCTACTCTGCCTTGCATGGCCAGGTTATCGACGAGCCAGAGCGTACACGCGGTGAACGTTCCTTCGCCGCCGGCTACTCCGTCATCGGACTGGTAGCGATAGACAAACCCTTGCTCGTCCGTCAACTGCTCGCTGATACGGTCAACCGTTGAACGCATCAGAGGATCATCAGCAGAGATAAAGCCGACAAGCGGGAACAACAGGGCTGACGCATCTAATGCATCGCCGTCATAGGCCTGGGTGAAAGCCTGGATGGTGGTGTTGTAGCCGCGTGATAGGATATCGGCGCGAATCTGGTCACGCACAAGGAGCCAGCGCGGCAGGTCCGCTTCCAGGTGGAAGTGTTGAGCTGCACGAATGCCACGGTCAAGCGCCACCCAGCGCATGACCTTGGAAGATACAAAGTGCTGCGAACTGCCCCGCACCTCCCAGATACCGCTATCCGTATCTTGCCAATGTGTGCATACATGCTCTACCAGGACGCGCATCAGGCTCCAGAGAGGGCCTTCAATCGTTTCGCCGTAGCGTTCAAAACCGCCCCGGCGCCAATACACGTGAAAGCTGTCCAGCACTTCGCCAAAGACATCAAGTTGTTTCTGGCTGGCAGCTAAATTGCCGATACGTACAGGGTGCGAGTCATGATAGCCACTGAGATGGGCCAGGTCACGCTCGGCCAGGTCACGCTCGCCACGGATACCATACACGACCTGGAGATCTTCGACATTTGAGTAGGGGAGGCGAAGCAACCAGCGGATAAAGGCGCGAGCTTCTTCCGTGAAACCAAGCGTGCTCAGCGCATTGAGCATGAAGGCGGCATTGCGCAGCCAGGTGAAGCGGTAATCCCAGTTACGCATACCCCCCAGTTCTTCTGGAAGCGAGGTGGTAGGAGCCGCGACAATCGCTCCTGTCTGGGCATAGGTCATCGTTTTGAGCGTGAGTATACTTCGCTGTACCCAATCAACGTAGGGGCCATGATAAGAGCAGCCGGCAAGCCATTTGCGCCAGCAGGAGAGCGTCTGGGCCAGTTCCCAATCAAAGTTGCGCTCGTGCAATTCCTGCTCGGCCAGTCTGCGAGCCGCTTCTTCGTTGCGCCCAACACCAACGGCAAACATCAAGCGCTCGCCCTCTTGCAGATTCGCCTGCACAACAACCGCTGGGTGCATTTCACCTTCCTCTTGCGCGATAGACATAGTGAAGGAAGGCACACGATATGCCCCTACGATTCCAAGACCTACATGCTGTTGTCCACCCGAGATGACCGCACCCAAGCCACCTGGAATAAGGGAGACCTCACATGGCGCTGCCGCATAGTCCGGGCTGACTTTGAGCGTCATTGTGATCGGCATTTCACCATGCGTACATCCCACAACGCGTACCAGGCAATGACAGGAGCCATCTTCGCGTGTCCAGGTATTATTGTTCAATTCGCGGAACTGCCAGGCGCTCAACGTCTCCACCGGCATAAAATCCGTCAGCACAATTTCCCCGGTGGGACTGGTAAAGGTGGTCTGGAGAATATTGCTCCCGCGCAGGTAGCGTTGTGATCCTGGAATGGAGCTATCTGCAGGCGCTATCAGGAAATATCCGCCACGCCTGGCATCCAGCAGACGACAGAAGATGGCGGGACTATCGAAATCGGGGAGGCAGGCCCAGTCCACCGCTCCATCAGGTGCGATGAGCACGGCAGAACGAGGTTCGGGTGCGGTTCATTTTTTTGCAAAGTAGAGTTAATTGAGGCCTGATCATAATTCATTCCGCTTTTTCTGCTTACACGACTTGTCGTGTAATACTGCTTTGTTAGTTTCGATTCGGTCGGCTCTACAAGCCAACTGGCAGAAACTGCCTTTGGACAATCAATGCAAGAGCAGTGAGCTTGCTATCAGACTTGAATGAAATCTGCTTCATCGGAACGAACAAAGCCGTACTAGTCTGTCACTCCAGGTACGTCAACTGGATCTCCAATTCAGTCTTGAAGCTAATGTTTGCTTGAACAAGGAAAATAATGTACGATAGATGGAGACTGCTCTCCATTTCCTGTACCTCGTCTCGTACTCGATATGAAAGGTTGAGCACATGTGGCAACATGTCTTCTTGATGCTCCGAAGACAGCCCGGTAAAAGTGCCCTGGCGAGCAGCGGCTTTCTGCTGGCGGCCTGTGCCCTGATCCTCCTGAGCGCGACGACGCAAACCACCCTTGTCCGGGGCAACCAGATCATCAGCCAGAACTGGCGGCCAACCTACGACCTGGTGGTCCTGCCGCCACAGGCAAGGATCCCCGCCGATCCAAGCGTGCCATCTGATCTGCTCGCAGGCTATGGCGGTGGCATCAGTGTGCAGCAATATGCACAGATCAAGAACCTTCCAGGCATAGCGGTTGCGGCCCCTATCGCCTATGTGGGAAACATTCAGATGCCCACACCAGCACTCTATTTCAAGTTGCCCGGCTTTCCCACTGGCTACTACCAGTTAGACTACGTCCTGACCGCCTTCAATGGGCAGCGACGGCTTGTCGAAACGCAAGAGACAGAGGTCGTCTACATCAGTGCTGGCAGCGATACCGGCCTGGTCACCGATACGAGTAGCCAGCAACCTCCTGATGTCTTGCAAGCACTTGGTACACAGCTGAGTATGGTCTTAAATGAAACGCAGAATACCCTCTTAGGACCTCTGGATACCCCTGCCGTTGGCACATTTGTGCTTGCTGGGATTGACCCGCAGGCCGAAAACCAGCTGGTCCATCTCGACAAGCATATTCAGAGTGGTCGCGTGCTGACAGAGCAGGACACCGTCCACCTCGACACACGGATACCTGGCAATCCGGACTACAGTCCTGTTATGCACAAGAGCTTTCCATACGAGGCCATTCCCATGCTGATTCACCGCAAGCTTCCCGGTCAGCTTGCGCTCCACTTGACATTAACGCTGCTCTATCACGGCCCGATGACGCCCGATCAGCTAGAAGCCAGGGGAGGGATTCCCTATTTGCAACAACTACCCGGTAAGCAGATCATTTTTCAGGGAACGGTCCCCCTGGTGCAAAATGATCCCCAACGCTTCTCTGGCGCCAGTTTGGTATGGGATGGTCAGGCCTGGCAGCGCATTATTTCCTCGACCACACAGGGCATTACTGCTTACTATCAACTGGACTTTTCTTCTGCTTCCACTCCTGCCAGCCTGAGCTATTATCCTGCTAAGGCACCTGATGGCAGTCAAGCCTATATCCTTGTGCCAAAGGGTATACAAGGAGGGGAAGCGATGTTCCGTGTACTCACTCCCTTGAAAACGGTCAAATCAACGAATGTGCTCGATCCAGGCGGACCAGATGTCTTCTACGATTATGAAGCGGTTGGAGAGTTTACTGACAATGGGCTGGCAGCACAGTTTAGCAATCCACTCAACTGGTTGCCTGAAAGCACGTATTCCGTGCCGCCCGTGGTTTTGCGTTATGATGTGCATGGGGGTCCGGTCTTACCGACGACGTTCTTACCGACGACCAATCCCGCGGGCTTTGTCGTACAGCCGCCGCTGGCGCTCACAACGATAGCCGCCGCCAGGGAGCTTGTCGGAGATCATTGCATCAGTGCGATTCGTGTGCGGGTTTCGGGGGTGATTACCCCCAATCAGCAGAGTTGGAAGCATATCCAGCAAGTGGCGCAAGAGATTCGTCAGCAAACAGGCTTACAAGTGGTAGTAACGCTTGGCTCCTCACCTCAGCCAACGCTGGTGTACGTTCCTGGGATCCACACAGGAGAACTGGGAGCAGACCGGAATATTGCTCCTATCGGTTGGGTAGAAGAACGCTGGATTCACATTGGCGTGGGTCTGACGTATCTGAATCAACTTGGATCTACACGGTTGCTCTTGTTAGGTGCCGTTTTGGCCGTGTGCCTGGGTTATCTGGCGGTAGCTTTCAGCGCCTTGGTGAGTTCACAACGCAGAGACTTTGCGGTCCTCAGCGTGCTTGGCTGGCGGCCCTGGCAGCCGATACGACTGTTCCTGTTACAAGCACTGATCCTGGCCATCGGAGGCGGTCTTGTTGGGCTAGGCCTGGCACTGCTGGTTGCTATGCTCCTGGAAGCCACGCCGCTGTGGCTTGTTGTTATCTGGACTATACCTGTCATGCTCGCTTTTGCTTGTATCAGCATCCTCTACCCGCTGTGGCAACTCTGGCACATTCGCCCTGCTGAGCTCTTGCGTGCCGGGTCTACTGTGAGTTCTGGTAAGTCTAAACTGCCAGGTTCACGCATTGGTGGGAGGCTCATGCCAATCAGCACACTGGTCCTGCGCAACCTCAGCCGCTCACGCATGCGCACCTTGATGACCGTGTTGAGCCTCTTCCTGTCCGCATTACTGCTGGTGGTGATGTTTACAGCGGTGCTCTCGCTCCACCAGGCGCTACAAGAGACATTACTGGGCGATTATGTGCTGTTTCAGACCGCAGTTCCCCAGATCGCCGGATGCGTGATTGCGCTCGCCCTGACGTTTCTCAGTGTGGCTGATCTGCTGCTCTTGCAGGTGCGGGAGCGGCAGCAGGAAATCGGACTCTTGCTGGCGGTCGGCTGGCGACCAGGATGGATACAACGGTTGTTCGTCCAGGAAGGGTTGATACTAGCGCTGAGTGGTGCGCTACCTGGCGTGCTGGTAGCCCAGTGGATCGTGTCCATGCAACACGCGACCCAGGACATGCTTCCCACTCCACTGGTGGCGCTCGGCGCGGTGGGCCTCCTGGTGCTCGTGGCTGCATGCGCAGCCATCCCCGCCTTGCGAGCAGTGGGCCGGTTGCAAGTCGTTGACATGCTACGCGCGGAGTAAAGAGGGAATGGATGGAACAAGAGCAAGACACGGGACAACCTGAACGGATGGCAGAAAAGCACGAACCTTTTCTACGGGTAGAGCACCTGAGCAAAGCCTATGCCATACCCAACGGCAGGCTGCAGGTGTTGGAGGACGTGCATTTAGCGGTGCAACCAGGCGAGTTTATCGCGATCGCCGGCCCATCAGGGTCTGGCAAGACCACCCTGCTCTCGCTGCTGGGCGCGTTGGATAGCCCGGATAGCGGGGAGATCTGGCTGGAAGAGCTGGCTGTGCATCGCCTGCGCGGGCTGGAGGCGGCGGATTTCAGGCGACAACAGGTCGGATTCGTGTTCCAGCTCTATTACCTGCTGCCCAATCTGACGGCGTTAGAGAACGTGATGGCTCCGCTGCTGCCCTATCGCCGGAAACTGGCCTTTGATCTGAGGCAACGAGCGGGGGGACTGCTGGAGAGCGTGGGACTGGGAGATCGGCTGGGCCATCCACCCGCGCGGCTCTCCGGTGGAGAACAGCAGCGCGTGGCGATTGCTCGCGCGCTGATTAATCGACCGAAGCTTGTGTTAGCGGATGAACCAACAGGCAACCTGGATCCGGCAACGGGTAACGAAGTGCTGGAGGTCTTGCGCAAATTGCAGCGTACTGGAAACCAAACCCTCATCATGGTCACACACGATCCGGAGCTTGCGGCGTTGGCCGACAGATGCTTGCACCTAGAACAGCTACACCGTACAGAGGCATGAGTACTATCATTTGTAAATCTACCTGCATGAATTCCTTCCTGTGCGGTGTATTGGGCTCCGAATCGAGCGGAACACCTCTGACCAGGCCAAACAGTAGCTCTTCAATACAAAAAATGAAACGCACCCACGAGGTTCCAACAACCTTGACATACGCTGCCATTGACTGTATACTACAGGCGTTCAGAACGTTTGTTCGCGAGATAGGAGCACCGCCAGATGGGCCAGGCCACGCGCACTACGAAACTGTTCCTTTCCTTTAGCAGGCGAGACCAGGGAGGAGCCAACAGCCAGAAACGAGCCGCCCTCGATGCGACGGCAGCGGTGCTGACTGCCGCGCGTGCCTTCTACATCGACTTTTTTCTCGCGCATGCCGACAAGCTCTCCGAGCGGGTGACCTACTACAGTGAGGAACACCTGGAGCTGCGCGAACGCCTCATTTCCGCGCATGAGCTGTTGACCTGGGCCGAGTCCTGTACAGTAGCAACGGCGGCCCATCCCCATCCCTGGACAGGTTGGAACTTTACGCAGCGCTTTGCTGGCATGCCCTTTGCCTACCGCCGCTCGGTGATCAAAGACGCGATCGGCAAAGTGCGCTCCTATCTCTCCAATCACGCGAACTGGCAAAAGAGCGGGAAGCAGAAGGGCAAGCCGGGCCTGCCTGCGGCCACGGATCAGCCCACGCTCTATCAGGGATGCCTCTCACTTGATCTGGAGACGCTTGATCTCCAAGAGGCCTTTGTGCGCATCAACGTCTACACCGCAGAGGAATGGCGCTGGATGCAGTACCCGGTCAACTCCAGTCACTACCTCGTAGAGCGACTCAAGGAAGCGGATTGGCAGCGACAAAGCCCTACGCTCGTCTTGCGAGCCCACTCGGCAGCGCTGCATATCCCGCAGGTGAAGAAGATCGCAGCCAGCAAGGTGATGGAGCGCAAGCAAGATCCTGACCTGGTCACGGTCGCGGTCGATCTCAATGTCAAGAATCTGGCGGTAATCACGGCGAGAGCGCATGGCACGATCATCGAGACGGTATTTGTGACCGATCATGGCCTGGACGCACATAGATACTACCACCTCAAGCGGATTGCCAAAAAGCAGTGGCAGTCGGGCAAGCCGGTGAAGGGTGAGCACAGTAACCAGCAGCTCTGGCGGCATGTCGATCGGCTGAATGAAGATGCCGCCCACAAGGTGGCGCGCATCATCGCCACGGTCTGTGCCAGGTATACCGGCTGTATCCTACTTTTTGAGCGCTTGCGCACGATCAAAGCTGGGAAGGCCAGCAAGTCGCGACGCATGAACCGCAGGCGTGCGAACCAGTTACGCGGCAAAATTAATCAGCACGCCCGAGAGAAAGCCTATGCACAGGGCATCGTCACGGTCGAAGTCAATCCGCATGGAACATCGCAGTATTGCTCGCGCTGCGGCGCCAAGGGGGAGAGGTTCTCCTATCGAGGCGGCAAGCGCATCGCCGAGAAGTGGGGCAAGCTGTTCTGGTGTCCGGTGTGTCACTACGAAGCCCATGCTGACTTTAACGCCTCGGCGAATGTGCATCGCTCGTTTTACCGCGAGGGGCATTGGCTGCCGCGCAAAGCCAAGGCACCGCCTCCACCTCGTGTGGAAGACGGAACGTGAGCATATCCCGCCCTCTGCGGCTACAGGTCGTGGGGGAGAAGCCTGTGGAGGGACACCCCGCTGAAACAGGCCAGGCCCGCAGGCGGATGAGCCTGCACGTAAAGTGGTGGGGCTAGCTGCTGGTCCAAAGGGAGGACGTTCCAGCCTGCATCCTCTCGCGGACATGACCTGATCCGATCACGCCCTGGAATGTAGCAGGAACGCTGGGGACGCCGGACTGGATCAGGGCGGCGCGAACGACGCTTGTCCAGGTGTGTCTACAGATTTGGGCAACTGTC
>Ga0207646_10005891_pt1 | contig 12797 bp, 12 predicted proteins | sample KBSK5502metaG_FD_184343 | JGI IMG/M metagenome (GOLD analysis project Ga0207646, IMG submission 184343) | Corn, switchgrass and miscanthus rhizosphere microbial communities from Kellogg Biological Station, Michigan, USA - KBS K5-50-2 metaG... | ecosystem: Host-associated > Plants > Roots >...
ATGTTGCCATTTTGCGCCTCGAACAACTCTATCCACTGTCAGATGAAACGCTGGATGCGTCATTTAGATCCTACCGCGATGGAATACCGGTATATTGGGTTCAGGAAGAGCCGGAGAACATGGGCGTATGGCGATTTCTGAAAATCCGATTCAGAGAGGCGTTGCTGGGACGGTTCCCGTTCACGGGAATCTTCCGGCCGGCCTCCGCCAGTCCCGCCACCGGCTCTCACAGCAGTCACAAGAAGGAACAGGAAAAGTTGATTGCAGCCGCGTTTGCGTAATAGCGTGGGGGTAGGTTTACCAACATGGCCGTTGAACTGGTTGTGCCGTCCGTCGGTGAATCGATAACGGAAGTGGAGATTGGTGACTGGCTCAAGAATCCTGGAGAGACCGTTGCCCAGGACGAACCTGTCGTTGTCATCGAAACCGAGAAGGTGACCGTCGAACTTCCTGCCCCAACCACGGGCACGATCACCCAGATGCTCAAGCGCAAAGGTGAGAAGGCCGCTGTCGGCGACATCATCGGGTACATGGAACCGAATGGGCGTGGAACGGCGCCACCCAAAGCGCCGGCAGAGGAGAAGGCGCCGCCTGTCCGGGAAAAGGCGCCACCTTTACAGGAAAAGACATCACCTCCGGTCGCCGTTCCAATACCGTCTACTCGCGAAGAGCAAGTCATTCCGATGACTCCCATTCGCCGCCGCATTGCCGAACGTCTCGTCGAAGCGCAAAAAACTGCGGCGTTGCTGACGACCTTCAATCAAGTCGACATGTCGTCCGTCATGGCCCTGCGAAAGCAGTACCAGGAGGCATTCCAGGCGAAGTATCAAATCAAGCTCGGCTTCATGTCGTTCTTCGTGAGGGCCTGCGTCGATGCGCTCAAATTGATTCCACAGGTCAACGCGGAAGTTCGCGGCCACGACATCGTTTATCGCAACTACTACGACATCGGCATTGCGGTGGGCGGCGGGAAGGGACTGGTCGTTCCCATTCTGCGCAATGCCGAACGCTTGAGTTTCGCCGACATCGAACGCGCCATCGCGGACTTCGCCCAACGCGCGCAGGCGAACCAGCTTAAGGTCGATGAGCTTCAGGGCGGCACATTCACGATCAGCAATGGCGGCGTCTATGGATCGATGCTCTCGACGCCCATCGTGAATCCTCCGCAAAGCGGCGTGCTTGGACTTCATGCCATCGAAGACCGGCCTGTCGCTCGTGATGGTGCCGTCGTGATCCGGCCCATGATGTACGTCGCCCTCACTTACGATCACCGCATTGTCGACGGCCGCGAAGCGGTGACATTTCTTAAACACATAAAGGAAGTCATTGAAGATCCTGCAAGGATGTTATTGGAGATTTAACGAATGCAATTACCTGCTGCGGTCGTGATGGTAAGGCCTGTCTCATTCGGATTCAATCCGGACACGGCCCCGTCATTCATGTTTCAAAGGGAAATCACAGACGTCAATCGAAAGGAAATCGAGCGCCGCGCCCGAATCGAGTTCGATCTGCTGGCGGGCCGGTTACGGGAGGCCGGCGCCGACGTGATCATTGTCGACGACAAAGAGGAGCTGAACACGCCTGACGCCGTGTTTCCGAACAACTGGGTTTCGTTCCACCACGACGGCACGGTTGTGCTGTATCCCATGTTTGCCCCAAGCCGAAGGCCCGAGCGGCGGCGCGACATTATTGACAAGCTGCAAAGTGTCGGGTTTCGTGTGTCGCGAGTTGTCGATCTCACGCATCATGAAAATGACAACCGGTTCCTGGAGGGAACTGGCAGCGTCGTTTTCGATCACTCCGATCACGCCGCATACGCGAACATTTCGCCGCGCACCAATTCCGATGTCCTGAATGAGCTTTCGGGAACTCTTGGTTATAAACCCGTCACATTTCACGCTGCATCCGAAAACGGCGAACCTATTTTTCACACCGACATGGTCATGAGCATTGGCGACAGGTTCGTCATTTTCTGCGGTGAATCGATCACCGATGCCGGAGAGCGAAAGCAAGTGCTCGACAGCTTGAAGGCTACAGGCCGCGAAATTATTACCATCGAGCGCAAACAGGTCGAGCAATTCACGGGAAACGTTCTGCAGGTGCAAACGAAGAACGGTAGAAGTGCACTCGCCATTTCGACTGCGGCATGCCTCGCACTGCGATCCGATCAACGAGACGCCATCGAGAAATTTGCCCAATTGGTGGAATCGCCGTTGCCAGTATTCGAAGGAATTGGCCGTGGCAGCGCTCGCTGCATGATGGCGGATGTCCATTTGCCGCGTCGGTAGGAATCCTACTTGCAGCTAATAATTCATGCGATATCACGCCTTGGCATGCGATTACGACGGCACTATCGCCTGGGACGGCGAAGTTAGCGAAAGCACAGTCCTTGCGCTCGAGGATGTCAAAAAGTCGGGGCGCAAATTGTTTCTCGTGACCGGCCGGGAACTGGAGGACCTGACCAAAGTTTTTCCGCGGCTCGACCTGTTCGATCGTGTCGTGGCCGAGAACGGTGCGTTGCTGTACCGCCCGGCCACTCGCGAGGAACGCCCGTTAGGCGAGCGGCCACCGGATCAATTCTGGCAGGAACTGATCAAGCGGGGGGCCGAACGGGTTTCCGTCGGCCGTGTGATCGTCGCGACCTGGCGTCCTCACGAAACAACGGCAATCGAGCTTATTCGCGATTTCGGTCTGGAGTTACAGGTCATCTTCAACAAGGGCGCAGTGATGATCCTGCCGTCCGGTGTGAACAAGGCGACTGGATTAAATGTCGCACTCGCCGAGCTGGGTTTGTCGCCGCATAACGTCGTCGGCGTCGGTGACGCGGAGAACGACCACGCGTTTCTTTCCTTCTGCGAATGCTCGGTTGCCGTCAACAATGCGCTCGACACGTTGAAAGAACGCGTCGATTGGGTGACGAAGGAGGGCCACGGCGACGGCACAAGGGAACTGATTCAGGCGCTGATCGCAACAGATCTCAGTTTTCTCGAGAGCAAGCTGCATCACAAAGTGCTGCTCGGAAAGCGGACGGACGGCAGTGACGTCTGGATTCGTCCTTACGGGAGGAACATTTTGATCGCAGGAACTTCCGGATCGGGCAAATCGGGTCTTGCGATGGGATTCCTTGAGCGGCTCGCAGAGCAGGGCTACCAATTTCTGATCGTTGATCCCGAGGGTGATTATTCGACATTTCACGAAGGTGTGATTCTTGGTGATGATCAACGCCCGCCAAGCGTCTCCGAGGTGCTGGATGTTCTTGCGAAGCCCGACCAGAACGCAGTCGTTAATCTGATCGGACTTGCATTGAACGAGAGGCCGAAATTTTTTGAAGCCTTACTCCCGCGAATCCAGGAACTGCGCGCACGAACCGGACGCCCGCACTGGATCGCGATTGATGAGTCCCATCACGTCGTGCCGTCATCGTGGGAAGCGGCGGGCCTCACGGTGTCTCAGAAAATGTATGGAATCATGCTGATTACACTCGAGCCGGATCGTGTGGCCCCGGCGATTTTATCGTCGACCGATGTGGTTATTGCCGTCGGCAATGATCCGGCAGCAATGTTGAACATCTTCAGCAAAACGCTTGGCGAAAAGCCGCCGTCACTCGATCGCGTGACGTTGCGTCCCGGTGAGGCCCTGGCGTGGTTGCGCGACTCCGCGGAGCCTCCGTTTGTATTCCGCAGCCTCGCTCCTCGCGCGGAACGGCGGCGTCATCGCAGAAAGTATGCAGAAGGGGAGTTGAGACCGGATCTGTGTTTTTACTTCCGCGGGCCGGAAGGCAAGCTCAATTTGAAGGCGCAGAATCTTGCGATGTTTCTGCAGATGGCCGACGGTGTCGATGACGAAACGTGGTTGTTTCATCTCAAGAACGGCGATATTGCCCGATGGTTCCACGATGTGATCAAAGATCCGGAGCTGGCGCTCCAGGCGGAATTGTTGCAGCGGGGCGACGTGAACGCCGATGAAAGCCGCAAACATATCCGGTCCGAAATCGAACACCGGTATATCGTGGCAGCGTAGTACTGTTTCACCACAAAGACACGAAGACACAAAGAAAGCCGGCGTAAATGAACCTTTGCTGCCGGCTTTCTTTGTGTCTTCGTGTCTTTGTGGTGAAATTATTGCCCTCAGAAGTACGGTGAACCTGTTGTTCGTTCCATGATCGGCCATTCGTCTTCGACGACGTCTCCGCGCACGCAGAAGAATCGATCGTACAAATTCACCGTGGGATCGCAGTGTGGGATGATGAACCGCAACTTCTCGCCGAGTTGAATGTCACCATCCGGATTTTCCAGGACGAGACGGCCGTGTTCGTCGCCTGCGAATTCGTACTTCACGCCGCTGATGCCGAGCGGCTCCGGGCCGAACGGCCTGTCGGTTGAGAACGCCTTCAGCCCCGCATCCACGACAGCCTTGTTTCCCGAACGATGAATCACCGTCGCCAGCACGCATAATGCAGGAGCGAAGTCTTCGTAAACGGCGCCGCTTTTTGCGCCAATCCGCCGATACTCCACATCCATGAAGACGTACGATCCCGATTGCAATTCGGTCAGTCCGTCGACTTCCGGATCGATGTTGTAGGTGCCGGTGCTGGCGCCTGTCAGGATCTGCGCACGGTGGCCATTCCTCGAGAGTAAATTGCGTGTTTCAACGGCCTGCGCGAGCGCGGTTCGAGAGTGTGTGCGGCGCTCTTCGAACCCGACGACGTGCGCCACGTGCCCGGCGTACGCACAGATACCTTCGAGTTCGAGATTCTTTGCGCGGGCAATGCTTTCTGCCAGGCGCAGCGCAGGCTCTCCGGGTTGGATGCCTGTTCGATTTTGTCCGATGTCCAGATCGATGAGCACGCGAAGTTGAATGCCCGCATTCCGGGCAGCATTTTGCAATTCGTCGACGTTGTGCGCGTTATCCACAACGACCATTGTCCGGGGCGCCTGTTTCACGACCGCAACCAGCCGGGCGACTTTGGGCTGGCCCACCATTTCGCCGGTGATGAGCAGCCCCTGGATACCGCCCCGAACCATGACTTCAGCTTCTGCGATCGTCGCAACGCAGATACCTATCGCGCCTTTATCCAACTGTCGCCGCGCGATGTTCACACATTTGTGTGTCTTTGCATGTGGACGTAACGCCACCCCGCATTCCCGCGTGTGACGGCTCATTTTGTCGAGGTTCGATTCAAAACCGTCCAGATCAACCACCAAAGAAGGGGTCGGCAAGTCATGGATTTTTTGCACGGGCCGCAGTGTACCACCGGCTCGATCCACAAACTTTGTGGAATTGGGTACCAGGTATTTGTTTCGAAACTAATCGCGGCCGGGGCGCCAGGCAGGCCATTTCAAGCCATATGCGCTGAAATCAACGGCTGCAGCGGGTTTTACGGCATTGGGCAAAGTGATTGCTATTACATACCTCGTATTGCGCTTTTCGGGAAAGGAGAAGAAAAATACATGAATCTTCGAGCCACAGGAAAATATGCGTTTGGGGCGCTAGCCCTGCCCGCATTTATGACTCTTGCGGCCCTTCCTTCTCGCGCTCAAGCGAACTCTGCTTCGCACGTGACTGCTGAAATGACCAAAGGAAAATTGAGTCCGGCCGAGAGTAAACCCGGCGATACGATCGCAATAAAACTCAAAGACGATGTGAGATCGAACGGTGATGTCGTGTTGAAAAAGGGAACAACCATCACCGGCGTTGTACGCAACGTCGCGAAGTCGATGATGGACATCGAATGGATCGTTCCCCCTGTCCAGGGCCGGGCTACACAGAGCGTGTCATTTACGCTGCAGTCCGTGATCCAGGTCCATCCGGTTTTCCAGCACGAACAGAATGAGGCATTCGCAGACGGTCTGGCAGCGAGCGCAGCAGGCTCTTCCCCGGTACCACGTTCCGCGCATAACGGAGCCGGCTTGCTTGGCTCGGCCACGACCGCGGTGAGCACGGTCAGCGCCACCACTACTCCTCCGACTGTGGCCAGCGGTCGGTCGAACGTGGCGCTGTTGAGCATGCCTTCGGTTGTTGCGCTCGATCAGGAAAGCAGCAACGCCATTGAGAGCTCGCTCGGTACATCGTCATCCGGACAACTCTTCAGAGTTGGTCACGGCGAATTGATTTCTGCCGGTGGCTCGAAGCAGTCCGTTGATCTCTATTCGCATTTGAGTAATGACACCGTTATTACGTCGCCCGGCAAAAACTTCGAAATCTCCAGCGGCGCACAGTTGCAGATGCTCGTTGGAGTGAATAGGAAGTAACCATGCGAATTAAATACACATCCATTCCACAGGTCATTGCGGGCACATCGGCAGCGCCGCCGAGTGATCCGAATAAAAAGGATAAAAAGAAGAAGAACTGAGGGTTTGATTATGAGACGTATTGTTTATCTGTTGTTTGTTGTAGTGTTCGCCGCCAGCTTGATCGGATGCACGAAAGACCCGTCCACGACCAACGCGGATTCGGCAACGAAGCCTGCTTCGACGACTGGGCTGCTCGACAAGCTGAAACCTGAACCTAAAGTCGTTATTCCGGCGGGCACTCGTTTTCGTGTTGCGCTGATCGATGCCGTCAGCTCCGACAAAAGCCGCCCGGGCGACGCGTTCACGGCGAGCCTTGCCGAGCCGGTGGTTGTCGACGGCAAAACGGTTCTTGAGAAAGGAACCCGTGTTCGCGGGCGCGTTCTCGATGCAAAGGAGTCCGGCCGCGTGAAGGGCCGAGCAAGTATTGAACTGACGCTCACCGAGATCATGCGCGACAACGGGGATTCCCTAAACATAGCGACAAAACCATATAGCGCAGTCGCCGAATCCACAAAGAAACGCGACGCCGCCATCATCGGCGGTGGCGCTGGAATCGGCGCGGCCATCGGTGCCATCGCCGGAGGCGGCAAAGGCGCAGTCATTGGCGCAGCGGTCGGCGGAGGCGCCGGCACCGGAACGGTTCTCGCGACGAAGGGCAAAGAGATCCACTACGCGCCCGAGACCCGCATTCCGTTCACGCTCTCGACTGCTATCGAGATCTAGTTTGTCCCTCTGTCCCTGTCCTGTCTTAGCGGGCTGACGGCCACCCGAGAGGGGCCGTCACCCGCCCTTTTTCTGATCCTGAATTACACAACGCACAATAACGTCGTGCTCATCAGTTACGGACAAAAAAAATCGTTCTGCCATAACAGGAAAAGGCAGCGGTATCGGCGAGGCGGTGCAACTCATCGGGCGTAATACCAGACTGTTGCCGAAGCCATTGAAGGTGAGCGTCAGGATATCTGCTGGGATCCACGATATACGCCCTTCCATTTGTGCGGTGCACGTTCTCAAGCCATGGTCCGACTTCCGGAAATTGGCTGATCAGGCTAAGCATCCTGCGGCCATATAAGTATTCCAAGTAATCTGGCCAACCCCACTCGGCTGCAAGCAACAAATCTCCAGGTCCCATGTTTTCTGCCACGCACTGAGCTACTCGTCTCTCGAGTCCGATATCTTTGTGGCGGGGCCAAATGGTCGTAACGAAGTTTGTCGCTGCCATCAGCAAGAGAATGCCAGTAATGGCAGTCGGTGCATACCGGTTGCGAAACCATGGCGCCAGGGCAGCGGCAAAGAATCCAGCGAGAAACAGATTCGGAACGAAGAACCAGTTAGATACGAATGGATCCCACCAGACGATAAATGGAAGGAAAAAGGCATACGCGATCAGAAACCAGACAGCCGTCCAACGCGCTTTTATCGTCGCAAGAATAGTGACTACCAGCAATCCCGCGAGCGCGACGTCCACTGCTATCCTGCCACGCTGCACGCCCCAGTTTAGTTGGCGGAGAGGGATCGCAAGGGTAACTGGTAAGACGGACTGTAGCGCGCTGCCGGCCGCAGTGAATATGCGCGGGGCTTCCCATGTTCCCCACATAGGCAATGTGCCGCCTGCGCTATAGCTGGTAAACCATCGTATAAACGAGGAGGTGCCATTAACCTCATGTCTCGCCAATGCAATAGACATGTACGCCAGCCCCGACAGAGCACAAGCCGTCGTGCTATAGATCAGCGCCGCTCTTCTTCGAACCGGTTGAGCCACATGACGGGTGATCCGCAAACACAACACGCTCAGTGCAGGAATAAGAAACAGGCTTGCCTGCCAGGTCAGGATTGAGAGAGCCGTTAAGGTGCCCGCAAAAACGGCAGAGACAGAGGACTGCGCATGTAAAAGGACGGCCATACTCGCACTGGCAAACATCGCGGCGAGGGTGATGTACGCAGCATCCGTGCTGTAGAACCAGTAGACGAAGGAACAAGCGAGGAACAGAGTCCCGGCAACTGAGGCAAGCCGGTCTTCTGTTGAGCGCTTATAGGTCAAATAAGCGAAACCGGCGGCGAGGGCACCGCACAGCGCATTGATTGTCTGCAACACATCGACTGCTCTTCCAGAGTACCCGGCCAACTTCAATCCGCGATACGCAATGTCGCTGATAAATCGATACAGCACATGATTCTTGTTAAACAGATTGCCCGACTCGACGGCAAGCGCTTCGACCAATCCATTTGTGTCGTACTGCTGCGAAAGAAAAGGCAGGAAGAGCGCAAGACTGATCGCGGTGACCAGTACGCATTCCAAGAGGTCCCTGCGCAGAACCGGCTGTAATCTCACGACGTGGTGTCCTTGAATTCGAGTGAGCGCCAGCAGTACCAGCTCGCGACGCTGGCGTAAGGCCGCCAAGGTGTCGCAATGCGATGGCTGGTCTCCTTATCAGGCAGATCCTCCAGGCCATAGAGATTTCGAATCGCTACTCGCACCCCGAGATCGTCGTGGGGGAATACGTCGAGCCGGCCGAGTGAAAATATCAGAAACATCTGCGCGGTCCAGACGCCGATGCCTTTGACCTGAATCAGCGACTGAATCACTTCGTCGTCGGTCATTCGCACCAGTAGCTCGAGTTGCAGCTCGCCACTGCGGACGCGGCCGGCGAGATCCATCAGGTAGGTTGTTTTCTGCGGCGATACGCCAAGCTTTCGGAATTGTCGCGGCGTGAGCCGGCTGAGACTTTCGGGCGAGATCTTCTCGGGCGCCACGTACTGTTCTACCCGGGCCTTGATCGCTGCCGCCGCCTTGCCCGAAATCTGTTGGGACAGGATGGATGAAACCAGCGAATAAAAACGGTCTCGACGCGGTTTCAGTTGAAATGGACCGGCGCGGCGGATAACTTCGCGCATCACGGGATCGGCTCGACGGAGATGGCGGAGAGCCTGGCTGATTTTTTCTCGATTCATCGCTGTCTCACCACAAAGACACAAGGCCACAAAGTATAATCAGCCTTTTATGCCTACTCAATCGGATCAATTCCGTCGCCTGCTCGTTTTGATCGCTGTCGCCACCATCGACATGGTCGGCGGAGCCATGGTTTTTCCCCTGATTCCTTTTTACGCGCTGAAGCTTCACGCGTCACCGACGAGGATCGGGATGATCATCGCATCATTCTTCGTTGCCCAACTGATATCGGCTCCTATTTGGGGCCGCGTCTCCGATCATTACGGCCGCCGGCCCGCACTGCTTATCGGACTGAGCGCCTCGACCGCGGCGTTCTTTGTTTTTGGCTTTGCCAATGCTGTCTGGCTGCTGTTCCTGTGCCGGATCGTGCAGGGACTCGGCGGCGGAACCACGGGCGTCCTTCAGGCTTATGTCAGCGATACCGTTCCGCCGGAAGATCGCGCCCGCTCGCTCGGCTGGCTTTCGGCCGGGACCAATGTCGGCACAATGCTCGGGCCTGTGATCGGATCGTTCGCCACATACTGGGGACAGCAATGGCCAGGAGTTTTTGCTGCATCGCTCTGCCTGGCCAATGCGTTCTTTGCCTGGAAGTGGCTGCCGGAATCGAAGAAGGCGCACGCCAACGCGCCGGCGCGCAAACCGGTATGGCATGGCGTTTGGGCCGTGCTGCGGAATCCGACCGGCGACGTGCAGCGGCTGACCCTCATTTACGCGGTCGCGATGCTGGCGTTTTCCTCGTTGTCATCCGTGCTGGCGCTTTATCTCAGCGCAGAGTTTGGGATCACGGAAAAGACGATCGGATATGTCTTCCTGTATGTCGGCATTTTCTCGGTGCTGATGCGTTCGGCATTGATCGGTCCTATCGTTGACCGGATCGGTGAACCCTGGTCCATTCGTGCGGGCGCAGCCACACTGATCGTCGGTTTACTCGCCTATCCCTGGGCGCCGAATCTCTGGTCGCTGGCTTTAATAGTGCCGCTGGTTCCGATCGGCACATCCCTGCTTTTCCCGGCAACAACCGCCCTGATGTCTCATCATTCGCCCAAGTCCGAGCTGGGAACCACAATGGGAATTGCCCAGACGTTCGCCGGCATTTCCCGAGTCGTGGCGCCGTTGCTCTCGACCACGTTGTTTCAGAGAGTCAGCCACGGCACGCCGTTTTATTTTGCCGCCACGTTCGTGGGACTGGTCAGCCTGCTGGCCTTGCAAGTGGGGCGCCAGACGGCTCCTGAGCCCGTCCGTGTGGTAGACTGACCGCTGAGGTGAAACCGTGTCATTGCCAAATTTCGTGTTCTATAACGGCCGCGTCGTTCCCTATTCCGATGTAAAGTTCGGCGTGCTGACGCACGCTCTGAACTATGGAACCGCAGTATTTGGTGGTCTGCGAGCCTACTGGAATGAGGACGAAAAGCAGCTCTTCGTTTTCAGACCTTACGATCATTTCCGGCGCTTCCTGCAGTCCGCTCAACTGCTATGCATGAACCTGGGGACTTCGCGCGAGGATCTGACGAACGGTCTGGTCGAGCTGATCCGGACCGAAGGACACGAAGAAGATCTGTATATTCGACCTCTGGCTTTTTATTCGGATGAGATCATCGGCGTTCGCCTTCATGACCTGACAGCGGAAGTCTCGATCGTGGCCTTGCCGTTCGGCACGTACAACAAGAACGAAGAAAACATGCACGTCACGGTTTCATCGTGGCGGCGTGTCGATGACAACAGCATCCCGGCGCGCGGCAAGATCGCGGGCGCATACGTGAATTCGGCTTTCGTCAAAACGGATGCGGTTCGCGCAGGCTTCGACGAAGCGATCGTTTTGAATGCCGACGGCCACATTTCCGAAGGTTCGGCCGCGAATTTCGTCATGTATCGTAATGGCATCCTGTCGACGCCGCCGATCACGGCCAACGTTCTGGAAGGCATCACGCGGCGTACCGTCATCCAGCTCGTTCGCGAAGAACTGAAGATGGAAGTTCAGGAAAGGGAGATCGACCGAACCGAGCTGTATCTTGCCGACGAAGCGTTCTACTGCGGCACGGGCGCGCAGATCAGCGCGATTACAGCCGTCGATCATCGTCCGATCGGAACAGGCAAATTGGGAGAAGTCACGGCTCGTCTGCGGAAACTTTACTTCGATGTGGTTCGCGGGAAGGTGGCCAAATATCGCGAATGGTGCCATCCCGTGTATGAGCCGAATCAGAAGCGCACATCGAGTGAACGAACCCACGCCACTGTAAAGTGAGCCTTCAGATCCGAAAAGCGACTGAGGCCGACGTTCCGGTCATTGTCTGGTTCATCCGGCAACTGGCCGAGTACGAGCGGCTGCTTCAGGAAGCAGTCATGACCGAAGAGACTCTTCGCGAGAGTCTCTTCGGCTCGCGTCCGTCCGGAGAAGTCTTGCTTGGTTACTACGAGGACAAGCCCGTCGCGTTCGCCGTCTTCTTTCACAACTTCTCCACGTTCCTCGGCCGGCGTGGCCTTTACCTGGAAGACTTATTCGTCATTCCTGAAATGCGCGGCAAAGGTTTCGGCCGCGCGCTTCTCGTTCATCTGGCACAGATCGCGCGCGAGCGCAACTGCGGGCGATTCGAATGGGCCGTTCTCGACTGGAATGAGCCGGCGATCGAGTTCTACAAACGGCTCGGCGCTGTTCCGATGAGCGAATGGACCATATTCCGCGTCACAGGCAAGGCACTCGATCGTCTGGCCGACGGGCGGAGCGAGCCGTGAGGCGCACTGCGCTCGGACTCGCGCTGGTTCTTACAATCGCATTTCTGACGAAGATGGTCGGCCAGACGCGGCCGTCGTCCTTACCGCCGCCGAATCCGCCCAAACTGGTCATTGTCCTCGCGCTCGACCAGATGCGCTATGACTATCTGCCCCGTTACAAAGATCTCTATAAAGGTGGTCTTCGAAGGCTTATCGACCGCGGAGCGGTTTTCACGAACGCCAATTACCGGCATGGCATCACAGAGACCGGTCCGGGACATTCGGTGATCCTTTCGGGACGGCATCCCAGTCATTCCGGAATCGTCGCGAATGTCTGGTGGGATCCGCTGCATCGGATGCTCATGAACGTTGTGGACGATCCCGTTCAGCGGACGCTGGGCGGCATGGGCCGCGCCGCTTCGCCTGCGAATTTCGTCGGATACACCGTCGGTGACGTGCTCAAACAGAGAAATCCGGACTCGCACGTTGTTGCTGCGTCATTCAAGGATCGCTCCGCCGTGTTGCTTGCCGGGCATCGCGGTGATGCGGCGTACTGGTTCGAGAATGACGGGAGTTTCGTGACCAGCACGTACTACATGGCGAAAGCTCCGGAGTGGTTGATCAAGTGGAACACGGAACGCGTGGCCGATACGTACGCCGGCAGGAAGTGGACGCGGCTGCTTTCCGACGAAAAGATCTACGAGAAATATGCCGGCCGTGATGACCAGGTCGGCGAAGTTGATCGGGACCTCGTGTTCCCACACACGCTGCAAGGTACGCCGCCGTCGACGGAATACTATGCGTCCTTGCGCAACATGCCCTTCGCGGACGAGGTTCTGCTGGCC
>Ga0207646_10005892_pt1 | contig 12795 bp, 13 predicted proteins | sample KBSK5502metaG_FD_184343 | JGI IMG/M metagenome (GOLD analysis project Ga0207646, IMG submission 184343) | Corn, switchgrass and miscanthus rhizosphere microbial communities from Kellogg Biological Station, Michigan, USA - KBS K5-50-2 metaG... | ecosystem: Host-associated > Plants > Roots >...
CCACTGCTTCCCCCCGGTCTGGAACAACGTGTATCCCCCCGTAACCCGTTGCCCGTACAGCCTGACCTTGACCTCGTCCTTCGCCCACTTCAGCGTCTCGTACCGGCCGGAATCCCAGATCGTCATCGAACCGGCCCCGTACTGCCCCCGCGGGATCTCCCCCTCGAAGCTCCCGTACTCCAGCGGGTGATCCTCGGTGTGCACGGCCAGGTGGTTCACGCCCGGGTCGTCCGGCACGCCCTTCGGCACCGCCCAGGACACCAGCACCCCGTCGCGCTCCAGCCGGACGTCCCAGTGCAGCCGCCTGGCGTGGTGCTCCTGGATCACGAACGCGCCGCCGTCCGGGTTCTGCGCCGGTCCGGCCGGAGCTGAGCCCTCGGTGGGAACGGGCTCGGGCGTGCGGGCCGGGTCGCGCTTGTCCCGGTACGGCTGCAGCTTGTCCGCGTCCACGTCACCCTGTCTACCCGGATTGACCGGCGGGAGAACGGGTAGCCCGGCCCGTTCGGGTCAAATGACCTGGGTCGTTACAAGTGTTTCCTAGTTTGCCCAGTTGTAAATTAAGGTAGTAGGGAATGTAGTGTTGGGCAGACGCGACGAAGGAGCATCCGGATGGGCCTGAGCCTCTATGTCGTCCTCGGTAGCGCGGTGGTGGGGTTGCTGGTCGGGCTGACCGGCGCCGGCGGCGGCGCCCTGATGACGCCGATGCTCATCCTGCTGTTCTCGGTCAAGCCGGCCGCGGCCATCTCCAGCGACCTGGTCGCGGCGGTGGTGATGCGGCCCGTCGGCGCCGCCGTTCACCTGCACAAGGGCACGGTGAACCTGCGCATGGTCGGGCTGATGACGCTCGGCTCGGTGCCGATGGCGTTCCTCGGCTCGTTCCTGCTGCGCGAGATGGACGGCAGCAAGGCCGGCCAGCAGAACGTGGAGATCGCGCTGGGCGCGGCGCTGCTGGTCGGCGCGTCCGCCATGGTGCTGCGCTACGTGCTGGACCGGCGGTCAGGGCGCAAGCGCACCGGCGCGGTCCGGGAGGTCACCCTCCGCCCGGTCCCGACCGTGCTGATCGGCATGGCCGGCGGGCTGATCGTCGGCATCACCTCGGTCGGCTCGGGCTCGCTGATGATCATCCTGCTGCTGTTCACCTACCCGATGCTGTCCGCGGGCCAGCTGGTCGGCACCGACCTGACCCAGGCGGTGCCGCTCACCGCGGCGGCCGCGCTCGGCGCGCTGACGTTCGGGCACGTGGAGTTCGGCGTGACCGCGTCGATTATCGCCGGCAGCGTGCCCGCGGTGCTGATCGGCTCGCTGCTGTCCTCCCGGGCGCCGGACAAGTACATCAGGCCGGCCATCACCTTCGTGATCTTCGCGTCCGGGCTGAAGTACGTCGGCGTGCCGACCTACCCGCTGGGCTTCGTCATGGGCGGCATCCTGGTGGCCGGCGCGGCCTACGGGCTGGTGCGGCTGCAGGCGCGGCGGCTCGGTGAGCGGGAGCCGGTCCCGGGGCTGGCGGATCCGGGGCTGGCGGATCCGGGGCTCGCGGATCCGGGGCTCGCGGATCCGGGGCTCGCGGATCCGGGGCTCGCGGATCCGGCTCCGGTGCTGGCGGAACCGGATCCGCTGAACGACGTACGGGTCAGATAAGCCGCTAGCCGACGGGTCAGCCCGCGTACTTCTGGACCAGGGCGCCGACGGCCGGCAGCGCGGCCGCGATGTGCTTGGTCGCGCTGCCGCGGACGCTGCGATAGGCCTTGATGATCGTGGCCCGGTCGGAGGCCGCCGCCCGCGCGTCGGTCACCGAGAGCAGCGCCTCGGACACTTCGTCGCTACGCTTGACCAGGTAGTCGCCGAAGTCGGAGGCGCCGGAGGCGTTGAAGTCCGCCCAGTACGGCTCGAGCTTTTCGATCATCTCCGGGAGCAGCGTCTCCACCATGGACTGGAGGTAACCCGACGCGAAGGCGTTCACGGTCTTGTAGGCGAGCTTGACCGCGGTGCCGGAGACTCCGGACTTGGCCGAGACCTCCTGCTGGATCAGCGTGAGGCAATCGGCGGTGACCTGCGGCTTGGTGTCGGGCGTGAGCAAGATCTCCTGCAGCGTGGCAGCCATGGGCGCGATGTTCTCCTTAGTCAACAGCGTGTTCCGGGGAGGCCACGCGCCAGGCCTTAGCGCCCAGCTCCCCCCCGGGCCGGACCACGCTAGCGCACCTGCATGCCGTCCGTTACGGGAGTTTTCTCACTGTTATTTTGCGCTGGGTGACATTTCATGACAGCCGCTCCCCTCCAGGGCGGGGCGCCGCGGAGAGGCCGGGGCGGGTTGGGGGGTGCGCCTACAGTGGTCGGTGTGACCGATACGTGGCAGGTGGAACCGTCCGGGCCGCTGCGCGGCGATATCCAGGTGCGCGGGTCGAAGAACGCGGTGACCAAGCACATGGTCGCGGCGATGCTGGGCGACGGGCCGAGCACGGTCAGGAACGCCCCTGAGGTCGGCGACGTCGACATCACGGCCGCGATGCTGGAGGCCATCGGGTACCAGGTCAGCCGGTCCGGCGGGGACGTGACGGTGGCGCCGAACGGGACGGTCCAGCCGCGGGTACCCGAGGCGTTCACCGGGCTCAACCGGATACCGATCCTGATGATCGGGCCGCTGCTGCACCGGACCGGGGAGGCGTTCGTGCCGCTGGTCGGGGGCGACCCGATCGGGCGGCGGCCGGTCGACTTCCACGTTTCCGCCTTGCGCGCCCTCGGGGCCGAGATCGAGGCGGGGCCGGCCGGGATCACGGCCCGGGCGTCGCGACTGCACGGAGCGCGGATCGACCTGCCGTACCCGAGCGTGGGCGCCACCGAGACGGTGCTGCTGTCCGCGGTGCGGGCCGAGGGCAAGACGGTGCTGCGCAACGCGGCCACCGAACCCGAGGTGGTGGAACTCGCCCTGTTCCTGCAGCGGATGGGCGCGCACATCGAGCTCAGCCCGGACCGCAGGATCGTCATCGAGGGCGTGCCCCGGCTGCGCGGCGCATCCCGCTGGCTGGCCGGCGACCGGCTTGAGGCGTTCTCCTACCTGGCGGCCGGGCTGATCACCCGGGGCGAGGTCCGGGTACACGGCTGCCCGCAGGACCGGCTGGTCACCGCCATCACCACGCTGGCCAAGATGGGCGCGCAGATCGACATCACCGACGAGTGGATCACCGCTTCGGCGCCGTCCGGGCTGCGCCCGGCCGCGGTGCACACCGACACCCACCCGGGGTTCATGACCGACTGGCAGCAGCCGCTGATGGTGCTGTTCACCCAGGCCGAGGGCATGTCCGTGCTGCACGAGACGGTGTTCGAGAACCGGCTGGTGTACGTGCCCGCGCTGAAGGAGATGGGCTGCGAGATCGAGACGTTCGCGGCCTGCCTCGGCGGCGAGGCGTGCCGGTTCCACGACACGAACTCGGTGCATTCGGCGGTGATCAGGGGCGTATCCAAGCTGCGCGGCGCCGACGTCACGCTGCCCGACGTGCGGGCCGGATTCTCCGCCGTGCTGGCCGCGGCCGTGGCCGACCGGCCGTCGGTGCTGCGCGGCATCCACCACATCGAACGCGGTTATCACCGGCCGTTCGAGCAGTTCGGCTCGCTCGGCCTGACCATCCGGCGCGGCTGAGCCCATCCGGCGCGGCTGAGCCCATCCGGCGCGGCTGAGGCCGTTTAGCGGCCGAACGGGTGGCTAGGCTGCCCCTATGACCACGGCTTTCGTGCTCGGAGGCGGAGGCCTGCTCGGCGCTCACGAGGTCGGCATGCTGCGCGCCCTGGCCGAGGCGGGCGTCCGGCCCGACCTGGTAGTGGGCACCTCGATCGGGGCCCTGAACGGCGTGCTGGTGGCGGCCGACCCGGCCGGGGCAGCCGGGCGGCTGTCGCGCATGTGGCAGGGCGAGGAACTGCGGCAGGCGTTCAGCGAGAAGCTGTTCGGCCGGGCGGCGCGGCTGGTGCGCTCGGGGACGCACCTGCACTCGCTGGAGCCGCTGAGCCGACTGCTGGCCCGGATGCTGCCGGGGCCCGGCTTTTCCGACCTGGCGCTGCCGTTCCAGTGCGTGGCGGCCAGCATCGACAGCACTTCTCCTGGACGGACCTCGTCCGGGCCAGTGGTGCCCGCGGTGATGGCCTCGTGCGCCGTGCCCGGGCTGCTGCCGCCGGTGGAGATCGACGGGGAGCACTACTTCGACGGCGGCCTGGTCGACTCGATCCCGGTCGGGCGGGCGCTTACGCTCGGCGCTTCCACGGTTTACGTGCTCCAGGTCGGGCGGATCGAGAGCCCGCTGGCGGTGCCGCGGCGGCCGTGGGAGGTGGGCCTGGTCGCGTTCGAGATCGCGCGGCGGCACCGGTTCCACGAGGAGATGTCGTCGCTGTCGGAGCACGTCCGGGTGCACGTGCTGCCGACCGGCGGGGACCGGCTCCCGCCCGGCCGGGCCCAGTTCCGCTACCGGGACCGGACCAAGGTCGGGTCCAGCATCGAGCGCGCGTACGCCGCGTCCGCGAGCTACCTCGCCGCGCTCGCCGCTCACTGAGCTAGCTCGCGGGGCGCCGGGGCGAAGCTTCTACCTAGGGTTATGTAGCTTCTCGTCCGTTTCTGTCCGCATATGGGCTTGCATCGCTACGGTATTAGCGCATATGGGCTTGCATCGCTACGGTATTAGCATGCACGACCGTGAGGTCGTCGCGGCCATCGTGGCGGGCGACCCCGCAGGGCTCGCCGAGGCGTATGACAGGTACGCGACACCGCTGTACAGCTTCTGCCGGACGATGCTGCGCGAACCCGCCGACGCCGCGGACGCCGTGCAGGACACGTTCGTGATCGCGGCACCCCGGATGTCCGGGCTGCGTGATCCGGAGCGGCTGCGGTCCTGGCTGTACGCGGTGGCACGGAACGAATGCCACCGGCGACTGCGGGCCGGCAGCCGGCACGCGTCCATCGAGGAGGCGCCGGACGTGACCGACGAAGCCGCCGACGTCGCCGCCGACGTGGAGCGGGAGGACTTGCGCGCCCTGGTGCGCGACGCGCTGGGCGGGGTCGGGCCGACCGAGCGGGAGGTCCTCGAGCTGCAGCTGCGGCAGGGCCTTTCCGGCGGCGAGGTGGCGAGGGTGCTCGGAATCTCCCGCAACCACGCGCACGCGCTGCTGTCCCGGGCCCGCGACCAGCTGGAGACCTCGCTCGGGGCGCTCGTCGTCGCCCGGACCGGGCGCCAGGACTGCGCGGAGCTTGACGCGATGCTCCAGGACTGGGACGGCGTGCTGACCGTGCTGGTGCGCAAGCGGCTCAACCGGCACGTCGAGCGGTGCCGGATCTGCTCCGGGCGGCGGCACCGGGAAGTATCGCCGGCCATGCTCCTCGGGATCGCGCCCATCGCCGCGCTGCCGCTGATGGCGGGGGGCCTGCCGGCTGGCTTCCGGGACCAGTTGCTGCGGATGGCCACAGGGAACTCCCCCGCCGCCGTGGCCCATCGGGCCGCCGTGGCGAAGACCTCGTACTCGTTCGGCCATCGTGGTTTTCCCCGGCCCCTCCATCAGCCTGGTTCGTCCTGGCTGCACCCTCGGCCGGCCCACGCCGGCGCGGTGGCCGGCACCGCCGCCGCGGTAGCTGCGGGCGTCACCTGGATTGCCGTCCCGCCGCACCACGGCGTGCCGCCGGCCGGGGCCGCCACGCCGGGCATGAGCGGCCGTGCGGCCCCTGCCCTCGGTCGCGACGGCCAGCCCGGGACGCCCGGGGCCAGTGCCACGGCGCAGGCCAGCATGCTGCCGACGGCCAGCGGCAGTTCCGGTGCGGGACGCCCGACCGCGGAGGTGACGGCCGCGCCGTCGTCCGCGGGGGCGAGCAGCGCGGCTGCCAGCCCGAGCCCGAGCGCCAGCGACACGCCGGGGGCCGGGACGCTGAGCGTCAGCCCGGCCACGCTCAACCTCGCGCCGCCGGCCAGCGGATCGATCATCCTGACCGCGTCCGGCGGCGACGTGAACTGGTCGGTCTCCGAGCCGCCCGGCCTGGAGAAGAAGGTCGTGGTGGCGCCGATGTCCGGAACGCTGGCGGCGGGCCAGAGCACCACGGTCAGCGTCACCGTGCAGGGCGCGGGCAAGCCGCGGGTGCACCTGACGTTCGTCCCGGGCGGCGCGGTCGTGACGGTGGTGATCAGCTGAGCCCGGCCGTTTGGCTACGGCTTGCGCCCGACCCCGCCGTAGTTGGCCAGGTCGCGGCCGGCGCCGGGGTCGCCCGTACCGGCCCGCCACCGGTGCAACTGCACCACGCCGGGTTCCACTAGGTCCAGGCCGGCGAAGAAGGCAGCGACCTCGTCGTGGCTGCGCGCGGTGAGCGGGACGGCCACACGCTCGTTGTAGTTCCGCATGGAGGCGGCCATCTGCTCGGTGGCGACGTCGCTGGCCGGGTGCGCGATGGTGAGGTAGCTGCCCGGCGGCACGGCGTCGACCAGCCGGGTCACGATCGCGGCCGGGTCGCCGGAGTCCGGAATGCAGTGCAGCACGCCGAGCAGCATGACCGCGACCGGCTGGCCGAAATCCAGGACCCGGGCTGCCTGGGCCAGGATCGTCCCGGTGTCGCGCAGGTCGGCGTCGATGTAGGCGGTCGCGCCCTCGGGGCTGCTGGCGAGCAGGGCCCGTGCGTGCAGGAGCACGATCGGGTCGTTGTCCACGTACACGACGCGCGTCTGCGGCGCCACCCGCTGCGCCACCTCGTGCGTGTTGTTCACCGAGGGCAACCCGGTCCCGATGTCAAGGAACTGCCTGATGCCCGCCTCGGCCGCCAGGTAGTGCACCGCCCGGCCGAGGAACGCCCGCTGCGCCCGGACGCTGATCAGGATGTCGGGGAAGGTCTCCATGACTTGTTCGGCCGCGGCCCGGTCGACCGCGAAGTTGTCCTTGCCCCCCAGCCAGTAGTCATACACCCGCGCGATATGCGGCACGGTGGTGTCGACCGACACGCTCTCGCCTTCGGGCTCCAGCCCGCCCATCATCCCGGACCGTCCCTCCGGTTGACGCCCCTGGTTCTAAGTCCCAGGTAAGCCTCCCGCACCGTGCAATCGAGTGCAACTCGGAATAGTCCTGCCTGTTCGGGGGCATAGCGGGGCGGGACGTTTCCGCGGAAAACACTTGCTGCCTATTCCGGCTGGTCCTGATGCCAGGGCCGGATACGCGGCCGCCAGGCCGGGACGGAGCGCCGGTACGCCTGGTACTGCGCGCCGAACCGGCGGGCCAGCGTCGGTTCTTCGTACCAGCGGACGAACGAGGCCACGGTAAGCCAGACAGTGGCGGCGTAGCCCAGCAGTACGGGCTGCCCCAGGGCCAGCCCCTGCCCGGTGATGGCGGCCACCACCGCCAGGTACATAGGGTTGCGCACGTACCGGTACAGGCCGCCGATCACCAGGCGCTCGGTCGGGGCGACCGGAGCGGGGGTGCCGCGGCCTTCGGCCACGAACCGGGTAAAGGCCTGGACGAGCACGATCGACGCCAGGATGAGCATGATCAGCCCGGCCACGCGCAGCGGCGCCCATCCAGACAGTGGCCCGCGCACCTGCCACCGGGTCAGCCACCACGGCACCAGGCCCGCCACAACGCCGGGCGCGACGGCGAAGAACAGCGCGCTGCCTACGGCGGCGGTGAGCCTGTTCATGCCGCACCCATCAGGTAGCCGTGCAGGAACACGACCGGCGCGCCGGCACCGGATTCGTGGTAGTGCACGATGCCGTGGGACAGTTCGGTGCGGGGCATCTGGGTCCTCCTGGTGCTTCGTCAAAGTAACATACAGACAGTCTGCATGGAATTGACGTAACCAGATTTACATACAAACAGTACGTATGGCAAGGGGCTGCGGTGGGAAGTACGAATCGCGGGACTACGACGGGCATATGACCAGGACCAAGCACGATCTCCGGTCGGAGGCGACCCGGCGGCGGCTAGTGAGCGCCGCGCGCACGCTGTTCGGCGCGCGCGGATACGCGGAGGTGGGCACGGAGGAGATCGTCCGGGCCGCCGGGGTAACCCGTGGCGCCTTGTACCACCAGTTCCGCGACAAGGCGGACCTGTTCGCCGCCGTGGCGGAGGAGGTCGAGGCCGAGATCGCGGAACGGATCGCGGGCGCGGCCGGAGCCGGGGCGGAGGCCGATCCGGTGGGGGCGCTGCGATCTGGTGCCCGGTTGTTCCTCGACGCCTGCGCGGAGCCCGAGGTCGAGCGGATCATCTTGCTCGACGCGCCGGCCGTGCTCGGCTGGGAGGCGTGGCGGGACCTGGCCGGACGATACGGTCTCGGCCTGGTCCGGTTCGGGCTCCAGGCGGCGATCGAGGCCGGGGCCATCGTCCCGCAGCCCGTCGCTCCCCTTGCCCATGTCCTCGTCGGCGCGCTCAACGAGAGCGCCCTCTACGTGGTGCGAGCCGAGGACCCGGACGCGGCGCGGGAGCAGTGCGTCGCGATCCTCGACCGGATCTTGCATGGCCTCACGACGGGGGCCTGACCAGCCGGACGCCGATGAGTTTCCCGCCTCGTGGCCGTCGTTACTGACAGGTCTGCACGAAGGGAGTAACCATGGGACAGCCGGTTGTGCACTTCGAGATCATCGGGAAGGAGCCGGCGAAGCTCCGGAACTACTTCGGCGAACTGTTCGGGTGGGAGTTCGACACCAGCTCCCCGGTCGCGGAGGCGGTCTCGGAGCCGGACGACTACGGCTTCGTGAACCGCAACACCGCCAGCGACGGGACCGGGATCCCCGGCGGCGTCGGCGGCGGCGCGGGATATCCGGCTCACGCGATGTTCTACGTCGGCGTGGCCGACGTCGAGGCCGCCCTGCAGCGCGCCGAGCGGCTAGGCGGGAAGCGCGCGATGGGCCCCGAGCGGGCACCATCAGGCCTGGTGGTCGGGCACTTCACCGACCCGGAGGGCAACCTGATCGGCGTAGCCGGGACGGCGTAGCCGCCGGGAGCGTCGCGGGGCGAGCGTCAGGGTCGAAGCGGACTTCTGTCACTCCGGTACCGCCCAGGCCGCCACAGCAACCACGACGATGCGGCATCGTCGTGGTCAGGTGCACCACGATGTGACATCGTCGTGGTTGCCACGCGAGGATCCGAGGTACGGAAGGGGTTGCTGTTAGTGTCGGGGCGTCAGAGGTGAGAGCGGGGCGGTTCAGGCGGCGCCGGGGCGGGTTCCGGGGACGCTGGGGCTCGCGATCTTCCTCGAGTCATCCGGCCAAGGCCCAGATGGTGGTGCGCTTGATGTCGGTGTCCTCGGTCACGCGCTGGCCGGGAACGTCGTAGGCGGCCAGCGGCATCAGCCGGTCGCGGGGCAGGTAGGCCCGGCCGAAGTCGGCGGCCAGCACGGCGGCGCCGCGGGCCTGGCCGCGTCCGGCGAAGCGCATCACCCGGGCCGCCAGGTTTCGCTGGTAGAAGGCGTCGGCGACCAGTACCAGGCCGGTGCCGGGCGGCGGGAGATCGTCGCGGTCAAGGACATCGGCGCAGATGGCCCGCACCGTCACGCCGTTGGCGGCCGCGTTCGCCTCGATGGCCGCGGTGGCGAGCGGGTCTATGTCATAGGCGGTGACGGCGGCCGCCCCGGCCATGGCCGCGGCGATGGCGACCAGCCCGGAGCCGGAGGCGATGTCGATCACGTCCCGGCCCCGTACGTTTTCCGGGTGGTCGAGCAGGTAGCGGGCCAGGGCCTGCCCGGCGGCCCAGGCGAACGCCCAGAACGGCGGGTCCAGGCCGGTGCGCCCGGAGGTGTCCTCGGTGCGCTGCCACAGGCTGATCGGATCGCCGGCCTGGTGCAGCCTGATCTCGGGCACCAGCGGCACCGGGCCGAGCCGGGTGCCAGCCACGATGAGCCGCCGGCTCGACACGTCCTGGGCCATGAGATCCTCCGGAACTAGGGTGTCATGCGGGGCCGGGAGAAGGGCGGGGAGGCGGAGCATGAGGTTCACTGGGTTTCCCGCGGCGGCGTTCGAGTTTTACGCGGGGCTGCGGGCCGACAACTCTAGGGCCTACTGGACGGCCCAGCGCGCGGTCTACGAGGACGCCGTGCGCGCACCGCTCGCGGCGTTGCTGGACGAGCTGGCGGAGGAGTTCGGCGGCACGGTGTCGGTGTTCCGTCCGTTCCGCGACACCAGGTTCTCCCGGGACAAGTCCCCGTACAAGACGCACCAGGGCGGGTTCGTCGAGGTGGCCCCGGGGACGGGCTACCACCTGCAGGTGGATGCCGACGGGCTGCTGACCGGCGGCGGATTCCACGCCCGGGACGCCGCGCACACCGGGCAGTACCGCGACGCCGTCACCCGGACGGATTCCGGGGAGCGGCTGGCCTCGGTGGTGGCCTCGCTCGCCGCGACGGGCTTCGACATCGAGGGGGAACAGGTCGCTACCCGTCCGCGCGGCGTGTCCCCTGAGCATCCGCGGCTGAGCCTGGTGCGCAGGAAATGGCTGACCGCCGCCCGGCGCTATCCGCCGTCACCACGGCTGGCCGATGAGTCGGCCGCGGCCCTGGTGAGGTCCGACTGGAACCTGCTGCGCCCGCTCATCGACTGGATCGCCGCCTACTGTCCGCCCGGAACGGCTCGAGGATGAACTCGATCTCCGGCGCAGTCCGGCGGCCCGCGAGTACGGCTTCACCGACGTGGACGGCTCCCGGCCCCGCCCGTCCGGTATCCCGGGTTGATCAACCCGCGGCGGCCCGGCGGGCCAGGCCGTCCACGAAGATGTCGAGGAGCAGCTCGAACCGCTCGTCCGGGTCGGCCAGCGCGAACTCATCGGCCAGGCTGGTCATGTTCGGGAATGAGTCCGCCGGGAGCGAGGCGATGTAGTCGCGGGCCATGTCCGCGGCTTCCTGCAGGTGGGCCGGGTCGCGGTTCGGCGCGCCGCTGTCCTCCACCCCGGTCTCGTCCATGGTGAAGCCGTTCACGGTGGCGATCAGCGCCAGATAACCCTGCACGGCCAGCCGCGGCGGCAGCCCGCCGACCCGCAGGATCGCGAGCACGCGCTCGGAGTACTGCAGCGCGCTCGGCCCCATCGGGATTCGGCCGATCGAGATGCGCACCACGTACGGGTGGCGCAGGCTGGCGCGGCGCTGGATCCTGGCGACCTCCTTGAGCTGCTCCTGCCAGCGCGCGGGGTCGGGGTCGGGCACCTGCTGCTCGCCGATGATCTCGTCGAGCACCAGGTCCAGCAGGCCGTCCTTGCTGCCGACGTGCCAGTACAGGGACGCGGCGCCGGCCCCGAGCTCGTCGCCGAGCCGCCGCATGCTCAGCGCGGGCAGGCCCTCGCGGTCGAGGAGGCCGATCGCGGCCTTCACGATCGCCTCGCGGCTGATCGGGTCGCGCCGCCGCCGGGCCGACCGGTCGGGAAGCCGCTGCCAGGGCGGCGGCGGGATCTCCGGCTTCGTCGTCATCGGGACTCCTTTCGCCTTCCCTAACACTGTACCAGTTCTCGAACAGTGTTTGACTAGACCGACGATCGAGTGATAGAACATCGTTCGAGAGTTGAACCTAGTTCGAGGGAGTGGAAATGACCACCAGCCAGGCGGCCGTCGTCAACGGCCACGAGGCCACACCGGCGGGTTACCCTCGCCGCTGGCTCGCCGCGATCGTCATGATCACCGGGGCGCTCATGGACATGATCGACGTGACGATCGTCAACGTGGCGCTCCCCTCCATCCGCCGTGACCTGCACGCCAGCGCCACCCAGCTGGAATGGGTGGTGTCCGGGTACATGCTGGCGTTCGCCGCGGCGCTGATCATCGCCGGGAATCTCGGCGACAAGTTCGGCCGCAAGCGCGTGTTCCTGTCCGGCGCCGCGCTGTTCGGGCTGGCCAGCCTGGCCGCCGGCCTGTCCGGGTCCGGCGCCGAACTGATCGCCGCCCGCGTCGTCCAGGGCGCCGCGGCCGCCGCCATGGCACCGCAGGTGCTGGCGACGTTCCGGGTCATCTTCGGCCGCGAGGAACGGGGCAAGGCGTTCGGCATCTACGGGGCGATGCTCGGCTTCGCGTCCGCGATCGGGCTGGTCCTCGGGGGCGTGCTGACCGACGCGAACCTGTTCGGCTGGGGCTGGCGCTCGGTCTTCTACGTGAACGTGCCGGTGGCCGTGGCCGCGCTGATCGCCGGCGCCCGCCTCGTGCCCGAGACCAAGGACCCGGGCGCGCGGCGGCCGAACGCGGGCGGCGCGGTGCTGCTGGCAGGCTCGCTGGTCGCGATCGTCTACCCGCTGCTCGAGGGCCGCCAGCTCGGCTGGCCCGCGTGGGTGTGGCCGGTGATGGCGGCCGGGGTGGCCGGCCTGGTGGTGCTCGGGCTGATCGAGGCCCGGCGGACCTCGACTTCGGATCAGGGTTTGGCTCCGCTGCTGCGGGCCGGGCTGTTCCGGGTGCCGGCGTTCGCCGCCGGGATGGGCGTGCAGCTCGCCTTCTTCGCCGGCATGCAGGGCTTCTTCATCGCCTTCGCGCTGTGGCTGCAGGCCGGCCAGCACTTCTCGCCGCTGAAGGCCGGGCTGACCGCGGTCGCGTTCAGCGTGGGCAGCTTCATCGCCGCGCCAGTGGCGGTGCCGCTGGCCCGGAAGGCCGGCCGGCGCATCCTGGCCGGCGGGGCGGTGCTGATGGTGGCCGGCATCGGCGGCGTGGCGCTCGCCGCCCCGCACGTCGGCGTGAACGGCAGCCCGTGGCCGATCGTGCCCGGCCTGGTGGTGGCGGGCGCGGGCCTGGCCCTGCTGGTCATCCCGCTGGTCAACGTGGTGCTCGCCGCGGTCCCGGCCGAGGTGGCCGGCGGCGCGTCCGGGCTGTTCAGCACGGCGCAGCAGCTC
>Ga0207646_10005893_pt1 | contig 12794 bp, 6 predicted proteins | sample KBSK5502metaG_FD_184343 | JGI IMG/M metagenome (GOLD analysis project Ga0207646, IMG submission 184343) | Corn, switchgrass and miscanthus rhizosphere microbial communities from Kellogg Biological Station, Michigan, USA - KBS K5-50-2 metaG... | ecosystem: Host-associated > Plants > Roots >...
ACGATCGTGAGCACCAGGGTGGTGATCCCGATTCCGCGGTCGCGCGGGTTGCTGTACTGCCAGGTCGCGAGGATGCCCGCGACGGCAATGACAGTGACGAGCGCCACCCCCACGGCAGTGAGGCGGCGCGTATTCCCCCCAGCCAGATATTTCAGCACTTGCGCGATTCCTGCCCCGTGATCGCTGCGCAGCCTGTCTAACGGAACCTACCCGTCCCCACCCACTAGCTAGCCCACCAGATGGCTGCGTTGGGTGGAGGACTTCCCACGGATCATCGTCGGCCAAGCCCGTGAAACGACCAGCCTGCTGATTCCCACAACCGGGCATCCAGGACGGAACGCCCATCGATGATATTTCGCCGTGCGACCACAGCGCCGAGCCTCTGCGGATCAAGCAGGCGATACTCCTCCCAATCGGTGAGGTGCAGCATTGCATCAGTGCCCCTTGCTGCGTCCATGGGTGAGGCTGCGTACCGCAAATCCGGCCAGAGCCGGGCTGCGTTTTCCATGGCCTCAGGGTCGTGAACGGCGACAGTCGCACCTTCCAGCACCAGTTGCCGGCAGACATCGAGACTGGCGGAATCCCTTACGTCATCGCTGCCGGGCTTGAATGCCACGCCAAGAACTGCGACGGCATGTCCTGCCAGGGAGCCACCCACAACACTCCGGGTGAGATCAACTACGCGCGACCGGCAACGCAAGTTGATTGCATCCACCGCACCGAGTATTGCAGCCAGATTCTTAATACCCAGGTGCTCCGCAACGGCCTTGAAGCCGCGAACGTCCTTTGGAAGACATCCGCCACCGTAGCCGATACCCGGCATGAGGAAACGTCCGCCGATGCGCTGGTCACAAGCGAAGGCGTCGACGACGCGGATAACATCCGCGCCCGCTTCTTCGCAGACTTCGGCAATAGCGTTGATAAAAGAGAGCTTGGTGGCAAGAAATGCATTAGCTGCCACTTTGACCAGCTCTGCTGTTTCCAGGCCGGTGGTAATCACGGGGACGCCCCGGGCGAGCGGTTTGGCATAAATCTCACGCAAGGTCGCTGCTGACCAATCCGACGAAACGCCGAAGACAAAGCGGTCTGGCAGCAGGCAGTCCTGGACGGCCTGGCCCTCGCGGAGAAATTCCGGATTCCAGGCAATCTCAATTTCTGCCGTGCTTGGGGCGCGATTACGGATGCGGTCGCCCAGCCGGCGCCCTGTGCCCATTGGGACGGTGGATCTCCCTATGACAAGAATGCGGCCCCGCAAGTAAGGGGCAAGCGCGTCCGCAGCCGCGTTGATCTGCGATAGATCAAAGGTTCCGTCCGACGTGGCTGGGGTACCTACACAAAGAAAGTGAACGTCGCTAAATTTGGCCGCGTCGCGGTAGGACGACGTAAACTGCAGCCTGCCAGCGGCAAGGTTTTTGCGCAGCAAAGCTTCGAGTTCGGGCTCATAGAACGGCACCTCGCCGCGGGCCGCGCGAGTAATCTTGTCCGGGTCGATGTCGAGCGCCAGGACGCTGTGGCCCAGGTCGGCCATGCATACCGCGTGCGTCAGGCCGAGATAGCCCGCACCGATCACCGTTAGCTGCATCCGTGGGAAGGATGTGCTCACTTCGTCGCCCGCTTTCCTGGCAGCTAGGCGTCGGTCAAGGATTTGGGACTGACGGGGCTTGGGAGCGGTGCGTAGGCGGCCGGCGCCCGGAAGGCTTCCTTACCCGCCCGCGAACCAGCACCCCGGCAGCCACCCGTCATAGAACGCCTGCCGGTACCGCCACCGCCGGTCACCGACGTCCTCACCGGCCCGAGAAGATCACCCATCCGGCACCCCCACGCGCCAAGACAGACCCACCGCCCGCGAACACCAAGCCACCTGATACGGAGGGTGGCTTTCGCCCCGTTCCGCCCCTTACATGAACAGGAAGTTAAGTTATCATCAACTTGGCTTTCTCTTGAACATGAGATGAACAGCAGTCTCCGGGATCGGGCGACGGGCGGGAGCTACCCGGCGGACAGGTGGGTGGATCGCACGTCATGATGGCGGGGTGGAGTCATGACAGGGGTCCTGGTAACCGGTGCCGCAGGGTTCATCGGCAGCCACCTCAGCGAGTCGCTTGTCCGGCTCGGTTGGCACGTCCGCGGTCTGGACGCCTTCACCGACACCTACGACCCACGCCTCAAGCGAGCGAATCTGCGCGCCCTCCTTCACCACCCCCGCTTCGAGCTGATCACCGCCGACCTGGCGATCGCTGATCTCGCCGACGTCCTGGACGGCGTCGACCTCGTGGCCCACCTCGCCGGGGAGGCGGGCGTCACCAGTTCGTGGGGCAGCGAGTTCCCCCGCTACCTTCAGCGGAACGTTCTGGCGACTCAGCGCCTGCTCGAGGCGGCCAGGGTACGCGGCGTCGCACGAATGGTCTACGCGTCAAGTTCCTCGGTCTATGGGGGCCATGACCTGCCCTCGGCAGCGTCCCTGCCGCGCCCGATCAGCCCCTACGGCGCGAGCAAGCTCGCCGGCGAGTCCCTCGTCAGCGCGTATGCGCACGGCTTCGGGGTGCCGGCGGTCTCCTTGCGGTACTTCTCCGTGTACGGCCCCCGGCAGCGTCCGGACATGGCCGCGCACCGCTTCATAGAGGCGGCGCTCGATAAACGTCCCCTCATCGTCTACGGCGATGGCCGTCAGGCGCGTGACTTCACCTACGTCGACGACATCGTTGCGGCAACCGTCGCCGCGCTCACGGCAGATCTGGAGCCCGGCCGCGTGCTGGACGTCGGCAGCGGGAGACCACTGGACGTCGCAACGGTGGTCAACGTGCTGCGTTCGATCCTCGGCCAGGACATAACGCTGGAACGCGAGGCAGAGCGCCCGGGGGATGTGGGCCGAACCGAGAGCCACACCGCGGAGACCTCGTCCGCGCTGGGCTGGACACCTGTCACCGACATCCATACGGGACTCACCCGCCAGGTGGAGTGGCACCTGGCGCGGCGGGAACGACGACACCTACAGGTGCTCACCGGGCAGGCCGGGCACCCCGCAGACGGGCCAAAGATCGAGCCGGCCGCGGGGCCGGGCACCGCGCACAAGGCGCTAGCCAACGCAGGCCCTGCTCCATCAGTGGAACCACGGCTGCTGATCTACTCCCAGGATGGCCTCGGTCTAGGGCATCTGCGCCGCACGACCCTGCTGGCGAGCGAGTTCCTAAGGGCGCGGCCGGGTGCCAGCGCGCTGACGATCTCGGACTCGCCACTGGGCCAGTTCTTCACCACCGAGGGCGGGCACGACTACCTGAAGCTCCCCTCGATCCGTAAGGCGGCCCCCGGCGAATGGCACCCCGTGTCGCTGGGTGCCCCCTTCGAGGACGTCCTGGGACTGCGGCGAGAGCTGATTCGCTCCGCCGTGGTCGACTTCCAGCCGGACGTCGTGCTCGTCGACCACATGCCTCACGGCGCCATGGGCGAGCTTGTGCCTGCGCTGCGCGCGCTCGCGGGCCGGCGCGTCCGCGTCGTGCTCGGTTTGCGGGACATCCTGGACGCGCCGGATGTCATCCGTGATCGCTGGCACGCGGAAGGCGCCTTCGACGCGGTCGAGCGACACTACGACGACGTACTGGTCTATGGCAGCCGTGAGCTGTTCGACGTGTCAGAACGGTACGGCTGGCCGCCCGGGCTCGGCCGCAGGATGTGCTACTGCGGCTACGTCTGCTCCCCGCCATCCAGCAAGCTGACCCGGATGCTGCGCAGCCGGCACCTGCGCGGCTCGCCAGACTGCCACTTCATCGTCGCCATGGCGGGTGGTGGGGGGGACGCCTTTCCGCTTTTCCACACGCTGCTCCAGGCCGTGCCCGCGCTACGTGCCGTGCACCCGCTCGCCGTCGTGATCATAACCGGGCCGTTCATGTCGCCGGATGAGCAGAAGGCGCTGACCCGCCTTGCCCGCCCGCTGGGAGTCAGCGTGCTCAGGACGGTCACCGACGCGGCGGGCTACATCGCCGCCGCCGACCTCGTGGTGGCGATGGCCGGTTACAACACGACCGCAGAGATTCTCAGCTCCGGTACGCCGGCCCTGCTGGTGCCACGGAAGGGACCGAGCGCCGAGCAGCGGACCCGCGCGCAGCTGTTCGCCGAACGGGGATGGGTCCGCTGGCTGCCACCGGAGGGCCTTGAGGTGGCGGCCCTGTCCGAGGCGGTGCTCGACTGCCTCGCCGACCCGGCCCGGCCCGGCCCCGGCAACTACCCGGATCTCAACGGACGGCAGGTGGCCGCCGGCCGCCTGCTCGCCGCCCTCGACGACGTCCGCTCCGGGCTCCCCGCGGCGCCCGGCGGCGGGTCGTCTGTCCTGACGCCGCCGCGCTCCGGCTCACCCGCCCATCAGGTGGCCCTGCCGTGACGCGGGTGGTACCCGCCCGACCGGCCGCCGTCCTCCAGACTCCCATGATCGACGAGGTCCTCGCGGGGCAGCGCGGGGTCGAGCCGATACGGCGGCTGCTGCTCCGCCCAGCGGATCTGGCACCGGGTGAGCTCCTGCGCGGCTGCCTGCCGGACGCGCCGCCGCCGGGGTGGCATCTGCTGCGGTCCAAGTTCAAGCCGGGTCGCAAGCTCTCGGCGTGGTACGAACTGGTGCCAGCGCGCGCTGCGCCGGCCCGAAGGGTCGCCGTCACGTGGCAGGCTGGGCCCGCGCCGGCGCCGCCCGACGCGGCGTTGCGCTTGCTCGATGCCGAGGCCCGGGACCGTGGCCTGGCTGCGCCCTTCACCCGGCTGTGGGCGGGATCGCCGGATCACCAGGTGCACCTGCTGCTCGCCCCGCTGGACCCGGCTTTCCCCCACCTGGTTCGGTGCTACGACCCTGCCTATGTCGACGGCCTTCTCGGCGGTGTCCTCGGCGGCGCAGTGGCCGCCAGAGCCTTCGAGGTGCGGCCCGTGCGCTACCGCCCTGGCCAGCGGCACGTGTTGCGTTACACCGCGATCGCTGGCCCGGACGCCACCGTGTTCGCGAAGATCTACCGCGAACACACCGCAGCCAGGCTGCACGCGCTCGCAAGCCGGCTTGCCGAGCCGGTGGCCGCTATCCCGGCCGGCCGGCTTGCCCAGCCGCTGCCGACTGCCCAGGAGCACCGTGTCGGGCTGTGGCTTCACGCGGCCGGCCGGCCGCTATGGCAGGCGCTCCGCGATGACCGGGGATCGTTCCCCATGACCGCTGTCGCCGGCGCGGTGCTCCGGGCCATCCACGACATCGACCCTGGTCCGGTGCTGGCGGAACGCGGTGTCACCGATGAGGTGGCGGCGGCCGCTGGGGCGTGCGCTCACATCATTGGCCTGCTGCCCACTCTGGGCTGTCGCCTGCGCCGAATGCTCGACGGCGTCGGCGAGATGGTGCAGGGGCTCCCGGCCGAGGCGCCGACGCTGACCCACGGCGACGCGAAGTGCGACAACCTGCTGGTCGACCGGGATCGGCTCACGGTGATCGACCTGGACCGTTGCGGGTACGCCGATCCGGCGCTCGACATCGGCAAGTTGCTGGCCGACCTGCGCTGGTGGTGCGAGCGGATCGGACTCGACCCGGGGACCGTACAGGGGCTGTTCCTCGCCGGTTACGGTGACTGCGACCGCGCGCGGCTGGCGCGGGCGCGCGCCTACGAGGTGCTGTTTCAGGTCAAGGTCGCGGCCCGGCGTCTGGGCGTCGCCGACCCGGCCTGGGCGTACCAGGTCACTGAAGCGCTCGGCCGCGCCGAGGGCCGCCTGGCGAGGCTGCCATGTCCCTGACCGGAACAATGCCGCCATCGGCGCCGGCCGTGCCCGCCATCCTGGATCCCGCGTTGCCGCGGCTGGCGGACGCCCTGGACGGGTCGGCGCTGCGCGCCATCCTCGGGCCGGTCCGCTCATCGCAGGCGGCCCGGCACGACCTCTGCTATTTCCCCGGTGAACGCTGCGTGGTGACCTACGCCATCCCGGCGGGCGCGCCGAACGGTGGTGCCGGGCCAGCGAGTGAGTTCCTTGTCGTGGAGGTGGATGCGACCGGACTGCGTTGCCGGGGACTGCTTGACGACCCGGCCCTGCCTGGGCTTGCGGTGGCTCTCGATCCTGCGGCCGTCCGTGTCCGCCTCGAGGAGGCGGCAGGCGCCGAGGTCGACTCCTGCCGGGTCGCGCCGCTGCGCTACCGGCCGGAACAGCGCTGCATCATCCGCTTCGACCTGGTCACCGCCGCGGGCCCCTTGTCCTACTTCGGCAAGCTCCTGCGTGCGGGAGCGGGCAGCGCCGCGGCGGCCGCCTCCGCGATCCGCGCGCATTCCGAACGGGAGGCCGGCGCCGCCTTCGTACCGCGCGCCATCCCCTGGTGCGACGCCGAACTCGTGCTCTCGGAAGCGGCGCCCGGGCGCCAGCTCTCGGGCTTGCTCACCGCCATTTTGGCCGCGCCCGAATCGCCGCCGCACGAGCGCGCGAGGCAGCTGGTTGTCGACCTGGGATCGTTGCTCGGCCTTCTGCACACCACGCCAGGCGTCGACGCCGCCGCTCACGGGCCGGCCGAGGAGGTGGCCGAGCTCGCAGGCTACCTGCCACTGGCTCGCCGGCTGGACCCGCCGACAGCCGACCTGCTCGACGTGCTCGTCGATGAGCTGGCAGGCACCCTCCCCGGGACGGGCGACGTCGTGCTTGGCCACGGCTCCTTCCGCACCGGACAGGTGCTCGCCGCTCCCGCCGGGCTCACGGTGCTCGACCTGGACGGGCTGTACCGGGGGGACCCGGAGCGAGACGTCGGCAACGCCATGGCGTACCTCGCCTGGAAGGCCATCCGGCGTCCCGACATCGCACCGGGCGTGAAGCGGTTGCGGGGCGCCTTGGCCGAGGGCTACGGCGCTCGCGGCCTTCACCTCGACCAGGCCCGCCTCCGCTGGTGGCAGGCTGCCTCGCTGGTCAAGATCGCTGGCCGGCGCTACCGTCAACTGGCCACTCACCAGTGGTCACTGGTGCCCCTGTTGCTGCACGAGGCGCGTGCGGTGCTCACGAGCGGCCGGCAACGGCCGGCCGCGGGCACGGCCGCGCGTCCGCCGGCGAAGCAGTTGTCGCTCGCACACCTCGACGAGCGGGAGCTCACCGGTCTGATCCGCCTGTTGCCTGAGCGGGTCACGCGCTGGCGACCGACGGTCGTCGCAGCGCAGGTCGTTGCCCAGGCCTCGGGCCGGCGAACCGTGGTCCGCTGCGAGCTGGCGGACGGCGGCGGCCAGGGCTCGACCACGTGGGTGATGCTCAAGGCCTACGCGGACCGCGGAAAGGCGGCGCGCGCCCACCACAACCTGGTGGGCCTGGCGCGGGGCCCGTTCGCCCACACGGCGGGACTGCACGTGCCGGCGTCCTTGGGGTGGCTCCCAGAGCAGGCCATCGTGGCGTACCGGGAGGCGGCCGGCGAGCCGCTCGACAGAGTCCGTCCCGCCGGGCGGGCGACAGCGGCCGCGGGTGCGGCGGCACAGTGGCTTGCGGTGCTGCACGGCAGCGACCTGCCCCTGCCGCATCGGCTGGACCTGCCACACCACATTGCCGACACACGCCTCTGGGTGGACCTCGTCGCCCGTTCGGCTGCCGAGCTCGCGAATCCCGCCCGCCGCCTTGCCGATCGGCTCGCGAGCGCGGCGACGGCGCTCGACTGGCGCGATGACGTGCCCACTCACTTCGACCTTCATCCAGGGCACGTGTTGACGGGACCCACCGGCGTCACGGTCCTGGACCTGGACGAGGCGCGGATGGGCGACCCGGTATTCGACGTCGCGCACTTCTGCGTCTACCTGGAGATGCTCGGCCTCGCCGGGACGGCGAACTGGCCGGGGATGCGACGGGAGTTCCTCGACAGGTACACGGCTCTGACGGGAAGGCGCCTCGATCGCCGGTTCGACGTCTTCAGCGCGTACGCCTGGCTGAAGGTGGCCAAGCAGCTCGCATGCGGCAGCGGACCGCGGCGGCCCACCGGCGGCGCGCGCATCGCCGGCTTGCGCGCTGCGCTGAGGAGGGGGGCGGCGTGCCTGGACATGTGACCTGCCTGGTGCGCAGCTGGCCCCGGCTGTCGCAGACGTTCATCCTGAACGAGGTGCTGGCGCTGGAGCGCCTCGGCCTGGAGCTGACGGTGGTCAGCCTGACCCGGTCCGGGGAGCCGACTCGGCAAGCGCACGTGGCCGCGGTCCGGGCCCCGGTCCGCTACCTGGACGAGTCGCGCCGACACGACACGCTGGCCAGGCTGGCCGACCACGTCACGGTCGCGGTGCGCGCGCCACGCCGTTACGCGAGCGCGTTGCTGCTCGCGCTGCGCAGTCCGGGCCTGGCCGACGGCTACGCCACCTGCTCGACGATGCGCTGCCTCGCCCACGCCGTTCGGGTGGCCGCGCAGTTGCGCCGAACGGGTGCCCTCCGGCGCACCGGCGATGGCGCGGGCCACCTGCATGCGCACTTCGCGCACGACCCGGCCCTCGTGGGGCTGCTGGTTCACCGATTGACCGGAGTCCGGTTCACCTTTACCGCGCACGCGCGGGACCTCTTCCAACTGCCGGTGCCAAGCCTGCTGCCCCGGATCGCCGCCGCCTCAGCGGTCATCACCTGCTGCCAGGCCAACGGGGACTACCTGACCGGCGTCCTGCCGGCGGGGCTGCGGGACCGGGTCCATGTCATCCCCCACGGGCTGCGGCTTGACCGGTTCCACGCGGTGCCGGCCGGCGACCACGGCGGACCGGTACGGATTGTGTCGGTCGGCCGGCTGGTGGAGAAGAAGGGGTTCCCTGACCTCCTCCGGGCCTGTGCCCTGGTGCGGGGGGCGGGCCATCGGTTCACCTGTGACATCTACGGCGGCGGACCGCTGGCGGACCGGCTCGAGCGGCTTCGCGACCAGCTGGATCTGGCGGGCGTGGTCGTCTTCCGCGGAGAGCGGGACCAGGAGCGCATCGCGGAGGCACTCGCAGGTGCGGACGTCTTCGCGCTCACACCCTGCGTCACCGACGATGGCGACCGCGACGGCATCCCCAACGTCATAGCGGAGGCGATGGCCTGCGCGCTTCCGGTCGTCACGACCGCGGCAGGTGGCGTCCTCGACCTGGTGCGCGACGGCGAGACCGGCCTGGTCGCCCCGCAACATGACGTCGCAGCGATCGCGAGGAACCTCACCACGTTGCTGACGAATCCGCGGCGGCGCCGGCAGCTGGGCGCGGCGGGGCGGGCCGCGGTCGAGGAGGGCTTCGACATCGAGGTGTCAGCCCGGCGTTTGGCCGCGCTGTACTCCGGCGAAGGGACGCGGCGATGACCGCCGGCGCAGTCGTGCACCTTGACCGCGGCGGGGCCGCCGCCGAGGCATTCCGGGTCCGCGAGGCACTGCGCCCAGGAGTCATGCGTCAGCGGCTGCTCGATGCGCTCGGCCTGTCCCGCGGCGCGTGCCAGATCCTGGACGCGAAGTACGAGCCGGGGGTCCGGTGCACGGTGCTCTACCAGGTCGGGCCGCACCTGGTCCGCGGCGATGTCGCCGTCGGCGACGGGCACAAGGCAGCCACCGGCGCGGCCGGCGCCGGGGTCCGGCCCCCAGGTGCCCCGGCCGCGCGGCGGGTCATCGCCCCCGGGGTGGAGCTGTCCGTCTTCCCTGCCGACCCCGGGCTGCCGGCGCTGACCGCGGTGGCCGATCCGCGCGTGCTCTACGCCGCCATCCGCCAGCTGGCCCCGGGCACACGCGATCGGGCGCGCGAGCAGCCGGTGCGGCTGCTTCGTTACCGGCCCGGACGACGGGCGACCCTGCTGGCCGCGGCCGGTGATCCCTACGTCGTCAAGGTCTACCACGACCCGGGCAAGGCACTGGCGGTCGCCGCGGAGTCGCTCGCGCTGCAGGGGGCACTCGGACCCGCCGCGGGTCCGTTGCGCTTGGCAGCCACGATCGGCACCCTGCCGGGCTTGCCGGCGGTGCTGCAGCGCGCGGTGCCGGGGCACGGGCTCGACCAACTGCTCGGCTCCCCCCGCGGCCGCGCCGCGGGCCTGGCGGACGCCGTCCGGTCGGCGGCGCAGGCCGCGGCCGCCCTGCACCGGGCGCCGGTGACCAGCCACCGCCTCCGGCCTGTGGACGCGGAGCTGCGGCGGTTCCAGTACCGCGCCGCTCAGGTCGCCGGCGTCGATCCCACCGCCGGAGCCCAGCTCGCCGCGCTCGCTGACAGGCTGATAAGCACACAGCCCGCCAACCCGACCGCGAGCCCCGGCCTCGTGCACGGCGATTGCAAGCCCAGCCAATTCCGGCAGCACCGCGGCGCCGTGACCCTGCTGGACTTCGACCACTGCGGCGTCGCCGACCCGGCGTCGGACGTCGGCAGCTTCCTCGCCTCGCTGCGGCAGGCGGGGGTACGGGAGCGGTTCGTGGCCGCCCCCGGTTCCGGCCAGCCTGGCCAGCTCGAGGCCCTGGCGGCGACGTTCTTGCGGGCCTACCTTGATGGCAGCGGGTACCACCCGGCGGGGACCTTCGGTGCGCGGGCCAACTGGTACGAGGCCGTCGCGCTCGAACGCAAGGCGCTGCGGGCGTACTCGCGCTCACCTGACTCGATCTTGCCGGCCTTGCTGGTTCGGGAGGCGCACCGCGTGCTTGACCGCGTTTTCGGAGGGCACCCATGAGCACCGCCGTCGCACCTGCCACCGGGAAGAAAGCGGGTCATGACCGCCCACGCGAATACGCCAATGCCTGGGCGCTGATACGGCACTACATCGGCAACCGGCGAACCGTACGCGCCGCGGTCATCCTGCTTGTCGTGGAGGCGATATTCGCCACCATCGAGCCGTTCCCGATCGCCTACCTCATCGACTACTTCCACCACTCCCATCACGCGCTGCACAACCTGGGGCTGCCGGATATCCATTTGACCCGGCTGCACATGATGCTCCTGGTGACCGGGGCGATCGTGGTCATCGCCGCGATCAACAGCGCCTCGGACTCGGGCGCGGAGATTTACCTGGCCCGGGCGGGGCGGGTGCTCGGCTACAACCTGCGGGACGCCATGTACTCGCACCTCCAGCGGCTGTCGCTGAGTTACCACGACCGGCGGCGGACCGGCGACGTCCTCACCCGGGTCACCGGTGACGTGCTGGTCATCGAGGAGTTCGTCATCGAGTCGTTCAGCGATCTCGTCGGCAGCTTCCTCGTCCTGGTCCTGGCGTTCGTGGTGATCGCACTCAGATCCTGGAAGATCGCCCTGGTGGCGCTGATCGTCGTCCCGATGCTGGGCGCCACCTCGGCCCACTTCTCCAAGAAGATCAAGGCCGCCTCCAAGCTGCAGCGGGCCAGGGAGGGTGAACTCGCCTCGACCGCTCACGAGATGCTCAACGCGATCCGGCTGGTGCAGAGCTACGGCCGCGGCAAGGTGGACCGCGACAGGTTCGCCGAGCAGAGCGACCAGAGCATGCAAGCCGCGATGCGCTCGGCCCTTTCCCAGGCGGCGTTCAGCTTTTCGATCGCGCTGGTCGAGGCGGCGGCGATCATCGCCATCGTGTGGCTCGGGGTGTGGCTGCTCGACCGTAACGTGATCACGGTCGGCGTCCTTATTCTGTTCATCCTGCTCGTCCAGAACATGTTCAAGCCCTCACGGCGGATCGTCAGTGAGTGGAACATGGTCGGCAAGACGCTGGCCAGCGTGGAGCGCATCCGCGACCTGCTCGACCGGGTCCCCACGGTCACCGACGCTCCCGACGCGGTCGCGGCCCCCGCCTTCACCGGCCGGCTGACCTTCGACCGGGTCAGCTTCACCTACCACGCGGACGGCGACGCGGCCGACGGCGCCAGTCCTGCCGAGGCCGAGCGCCGGGTGCTGCACGACATCAGCTTCGAGGCGGAACCCGGGGCCGTGGTGGCAATCGTCGGTCCCAGCGGCGCGGGCAAAAGCACGATCGCCCAGCTGGTGCCCCGGCTGTACGACCCGGACGAGGGCGCCGTGCGCATCGACGGTGCCGACATCCGGCACTACACGCTGGAGTCCCTGCGCCGCCAGGTCAGCCTCGTGCTCCAGGACACGGTCCTGTTCAGCGGCACCGTCGCCGACAACATCGGGTACGGCATCGCCGACGCCACCAAAGAGCAGATCGTCGCCGCGGCCAGGCTGGCGAACGCCCACGACTTCATCACCGAACTCCCTGAGGGATACGGCTCGCTGCTCGGCGAGCGGGGGGTGAACCTGTCCGGCGGCCAGCGCCAGCGCATCGCGATCGCCCGCGCCTTCATCCGCGAGTCGCCTCTGCTGATCCTTGACGAGCCCACCACCGGTCTGGATGCCCACTCCAGCCACCTGGTGATCGACGCGCTCGGCACCCTCATGCGCGGCAAGACGACGATCCTCATCTCCCATGACCTCGGCTTGGTCCGCCGCGCGGAGGTCGTGCACGTGATCGAGGACGGGCGTATTGTCCAGTCCGGAAGCCACGCGGACCTGCTGCGCGCCGGTGGGGTGTATGCCGATCTGAGCGCCAGGCGATCCGGGCTCGACGGGTCTCCCGGCGGATCTGCGGTGCCGCTGACGGCCGACGCCGCCGCGCCACCAGGGACCGTCCCGGCGCAGGCCCGCCCAGAGGCGCCGCGAACCGGAAATGGGGAAATCTCGCACCGCAGGCCGGCCTCCACGGCCGCGCTTTACTTGCCGCAGAAGAGTGTCCGTGTTCCGGGCACTCTGGCCGAACGGCTGCCGGGCCTGACCGCGGCGCTGGACGAGTCGTGGGCGCGGGCGGCCGTCGGCCACCTGCTGCTCGGCCGCGACGACCCGGCGGCCGTGACCTGCCGGGTGGGGCCGGTCTGGTTGCGCGAGGACGGCAGCTGCCAAGTG
>Ga0207646_10005894_pt1 | contig 12792 bp, 10 predicted proteins | sample KBSK5502metaG_FD_184343 | JGI IMG/M metagenome (GOLD analysis project Ga0207646, IMG submission 184343) | Corn, switchgrass and miscanthus rhizosphere microbial communities from Kellogg Biological Station, Michigan, USA - KBS K5-50-2 metaG... | ecosystem: Host-associated > Plants > Roots >...
GCAGCAGGCTCGCGAGAGCGTCACCGCCGGCCGGATCGCGGGCCACGACGAGCACGGTGTCGTCGCCGGCGACCGTGCCGAGCACCGCGTGCATCGCGGTCCTGTCGATCATCGACGCCATCAGCTGGGCGGCGCCCGGCGGCGTCCTGAGCACGACCAGGTTCCCGCTCGCCTCGGCCGACAGCAGCAGGTCCGCCGCGATTTTCGCCAGCGCCGCGGCCGCGGCGGTCGGCGTGCCCGCGGTGAATCCCGCCAGGCCGGCCACGGCCGCGGTGGCCTGCCGGAAGGCCGCGTCGTCGTGCGCGTCTCCGGCAGGAGGCTCGGCCGGGTCGGGCGGAAGTGCGTAGACCAGCGCACCGCCCGGGCCGCGCAGCCGCACGGCGCCCAGTTCGTCCAGGTCGCGCGAGAGCGTCGCCTGGGTGACCTTGATCCCGACCGCGGCCAGCCTGTCGGCGAGGTCTTCCTGGGACCGCACCGGCTCGTCGTGCCTGCCGAGGATGCCGGCGATCTTCGCGTGCCTGGCGGCCTTGGTGGCCGGGCTGACTCGCTCCGCTGCGGCGCCGTTGCCCGATCCGTGCATCACGTCTCCTGCCAGGCCGCCGCGCCGGCCTGGTCCAGGATCCCGGGCAGCGCCGCGGTGAACGACGCGGCCTGGCCAGCCGTCAGCACGAGCGGCGGAGCGAGCCTGACCGCGTCGGGCTGGACCGCGTTCACGAGGAATCCCGCCTGGCGTGCCGCCGCCTCGACCGCGCCTGCCGCCTGGGCGGCAAGCGCCAGCGCCAGCCACAGGCCGCTGCCGCGGACGCCGGCGAGCAACGGGTGGCTGACCCCGGCGAGCCCGCCGGACAGCGCCGAGCCGACCCGCGTCACGTGATCGAGCAGCCCGTCGCGCTCGATCGTGTCGAGCACGGCAAGCGCGGCCGCGCAGGCCACGGGGTTGCCGCCGAAGGTGCTGCCGTGGTCGCCCTTCGCCAGGGCCGTCCCCGCAGCTCCCAGGCCGATGCACGCGCCGATCGGCAGCCCGCCGCCAAGCCCTTTGGCAAGCGTGATCACATCCGGGCTGATCCCCGCCGCCTGGCAGGCGAACCAGGCGCCAGTCCGGCCGATGCCGCTCTGGATCTCGTCGAGCACGAGCAGCGCCCCCGCCGCGTCGCACGCGGCGCGCGCCGCCTGCAGGTACCCGGGCGGTGCCGGCACGACGCCGCCCTCGCCCAGGCACGGCTCGAGGAAGACGCCGGCGCAGTCCGGCCCGATCGCGTCCCGAAGAGCGTCCTGGTCCCCGTAAGGTACGAACCTGACCTCGGCCCCGAACGGCGCGAACGGCTCCCTGATCGAGCTCTTGCCCGTCAGCCCGAGCGATCCCATCGTCCGGCCGTGGAATCCGCCATCGGCCGCGACGAACACTGGCCTGCCCGGTCCTTGCGCGCGGCGGACCAGCTTGAACGCTGCCTCGTTCGCCTCGGTGCCCGAGTTGGCGAAGAACACCCGGCCGTCGGCGCCCAGCAGCCCGAGCAGTCGTTCGGCCAGCCGAACCTGCCCGTCATGGAGGTACAGGTTCGAGACGTGCGCCAGCCTGGCGACCTGCTCGCTCACCGCGGCGACGATCGCCGGGTGGCCGTGCCCGAGCGCGCTGACCGCGATCCCCCCGACCAGGTCCAGATAGGCGTTACCGTCCACGTCCCAGACGACGCAGCTCTCGCCGCGCGCCAGCGCGAGCGGAGGCAGGCCGTAGTTCGGCATCAGCGCCGCGGCGTACCGCTTCTGGAGCGCGGCCGTCGCGGTTCTCAGATCCGACGTCGTCATCACTTGTCTCCGGCTTGCGTTGCCATCTGCTCGGCGTCGGGCACGACCATCGTCCCGATCCCCGAGTCGGTGAAGATCTCCAGCAGGATCGCGTGCGGCAGCCGCCCGTCGAGCACGTGCGCCTGCGGCACGCCGCCACGGACCGCGGTCAGGCACGCCCGCGTCTTCGGGATCATCCCGTCGCTCAGCGCGGGCAGCATCTCGGCGAGCTGGCTGACGGTCAGCTCGCTGATCACCTGGGCCGGGCGTCCGCCCCCGGCTGCCTGGGCGCCGTTCCCCGTCCGGCCCGGCGCCGCCGGCGCCGTCCCCGGCCAGTTCGCGTACAAGCCTGCCACGTCGGTGAGCATCACGAGCTTCACCGCGCCGAGCGCCATCGCGAGTGCCGCCGCGGCGGCGTCGGCGTTCACGTTGAGCACCTCGCCTGAGTCGCTGCGCGCAACCGTGGAGATCACCGGGATCCTGCCGTCGGCGATCAGCGCGCTGACGGCACCGGGATTCACCGACTCGACCTCGCCGACGTGGCCGATGTCCACGACCTCACCGTCATCGGTGGTCGCACCGACGCGACGCGCCGTCAGCAGCCGCGCGTCCTCGCCGGACATGCCGACGGCGAACGGGCCGTGCCTGTTGATCAGGCCGACGACGTCCCTGTTGACCTGGCCGGTCAGCACCATCCTGACCACGTCCATGGCCTCGGGCGGCGTGACCCGTAGCCCGGCCATGAACGTGGACTCCATGCCGAGCCTGTCCAGGTGCGCGCTGATCTGCGGGCCCCCGCCGTGCACGACGACCGGGCGCAGCCCGGCATAGCGCAGGAATACGACGTCCTGGGCGAACGCCATCCGCAGCGACTCGTCGGTCATCGCGTGCCCGCCGTACTTGATGACGACGACCTGGCCGTGGAACCGCTCGAGCCACGGGAGCGCCTCGATCAGCGTCGCCGCCTTGGCCAGCGCGCTGGCGTGGGACGGTGCTGGCCCGGAGGGGCGCACCCCAGCAACCCCCCGCCGCGCTTGTCCGGGGGGATGGCCGTCCTGCCCGGCGGTCACGTCGAGTACGCCGAGTTCTCGTGCACGTACGCGGCGGTCAAGTCGGTGGTGAGGACCGTGGCTGCGGCCTGGCCTGCGGACAGCTCGACGGTCACGGTCACGTCCTTCGGCCGCAGGTCGACGGCCGAGCGGTCGGCGCCTGGTGCGCCGTTCGAGCACACCCAGATCCCGTTGATCGCGACGCTGACCTGGTCGGGGTCGAACGCCGCGCCGGTCGTGCCGACCGCGGCCAGGACCCTGCCCCAGTTCGGGTCCTCGCCGGTGATCGCGCACTTGAACAGGTTGCACCTGGCGATCGCCCGTCCGACCGTGACCGCGTCGTCGTCGCTGGCCGCGCCGGTGACCTCGATGGCGATGGCCTTGGTCGCGCCCTCGGCGTCGAGCTGGAGCTGACGGGTCAGGTCGTCGCACGCGGCTGTCAGCAAGTCGGAGAACTCGGTCAGGCCCGGCCGCACCCCTGAGGCGCCGCTGGCCAGCAGCAGGACGGTGTCGTTGGTCGACATGCAGCCGTCGGAGTCGAGCCGGTCGAACGTGGTGCGGACCGACCCGCGCAGCGCCTTGTCAAGCTCGCTGGCGGACAAGTCGGCGTCGGTGGTAAGCACGACGAGCATCGTGGCCAGCGCCGGCGCGAGCATCGCCGCTCCCTTGGCCATGCCGCCGATCACGTAGCCACCGCCGTCGACGGCGCAGGTCTTCGGCACGGTGTCGGTCGTCATGATTGCCTTGGCCGCGGCGCGCCCGCCGACCGCCGACGCCGAGGCCGCGGCGGCGTCGACGCCGACCAGCAGGCTGTGCATGGGCAGCCGCTCGCCGATCAGCCCGGTCGAGCAGACCGCGACCTCGCCTGACGGCACCGACAGCAGGCTCGCCAGGTGATCGGCCGTCCTTCTGGTGTCGTCGTGACCGTCGGGCCCCGTGCAGGCGTTCGCGCCGCCTGAGTTGAGGACCACGGCGCGCACCTGGCCGCCCGCGACAACCTGCTGGCTCCAGCGCACCGGCGCCGCCTTGACCCGGTTCGACGTGAAGACTCCCGCGGCGGCCGCCGAAGGCCCGTCGTTGATCACGACAGCCACGTCGGGATTGCCCGAGGCCTTGATCCCCGCCGCCACTCCGGCGGCGCGGAAGCCGCGCGCTGCGGTCACGCTCATGGGGAAACTCCGATCGAGGTCAGGCCCGCGGTCTCGGGCAGGCCGAGCATGATGTTGGCGTTCTGGATCGCCTGGCCCGCGGCGCCCTTGCCGAGGTTGTCGATCGCCGCGACCACCGTGGCGCGGCCGGTCCGGTGATCGGCCGCCGCTTGCACGTGCACAGCGTTGGAGCCCGCGACGGCTCCGGTGCCCGGCCAGCGGCCGTCGGGCAGCACGGTGACGAACGGCTCGGCGGCGTATGCGGCGGCCAGCGCGTCCCTGAGCGCGGCCGTGCCGGTCCGCTGAGAGACGAGCCTGGCCGTGCAGGTCGCGAGTATGCCGCGCGGCATCGGGGCCAGCAGCGGCGTGAACGAGACCCGGGCGGGCCGCCCGGCGGCCTCCGCCAGCGCCTGCTCGATCTCCGGCGTATGCCGGTGCGCGCCGCCCGCCTGGTACGCCGACACCGAGCCCATCACCTCGCTGCCGAGTAGGTCAGCCCGCAGCGACCGCCCCGCGCCCGACGTCCCTGAGGCAGCGACCACGACGACGTCGTCCGGGGCGGCCAGGCCAGCGGTCACGAGCGGCGCGAGCGCCACGATGGCGGCGGTCGCGTAGCAACCGGGAGCGGCGACGCGAGTTGCGTTGCGAATATGAGAACGAGCCCCCGGCAGCTCGGGCAGCCCGGTGGCCCATCGGCCCGGATGGTCGCCGCCGTAGTGCCGCACCCAGTCGGCCGGATCGGCCAGCCTGAAGTCGGGTCCGAGGTCGACGATCGCGACGTCGCCGGCCAGGCCGGCCGCGACCGGCGCGGACTGGCCGGCCGGCAGCGCGAGGAAGACGAGGTCAGCGCCGGCCTCCTTGACATCGCTGTGCGGCTCGAATAGCCGCTCGCCGAGCGCCGCATTCCCGGCGAGGCTCGCGTGCACGTCGCCGACCGTCTTCCCCGCGCTGCTGTCCGCCGTGACCGTCGCGAGCTCCAGGCCGGGATGCCCGCCGATCAGCCGCAGCAGCTCGCCGCCGGCATACCCGCTCGCGCCGACCACCGCGACCCGCATTTGCTGGCGACCCTTCGTCCCGGCCCGCGCCGGGGTCGGCGCGCCCCCGGCCCCTGTTGTGCAGAGCTAGGGTGGCCCGGCCGCCGACCCACGGCCCGGACCACCTCTCGCATTATTATGCACAACTCAGATTGAATATGCAAGCCGCGGCGGCCTACCGGCCGGCGGCACCCAGGCGGCATGATGTTGTCCGCGCGGGAAGGAGGCGCTGGGGCTTGCCTCGTCGATCGTGGTGGATGCGGGCCGTGAGCAAGGCGGCGAGGCCGCCGCGCGGATCGTCGGGTCAGTCCTGCTGGCCCGCGGGCGCCGGAGCGCGCCTGGCGGCCATGGTTGCCCTCCTGGTCACGGTGGCCGCCGCGGCGTGCGGCACGATGCACGGCGGCGCACACCACACCGGTTCCGCGTCGGCCCGCAGGTACGTCGCCTCCTGCGGAACCGCACGGACGGCAGCCAAGGTCCCCGTGCGGATAGAGGTCGCCCGCGGCCATGTCCCTTGCGGCACCGCGAAGGCCGTCGAGCTGGCCTACGCCAACGCGATCAGGTCGGGCCGTGCGCCGGGCAACGGTGGCGGCGGGCCCGTCAAGATCAACGGCTGGACCTGCCAGGGCTTCGCGACCCCCGTCGTCTTGCACACGGGCAAGGCCTCCGAGTGCACGCACGACAGCGACGAGATACTCGAGGTGCTGCCGCCGCTGCCCTCGCCTTCAGCCTCCTAGCGCGGCGCCCCGCCCGGGAACGCGAGCCCTGGCGGGCTACCCGCCTCGCAGCGTCGCGCCGTTCCGCCTGACCGCAGAGGCGACGGCCGCGTCCCTGGCCACGGCCACCTCGTCGTCGGTGAGCGTCCGGTCGGGCGCCCTGAACCGCAGCGTGAACGCGAGCGACTTGCGGCCTGGGCCGACCTGCTCGCCGGTGTAGACGTCGAACAGCCGCACGTCCTCGAGCTGCGCCCCGGTGCCCGCCGCGGCGGCGCCGGCCACGAGCGCAGCCTCCACGTCCGCCGCAAGTACGGCATCGGATACGACCAGCGCAACGTCCTGGCTCGCCACCGGGTACGCCGAGATCACTGGCGCCTGGACCGGGGCGAGGCCGGCTGCCGCGCGCTCGATCAGCGACAGGTCGAGCTCGACCGCGCAGGACTGCGGCGCCAGCCTGAACGCCGTGATGACCCGCGGATGCAGCTCGCCGGCGTAGCCGACCGACACCGGCTCGCCCGGCTCGCCCGGCTCGCCCGCGCCGGCGGCCGTGCCCGGCTCGAGCAGGATCTCCGCGCACCGCCCTGGATGCCAGGGCTCGCGCCTGCCGGGCACGACCCGGTACGGCACCCGGCTCGTGCGCAGCACGGTCCGCGCGGCCTCGACCGCGTCGCGGAAGCTGGCCGACCGGCCGCCGCCCCACCAGCCGGCGGGCTCGCGCTGGCCGGTCAGCACGATCGCGACCAGCCGCGGCTGGTCGGGCAGCGCCAGGTCAAGCTCGGCGATCTCCGCCGCGGTCGGGCCGCGGTCGACGGGGAGTATCGGCGCGGTACGGCTGGTCGCCCCCGAACCCGGGCGGCCGTTGCCGCTGGCCCCGGGGCCCGCCTCCCGGCCGTCCTTGTTCCTTGCGACGTTCCCGATCTCGAACAGCGACAGGTCAGCGAACCCGCGCCCGGCGTTGCGCCCGGCGACCTGGAACAGGCCGGGCAGCAGCGTGGTGCGGAACAGCGGCTCCTCGTCACTGAGCGGGTTGGCGACGCCGACCGCCAGCCGCCGCGGGTCGCCCTCAGGGAGCAGCATCCGGTCGAAGTCGGCAGCCGAGCCAAACGCTGCGCTGATGACCTCCACGTAGCCCGCGCCAGCGAGTGCCTGCCCGACCGCCCCGCGCAGCCGCTGCGCAGCTGTCCTGCCCTTGCCGGCGTTCGCGCGCGGCATCGCGACTCCGACCTTGTCGTAGCCCTCGAACCTGATCACCTCTTCGGCCAGGTCGTTGGGGTCGCGCAGGTCGGGCCGCCAGGATGGCGGGGTGACGGTCAGCACGGCGACATCGCCGCCGTGGCCGGCGCTGCCCACGCCCGGACTCCCGCGCTCGACCGCGCAGCCGACCTCGCGCAGCCAGCTGATCACGGTCCGCTCGTCGTAGGTCAGGCCCGCGACCCGGCCTGGGTGGTCGGCGCGCATCTCGATTGTCACGGGCTCGATCGGCTCGGCGGCGAGCGTGTACCCGGCCACGGCGGTCCCGCGGCCGAGCTCGGCGAGCATCGCGGCCGCCTTGGCCGAGGCACGCACCGGGAGCTCGTAGTCAACCCCGCGCTCGAACCGCGCCGACGCCTGGCTGAACAGCCGGTGCCTGCGGCTCATCCGGGCCGTGCCCCTGGCGCTGAAGTGCGCGGCCTCGATGACCACGTCCGCCGACGACTCGCTGACCTCGGTGGCCAGGCCGCCCATGGTCCCTGCCATCGAGATCGGGCCCGACGAGTCGGTGATCAGGATGTCGTCGGGGTCGAGGTCGCGGACCACGTGATCGAGCGTCTCCAGGCGCTCGCCCGCCAGCGCCCGCCTGACCACGATCGGGCCGTCGAGCCGCGACCGGTCGAAGGCGTGCAACGGCTGGCCGAGCTCGATCATCAGGTAGTTGGTGACGTCGACGGCCAGCGAGACGCTCCGGGTGCCCGCGCGGGCGAGCCTGACCCGCATCGCCAGCGGCGTCGGGCGGCCGGGGTCGACGCCGCGCACCTCGCGGAGCGCGAACCGGTCGCAGGCCGTCGGATCGGCAATGCTCGCCGGGTAGACGGCACCGGGCTCCCCCGGCTCGCCGACCCACGCGGGCAGCCCGGCATCGGCCGGGTCCGTGAACGCCACCCCGAACGCGCTCGCGAGCTCGCGCGCCATGCCCCTGACCGACAGCGCGTGCCCCTTATCCGGCGTGACGTTCACGTCGAGCACCACGTCGCGCAGCCCGGCGTAGGAGACGAAATCAGCGCCGAGCGGCGCGCCCGGCGGCAGCACCATGATCCCGGTGTGGTCGTCGCCGAGGGCGAGCTCGGCGGCCGAGCAGATCATGCCGTCCGACATACGGCCGTACCGCCTGCTCGCGATGATCTCGAAGCCGCCGGGCAGCACGGCGCCGGGCAGCGCGACCGGCACCAGGTCACCGGCCGCGAAATTGACGGCACCGCAGATCACCTGGCGCTCCTTGGTGCCAGTTGTCACGCGGCAGTACCTGATCGGCTTCTTGTGGCCGGTCAGCTCCTCGATCTCCAGCACCCGCCCGACCACGACGCCGGAGATGTCGTGGCCGACGCGGGTGACCGACTCGATCTCCAGGCCGATGCCGGTCAGCCGCCGTGCGACCTCGCCCGCGTCGACGGGCTCGGGCAGCGGCGCGTACTCGAGCAGCCACGACAGCGGGATCAGCATGACGCCTCCGATCCGAACGCGGAGCTGAACCTGACATCGCCCTCGATCGTGTCCCTGATGTCGCTCAGGCCGTTCCTGATCATCAAGGACCGCTCGATGCCGAGCCCGAACGCGAAGCCGCTGTAGCGTTCAGGGTCGATGCCGCACGCGACGAGTACGCGCGGGTTGACCATGCCGCAGCCGGCGATCTCGAGCCAGCCCTGCGACTTGCAGACCCGGCACGGCGGCGCCCCGGCCTTGACCGACTCGCCGCGGCAGACGTGGCACTCCATCGACACGTCGGCGGACGGCTCGGTGAACGGGAAGAAGTCGGGCCGCAGCCTGGTCCGCAGGCCCTCGCCGAACATCGCATCGACGAACGCCGCGATCGCGCCGCGCAGGTCGGCCATCGTCAGCCCCTCGTCCACGGCCAGCCCCTCGATCTGGTGGAACACCGGGCTGTGCGTGGCGTCGAGCGGGTCGCTGCGGAAGCACTTGCCCGGGCTCACCACGTACACCGGCAGCGGCCTGGCCAGCAGCGCCCGAATCTGGACCGGCGAGGTGTGCGTGCGCAGCACCATCCCCGACCGAGCGGCGCCGCTCGGGCCGGCCACGAAGAGCGTGTCCTGCATCTCTCGCGCCGGGTGATCGGGCGGGAAGTTCAGCGCGTCGAAGTTGTACCACTCGGCCTCGACCTCGGGACCCTCGGCGATCTCGTAGCCCATCGCGATGAACACGTCGGCGAGCCGGTCGGCCAGCGTGACGACCGGGTGCCGGGCGCCGGCCGGTGCCCGGTCCCACGGCAGCGTCACATCCGCGGTCTCGTCCTCGAGCACCCGGCGGTCCCTGTCGGCCTCGAGCTCGGCCTGCCTGAAGGCGAGCGCATCGTCGATCGCCTTCTTGGCGGCGCCGACGCGCCGACCCGCCTCGGCCTTCGCCTCGGGCGGCAGGGCGCCGATCTCCGCGCTCGCCAGCGTCAGCGGCGCCTGCCGGCCGCGGTGCGCGACGTCCGCGGCCTTCAGGTCGTCGAACGACGCCGCGGCGGCGATGTCGGCGAGCCCTTCGGCGGTCATGCGCTCGACCTCGGCCGGCGCCAGCGCGGCAACGCGGACCGGATCGTAGGTGTTGTTTGATGCAGACATCGGCCCTGTCTCCTCGGTGAACAGGAAGTCGGTCAAGGCGACACTTCATGGATCCACGATTTCTAACGGCTCCTGCCCGCGGCTGCCGCACGCCGGCCGGCCCCGCTGTCAGGGACTGGCGGCGCGGCTGCGCACGAGTCAGCCGCCGGGGATCGCCCCGCGGGCCCGCCGGTCAGCGCAGATCTGGCTCAGCCGTGATCTGGCACGCCGGCGGGCACGGTAAATCGGAACTCGGCGCCGCCGCCCGGCGCCTGCCCCACCGTGATCGCACCGCCGTGGGCCTCGACTAGGCCCTTGACGATGAACAGGCCGAGTCCGGCCCCGCCGCGACGCTTCGCGCGCCAGAACTGGCGGAACACCCTCGGCGCGAACTCGGGCGCGATCCCTGGACCTTCGTCGCGGACGGAAACCGCGACGCCGGGCCCGCCGTGGACCAGTGCCGATTCGATCACGGTAGTAACCGTACCAGCCCCGTGCCTGACCGCATTCTCAATAAGGTTCGCGAGGATCTGGTCGATCTTGTCGGCGTCCAGCCACGTCTCAGGCAGCCGGCCGGCCACCTGGACCTTGAACCGGCCCTCGGGCTCCCCCGATGCCACTCGGCCGGCGACCAGCTTCATCGCTCGTGCGCTGATGTCGACGAGCTCGCGCCGCATGTTGATCCGCCCGGCCTCGATCCTCGACACGTCGAGCAGCTCGGTGATCAGCCGGGTCACCCGGTCGGCATCGGCGTTAACGGTCTCGAGCATGCTGCGTTTCTGGTCGTCGGTGAACCGCGGCCACTTGGCGAGCAGGGTGGCGGTGAAGCCCTTGACGCTCGTCAGCGGCGAGCGCAGCTCGTGCGCCACCGTGGAGACCAGGTCGGCCCTGGTCCGCTCGAGCCTGGCCCGCTGCTCAGCGCTGCGCAGCGTGATCGTGAGCCGGCGGACCTCTCCTGCGCAGGCTCCTGGCCACTGGGGTCCGGGGGTCTCCCCCGAACAGACGCCGTGCCCCTGCGGGCCAGGGCTGCCCCCGTCGCGAGGCCAGCTTGACGCCGGGCCGCCGCGGGGCACACGCGCGTAGCCGACCGTGACCAGCAGCTCGGTGCCGTCGGCCAGGTAGAGCGACCGTTCCGGGTGCCTGGTGCGGGTGGACAGCCCGTCGTACGGCCGGGACTGCCGCCACCAGCAGCGGCCCTCGGCGTCGGCCAGCGGCAGCGCGATGCGCAGCTCCCTGCCGACCGCTTCGTCCGCCCTGATGCCGGTCAGCCGCTCCGCCGCCCGGTTGAAGATGATCACCCGGCCGCACTGGTCGGCCACCACCAGCCCGTCGGGCAGCTCGTCGGCGCTCAGCAGGTCGGGGTGCCCGAGCGCCGGCCGGTGGACCTGGCCGTGCCGGTGCGCCCCTGCGGGCCGGAACGCCGCAGGCCCGAACGCCGCAGGCTCGAACGCGGCAGGCTGGAATGCCGCAGGTTCGAAGGGATCGCCCGAGTTGGGAAGATTGCCGGCGCCCGCAGGCAGTGCGCTCATCGGCGCGCCTCCGGCACGGTGCTCATCTGCGCGCCTCCGGCACGGTGCTCATCTGCGCGCCTCCGGCACGACGCTCGCTCGCCGGATCCACATCGGACTGCCGCACCCCACCCGAAACAGCCTGCCCCGGCATGCCTGCGGCGCCGCCCGCGGTCCGGGGGTTAACCCGCGGTTGGCCGATGTCGCGTCATGGCGACGTGTCCGTGACCCATATTGACACTAGTCATGACGCAACGTGATCAGAGCCTAGCGCGTCAGCGGTACTGAGCGGCACCCCCCTGTTGCGCGCGCGCCGATGCGTAGAGGCAGACCGCCGCCGCGGCGGCCAGGTTCAGGCTCTCTGCCCGGCCGTAGATCGGCACCGCGACCGCGTCATCGGCGAGCGCGATGAGGTCGGCGGGCAGGCCCCAGGCCTCGTTGCCGAACAGCCAGGCGGTCGGCCGCGCGAGCCGACCGGCCAGGTCAGGATCATCGAGCCCAATTGTCGCGCCGCCGTCGGCCGCGAGCACCCAGAGCCCGGCGTCGCGCAGCGCGGCGGCGGCGTCATGGACCTGAACGCCGAGCACCAGCGGCAGGTGAAACAGCGAGCCTGCCGACGATCGCACACATTTGCTGTTGTACGGATCGACCGACGCGCCCGCGAAGATCACGCCGTCCGCCCCGGCCGCGTCAGCGGTGCGCAGCACCGTACCGGCGTTGCCGGGATCCCTGACGTTCGCGAGCAGCACGACGAGCCGCGGCGCCGTCGAGATCAGCTGGGCGAGCGGCACATCGACGAACGGGCACACGGCCAGCAGCCCCTGAGGGGTCACGGTCTGGGCGAGCTCCGCCATCAGCTCGCCGCTGATCTCGTGCACTGGCGCGCCCGCGCGCGCAACCGCGGCGATCAGGTCGGCGTAGCGGGACCTCGCGGCAACGGTGACGAAGAGTTCCCTGATCGACCCGGCCCGACCAGGCTGCCCGGGCTCGGCCGGGTGACCGAGAGCTTCCCTGACGGCCTGCGGCCCCTCGGCCAGGAACATCCTGGACCGCTCCCGAAGGGCGCGCTTGGCGAGAGCGCGCGCCGGCCTGACCCGGGGAGAGCGGATGCTGGTCAGGCGGCGGCCGCGTTCACGTCGGGCGGCAGCGCCTGCCTGGCGACCGCCACGAGCGCCGTGAAGGCCGCAGGATCGGCGACCGCGAGCTCGGCGAGCATCTTCCGATCCACCTCGACGCCCGCGATCTTCAGTCCCTGGATGAACCTGTTGTACGTGATGCCCTCGGCCCGCGCTGCCGCGTTGATGCGCTGGATCCACAGCCTGCGGAACGCGCCCTTGCGATCCTTGCGGTCCCGGTAGGCGTAGGTCATGGAGTGGAGTGCTTGCTCCTTCGCCTTGCGGTACAGCCTGGACCGCTGGCCGCGGTAGCCGCTGGCCCGCTCGAGTACGACCCTGCGCTTCTTGTGGGCATTGACCGCCCGCTTCACGCGTGCCATGTGTTCGACTCCCTCACGTCGGACCGGGTCACTTGCCCAGCAGCTTCTTCATGTTCTTCGCGTCGGCAGGCGCGAGCGTCACGTAGTTCGCCAGGCGGCGGGTCTTGGTGCTCGGCTTGTGCTCAAGGTAATGGGCTCGGTTCGCCCGGCGGCGCATGATCTTGCCCGTCCCGGTAATGCGGAATCGCTTCTTCGAGCCGCTGTGGGTCTTCATTTTCGGCATGTCGCCGCATCCCTCGTTCCCCGGCTGCCGGCGGCAAGGG
>Ga0207646_10005895_pt1 | contig 12789 bp, 12 predicted proteins | sample KBSK5502metaG_FD_184343 | JGI IMG/M metagenome (GOLD analysis project Ga0207646, IMG submission 184343) | Corn, switchgrass and miscanthus rhizosphere microbial communities from Kellogg Biological Station, Michigan, USA - KBS K5-50-2 metaG... | ecosystem: Host-associated > Plants > Roots >...
CCCACCCGGAAACGCCAATCAGGCCTGTCCGCAAACGAAGCTTTCATGATCGTGGTAGCTCGGTAACGATAGTCGTGCTCCAGCTACCACGATCATGGTTCGGCGCGACGCCGATTCCGGCCCGAGCGCCGCTCCACGCCCGGAACGCGCCTTTCGCGTAGTTCGCGCCTCAGCTAGCTGCGCCGCGGCTCAGCGGCGGGCGGCCGCGTCGAGGGCGGCGGCGAAGGTCTCGGCGATCCGCCCGAGCTCGGCGGTGGTCACGACGAACGGCGGGGAGACCTGCAGGGCCACGCCGCGCAGCAGGCGGGTGATCACGCCGCGGTCGCGGATGTCGGTGACCAGGCGGGCGGGGAGGCCGGGGTCCGCGGCGCGGGCGTCCTCGGCGATCTCGACCCCCGCGAGCAGGCCGGTGCCCGCCCGCACCTCACCCACGAGAGAGTGGCCCGCGAGCGGCGCGAGCACGTCCGCGAGCACCGGCTCGAGCTCGGCGACCCGGCCGATGAGCTGCTCGCGCTCGATGAGGTCGAGGTTCGCCAGGCCGACCGCGCACGCGGTGGGGTGCGCAGAGTAGGTGTACCCGTGCCGGAACACCTCGGCCGACCCCTCGGCCCAGAACGGCTCAGCAACCCGCGGCCCGATGATCACCGCGCCGAGCGGCGCGTAGCCCGAGGTCAGCCCCTTGGCCGAGATGATCATGTCGGGCTCGAGCGCGAACCGCCCGCTGCCGAACCAGGCACCGAGCCGCCCGAACCCGGTGATCACCTCGTCGGCGACGAACAGCACGCCGCGGGCACGGCAGATCTCGCGGACCCGCTCCAGGTACCCCGGAGGCGGCGGGTACACGCCCCCGGCGCCGATCACCGGCTCGCAGAAGAACGCCGCGACGCGGTCAGCGCCGAGCTGCTCGACGAGCTTCTCCAGGGCCTCCGCGTCGTCCCACGGCACGCGCTCGACCATCGAGACCAGCGGTCCGAACGGCTCGGTGTTCGCGGGAATGCCGCCGAGCGACGTCCCGTAGGCGTTCATCCCGTGGTAGGCGTGCGACCGGGAGATGATGACGTGCTTGCCCGGCTGGCCCGCCGCCCGCCAGTACGCCCGCGCGAGCTTGGCCGCGGTGTCGATGGCGTCCGAGCCGCCGCCCGGGGTGAAGAAGACCTTGGCGTCCGGGACCGGGGCCAGCCCGGCGACCCGCCGGGCCAGGGCCTCGGCCGGCAGGTTGGAGAACGGCTCGAACGTCTGGTACGCGGCGAGCTGGCGCATCTGGGCCGCGGCGGCGTCGCCCAGCTCCGCCCGCCCGTGCCCCACGTTGGAGTACCAGAGGCTGGCGATCGCGTCCAGGTACCGGCGCCCGGCCGCGTCGAACACCGTGGCGCCCTCCCCGCCCACGATCGTGACCGCACGCCCCGCGAGGCTGGCCATGTTCGCGAACCCGTTCCATAGGGCGGTCCGGCCCGCCGCGCCGCCGTTTCCTGCCGCCATTGACGGCCCCCTTCTGAGCTGGATAATTTCCCTTAAATCTACTTTCTTTCCGTAGAGGAGAGGAGGCCGGAGGCGGATGAGCGAAGCCACGGCATCCGGCGATCATCACATCACGCAGGACATCCAGGACCTCCATCAGTTCGGCTACCCCCAGAAGCTGCGGCGGACGATCGGCTCCTACACCTCCTTCGCCCTCGGCTTCTCCATGATCACGATAACCACGACGATCTTCACGCTGTTCGCCCAGCCGTTCCAGACGGTCGGCGGCTTCGCGATCTGGCTGTGGATCCCGGTCACGCTCGGCATGCTGGCGATCGTGGCGGTGTACGGGCACCTGGCCGCGCGGCTGCCGGTGACTGGGTACGCCTACCAGTGGTCGAGCCGGATCGTGAACCGCGAGTACGGCTGGTTCAGCGGCTGGACGGCCCTGCTCTCGTTCTTCGTGGGGACCGCGTCGATCGCCGTGGCCATGGCCAGCGTGTTCGCGCCGGAGATCTGGGCGACGCCGACGCACACCGACATCGCGCTGTTCGCGGCCGTCGCGATCGTCGCGGCCGTGGCCGTGAACGTGATCAGCATCCGGGCCGCCACCATGTTCAACAACGTGGGCGCCTCGGCCGAGCTGATCGGCACGCTCGGGCTGACCATCGTGCTGGCCTTCGGCCTGTTCTTCTTCCACAGCAAGCAGGGCCCGCCCATCCTGGTCGAGGTCGGGTCGACCACCAGCAGCCCGGTGAACCTGACGACCATCGGGCTCGCGCTGCTGCTGCCGGTGTACACGATCCTCGGCTGGGAGGGCTCGGCCGACCTGGCCGAGGAGACCAGGGACCCGCGGAAGACCGCGCCCACCGCGATGTTCCGCTCGGTGATCATCTCGGGCATCGCAGCGTTCTTCGTCTACGCGATCTTCGCGATGGCGATCCCCGGGTCGATCGCGCACACCACCAACGGGACCGCGAACGCGATGATCGCGGTCTTCCAGGATCACTTCGGCTGGGGCATGGCGCTGGTGCTCAAGATCGTCGCGTTCACCGCCATCTTCTCCGCGCTGCTCGCGAACGTGACCGTGGCCACCAGGATGTGCTTCTCGCTGTCGCGGGACAAGATGCTGCCGGGCTGGCAGGTCCTGTCCAGGGTCAACGAGCGCACCCGCACCCCGATCTACTCGATCCTGCTGGTCGGCCTCGTCGCGCTGATCGTGAACCTGCTCTCGGCCGGCATCATCACCCGGGTGGTCGCGATCGTCTCGGTGACCTACTACGGCACGTACCTGTTCACGATGGTGGCCGTGCTGATCGGCGCGCGGCGGGGCACGATCCCCGACGCGGACCCGCGGTACTTCAGCCTCGGCCGCTGGCTGCTGCCCCTGGCCTGGATCGGCATCGGCTGGGCCATCGTGGTCATGCTCTACATGACGATCCCCGCGGTCAACAACGTGGCCGGCGAGTACACGCTCTACTTCGAGGCCGCCGGCGTGCTCTGGTACTTCCTCTACCTGCGGCACCGGCTGCGCAGCGGAGAGGCCGGGCCGCCGCTCGCCGCGCACGTCGAAACGGCGGCCGACGAGCTGAAGATCGCGAAAGAAAGTATGTAACGCCTCCGGTTCGGGGCAGGCACGCAGATGAGCGAACCACCGGGGCTGAAACGCTACGCGGTGCTCGGGCAGCGGGCCGTCAGCCTGGACGGCTTCGCGGCCGAGGACCCGGAGCTCGGCCTGGCCGCGCTGCGCAGCCCGCATGATCCCGAGCCCTCGGTCACCATCGACGGCGACGGGCGCGTCGTGGAACTGGACGGCACCGCGGCCGCGGACTTCGACGTGGTCGACAGTTTCATCGCCCGGCACGGGATCGACGTCCAGGTCGCGCCCGAGGCCATGGCGATGCCCGATGCTGACGTCGCGCGGCTGGCCGTTGACCCGTCGGCCGGCCGCGCGGACGTGGCCCGGCTGGCCCGCGGGATGACCCCGGCCAAGCTGGCGCGCGTCGTCGCGATGCTGCGCCCGGCCGAGCTGATGCTGGCGATCAGCAAGATGCGGGTCCGCCGCACCCCGTCGATCCAGGCGCACGTGACCAACCGGCTGGATGACCCCCTGCTGCTGGCCGCCGACGCCGCCGCCGCGGTGGCCCTGGGCTTCCGGGAGCTGGAGACCACGGTCCCGGTGCTGGGCGACGCGGCGTCGAACGCGCTGGCCCTGCTGATCGGCTCGCAGGTGGGACGGCCCGGCGCGCTGACCCAGTGCTCGATCGAGGAAGGGCTGGAGCTCGACCTCGGCATGCGCGGCCTGACCACGTACGCCGAGACCGTGTCGCTGTACGGCACGGAGCAGGTGTTCGTGGACGGCGACGACACCCCCTGGTCCAAGGCGTTCCTCTGCTCGGCCTACGCGTCCCGGGGCCTCAAGATGCGGGTCACCTCGGGCGCCGGGGCCGAGGTGCTCATGGGGGCGGCCGAGCGCCGGTCGATGCTCTACCTCGAGTCCCGCTGCGTGGCGCTGGCCCGGGCGGCCGGCGCCCAGGGCGTCCAGAACGGCGGCATCGACGGCGCCTCGGTCGCCGCCTCGGTGCCCGGCGGCATGCGGGAGCTGCTGGCCGAGAACCTGCTGGTCATGCTGCACGGCCTGGAGTCCTGCTCCGGGAACGACACGCTGGTGTCCGAGTCGGACCTGCGCCGGGCGGCGCACACCGTGCCGCTGGCCCTGGCCGGGTCGGACTTCATCTTCTCCGGGTTCGGGTCCGTGCCCGCCTACGACAACATGTTCGGCCCGTCGAATTTCAACGCCGAGGATCTCGACGACTACCTGGTCCTGCAGCGCGACTGGGAGATCGACGGCGGCCTGCGGCCGGCCGGGGAATCCGAGATCCGTAACGTAAGGGAGCGGGCGGCCCGGGCCGTTCAGGCCGTCTACCGGGACCTGAAACTCGCGGACCTCGACGACGGCCGGCTCCAGGCGGTCGTGACCGCGCACGGCTCGCAGGACCTGCCGGACGGCGACCCGCTGCTCGCCCTGGGCGCGGCCGCCGCGATCCTGGACCGGGGCATCACCGCGGTCGACGTGGCGGCGTCCCTGGCCAGGACCGGGTTCGCCGAGGAGGCCGAGCGCGTGCTCGCCATGGTCAGGGAGCGGGTGAAGGGCGACTACCTGCAGCCGGCCGCCATCTTCGGCGAGGACATGCGCGTCCTGTCCAAGGTCACCGACCCGAACGACTACCGCGGCCCGGGTACCGGGTACCTGCCGGGCGAGCGGCGCCGGGCCGAGATCGCGGCGATCAGGCAGCAGCGGTCGGTCGCCGACCTGCTGGCCGAGCAGGCGCGGGCGGCCGGCCACCTGGTCATCGAGGAGGCCGGCCCGGCCCGGGCCGGCGCCGACGCGCGCGAGGTGGTGGTCGGGATCTCGCCCGCGCTCGGCCGGGAGCTGTGGCTGACCCTGTCCGGCCTGCCGGTCGGCGAGGCGCTGCGGCAGGTCATCGCCGGGATCGGGGAGGAGGGCGGGACGGCGCGCGTGGTGCGGGTGGGGTCGACGATCGACCTCGGGCTGATCGGGCTGACCGCCGCCCGGCTGGCCGGGTCGGGCATCGGCGTCGGCCTCCAGGCCAAGGGCACCGCCCTGATCCACCGGCGGGACCTGCCGCCGCTCGCGAACCTCGAGCTGCTCTCCATGGCGCCGCTCATCACTGCTGACATGTACCGTGACCTGGGACGCAACGCGGCCCGGCGCGCCCGGGGCGGCCGGCCGGCCCCGGTGCGCAACGCCTACACCACCGAGGCGATCACCGCGCGGTACCACGCGCGGGCCGTGGCCATGGTCGCCGTCGACCGCCGGGCCAGCCGCCCCGGCGCGCCCCCGGTTGACGTCCGGCTGAGCTGGCGGGACTAGCCAGTGGACGTGCGGGCGCTGTCGGGACGGCCGGCCAGCGAGATCCGCCTCGAGGCGGCGCTGGCCGGAGAGCTCGAGCCGGCCGACGTCCGGATCCACCCGGACACGCTCCGCGCCCAGGCCGACGTGGCGCAGCGGCACGGGAACCCGGAGCTCGCCGAGAACCTGCGCCGTGCCGCCGAGCTCGCACTGCTGCCCGACGCGGAGGTCCTGGCCATCTACGCGGCCCTGCGCCCCCGGCGGTCGAGCCGCGCCGAGCTGGACGCGATAGCCGCGCGGCTGGCGGCCGCCGGCGCGCCGCGCTGCGCGGCCCTGGTCCGCGAGGCGGCCGACGTCTACGAGCGCCGGCGGCTGCTGCGGTGATCTGGTGAGGGCTCATCTGCGGGTGTCCGAGGCCGCGCAGCTGGCCGGCGTGAGCCCGTCTACGCTCCGGGCATGGGAATCGTCGGGCCTGATCACGCCGTCGCGCAGCGGAAGGAACCGCTGGTTCTCCCCCCGCGACGTGCAGGACCTGCAGCAGATCGCGTCGCTGCGCGCGCAGGGCTTCAACGTGCCGGCGATCCGGCGCCTGCTGCGCGGGGACGACGGGCCGGCCGAGCCCGACCGGGCCGGCGGGCCCGCGGCACCGCCCGAGCCACCGCTCGGCGAGAAGCTGCGGGCCGCGCGCCACCGCCGCGGCCTCAGCCTGAAGGGGGCCTCCGGCCTGGCCGGCCTGTCGGTGTCGCACCTGTCCGCGATCGAGTGCGGCACCAGGAACATCTCGCTGGCCGGGCTGCAGCGGCTGGCGGTCGCGCTGGGCATTCAGGTCTCGGGCCTGTTCGGCGGCCCGCGCGCGGCCGGCCGCCGCCTCGTCCCGGCCGCAGCGCGCCCGGTACTCGACACGGGCGACCGCCGGATCCGGATCGAGTCGCTGGCCGTCGGCGCCCAGCTGCTCGAGCCGCACATGTACCTGGTGGAGCCCGGCGGCGGGTCCGAGGGGTCCTATCACCACGACGGCGAGGAGCTCGTGTACGTGCTGCGCGGGGAGGTGGAGTTCTGGCTCAACGAGGTCGAGCGGCACGTCGTCCGCGCCGGAGACTGCCTCACGTTCCCGAGCTCGCTGCGGCACCGCTGGCGCAATCCCGGACCGCGGCGGCTGGAGATGCTCTGGGTGAACACGCCGATCACGTTCTGACGAACGAGCGGAGGGTACATTCGGGCGGTGTGAAGAAGCTTCTCGAGCTGATCGTCTGCCTGTTCCATCCGCTCGCCGTCATTCTCATGTGGATCGACCTGGCGACCAGGTCCGACATCGGCGCGGGCGCGAAGGTCGCGTGGGCCGTCTTCGGCCTCATCCCGCTGGTGCCGTTCATCTACGTGCTCACCGGCGGCGATCTGTGGTAACACGGCCACCGTGACCTCGGTTGCCGCGCAGGTAGTCCCCGCCCGCGCCCAGATGGCGACCACGCTGGGGTTCCACATCATCCTGGCGTGCCTGGGGATCGCGCTGCCGACGGTCGTGCTGATCGCCGAGTTCATCGGGCTGCGGCGGTCGGACGAGGTCGCGCTGCGCCTCGCGCGGCGGTGGTCGCAGGCGATGGGAGTCCTGGTCGCGGTCGGCGCGGTCACCGGGACCGTGCTGTCGTTCGAGATGGGCCTGCTGTGGCCCGGGCTGATGCGCCGGTACGGGGCGGTGCTGGGGCTGCCGTTCGGGGTCGAGGGCCTGTTCTTCTTCCTCGAGGCCATCTTCACCGCGATCTACCTGTACGGCTGGCGGCGCCTGCCCGGCTGGGCGCACTGGTGGACCGGGGTGCCGAACGCGATCAGCGGTGTCCTGGGGGCGATGTCGGTCATCGCGGTGAACTCGTGGATGAACCAGCCCGGCGGCTTCACCGAGCGCGGCGGCCGGGTCGTGTCCGTCAACCCGTGGCAGGTGTTCTTCAACCACGCCGCGATCTACGAGATGCCGCACATGATCCTGGCCGCGTACATGGTCACCGGGTTCAGCGTGGCCGCGGTCTACGCGGCCGGCATCCTGCGCGGCCGGCGGGACCGCTACCACTACACCGGGTTCGCGATCCCGTTTGTGACCGCCGCGGTGATCACCCCGTTCCAGATCTTCGTCGGCGACACCGCGGCCCGGTCCATCGCCGCCGACCAGCCGGTGAAGTTCGCGTCGATGGAGTACGTCGCGCACACCTCACGGCACGTCCCGGAATGGCTGGGCGGAGTGTACGCGGGCGGGCGCATCTGGGCCGGGCTGAAGATCCCCGATCTGGACTCGCTGCTGGTCGGCTTCGGGCCCGGGACCAGGGTCACCGGGTGGGACACCGTGCCCCCCGCCCAGCGCCCGCCGGTGGTGTGGCTGATCCACCTGTGCTTCGACGCCATGGTCGGCCTGGGATTCCTGCTCCTGCTGGCGGGGCTGTGGGCGCTGGTCGTTTGGTTGCGGCGCAGGCGGCTCCCCCGCCACGGGCTGTTCTGGCTGCTCGGCGCCGTGAGCGGGGTCGCCGCGATCGTGGCCATGGAGTGCGGCTGGGTGGTCACCGAGGTCGGCCGCCAGCCCTGGGTGGTCTACCGGCTGCAGACCACGACCGCGGCGGCCACGGCCAACGGCGGCATCCTCACCAGCCTGAGCCTCATCATCGCCGGCTACGCGGTGCTCGGCGCCGCGACGATCATGATCCTGCGGGCCCTGGCCAGGCGCTGGCGCCGCGGCGACCCCCTGGAGACCGAGGTCCCCTACGGCCCGCCGCCCGCTGGAGTGCTCCGGTGATCGCGGACGCGGTCGGGGCCATCCTGCTGGCCACGATCACGCTGTACGCGGTCCTGGGCGGGGCGGACTTCGGCGGCGGCCTGTGGGACCTGCTGGCCGGCGGCGACCGGCGCGGCCGGGCGCCGCGGCAGCTCATCGACTCCTCGATCACCCCGGTGTGGGAGGCCAACCACGTCTGGCTGGTGTTCGCGCTGGTCATCTTCTGGACCGGCTTTCCAGGCGCGTTCGCCGCGGTGATGAGCGCGGTCGCGCTGCCGATCTGGCTCGCGGTGGGCGGAATCGTGCTGCGCGGCGCGGGCTTCGCGTTCCGCAAGGAGGTCCGCGGGATCGCCCTGCAGCGCGCGGCCGGCGCGACCTTCGCGTTCTCCTCGCTGCTGACCCCGTTCTTCATGGGCACGGTGATCGGCGCCATGGCGGCCGGCCAGATCCCGGCCGGCGCCAGCCGCGCCAGCCTGCCCGCCTGGACCGGGGCGACGTCGCTGCTGATCGGCTTCCTGTTCGTCGGCGCGTGCGGCTACCTCGCCGCCGTCTACCTGATCGGCGAGGCCGCTGAGCGGGGCGACCGCCGCCTGGAAACCTACTTCACCCGCCGGGCCCAGGCGGCCGGGCTGGTGACCGGGGCGCTGTCGCTGGCCATCCTGGCCAAGCTGCACGGCTCGGATCCCCCGCTGTTCCGGCACCTCACCGGGCGGGCGCTGCCGCTGGTGATCATCGCCGCGGTCACCGGCGTGGCGGTCGTGGCGCTGCTCACCGTGTCTTCCCGCTCGCCTGATGTGTCTGCCGCTCGCCTGCGGGGCGCCCCGGAGGCACCGCCTTCCGGTCGCACGCGCGGCGCCCGGCCGCTGGCCGCGCTCGGCGTCGCCGCGGTGATCTGGGGCTGGGGCGTGGCCCAGTACCCGACGTTGCTGCCCGGCACGCCGGTGACGCTGAGCAGCGCTGGCGCCCCGCACGCCACGCTGGTGGCGCTGGTGGTCCTGTTCGCCGCGGTCGTCCTGATCGTCGGGCCGTCCTTCGGGCTGCTGTTCGCGCTGCGGGGCCGGCAGGTCCTGCGGCACGAGGGCGGGGAGATCGCGCTCGTGCCCGGCGGGGCGGGCCCGCGCGCGGCCGGGCCGGGTGACGCCCCGGGCCGGCCAGGGCCCGGCAGCCGGGCCGCGGCCTTCGGCCTCGTCGCCGTCGGCGCGCTGGCCCGCGCCCTCTGGCGCCGCGTCGGCCGATGAGCCTCCGCCCGCCGGGGGGTCCGTTATGGGAAATTATCTTTGCCGCGGCTGTCCATCGCGGCTCTGGCCGTTCGTCGTGTGGTGACAAGCCCGGCCGGGCCGGGCGATCGACCACTGCGGAGGTGGCTATGAGTTTTCCCGAGATCGTGTCCCGCGAGGAGTGGCTGGCCGCGCGCGAGCAGCTGCTGGTGCGGGAGAAGCAGCTCATCCGGCAGCGTGACGCGCTGAACGCCGACCGGCGGCGGCTGCCGATGGTGCGCATCGACAAGGACTACGTGTTCGAGGGCGAGGACGGCCTGGCGAGCCTGCTGGGCCTGTTCGAAGGCCGCAGCCAGCTGGTCGTCTATCACCTGATGTTCGACCCGGCCTGGGAGAAGGCCTGCCCCGGCTGCACGGCGTCCATGGACGAGGTCTCCGCGGCCGTGCTCGCGCACCTGAAGCTGCGCGACACCACGTTCGCCGCGGTGTCCCGCGCCCCGTACGCCAAGATCGCCCCTTACGGTGCGGGGCGGCGGTGGGTGTTCCCCTGGTACTCCTCGCACGGCAGCGACTTCAACTACGACTTCCACGTCACGCTGGACGCGTCGGTCGCTCCGGTCGTCTACAACTACCGGACCCAGGCCGAGCTCGTGAAGCTCGACCCGGAGTGGGCTGACCAGGGCTCGTCCGAGATGCCGGGCTTCAGCTGCTTCCTTCGCGACGGTGACGCCGTCTTCCACACCTACTCCACCTACGCCCGCGGCACCGAGCAGGCCGACGGAACCTACGGGCTGCTCGACCTGACCGCGCTCGGCCGCCAGGAAGAGTGGGAGGAACCGAAGGGCCGCGCGGCCAAGGTCTATCCGCCCGATCCCCGGCTGTTCCTGACGGACTGGTAACGGGCTTATGGTCCCCGTTCTGGTGGTGGCGGGCGGGGTGGCGATCGGGCTCGCCACCCTGGCGGGGGCCTGGCTGGCCCGCCGGAGCGCCGCCCGCCGCGAGCTCGCGTTCGGCGCCGCGGCGGGCGCGCTGCTGGTCATCGCCGGGGTGCACCTGCTGCCGGACGCCTGGTCGGGCGCCGGGCAGGCCGGGATCCCGGCCTGGGCCGTGCCGGCCGCCGCGGCAGCGTCGTTCGCGCTGGCCGGCCTGGCCGCCCGGGCGGGATGCACCTGCCAGGCGGACCGGGAGGCCGCCGGAGGCGCCGGCGCCGCGGGCGCACTCGCCGCGCACCGTCTGCTCGAGGGGGCCACGCTAGCGCTCGCGAGCTCCCTCATGGTGGCGGTCGCGCTGATCGTGCACGCGCTCGCGGAAGGGCTCGCGGCGGGAACCCTGCTGGGGCGCAGTGAAGGAGGAATGGGGAGGCGGATGGGCTGGTGGCTCGCGGCCATGTGCGTGAGCCCGATCGCGGGCGCGGCGGCCGCCGAGATCCGGCCGGTCCCGGCCGGCGCTGAGCCGCTGCTGCTGGCCGTGGCCGCGGGCGTGCTCGGCCAGGCCGCCCGGGTCAGCCTGGCCGCCGCCCTCCGCCACGTGCGGCTGGCCCGGATCACGGCCTGGTCTCCAGCGGCCGCGGCGCTGATCGCCGCGGCCGTGACCGCGCTGGCCGTGCGCGGCGCCGGCTGAGGTCGCCGCGCCGTCGCTGATCCCCCCCCGCACGCGCCGGGGCCCCCTAGAATCGGGCAGGTCCAGTCCAGGGGGAGGTGGCGCCCGTGATCAGCGGCCGCGTGCTGGTGTCGGCGCGGCCCCCGGGAGCATGACGACGCCGCACCCGTGGCGGGCCCGGGTGCGCCGGGCCTGGCCGGTGGCCAGGTACGTCATCGGGCTGGTGGCGGCGGCGCTCGCGTTCGAGCAGCTCCTCGGGCACAAAGGCGAGCTCACCGAGGCCACGGTGGCGCTCGAGGGCCTGCACTGGGGCTGGGTGCTGCTGGCCGCGGCCGCCGAGGCCCTGTCGCTGCTGGCGTTCGCCCAGGTGCAGCGCAGGTTGCTGAGGGCGGGCGGGGCCAGCGTGACCCTCGGCCCGATGACCGCGATCACGCTCGCCGCCAACTCGATCACGAACTCGCTTCCCGCAGGGTCGGTCATCGCCCCGGTGTACGCCTTCCGGCAGTACCGGCGGCAGGGAGCCGACGAGGCCGTGTCCGGCTGGGCGGTGGTGGCGACGTTCGTGGCCGCGTCGATCACTCTCGGCGTGGTGGCCGCCACCGGCGCAGCCGTGGCCGGGGCCGAGGGGGCGAGCCTGGACCTGATCGGCGTGATCGTGGGCGTCCTGCTCCTCAGCCTGGCCATGGGAGTGGTTTTCGTCCAGAAGCAGGCGCTGGTGTGGGCGGTCACCGCGGTCCTGCGGCTGGGCCGGCGGCTGACCGGGTGGCCGCGAGGTGAGCTCGCCGCCCACATCGACGCGATCATCCGCCGCCTGACGGCCGTGCGCCTGTCCCCCGGCCAGATGGGCGGCATCACGGCGCTGGCGCTGGCCAACTGGCTGCTCGACTGCGCCTGCCTGGCCCTGTCGTTCCTGGCGGTGGGAGCATCGGTGCCGTGGAAGGGACTGCTGCTCGCCTACGGCGCGGGCCAGCTCGCCGCGAACCTGCCGATCACTCCCGGCGGCCTGGGCGTGGTCGAGGGCAGCCTCACGATCGCGCTGGTCGCGTTCGGCGGGGCCGCGCCGACGACCGTGGTCGCGGTGCTCCTGTACCGGATGCTGAACTTCTGGCTGCCGCTCCCGGTCGGGTGGGGTTCGTGGGCGTGGCTGGCCTGGACGGCCCGGCGGCGCCCGCGGCCCGCGACCGCCCCGCCCGACAGCGCCGACGCCCCCGGCACCCCGCATACGGGCACCGACGGCGGCCCGGCCGCCACGGGCCACCCGGGCGGCGATGGCGATATCTCCCAGGCGGTCGGAGGATGACGCCGCCCGCCCGGGGCTGGCCGACACGGCCGCTGGCGCTCGCCGTGTCGGTCGCCGTCATGGTCGCCGGGACCGGGGCCTGCGGCGCGGGCCGCAACATCCTGGGCACGAACACCGGCCCGTGTTTCATGGCCCTGCCGACGGCCAGGCGGGCGGTGGAAGGACGGGGGAAGCTGGCCGGGGTGCGCCTGATCGACATCCCCAGGCTCACCGGCGCCCCCGGGGACCGGGCCGTGCGAGCGCTGCTCGACCTGATCGCCGTGCCGCTCCCCCGCGACGTCTGCCTGGTCGCCTACGCGGGATCCTTCACGCTCAGCCAGGTCGAGCAGCCAACCGGGCTGCTGCTGCCCGGACCCGGAGGCGTGGGCCAGTACGCCATCGCGGTGGTGACGGCCCCGACGTCCGTGTTGCTCGGCACGTTCGTCGTCCGGCAGCTGCCGCTGGATTTCACCCGCACGCACGTGGGCCTGTGACGCTGGTTCTCCGGCAGTCGCGGTCGCGGTGCGGGTCAGGTGGCTGGTGTCGGCGGCCGGGCGCCTGCTGGCGGTTACCGGTTTTCGGTCAGGCCTGCCTCGAGTTCCGGCCT
>Ga0207646_10005896_pt1 | contig 12785 bp, 13 predicted proteins | sample KBSK5502metaG_FD_184343 | JGI IMG/M metagenome (GOLD analysis project Ga0207646, IMG submission 184343) | Corn, switchgrass and miscanthus rhizosphere microbial communities from Kellogg Biological Station, Michigan, USA - KBS K5-50-2 metaG... | ecosystem: Host-associated > Plants > Roots >...
CCTTAGGACCCGCCTAACCCTGAGCGGATTAACCTTCCTCAGGAAACCTTAGACTTTCGGCGACACGAGTTCTCATCGTGTTTATCGCTACTTATGCCGGCAGGGTCTCTTGTGTAGTGTTCAGTAGTCCTCTCGGTCTACCTTCAGACTCCACGCAATGCTCCCCTACCAAAAAACATTTCCGAAGAAATGTTCATTTCGCAGCTTCGGTCATGTGCTTGAGCCCCGTTGGATTGTTGGTGCATATCCGCTTGACCAGTGAGCTGTTACGCTTTCTTTAAAGGATGGCTGCTTCTAAGCCAACCTCCTGGCTGTCCGAGCGAATACACTTCCTTTACCACTTAGCACATAGTTAGGGACCTTAGCTGGCGATCTGGGCTGTTTCCCTTTTGACCACGAAGCTTATCCCTCGTAGTCTCACTCCCGCATATTTGTCCACGGCATTCGAAGTTTGATTGGATTTGATAGCCTTAGTTGGCCTCTAGTCCATTCAGAGCTCTACCACCGTGGCAATTCATGCAAGGCTGTCCCTAAAGACATTTCGGGGAGAACGAGCTATCACGGAATTTGATTAGCCTTTCACCCCTACCCTCAACTCATCAGAGCGATTTTCAACTCACACCTGTTCGGTCCTCCAGTCGCGGTTAAGCGACCTTCAACCTGGTCAAGGGTAGATCATCCCGCTTCGCGTCTATTCCAACGTACTTGTCGCCCTATTCGGACTCGCTTTCGCTACGGCTCGCTTGCGCTTAACCTTGCACGTCAGAATAACTAGCCGGCTCATTAAGCAAGAGGCACGCCGTCAGGCTTTCATGGACCGAAGTCCATGCATGGCCCTCCGACTGCTTGTAAGCATACGGTTTCAGGTTCTATTTCACTCCCCTAGCAGGGGTGCTTTTCGCCTTTCCCTCACGGTACTGGTTCACTATCGGTCGCCAGAGAGTATTTAGCCTTGGAGAGTGGTCTCCCCAGTTTCCCACGAGATTACACGTGTCTCGTAGTACTCAGGATACCGCTTCGAGTCCGGATTGCTTTCTGCTACGTGACTCTCACACTCTATGGTCCCGCTTTCCAGCAGGTTCGCATAGCAACCGGATTGGTAACTCTACTCATGCGGTCCTACAACCCCCAAATGCAAGCACTTGGGTTTGGGCTGTTCCGATTTCGCTCGCCGCTACTATCGGAATCTCTGTGATTTATTTTCCTCCAGGTACTGAGATGGTTCACTTCCCTGGGTTAGCTCATACCCGCCTATATATTCAGCGGGCTGTAACGAGAGTTCATCTCGTTGGATTTCTCCATTCGGAAATCCCCGGATCAAAGCCTGCTTGCGGCTCCCCGAGGCTTATCGCAGCTTGCCACGTCCTTCATCGCCTTCTGGCGCCAAGGCATCCACCGTACGCTCTTAGTAGCTTAATCATAAAACTCACCCAACTCGTCAAGGTAACTCAGGGTTTGCAAACAAACCCTGAAACACTGACGCACTGTGTTCCGCAGCTCCATAGATCCCGATTTGCAGTTGGGTAAACCGCAAACCCAGGCTTTCGATTCCGCGTATTCCAGACAACGGGTAACAACCTATCGATTTTAGACACTTACAAACGGTAGGAATTGTAGTTCCTATTTTGTGGCGAAGAAAAAAGAGGGTTGCTGGCTCGTCGTTAGGCAGTTCGCCTTGTAAATTTATCCACAGTACTGCTCAACTCGAGCAGAACTTGTAATAATCCACACCATGGCACCCCTCCCGACCGTAATCAGGATCAGGGTTATCGGCGTGGACTTGCCAGCCTTTCTGTTGTCAAAGAACGTTTGGTTCCGAGTCCATCGGAATGCCCCAGGATCTCTGGGACTTGCCTGGCGGGACTTATCTGACCGTCTTGGAGTGCTCGGTCTCGCCTTCCAGTTCGAATTTTGGGCGTTCTGTCAGTTTTTCAGGAATTTGTAAGACGAACCCTGAAAGCCCAGCCCCAAAATAAAAAACCCGGCGTCGAGCGCCGGGCACAGCCACCTTTTCATTTCAGTGGCTCCGCGCGAAGCTCGACAAATGTCTAACCCGTATTCGTAAGGTACCTCACTCTAGGATCTGGTTATTGCCCTACAGACCCGACCGTGAATCCCCTGATCAGTCCGGCGGATTTGGCAATCCCCCGAACCATTTGTAATTATACAGAAACTTCCCGAGGCGTCAAGTCCCTGTCAAAACTTTTTTGCTGGGTTTTCCTCACCCCTGTGGACACTGTGGGAAACACCATTCCTTCAAAGATTGCCGCTCAATTTTGCCAAAAGGCGCGTCTTCCGAGCAGTCGCGCCTGCTTCGCCTTGGCAGTGACGCAGGATCAGCTCGGTGTTCTCCTGCGACCGTAGGAAACCACCCACGGACGAATCATCCGAAGGCACGGCACCGATGACATGTGCGAGTTCGTGCAGGAGCGTGACGATCTGCGCCTCGAGGGTGCCTCCGTCAAAAGGTCCCACATGGAGGTGTCTCAAGCTACCTGTGTCATTTCCTATGCTCCCTGTCCAATCAAACTTGTAAACATCACCTCGGGTTCGGAAAAAGGCGCCATTGCCGTTGATCGTTACTGTCGTTCCGGGGCCGGTGCCTTCGTGGGTTCTCGCAATGTAGGGTCCATGCTCTATCCAGATCCCGCGGTCGTTGCGTTCTTTGACGACACGTTTCGATCCATCTTCGTCGACCGAAAAGGTGAGCGAGAGAAACGTAGCTGCAACTCGCGGATCGGTCCTCCGGAACCATGCCGAGCATGCGTTTTCGCCGTCGAGAATTTCATAAACCGCCTCTCGCGCGCGACTGATGTTGGTCGCCGCCTCACCGATATCCTTGAGGCCACCTTCGTCAACAGGCTGCACGGCGGGTGCGAGCTTGCTTGTGGGTAAATCAGGCGACCGCATAAGCGGACGAACTGCGCCGTCTTTCCACGCGATTTCCGAAGACTGCTCTTTCGCTAGAAGTCGTTCACAAGATTTGATCGCGTCGCGGATTGCCTCAGACCGTTCGGCGCTGGCGAAGGGCGACATTTCTCCCTCTTTCCCCGGTTTCCCCGGCGCTGCCGCGAAGGGGCTCGTCGCTGCCTCTCTGCACTTTTCAAGATCGTCCATAGCTCGCGGCAAGCTGGAGAGGGTTTGCGATTGAGAAAAAACGGGAGGAGCGGAAAGCAGTGGAATTACGAGCAATGATGTGAGGACAAAATTCTTGCAAGCGCACATACAGCCCCCAATCGGACTCCTGCTTCACCACAGTCCGTTTGCTGGAGCTGTCCCTGATACCGCTCACTCGTTTGCGGTCCGGCAAACGCCGATCGATTACCCTTGGTGTGAATTACGCGTTGCAATAGGAATGGTTTGATTAAGGACAGGAAATTTACCGACAATTGAGGTGTGACTTAGAAAGGACAACATTAAAGGAGGTTAGTGAAGAGCTTCAGCAGGAGACATCATCGTTTTGAGAATGAACTCATGACGGCGATTACGAATATTACGAAATTACCTATGGTAGCCTGCCCTATTTAGGCGAGGCTGGCGCGTCTTTTGCCAGGTCCTCCGCTAACCGATCCAGGCTGCGCAGGTCAACGCGAAGAAAACCGCTGCGTGGACTGTCCAGATCCACGATCAGTCCCATGACGATCGCGATCATGAGGGGCGATACGACGGCGATCAGCCAAAATGAGACAAGTCAGCAGCGCAATGAGCAGGAGCATCAGCCAAATGGTTCGGGGAACGCGGTTTTCGAGCGCGGTGAGGCGTTTTTCGCTGAGGTCGATGGTGTCGTTCAACGAAGCCACAAAGAGGGCGGTCATTGGGGTAGGACTCTGGCGCGCGGATTCCTCGGCCTGCTGCCAAAGCGAAGATTGCAGCGCCTGGTGCGTTCGATTGCGGCCGTCAGCTGTGACTCGCCAGGAACGGCCTGCGAATACACCTGCCTTGCCTGAACATATGAACGTAGTAGCGTGCGGACCTGGCTTCGCTGTGCTTCCGGCAAGACAGCGGCGCGAAGACTTGTGGTTCCAATTGCGTTCGCTTCGTCCATTACCAGTTGTTTGCGCAAATCGAAACGAGGCAAAGCCATCGCGAAGGTGAAGCCGAGCAGCAAGCTGAGCAGAATTCCGAGCGCGTCGCGCGATGCAGCTATCTGCTCGCGACGTTCTTCATCAATATCGGGACTGGTCAGGACCGCGAGGCGAAAACCAGCCTCGACTGTGGCCGTCAACAACACGAACAGGCCGAGCGAGAGGAGCAATGGATGATCCAGAAACAGCGTGGTCACGTGGCGCGCTCCGTTTCCAGATCGTGGTTCGGCTGATCCTTAAAAAAGAGGTGAAGCTATCCAATACGTTTGACGGAAAGTTTTTTCACCTGCGTTCCTCTAGTCATTGGCTGCTCGCGATTCAGCTTTTTCGCCTGCAGAATCAGCTGCTTTAGATTTGCGTCGTGCACGTCAGAGACCTCGCGCAATTTCACGTGGCGCAGATTTTTCCCCGTACCTTCAAGCAGCTTTGTGGGATCACGAAGAGATGTGCCGCGGGGAAAACCAAAGGTAACATGATGTTTCCCCACCATCAGGTAACACAGCGCGCCATTCCAAACGAAAATCGGTATGCCCCAGGGATTGATGGCTTCGCCGGACTTCGGCACGGTCTTACGCACGAGCGCACGCACAGCGTCGGTTACCGGTTTGAGCTTTGCATTTTTCTTTTCGACGTAGGCGTCGATAGCGGCTCCGGCTTTGGCATCTTCCCGCATGATTGGACCTCCACATGCGCCGCGCACGATGCGTTTTAGATTTTGCGAAAGTAGCCAGCCATCAATTCGGCGGCCCATGCCGGTTCGAGCACTTCGCCGCGCGGCGCAAATCCTTTGAGATAAGGTTTTACATCCAGCACGGGCGTTCCGTCCACAGCGTCGAGTTCCCTCACACGAATATGGAGTCCATCGACGGATTCGAGTTTGCAGACGGTAACTCCGATGCGGTTGGGCCGGTCCTTCGAGCGTTGCGCAAAGATTCCCATCTTTGGCCAGTCAGTGCGCCCGCGCGGATGGCGCGCGCCTTTTTCAATTTCGTCTTGCGAAATTTTGTCCAGCACGAATACCACTTCGACGTGCGAGTACTGGTCGAGACCTAAGGTGCATTCCGGGCCAAACAGTTGAGGGTCGAGCTCGATCGTGGCAAGTACGCCGCCCCAACAATCATCCGCCACTTCTTTTATCGGAGAACGCACAATCCCAATCGGTTTGACCACGATGTGTTTTTCCTGGTTCATGCAACAGATCCTGATGCGCCAGTCCGAGCTTGAAACTCCTGCGCGTCGCCTGCCGAACGGGCTGGTGCTTTCTTTGGCACAGCAAGCACCAGCAAGCCGCCAGCGATGGTCGTGGCCGCCAGCATCGCCAATCCATATGTAAATGATCCGGATTTCGTATTGATATAACCGAATAAATAAGGACCGGCAAACCCAGCAATACTACCGACAGCGTTGATCATTCCGACCGCGGCCGCAGCCGCGGATTTGCTCAGGATCTCCGTCGGCATGGCCCACAAAGCGGGTAGATATGCATTGCCCATGGTCACCAGCGTGATCAATACCATCAAGAACGGAATTGAATTCGGGTGCATAGCGAGGCCCGATAATCCGGTTGCGGCGATAAGACAGGGCACAGCGCAGTGCCAGCGGCGCTCCCGATCTTTATCGGAATGCCATCCATTAAAAAGCATGGCCGCAAAGAGTGTTGCGTACGGCAACGCGCCAAGAAGTCCCACGTTGGCGTCCGAATAACCCGACAGACGCTTGAGCATCGTGGGCAACGAAAAAAGAAAACTATAATAACCAAAATAATTCAGGAAGCATACGGCGGTCAGCAGCAAAATCGTACGGGACCTGAGTGCTTGCCCGATCGGAATCTCTTGCGCGATTGCGGTCTTTTCTTCCTTTAGTGTGCTTTCAAGCCATTCGCTCTGTTCCGGGGCCAGCCACTTTGCTGCTCTCGGCAAGTCCGTCAGATAGAAGAAGGCAACGACGCCCAGCAAAATTGCCGGCAACCCTTCCAAAACGAATAGCCAGCGCCATCCAGAAATAGCAAAGAAACTGCGCCCCAGAATCAATCCTGCGATTGGCGATCCAATGACGAAAGACAGGGGAATGGCAGACATGAAATTGCTGGTGGCCTTTGCGCGGTCCTGCTGAACGAACCAATGACTCAAATACACGATGACACCCGGGAAAAACGCTGCTTCTGCAGCGCCCAACAAAAAGCGCGCCAGATACAGTTGTGCTGGAGTGTGCACCAATGCAGTCAGCGCAGTCATCGATCCCCACGCAATCATCGTCAAGGAAATCACTCGCCGTGCGCCCCAGCGCTCGACGAGCAATGCTCCTGGAACCTGCAAGGCCACGTAGCTGACGAAGAAGACGCCCGCTCCCATTCCAAATACGCGATCGCTGAAGCCAAGATCGCGGGCCATTCCGATCGCGGCGTAGGCCAGGCTGGTGCGATCGAGATAATTCGCAATGTATAGAGTGAAGAGAAAAGGAAGCAGCCGAAGCGCGGTGTGGCGCCGTGTCCGGTCCGCAAGTCCGCTCACCGGAATCAAAATCCCGCGTGGGATAGCTGCGGCCACTCCAGGAACCTCCACTCGACCGATTGTTGCGGAGTATATAGGAGTTCCCGGATAACCTCTAACCAGAACAACTAGGTCGCAAAATGTGTCGCAAAATGTATCGTGCGGCTTACTTGACACTGTTTTCGATGAAGTCTAAACTACGGAGTTTTTAGATGCCCCAAATTCTCGACCGAGGGGCGGGACCTACATGGACAAGAAAAGGCTCGACTACTACAAAAAGAAGTTGCTGGCGCGCCGCGAAGAATTGATGAAGACGATCGCGCGCACAGCGGAAGAAGGCCGATTGGCCGACGAAGATCCGACGGTGGACCTTGCAGACAAAGCCGCGAACTCCTACACCAAGGAGTTCCTGTTTGGCATGACCAACACCGACCGGAACATTCTGAACATGATAGAAGCAGCGCTCAAACGCATCCAAAAAGAAGAATATGGGGTTTGCGCGAACTGCCAGGAAGAGATGCAGCAGAAGCGCTTGGAAGCTGTGCCGTGGGCCAAGCACTGCATCACATGCCAGGAGAAGGCTGAAAAGGGCCAGCTTTAGCCCCACTACCTTCGGTACCTTAACGTAAACTTAGCTATTGATGGTTATAGCGAGATAGGTTCTTGCGGTGGGTAAACCACTGTCAAGAGCGCTCGCTGCCGCGGTCCGGCCGATTTCCATATGGCTGGCGGAAACCGGCGGCGCCGTGCCAGCATTTTTTTGCCGGCCGGTTGCCGACTTTGCGAGCAGTTGCTGACTCGCGCGACGCGACTCCCCATTTGCGGCTCAGGATGTGTTTTGCGAGCTATGCGGGCTTGCGCTTGATTTACCGGTGACGCGGGAGCAGGAAGGCGACTCGCCGAGCCAGGACGGAACGCTTTGCCTTACGATGCCGCGCAGAACCACTCCACTCGACTGGGCGCCAGCTTTGTCCGCTATGAGGATTCGCTCCTTCGCGCGATTGGCTCCCTGAAATCTGAGGAGATGCGCCCGCTTGCGGTTTGGTTTGCGGAACGCCTGGCAAAAGTTGTTCTCCTCCATGTGCCTAGACACCAGAGGCTTGTTCCTTTGCATCCGGATCGCCGCCGCGAACGCGGCTCTAGCCGGGCGGAGCTTCCCTCTAAGCGCCTGGCGAAACGGCTCAAATTTCCTCCCGAGGGCGTCGTGTTGCTGGTCAGGAAACGACCGCGGCCGGACAAGCACCTGGTGACATCCCGCGAACGCCGGAGTCGGTTCGTGGCGCTTTTGCCACACATCCAGGCAGCCAAGTTGACAATCGACGCGTCTTACTGGTAGATGATGTAAGACGACTGGCGCGACGCTTGATGCGTGTGCGAAGGCGTTGCGCGAAGCGGGTAGAAGTGCAGAGCTTGGGTTGACGGTCGCCCGTGCCATTCTGAACCCGTAGAAGGTCAGCAGAAGAAACAGCTGAACCGAGGTAAGCGCGATGAGCGCAACGCGCAAAGAGGGTGTGTATTCCCGGCGATTCGCCGCTTCCGATGCGGCGAGGTCAGTTGTGCCTTCCGACGATTCTCCAGCCGATAGTAGGTTCCACAACCCGGCGTTTCCACGTCGTGCGTCGTTGATGCAGGAGCCGGTGCTGGTGTTGAATGCGACATATGAGCCGATCAACGTAACAGCCGTGCGGCGCGCCATGGTGCTTCTTCTAAAGGGCGTAGCGCAAGCCGAAGAGATGCACAATGCGGAAGTCCATTCCGCGGCGAATGCTCATAAAGTGCCGTCGGTCATTCGGCTACTGGCTTATCGGCACATTCCGCAGCAGAGCCGTGCGCTTTCTCGTAAAAACATCCTGTTACGCGACCGCAATACTTGCCAGTTCTGCGGGCGTGTCTTTCCAAGTTCGGAACTGACGCTCGATCATGTTGTTCCGCGCTCGCGCGGCGGCCGTTCGTCCTGGGAGAATCTTGTAGCTTGCTGCTACCGCTGCAATAACAGCAAAGGTGACCGAACGCCGGAAGAAGCAGGTTTCAAGTTGGCGCGTCGGCCTCGCCCATTTACCCTACACACTTCGCGTCAGCTGATGCGTATGATCGGCCACCGGGACGAACGGTGGCGTAAGTACTTATTTTACTAGCATTTTGCCGCACTCATTTTCTTCCAAAACTTTTTTCAGCAAGGGGAAACCTTTTTTGCCGGGATACATCTAACTCAATAACACCACTTCGAGGACACACCCCGGGAGGCAGTTAGGGCCAAACGCCCTAACTGCTTCTCTCCTTTTAGGGCGCAGTTTCCATCTTCCATCGAAATTATTGTTTCGTGCCGCATACTGCGATATCCGCGGTTTCTGGGGAAAAGCGCAATTGCGCGTAGCCATGAGTGCTGAACCATTCGCTCACCTCATGGCGCGAATGGCAATGCATAAACTCCGGCGACAGGACATCGTAAAAAGAATATGCGGTCGCGGCAAGCCGATGACGAATACTTGTGGTGCGCAGAGCCTCGCGGATTTTGTTCGCGGCGTGCAGGGGCAGCGCCAGTGTCCACGCCAAAGCGTACAGAGCCGGTTGTGGAAGCAGGTATGATTTGCGCAGAAGTTTTCGCGCCATGCGATAGGGTGAGATGACCTCTCTTGAATAAATCCAGATATATAATTTGCCGCCCGGCTTCGCAAGAGGAGCCAGACTGGAAAAACTTCTTTGCGTATCGGGAGTGTGATGGATTACACCTTCGCTCCAGATAAGGTCGAACGTGCGATTTGCGAACGGTGGCCGCGACAAATCAGCCTGGATGATATGAACGTTCGGAAACGCGCGGCATCGCGCATGTGCCAGCCGCGCCGATTCGCTGAAGTCCACTCCAATCACGGTTGCCGAGGGTGCAGCTTTTCCGATGTCGGCGGTCAAGGCTCCTGAGCCACATCCAGCGTCGAGAATGACGCAATCGTGAAGCGAGGAAAAGTCCGCGATCCCGAAGGCCCGCCGAAAATCCTGCAGGCCTTCCTCCGGTTTTTTTCCGTAGATTGTCTGCTGCTCAAATCGTCTATGCTCATGCAGCGTCCACTGCTTTCCGAACGATTGCCTGGTACGTTCGGAACGCGTATCCGAGCGGAGAATTACTGGCAGCCCGTCTTCAATCGGAAAACTTGCGCGGCACGCTTCGCAAAGCAGATTCCCTGAAATAATCTCGGCGTATGTACTGCTTGCGTTGACAAGGGAGAGACGAAAACCGCAATCAGGACAACGAATCAGCGCAAGCAAACTCTTTTTCATAGAACTCCCTTTTCATAGATCCTCTGCGTACGGCCGTGCATGCTCTTTAGAGGCGGGCTGAACTTGGGCTGGAACTAGGGCTGAGGAAACAACGACTGAGGGCGACAGGACCGGGGCTCAAGCCATAGTCTGAAACAGACCGCCAGGCGAGGTCAAGATGGAAGGAGCGGGTATCCGCGCGACCAAACCCACTCAGGCGAAATCAGCGTCAAGAATTTGCGCGAAAGCTCAAGAGAGCGGACTGTTCGTCTGGAAATTCCTGAAACACTTGCGACAAATGTGTGATCTTGAGTACTTCCTCGACTTTTGGGGTCAGGCCAATGACCTTCATTGCACCGCCCTGCTTGACGACCGCAACGTAGATCCGCGCCAACTCGCCGATACCTGAACTGTCCAGGTATGCCAGTCCACTGAGATTGAGAACGATATTTTTTCGTCGTTCCTTCAGTAGCGATTGAATGGAGTTGCCGAGGGCGCCGACTTCAAAAAAAGTAAGATATCCGGAAACGTCAATCAAAGACACTTGATTCTGGTGGCGGATCTTTACGGAGAAACTCACGGAGAATGACCTTTCGGAATGCATGAGCAGTATACCTCGTCGAGCAGGTAAACGTCGCAGGCGAAATGCGGACTGCGAGATACCAGGAATTACGAACAAGAACAACGCACAAGCCACGGCACCAGGACTCCGCCAGTCCGACGCGCACTACTTCCACCTCAGGATACAGATAACGGAGCAGGATTTCCGTCGCGGTGGAGGCGCAGGGTTGACGCGACTGGCCGCGGCGGCGAACTCGCGAACAGACGGTTCCAGCTCTGAGGCCAGGTGCACCGCGGCATTCTAGGTGAGTTGCGTATGGAAATACTATCGATCCGAACGGGCGAATTGCAGTCCAGCCACCTGCACGGAAGGCAGCTGCATATTCCACGATGGGGGTATGTGATCGAAGGAGATTTCGAAATGCGCGGTCTTCCCGGGCGGAAGCAATGCCGTCGATCCAAACAAGATGGGCCGTGTTTCCTTCAGGGCAATCTGCTTCATGTCGTCCTGGAATTCGATTGTGGCCTCGATCCCCGACAGCGTACGTTCACCGGAATTCAACACGTCGCCGGCAAGGTAGGTGACTTCCTGGTGGATAAAACTTTCCGCGCGGCTCATCTCAAAATTTCCAAATTGCAATTTCGCAGCGTAAGCCTGTTCCGCCGGACCGAACGGAAAACGCGTCTGCGTCGCCGAAGGCGAAGGAGCCGGGCCGCGAAAGAACAACAAATACACCGCTGCGAGGCTCAACAAAGTAGCCACAGCAATGATAGCGGGATGCCGGAAAATTCCGCCGGACTCTTTTTCCGGTTCCGGCAACGGGGATTCGAATCCGTCCTGCATTTTCTTTCCGATCTTAGCGGCCCAGTGCCAGCCGGAAAATAAGAGGTTCCGGCAGGTTGGCTTCATACATTCGCGACTGCACAGAAGAAATATCGTACGGTACGCGCCAGAATTCCACGATTTTGTGATCGAAATCGGCAATCGCAAAAGCGGCGCGGGGATCGCCGTCGCGCGGCTGTCCGATTGAGCCGGGATTCAGTAAATATTTGTGGCCGGGCTCCAGATGCAATGCCGAAAACGTCTCCATTGGCCTTGGCCGCAATGGGAGAACTTCGATATCACTCTCGTGATATGAGAATCCGCCCTGATGGTGCGTGTGGCCGAAAAAGCTCAGAACGGTGCTCGAATCAAGCAGGCCTTCGAGTGCTTGTGCGGGCGTGAAAACATATTCATCTTCGTCCTGAAATGCTCCGTGAATCAGCACCACGCCTTGCGCTTTTTTCGGTCCCGGAGGAAGAGTGGCGAGCCAGGACATAAGTTCGGGGCTCAGCTGAGACTGCGTCCATTCCACGGCCATCTTTGCAACGGGATTGAAATCGTCGGAGGTCATGATTCCCGCGACCGCTTTATCGTGATTGCCGCGTATCACGTCGCTGGTAATGGTCTGCAGTTTTTCGGAGACAGTGGCAGGATCGGGACCGTACCCGACAACGTCGCCGAGGCACACGGCAGCGTCCCACTTTCCGGAAGCAGCCACGAGGGTTGCATCGAAGGCTGTAAGATTGGCATGGAGATCGCTGAGGATCAGAAGTCGCATTCAAAGGTCCGAAAGAGCGCACATGAGTATAGTGGAACGTCTTCCGGTATGCATCACGGTTTCAGGGTTTGTTTTGCAAACCCTGACCCAACAAAAAGGATAACAAAGCAGTGACATATGACGCGCCGATGTCACTATTACCGCAAAAATATTGCATAAATTTAGTAATAATTCATGCGCGACTGCGATGTTACTTGCTATTGAGCATCGCCAGTGCCAAATCGAAATGGTTTTTTCCATTCGCTAACGAACTTTCACAAGAAAATTCACGAAAGCCGCGAAACATTCGTGTAGGGTCTCTCGTCTATACGGGTGCGGCCGATTTTGGGGCTGTACAAGTTTGAGACAGAAAAAACCCCGCGGTTCGAGCCGCGGGGCGATGTTGACACGCACGTTTTTCCGGGGCTTAGTCCAGAAATCTTGGTGTCGAGGCGAGACTACTCGCACCGACATCGCGTGTCAACTGTCTTCGAATCTCATCCCCTGCGGCTTTCTGTCCTGAGCGAAAGGGAATAGGTGACACGCATGAAAATCAATTCGATCCATCGTACGGCGGCACTTTTCGTTGCTTTGGCAATGGCGGTGCCGGTTTTCGCCAAACCGCTAACAAAGACGATCAACATCTCGCAACCAGCAAAAGTTGGTAAAGCTTCGCTGGAGGCCGGCGAATATCAGCTCTCGATCGACGGCACCAAAGCCACCGTTCAAAAGGGCAAGAATACTGTGGCTGAAAGCGAAGGCCGCTGGGAAGAGCGCGAAGCCAAGTCTCAATACACGTCCATCCTTGTCGGCGAAAA
>Ga0207646_10005897_pt1 | contig 12785 bp, 10 predicted proteins | sample KBSK5502metaG_FD_184343 | JGI IMG/M metagenome (GOLD analysis project Ga0207646, IMG submission 184343) | Corn, switchgrass and miscanthus rhizosphere microbial communities from Kellogg Biological Station, Michigan, USA - KBS K5-50-2 metaG... | ecosystem: Host-associated > Plants > Roots >...
GGCCGGGCTCGGCGCGGGGGGCGGCGTCGGGGTCGGTGCCGCGGTGAACGTGCAGGTCGCGTCCTGGAAAGCGACCGCGACGGCGTTGCCGGCTTCGTCGGCCGACTGGAACACGACCTGCGGCCACTCGAAGGCCGTTCCGCTGACGCAGGCCGGCATGTTCCGGATGACCTCGAGGTTTTGGAGCCCCGCGGCGAGCGCCCCGCGCTCCGCAGGGTCGAGACCCATGCCCACGGGCAGGAGCGCGAAGGACGACCGGCTGCCGAACAGCCGGTCACGGGCGGGCAGGACCTGGCTGACCGGCACCCCTTTGACGTCGTGCTTGCCGTCGGTGAACAGGATCAGCGCCGGCCGTTCGGCTCCGACGGGGAGGTGCCTGGCGGCCGCCTCCATCGCCGCGACGTAGTTCGTGTCGATCCCGATCGAATTCGTCAGGGCCGACGTCAGGCCCTTCCGATACGCGGCCGCGACCGAGCGGAGGCAGTTGGCGAACTGCGCGACGGTCGCCGGGCTGTTCAGGAGCTTCAGGTCGGCGCAGCCGGCGACATCCGCGGCCCGGGTCGCGAACTGAACGATCGACACGGCGGTGTCGCCGACGACGAGGTCGGTGGAGATCGCGTCGACCCGATCGGCAATCCGCTCCAGGGCGGCCCCGAACCGGTTTCGGTTGGTGGCGTCCTCGAGGATCGACGCCGAGAAGTCGAGGACGAGGACGACGTCGGACTTGTCCGGGCCCTGGGCGGCGGCGCTCGGCACGAGGCCGCCGAGGACGAGCACCAAGCCGGCGGCCAGCGCGGCAGCCGCGTGGGCCCCCGGACCGAGGCGTCTCATTCAACCCCCTGTGCTCGGCAGGCCATGCCGTCGCCACGTCCCGAGGCCTTGCCTCGTCGTGGAGCCCCGTTCGAACGAGGCGGAACCCCAGCACCTGTCACACCGATCGAGGATCGGATGGACGCTGAGGTTCCGCATTGTCGACGATGCCCTGCCCGATCGCTCCCTTCAATCGCAACCGAAAGTCCCAGGTGCGGCGGCGCACCGCCCATTGGCGATTCGCGCCCATTGGCCGCTCGTTGTCAAGCGGCGCCCGCCGCGGGTTCGCGTACGCGCCGTGCAGTCGTTGCCCATTTGAAAGCACCGCGCGCCGGACGACTGTGTGCTGATGGCGGATCGCCGTGCACTGTTCGCGCATGCAACAGGAATCGCTGAACCGCCGTTCATCCACACAGACACCCCCAGCCGTCCGCGACCGCTTCAACGACATCGCTGACCGTCTGACCAGCGCACTCGGCTCGCCCGCGGCGCTTGCGGCATCGGTCATCCTCGTGGTCGGTTGGGTGGTCACAGGTCCGATCTTCCGCTTCTCGGATACGTGGCAGCTCTTCATCAACACGACGACGACCGTCGTCACGTTCTGGATGGTGTTCGTCATCCAGAACAGCGCCAACCGGTCGGCGAAGGCGACCCAGCTCAAGCTGGACGAGCTGATCCGCAGCCTCGAGGGCGCTCGAAACAGCTTCGTCTCGCTGGACAAGGCAACCGACTCCGTCCTGACTGAACGCGAGCAGGAGTTCGATCAGCTCGCCAAGGCCGAGGGCACCGAGCCCCAGGAAAACGCCTGACGATCTTCCGATCGTCTACCGCCCGGGCACCATCTCCGATCTCTTGCCGCGGCCCGACACCGCGGCGCGATCCGAACGGGTCGCGCTCGCGGGATCGACCGAGGTATTCGAGCCGATCGACGGGATGAAGGTCGGCGGGACGCGGACGTGCGTCGCCTGCTCGAAGTCGTAGGCAAACGCGATCATCTGCGGCTCGTCCCAGGCGCCGCCGATGAACGAGATTCCGACCGGGAGGCCTTCGACGTAGGCCGCCGGAACGGTGATCGTGCCGTAGCCGGCGACCGCGGACGCCGTCGAGTTGCCGATGAAGAGATTGAAGTTGTCGGTCCCCTTGAGGTCGCCCAATGTCGGATCGTCACTCGTGACCCACGCCGGGCCATTCGTCAGACCGACGATCGCGTCGAGATGGTTGTCGGCCAGGACGCCGTCGACCGCGGCCTGCGTGGGGCCAGTGGTCGCGGCGCGAGCCGCCTGGCAAGCCGGATCGGATCGGCCACCGGTGGCGAGGGCGGCCGTCCAGAGGTCCGAGTTCCACGGGCCTTCGAGCGCCGGGTGCGCCGTGTTGAAGTCGAGCAGGCCCTGGAGCGTCTTGGGATAGCTGGCCGCGGTGTACGCCTGGAGGTACGTCGCGATGTCGGTCTTGAATTCACACAGAAGGGCGGGGAACTCATTGGCGAAGGCGGCCGACAGGTCGATGTCGGTCGGGTCGACCACGGTCGCGCCCTGGGCCTCGAGGACGTCGATCACATGAGCCAGGATCGGCTCGGCGATCGGCTTCGACGCGTCGCTGTACGTCCCCACCCGCCAGATCCCGATCCGCTTCCCCTCGAGGGCGTGGGCGTCGAGGAACTGGGTGTAGTCGGTGAACGCGTGGCCGGCCTGGGCGGCCGTCGCCGGGTCGTTCGGGTCGACCCCGGTCACGGCGCCGAGGACCACGGCAGCGTCGGTCACGCTCCGCGTCATGGGGCCCGCGGTGTCCTGATCAGCGGAGATCGGGACCACCCCCGCGCGGCTCCACAGTCCGATGGTCGGCTTGAGGCCAACGATGCCATTCGCGCCGGATGGGCAGACGATCGAGCCGTCGGTCTCGGTCCCGACGGCGGCGACCGCGAGGTCCGCTGCAACGACGACGCCTGAGCCCGAGCTCGAGCCGCACGGGTTGCGGTCGAGGACGTAGGGCATGTTCGTCTGCCCACCGATCCCACTCCAGCCGCTCGAGGATGGGTTCGACCGGAAGTTCGCCCATTCCGACAGGTTCGCCTTGCCGATGATCAGGGCGCCGGCTGCGCGCAGCCGCCCGACGATGAAGGCGTCCGACGGCGTGCTGCCCGCAAGCGCCCACGAGCCGGCCGTCGTCGGCATGCCGGTCGTGTCGATGTTGTCCTTGACGATGATCGGGATGCCAAGAAGCGGCCGATGGTCGCCGCCCCGGCGAAGCGCATCGGCGCGACGGGCGTCGGCGAGCGCGGTCCGGCTGACCGTGATCACCGCGTGCAGCCTCGGGTTCAGCCGCTCGATCCGGTGGAGATAGAACTGGACGAGCTGGACCGACGTCAGGCGGTGTCGGTTCATCAGCGCCTGGAGCTGCGGGATCGTCGACGCGTCGACATTGATCCCAGCGACCCGGGTGGAAGTGGACTGGGCTGCGCTGGCCGACGGCGCCGAGGCGCCGAGCACACCGAGCAGGAGCGCCGCCAGGGTTGCCAGGACCAGGGAACGACGGACCAGGCTGGTCATCGCAGGACCTCCTCGCGGTCGGCGCGCAGCCGACGGGGGCACGGGGCGAGGGAAGGGGCGCTGGGGTTCAGGTCAATTGCACCCCCGTTGTCAAGCCGGGAGAACGAAACCTGTCGTTGGTCCGTGAATTTGTCAGTCCCAACTGATCAGTGACTTTGTCAGTCTCCCGGCATGAGGGGGACGATCACGATGACGACGGTCGAGCAACGACGGGCGTGGGTGGTGGCGAAGGTCATGGCCGGCGAAGTCGAGGTTGGCGAGGCCGCCGAGCTCCTCGGCTTGTCGGTGCGCTCGGTCTGGCGCCTGAAGCGGCGGTTCGGCGAGGACGGACCGGCCGGGCTCGTCCACCGCAACCGGGGCCGAGCGTCGCCGCGCCGGATCGACGACTCGATCCGCGATCGGGTCCGCGCCCTCGCCCGGGGCCGCTACGACGGCGCCAACGACAGTCACCTCGCCGAGCTCCTGGCCGAGCACGAGGGGATCAGCCTGAGCCGGGTCAGCGTCCGGCGGATCCTCCGGGCGGCGGGCATCGCCAGCCCGCGCCGGCGGCGGCCGCCGCGGCACCGCAGTCGGCGTGACCGGATGCCCCAGGCGGGGATGCTCCTCCAGACCGACGGCTCGCGGCACGACTGGCTCGAGCGACGCGGGGCACGGCTGACCCTGATCGCGGCGATCGACGATGCGACCGGGATCCTGACCGGGGCGACGTTCCGCGAGCAGGAGGACGCGGCCGGCTACCTGACCGTCCTGCGCGACACGATCCGCCGGCACGGCGTGCCGGTCGCGGTGTACCGCGATCGGCACGGCATCTTCGAGACGCCGAAGGGCCAGGCCCAGACGCTCGAGGAGCAGCTCGTCGACCGTCGGACGCCGACCCAGTTCGGGCGGGCCTTGGCCGAGCTCGGGATCACCTCGATCGCCGCCCAGAGCCCGCAGGCGAAGGGCCGGATCGAGCGGGCCTGGGGGACGTGCCAGGACCGGCTCGTGGTCGAGCTCCGGCTGGCCGGGGCCACCGACCTCGCCGGCGCCAACCGGGTCCTCGCCCGCTTCGTGACCCGCTTCAACCGCCAGTTCGCCGTGCCGGCAGCGAACCCCGAGCCGGCCTGGCGAGCGCTGCCGGTGGAACTCAGTCTCGAGGCGATCTGCTGCCTCAAGTACCGCCGCGTCGTCGCCCGCGACGACACCGTCCGAGCGGGGGCGACGATCCTCCAGCTGCCGGCTCGCTCGGGCTCCCGCCGCTACGCCGGTCGGCGGGTCGAGCTGCAGCTCCGGCTCGACGGCCGCCTGGTCGTGTCGGACGGCCAGACGACGATCCTCGTCCGGCCGGCGCCGGCCGACCCCGTCCAGCTCCGGGCCCTCCAGCACGCCCGAGCCGAGATCGGCTCAACGGTCCCGAGTGTCGGCTCGGTGGCCGTCCCGGCGGCCACCCATCCCTGGCGTCAGGTCAAGCCAGGATCCAAGCTCTACCAGCGGAAACAGGAGGAGAGACTGTCAGGATCGCGGATCAGATGAACTGACAAGGTCACTGATCTGCGACACCCACCAGATCGAACGGCCGGCCCTCGCGGGCCGGCCGTCAGGTGCGCGTGGAGGTGAAGGCGGGCCTTTAGTTGCCGCCCTCGTTGACCGTGACGGACGCTTTCTGCCAGTTCGCCCCCTTCGTGTCGACGCTCGAGCCGAGGGCCGCCAGAGCAGTGGCGTTGAGGTCCGTCCGGAACGCGCCGTCGGTCGGCTGGCTCTTCAGGACCTTGTAGGTCGTGGCGATCTGGACCGTCTGGTCCCAGGCCGCCTTGTCGAGCGTGCCGATGCCGTTCGGCGACGGCCAGATCAGGCCGTTGATCTCGTTCATCTCCCAGGCCTGGTGGCTGGCGCCGAGCTTCGACCCATTCTTCAGGACGATGTCGACGCACTTCTGGGAGTTGTCGCGGCAGAAGATCCAGCCCTTCAGGGAGGCCTTCAGGAACTTGACCGCGAGATCCTCGTTGCCGGCTTTCTTCAGGAACGAGTCGCGGGCGAACAGCGCGTCCTGGAGCATCCCGGTGCCGACCTGGTTGAACGAGATGACGTTCAGGTCGTCCGCTGTGTAGAGCTTGCCGGTCGCCGGATTCTTCGCCTCCAGGATCTGGGCGAACTCGTTGTAGATCATCGCCTGGGCCGCATCGAGGTCACCGGACAGCAGGCCCGACATGTCGAAGTCCTGCTTGATGATCTGGACCTGGGTCTTGTCGTCGGGGTTGATGCTGACCTTGTTGAGGGCCGCGAACAGCTCCGGCTCGTTGCCGCCGAGCCACGATCCGACCTTCTTGCCCTTCCAGTCCTCGGGCTTCGTGATGTTCTTGGCCTTGAACGAGACCTCGAGGGTGCCGGAGCGCTGGAACACCTGGGAGATGTCGACGACGTCGGCGCCGCCCTCGCGAGCGGCGAGCATCGCCGGAACCCAGGTCGTCCCGAACTCGGCGCCATCCGAGGCCACGACCCGGACCGGGTCGATGTCCGGGCCGCCGAGCTGGATCGTGACGTCGAGACCCTCGTCCTTGTAGTAGCCCTGGTCGACCGCGGCGTAGTAGCCGGCGAACTGGGTCTGGGCGACCCACTTGAGCTGGAGACGGACCTTGGTCGTGGCCGCGCCGGAGGCGGCCGGGGTCGCGGCGCAGGCGCCCGCGACCAGGGCGACGATCGCGAAAGCGACGATCGCGAATCTCGGACTTCTCATGTGACGGACTCCTCCTCTCCAGCGGGGATCCGCTGGCTCCTCACTTGCCGGCTGAATCCTACTCGACGCCACCGGCCCCGATGCGGGTCGCGCTTTCGCGCGGGACGGCGATCTACCGCCCGCCGCCCTCGCCTCGGCCGCCCGATGCGTGCCACGGCAGGACGAGCCGCTCGATGCCGGCAACGATCAGGTAGAGGACGATGCCGAGGGCGCAGGCGAGGACGATCGCCGCCCAGGCGTTGGCGAAGCGGAACAGGGTCGCCTCGCCGGTGATGTAGATCCCGAGCGCCTGGCGCGGCCCGCCGAAGTACTCGCCGATCACCGCGCCGATGACGCTCAGGGTCGTTGCCACCTTGAACGCGGTGAGGATGTACGGCAGGGCGTTCGGGACGCGGATCTGGCGCAGGATCTGCCACTCCGAGGCGGCGTACGAGTCCATCAGCTCGAGGGCGCCGCGATCGACCGTCGTGAGCCCGCGGACGGTGTTGACGAGGATCGGGAAGAAGACCATCACCGCGACGATCGTCATCCGCGACACCGGGCTCTCGGTGCCGAACCAGTTGTTCGTGATCGGGGCGAAGGCGATGATCGGCATCGAGCTCGCGGCGATCGCCACGGGCACGAGCGTCTCGCGGGCTAGGACCCACCGAGCCGTGGCGAACGCGACCGCGATCGCGATGACGCTGCCGATCGCAAGGCCGCCGATCGCCTCGATCGTCGTGTATTGGAGGCCCTCGACGAGGGTGCCCCACTCGTTGACCAGCGATGCCGCGATGACCGACGGCCGCGGCAGGAGGAACTGCTGGACGCCGAGGGCGCCGAGGACGACCTCCCAGGCGACGATGACGATGACGAAGACGGCGACGACCGGGGCGAGGTCCGCGAGCCGGCCGCGGGTCATCCGGCGACGCCTTCGGCCCGGATCGCCTCGAGGTCGCGCTCGTCGGGCGGGCCCGCGCCTTCGTGCCGGCGGAGCGCCTCGCGGACCGTGGTGATGTGCTCGAAGTAGCGATCGAGCTCGCGCGTCTGCACGGTCCGCGGCTGGGGCAGGTCGACGTCGACGATCTTGCTGATCCGCCCGGGGCGAGCGGACATCACGACCACCCGGGTGGAGAGGAAGACGGCCTCGGGGATCGAATGGGTCACGAAGACGATCGTGGTCCCGGTCTGCCGCCAGACGCGCATCAGCTCGAGGTTGAGCCGCTCCCGGGTCATCTCGTCGAGGGCGCCGAACGGCTCGTCCATCAAGAGGAGCTTCGGGTCGAAGGCGAGTGCCCGGGCGATCGCGACCCGCTGCTGCATGCCTCCGGACAGCTGCCAGGGGTAGGCGCGGGCGAACTCGCCGAGCTCGACGAGGTCGAGCATGGCGCTCGCCCGCCTTGCCCGCTCGGCCTTGTCGGCGCCCATGATCTCGAGTGGCAGCTCGACGTTCCGCTGGACCGTCCGCCAATCCATCAGGACCGGGGCCTGGAAGACCATGCCGTACTCGCGGTTCAGGCGGGCCTGGCGGGCCGGCTTGCCGTTCACGGTCACGCTGCCCGCAGTCGGCGGGGTCAGGTCCCCGATCAGGCGGAGCAGCGTGGACTTGCCGCAACCCGACGGCCCGATCAGCGAGACGAACTCGCCCGGTTGGATCGCCAGGTCGATGCCCTCGAGGGCCGTGATCGGCCCGCGGCCGGTGGTGAACGTCTTGCTGACGCCGCGGATCTCGACGACGGCCGCGGTCATCGGACCAGGCTCCCCCGGCCGCCCCGGACGAGCGCCTCGGCGAGACGGACGAGGCCGACGAACACGAGGCCGAGGGCGGCGGCGGCGATGATCGTGGCCCAGAGCTTCTCCGGCCCCGACACGTAGTACTGCTTGAAGTTCAGGATCGAGCTGCCGAGTCCGTAGGGGATCCCGGACGGGAGCTCGCCGATGATCGCCCCCACGACGCTGGCGCTCGCGGCGATCCGGAAGCTCGCGAAGAGGTACGGGACGGCCGACGGCAGGGACAGCTTGCGGAGGACCTCGACGCGCGAGGCCGCGTACGAGCGCATGAGCTCGACCGCCCGCGGGTCGGCGGAGCGCAGCCCGCGCAGGGCGCCCATCGTCACGGGGAAGAACGTCAGGTAGGCGGCGATCACCGCGACCGCGAGCCAGCCGATCGGCAGGAAGATCACGACGAGCGGGGCGATCGCGACGATCGGTACCGTCTGGGAGGCGACGACGTATGGGACGAACGCCCGCTCGGCCGTCCGCGACTGGGCGAAGACGATCCCCAGGCCCAGTCCCAGCGCCGCGCCCATCACGAACCCGGCAAACGCCTCGCCGAATGTGAAGACCGCGTTGCCGAAGAGGACCTCCGCGAGGGGCGGGCCGTTGCGCTGGGCCGGCTCGAAGAACGTCCCGACGATCCGCCAGACATGGGGCAGCGCGAGGTCGGTCGCGATCCGCCACTTGAAGGGTGGGAAGTGCTCGTAGTCGATCGGCAGGCCGAAGAGCGAGGTGTGGATCCGCCACGGGTCGCCGCCCAGCCACTTGGCCAGCTCCCAGACGACGAGGACGCCGCCGAACAGGGCCAGCATCGCGAGGGCCCGCGTCCGGCGGCTGGGCCGGTTGTCGACCGCAGCCAGGGCCTCGCGACCGCTGCCGGACGCGCCGCGGGCCAGCGTCGTCGCGCTCGTCATGGCCCGACCGCTCGGCGCTAGCCCGTAACCGCCTGGTCGGAGATGTCGAGGGCTCGATCGATGATCTCGAAGCCCTCCCCGATCTGCTCCTCCGTGATGCACAGCGGCGGATTCGTATGGATCATGTGGTTCGCCACGAAGGTGTAGAGGCCGTTCTCGCGGAAGAACTTCCCGATCGCCTTCATCTCGTCGCTCGTGCCGTTGAACGACGCCATCGGCGTGAACGGCTCGCGGGCCCGGACGATCTCCAACACGCCGAACAGTCCGAGACCGCGGTACGCGCCCACGCTGGGGTGCTTGTCGTACAGGCGCCGCTGCCAGTCGCGCATGACCGGTCCCATCCGGGCGGCGTGTTCGATGAGGCCATCCTCCTCGTAGACCTGGATGGTCGCAAGGGCCGCCGCGAGCGAGACCGGATGGGACGAGTAGGTGAGCCCGCCGCTGTAGTACATCGTCTCGAACTTGTCGGCGATCTTCCGGCGCATCGCGACGGCGCCGAGCGGCAGGTACGACGACGTCAGGCCCTTGGCCATCGTCATCAGGTCCGGTACGACGTCCCAGTGGTCGACACCGAACCAGCGACCGGTCCGGCCGAAGCCGGCCATGACCTCGTCGGCGACCATCAGGATGTCGTAGCGGTCGCACAGCTCGCGGACGCCCCGGATGTAGCCGTCGGGTGGGACGAGGATTCCGTTCGTGCCGACGACGGTCTCGAGGAAGACCGCCGCGATCGTATGCGGGCCCTCGTAGCGGATGACGTCCTCGAGGCCGCGCAGGCTCTCCTCGACCGGCCGCGGCTCCTTCTCGCCCCAGCGATGGGTGTCCGGGTAGCGGACGACGCCGACGAGCCCGGGCTCGTTCGGCCAGCGCCGCGGGTCGCCGGTCAGGGTCATCGCGCCGAAGGTCGCCCCGTGATACGTCCGGTACCGGGCGAGGACCTTGTGGCGGCCGGTGTAGTGGCGGGCCAGCTTGATCGCGTTCTCGATCGCCTCGGCGCCGCCGAGGGTGAAGAAGACCTTGTCCATGTCGCCGGGCAGGATCTCGGCCAGCTTCGCCCCGAGCCTGGCCCGGATCTCCGTGGCAAAGGCGGGCTGGACGTACTGCAGCTTCGTGGCCTGGGCGAGGATCGCGTCGATCACCCGGCGGTCGCCATGGCCGATGTTCACCGACATCAGCTGGCTGTTGAAGTCGAGGATGCGCTCGCCCTCGGGCGTGTAGAGGTAGACGCCTTCGGCGCGGTCGATCGCGATCGGGTCGACGGCGCCCTGGATCGACCAGGAGAAGAACGTGTGGGCGCGGCTGAGCTCGACGATCTCGGCGCTCGACATCGTGCTCGCGGATTCGATGGCCATGGGAGGCTCCCGCTCGGTGAGGCGAATGGCCCCGATTGTCGCAGATGCCGAAGGCTGATCCGGTCCCGTTCGCCAGTTGCCCAGCGGCTACCATTCCGGCGCTGTGACGGCGCCATCGCTGTGGCGACATTCCGACTTCCTCAAGCTGTGGGCGGGCCAGACCGTCTCCGAGCTCGGTTCCGTCGTGACCCGCACGGCCGTGCCGCTCGTCGCGTTGCTCGTCCTGGGCGCGGGACCCCTCCAGATGGCCCTCCTCGTCGTCGCCGGCAGCCTCGCCGTCCTGCTCGTCGGGTTCTTCGCCGGAGCCTGGGTCGACCGGGTTCCGCGGCGACCGCTCCTGATCGGCAGCGACGCGATCCGCGCGCTGGTGCTGTTCTCGATCCCGCTCGCCTACGCGGCGGGCGCCCTGCGGATGGAGCAGCTCTACCTCGCGACCTTCGTCGAGGGCTGCCTCGGTTCGCTGTTCAACGCGGCGTATCCCGCGTACGTCCCGTCGCTGATCGGCGTCGATCGCGTCGTCGAGGGCAACAGCAAGCTGGCCACGAGCTCGTCGATCGCCGAGATCGGCGGCCCCGGCCTCGCCGGTGGCCTGGTCCAGCTCGTCAGTGCGCCGTTCGCGATCCTCGTCGACGCCGTGTCGTTCGTCGTCTCGGCGGTCTCGGTGCTGCTGATCCGCGCGCCGGAGCCACCGCGCCCGGTCCGCGAGGTTGCGACGCCGATCCGCCAGGAGATCGCCGAGGGGCTCCAGCTCGTCCGCCGTCATCCCGTGCTGTTCCCGATCGTGTCGCGCTCGGTCGTCGCCCATGTCGCCGGTTCGTTCTACGGCGTCCTGTACACGATCTACCTCATCGACGACCTCCATCTGACGCCCTTCCTGCTCGGCGTCGTGGTCTCGGCCGGCGGCGTCGGTTCGCTGGTCGGCTCGCTCTTCGCGTCGCGCGTCATCGGGCGGCTCGGGCTGGGGCCGGCGCTCATCTGGACCGCGACAGGGGCGGCGATCCTCGGCGTCCTGACGCCCCTGGCCCAGGGGCCGCTGTTCCTTGCGACCGCGATGGTGTTCCTGCCGCAGCTCATCGGCGACGGCCTCCAGACCATCGAGGGCGTCGCCGAGCTCTCGCTGATCCAGGGCCTCAGCCCGGACCGGATCCTGGGTCGGGTCAACGCGACGCTCGAGGTCTTCTCGCACGGGATCGCTTATCCGATCGGGGCGCTCGCGGCCGCCGGGGTGGCCGGCCTGATCGGGGTCCGCGGCGGCATCGCCCTCGGCTGGGCCGGCATGGCGGTCTCGATCCTGCTCCTCGTGCTGTCGCCGCTGCCGCGGATCCGCGAGGCGACGGACGAGGCGGCCCTTGCGGGCTGAGGGTTTTCGTGGGCCTCCTCTTCGGTCCGACTTGCGGGCCCGTCTCTTCGGCGCGTGGCACCGGTGTACGCTCAGCACCTCCGCGTGAACAAGCGCCCGTGAGGCGCCGCTGAACCGACCGTCAGGTGAGGAAGACCCGATGCCGAGGATCGTCCGAGGGGCACTGCTCCAGGCCAGCTGGACCGGCGACAAGGAGTCGATGATCCAGAAGCACGAGAAGGCCGCCCACGACGCCGCGAAGCAGGGCGCCCAGGTGATGCTCTTCCAGGAGCTCTTCTACGGCCCCTACTTCTGCCAGGTCCAGGATCCCCAGTACTACAGCTACACGGAGCTGATCCCGGATGGCCCGACCACGAAGCGCATGCAGACCCTGGCCAAGGAGACCGGCATGGTCCTCGTGGTGCCGATGTACGAAGAGGACGACAAGGCGTCGGGGATCTACTACAACACCGCGGCCGTGATCGACGCCGACGGGAGGTATCTCGGCAAGTACCGCAAGACCCATATCCCGCACGTCAAGGGCTTCTGGGAGAAGTTCTACTTCCGGCCCGGAAATCTCGGCTATCCGGTGTTCGAGACCGCGGTCGGCAAGGTCGGCGTCTACATCTGCTACGACCGGCACTTCCCGGAGGGGGCCCGGGCCCTGGGACTGAACGGCGCCGAGATGGTCTTCATCCCGTCGGCGACGTCGCGCGGTCTGTCGGAATACCTGTGGCGGATCGAGCAGGTGTCGCACGCGGTCGCCAACGGCTACTTCGTCGGGACGATCAACCGGGTCGGCATCGAGGCCGACATCGGCGACGACGACTTCTACGGCCAGAGCTACTTCTGCGATCCACGCGGCCAGTTCATCGGCGACGTCGGGTCGGCCCACGACGAGGAGCTGCTCGTCCGGGACATGGACCTCGACAAGATCACCGAGGTCCGCCAGACGTGGCAGTTCTACCGGGACCGCCGCCCCGACGCCTACGACGACCTCGTTCGACCCTAGATGGGTTTGCTCGCGCGGCTGTTCGGATCGGGACCCAAGGCGGCGGACCGCCCGGACCCGGGAGCGGTGCCGAGCACGGTCGACTCGGTCGCCGGGATCGCGGCGTCCCTCGATCGGCTGGCCCAGGGGCCGGACACGTTCGTCATCTTCACCAGCGACGTCGCGCGGAACGCCTACGTCCAGGCGGTGGTCACTGCCTCAGGGTTGACCCTCGAGGCGGTGAGCAGCACCTATCTCAAGGGCAGCGCCGGCCTCTCGACAGCCGACGAGGCAACGCTCCGGGCCCTCGGGTGGATTCTGGACGGCGACGGGAGCGCGAACTGGTCGCAGGATTTGCCAGATCG
>Ga0207646_10005900_pt1 | contig 12782 bp, 16 predicted proteins | sample KBSK5502metaG_FD_184343 | JGI IMG/M metagenome (GOLD analysis project Ga0207646, IMG submission 184343) | Corn, switchgrass and miscanthus rhizosphere microbial communities from Kellogg Biological Station, Michigan, USA - KBS K5-50-2 metaG... | ecosystem: Host-associated > Plants > Roots >...
CTGCCGCCCGACGCGAACTGCCTGCTGTCCATCGCCGATCACTGCTTCCGCAGCCGCAACTACGTCAACCTGATCGTCATCGACAAGCAGCCGCAGCTGCAATGGCTCGGCATGGACGAAGCGGTGCAGCACTGCGCGCGGGGGGCGTCGGTGTGGCATTGGGCCGGCAACGAGGGCGGCGCCCAGCCGGACGTGGTGCTGGCGGCGGCCGGCGACATCCCGACGCTGGAGGTGGTGGCGGCGGCCTGGCTGCTGCGCCATCACGTGCCGGACCTGAAGGTCAGGGTCGTGAACATCGTGGACCTGATGACCCTGTTCCTGCCCATCGCCCATCCGCACGGCATGGACGAGACGTCGTTCGTGGACCTCTTCGGCCGGGACCTCGAGGTGGTGCTGGCCTTCCACGGCTATCAGCGCGCGATCCACGAGCTGATCCACGGGCGGCCCGAGCCCGACCGGTTCCACGTGCGGGGCTTCAACGAGGAGGGCACGACCACCACGCCCTTCGACATGGTGGTGAGAAACGGCATGAGCCGCTACGACCTCTGCCTGGAGGCGCTCCGACGCGTCCGGCGCGACGTCGAGAAGGCGACGGAGTTCCGGAAGCTCTGCCAGGAGGCCCTGGCCCGGCATCGCGTGTACACGCGGGAGCATCTCGAAGACATGCCGGAGGTGCGCGACTGGGTGTGGACCGACTGATCCGTGGCCCGCGCGCGACGAACGCCCTAAAGGGGACGCGACATGGCCGAAGACTTCGAATACATCTCACGCGCCCGCCTCGAGTACCGTGACGGCGCCCGCAACGCCTATCTCGGTGAGGTGCCCGAGCCCGTCGTCTACGGAGTGCAGGGCGCGCTCCGCGAGTACTACGGCGTCAAGGAAGGGCCCCCGATCGCCTCGACGCTCGACCACATCGTGGCCGCCGTCGCGGGCTGAATGTACGGCACCCTGCGTGGCGCCCTGGCAGGGCGCAAGATCGCGTTCGACCGGGAGTCCTTCAAGGCGACGGTCGAGGGCCGCATCTCCGGCGTCGGCAAGACGATCCGGATCAAGTCGATTCACGTCCACTACGACCTCGCGGTGCCCGCGGAGGCCCGGGAGACGACGGAGCGCGCGCTGGAGGTCCACCCGCAGGGCTGCCCGGCGCATCAGAGCGTGAAGGACGCCATCGCCATCATCTGGGACGCCGCCCTTCGCGTCGGAGACCAGACGATCACGGTCCGCGAGGCGGCGTAGACCCTCGATCTACAATGCAGCGCACGCCACCCTCACGCGAGGAGGTTCTGACCGTGAGCGAATTCGACGGCAAGGTCGTGCTGGTCACCGGATGTGCGCGGGCGCGCGGCATGGGGCGCGCGCTCTCGGTCGCGTTTGCGCGCGCGGGTGCCGACGTCGTCGTGACCGACGTCGCGCCCGGTGGGACGCGGAACGAGAACGAGGAGGGGCTCGAGGAGATCCGCCTGGGGTGGAAGGGTCTCGAGAGCCTGGCCGGGGAGATCGAGGCGATCGGACGTCGGGCCCTCACGATCGTCGGCGACGTGAGCCGCGCCGCCGACGCGGAGCGCTTCGTCACGGAGGCGCTCGCGCGGTTCGGCCGCATCGACGTGCTCGTCAACAACGCGGCCGCTCCGCATGGGGCGGATCGTCGTCTCCTCTGGGAGGTGCCGGAGGAGGCCTGGGACCTCGTCATCGACGTCAATCTCAAGGGCCCGTTCCTGATGAGCCGCGCCGTGATCCCTCACATGCTCGGACGCGGCGGCGGTCGGATCGTCAACATGGCGTCGGTGTCGGGCAAGCGCGGCACCCCGCGTCGCGGGGCCTACACGGCGTCGAAGTTCGGCGTGATCGGCCTCACGCAGGTCCTGGCCCAGGAGCTGGCGGGACACGGCATCACCGTGAACGCGATCTGCCCGGGCAGTGTCGACACGAGCCGGCGCGAATCGACCGCCCGGCGCGAGCGCGCTCTGGCCGAGCGCGACCCCAGGGCCGCCGTGCTCGGCCTCCCGCCCACCGGCCGCGTCGCGCGTCCCGACGACATCGCGCGGCTCGCGCTGTTCTTCGCGTCCGACCAGAGCGATCACATCACGGGGCAAGCGTGGAACGTCGACGGCGGGACGGTGATGCACTGACCGTGAGTCAGACGATCCACAGCTCCGGCAGCTGAGCGGCCAGCCATCGGGCGAGGGCCGCGTTCACCGCCTGGGGCCGTTCCTGCGCCATCCAGTGGCCGGACGGCACCCGCACCTCCGTCAGGTTCGCGCAGTCTTGCCGCATGGGGTCCGCCAAGTGTGAGGTGACCGTCTCGCAGACGAAGTCGTACTCGCCGTGCAGGAAGAGGACGGGCATGGTGAGCGTGCCGCCGTTCACGGCGCGGCCCGAGAACTCCAGGTTGCGCGACTGATTCATGTACCAGGAATCGGGCCCGAAGAACCCGTTGCCGTCGAGCGCGGCCACGTACTTGTGAAGGTCCGCTTCGGTCAGCACGTCGGTGTCCAGCGGAACATCGGGCGCGCGCCCGGCGCCGCCGAACCATCCGCCATCGCGACGCACGTGCGCGGTGCGGGAGGGCTTGCCCCGGCCCGCGGGGTTGCCCTTTCTGAACAGCGCCTTGACCGTGTTGCGGACGTCGGCCTCGAAGACCGCGCGTGCCGTGTCGAAGCTCTCCTCGTAGAACAGCTGATAGTCCCATTGCCCGGCCGGGTATTGCGCTTCCGGATAGACGGAGCGGTCGACGAGAGGCAGGAGGGTGCGCGGAGTGAACCCGGTCCGGAGATAGGGGACGCAGAGGTTGGCGACGCCGAAGCATCGCTCGGGATGATGGCTGGCCAGGCTCCAGACCACCGGGCTGCCCCAGTCATGGCCGACCCACACGGCTTTCTCGCGGCCCAGCGCGTCGAGCAGCTCGATCATGTCGGCCACGATGTGCTCCAGCGCGTAATCCTCGTGGCGCGTGTACACGCTCGATCGGCCGTAGCCGCGCATGTCCGGCGCCACGGCTCGAAACCCGAGCCCGGCCAGGCAGGGCAGCTGATGTCGCCAGCTGATCGACAGCTCGGGCCAGCCGTGCACGAACACGATGAGGGGCGCGTCCTCGTCGCCGCTGGCCAGGTAGAAGGTCGTGTGGCGGTCGGTCCGTACGATGTGCTCGAGCATCATGACACCCTCAGCTCCTCGATCGGGAACCCTCGATCCATCCACAGCGCCAGGCCTCCCTGGAGAGGCCGCACGCGGACGATGCCTTTCCGCTTCAGCCGCAGCGCCACCCGGGCGCTCGTGGCCTCGTTGGGTCAGGAGCAATACAGCACGATCTCGCGGTCGCGCGGCACCTCGGCGTGCCGACGCTCGATCTCCTCCGCCGGGATCCAGATCGCGCCGGGAATGGCATAGGGCACCGCGCGCACGTCGAGCACGGAGCGTGTGTCGATGATGGCCAGAGGCTCGTCGCCGGTCTCGAGCCGGCGCCGGAGCTCGTCGGGCGTGATGCGCGCGATCCTGAGACTGCGGAAAAAGCGCCGTCGCTGGACGAACTTGATCAGCACGTAGCCGGCCAGGGCCGCCCCCACGATGAGGACGAGCCAGTCGCCGAGACGGTCGGCCTGTGAAGCGACGAGCTCCAGGGCATCGCTGAAGACGTATCCGAGGGCCATCCAGGCGCCGGCCCAGATGGCCGCGCCCGCGGCGTCGAGCAAGATGAACTGCCAGCGGGCGATGCCGACCATCCCGGCGAGCGGAGGCGTGAGCGTGCTCAGTCCGGGGACGAACTTCGCGACCAGCAAGGCGCTCCGACCACGCTTGATGAAGAGATTCTCCGTCCGTCGGACGCACGAGTCCGGCTCCAGAGCGATTCGACAGAGAAAGCCCAGGACCCGACCGCCCCGCCGCCGCCCGAGCTCGTACCAGACGATGTCCGGCAGGAGCGACGCCGCCAGCGCAAAGCCGAGAGCCAGGGCCGGGCTCATGCGTGCCGCGCCGATGAGCGCTCCGACACCGAGCAGTGCGGGCACGGCAGGGATCGGCAGGCCGATCTGCTCGGCGAGCACGAGCGCGAAGAGGATGACGTAGCCGTATTGCGCCAGGACCTCGAGGGTCTCGCCCAACGGATCAGGGCGCGTAGTGCGTGGCGAGGTATTCGGCGATGACCTTGGCGTTCGCCTCGCTGATCGGCGCGCCGAAGCTCTTGATCATCTTCGTCACCACGCCCTGCCACTGCGCCGCGGGGCCCTTCGGCTGCATCATGATGTATTCCAGCGAGTGGCAGAACGCGCACTGCGTCTGGGTGACGTCGGCGCCCGGGCCCGGCGCCAGCGTGAACTTGTCCTGCGGCAGGGTGATCGAGATCGTCTCCGCCGCGGCCGGCGCGCCGGCCCCGGCCACGAGCAGGACGGCCAGGAGCATGCGTCGCATGGCGGCCCTGTCAGCCCACCACGAGGTCGATGTGCTCGACGACGTTGCGGAGGTAGCCGGTCGGATTCCAGAGCGGCTGGGTGCCCTGGGACTCGCCGATGCCGTTGACGGCGCGCACCATCAGCCGCGCCGGCCCGGGGTGGTCGGGTGTCCACGTCGTCGACCATTCGCGGAACGAGTACCGGCCGAGGTCCGCGCCGAGCGTCGCGCGTCGCCAGACCTCACCGCCGTCCTCGGAGACGAGGACCTCGCGAATCCCGTAGCCGCCGTCGAAGGCGATGCCCCGGAGCGTCACGGCCTGTCCCACGGCGACGCGCGTGCCGCTCACCGGAGAGGCGATGAAGGACCGGACCGTCATGCGCGTGATCGGCACCGTCGCCCTGGGCGTCGTGCCCGGCTCGACGCATCCGCACGGCGTGTCGGGGACCCGGTAGGCCGGCTTCGTCCAGTAGTTCTCGAACGGCTTGCGCAGGACGGTGATCTCGAACAGGTGCTTGACCCAGTAGACGCCGTACCAGCCGGGCACGATGAGCCGGAGCGGAAAGCCGTTGAGCATCGGCAGCCGCTGGCCGTTCATCTCGTAGGCCACGATGACGTCGGGGTCGTTCATGATGCGGGAGACACCGAGCGCCTTCACGAAGTCGGGGACCGTCGGGAAGGCGGGGGCGTCGAGACCATTGAACGTCACGTCGACGCCCGATGCCTTGACGCTGGCGGCCTTGAGCAGATCGGAGAGGCGGGCGCCCGTCCACACCGCGTTGCCCATCGCGCCGTCGCCCCACTGCACGCCGAGCACCCGCGGCGCGAAGCGCGCGCGGCTGTTGCCGGAGCACTGGTTGACGGCCGTCACCGAGACCTTCGGAAACTTCCCCGTGAGCTCCGCCATCGACAGCTTGAGCGGCCGGCCCACCTCGCCCTTGATCTCGAGGCGCCACCGATCCAGGTCGACGGAGGTGGGAATCGGAAAGACGTGATAGCGGACGAAGAAGGCCTCGTTGGGCGTGATGGCGCGATCGAAGTACGCCATCGGCGTCTCGAGCTCGGGCGGACGCGTGGCCAGCAGGATCAGGTCCGTCTTCTCGGGGAAGCTCACGAGCCGGCGCGTCTCGGCGGCCATCGCGCCCGGCCATCGGCCCAGGATCAGTCCGCCCGCGGCGGCGGAGACGCCCGCTCGCAGGAGCACGCGCCGCGACGGCCTTCCCAGCGCTCGAGGGTCATCCATGGCAGCGAGGCTACCGCTTGAGCGTGACGAGGTCCAGCACCGATCCGATGCGGGCCGCCTCCTCCAGGCGCCACAGCGCGTGGAGCGCGGCCTCCGTCTGCGCGGGGCCGAGGAGGAGGGCCGAGAGGTCCCGGAACTTGGCATCGACGTCGTCGTCCGTCATGGGATTCCGGACGTGGCCCTTCGGATACTCGGCCCGCTCCGTGAGGCGCTGACCGGAGCGGGTGACCACCTCGATCTCTGAGACCAGCTCCAGCGGGAAGCGCCGCGTGAACTCTTGGTGCTCGGCGACACGGATCCGGTTCATGAGCGGCCGCAAGCTCGGGTCCAGGTAGCGCTCGGGCTCGAAGCTGGCGGGCGTGACGCGGCCGTCGCGCAGCGCGACGGCGAGCATGTAGGGCAGGCTGTGGTCGGCCGTCTCCCGCGTCCGCGGGTCCCACTTGGCCGGCTCGCTGCCGATCTCGCTGTGGGCCATTGCGTAGATCCGCACGTCGATGGCCTCGATCTCCTCGACGCTCACCTTCGCTCGCAGACGCAGGGCGATCGCGATGGGCGCTTGCGCGTGGTACTCCGTGGCGACGAACTTGAAGTTCGTGCGCTCGATGGCGAAGGGCGTGTCGCGGCCGCCCAGCGCGCCGAGCTGGAAGGGCCCCGTCACTTGCTCCCACAGCCCATGGCGGCCCTCGAAGGCGGCCGTCGGCCCGGTCATCCCTTCCTGGGCGAGCTGCGCGGCAAAGAGGCCGGCCTTGGCGGCCACCGCCGTCGCGCAGCCCTTCCACATGGCCAGCTCACCGGCTCGCGTCTGGCGCGTGGGGATATTGGCGGTCACCGCGATGGCCACCGCGTTGGCCATCTGCTCGCGCGACAGACCGAGCAGGATCCCCGCGCCGGCGGCCGAGGCCGGCGCGATGAACACGCCCTGGTCCCAGCCGCGATCACGCAGGGCCACCTGGTCGGCGAGCGCCCCGAACACCTCGTACCCGGCCACCGTGGCCAGGATCAGGTCCTTCCCCGATGCGTCGCGCGACTCGGCCGCGGCCAGGAGCGCCCCCAGCATGTCGCTCGGATGGCCGGAGCCGCGCGTGATGTACGTGTCGTTGGCATCGAGGAATCGGACCATGACGGAGTTCGCGAAGGCCGCGGCTTCCGGCGTCGTCGACCGGCCGTCGCCCAGCAGCCGCGCCGACGGGACGCCGCTCCAGGCCGGCGCCACCCGGCGGGCGATCACGGCCGGCTCGCTCTCGTAACCGCCGATGGCGCAGCCGAGCGAGTCGATGAGATGGCGGATCGCCTCGTGGACGGCCCGAGGGCCGAGGTCGTCATAGCGCAGCGCGGTGACGTGACGGCAGAGCGCTTCGGTCGTCGTGTCCATCAGGGCCCCTGTCGGTGTCTCCTCGTCGGCGGCGCGAAGGCTCCGCGTGGTTGCTCGATCTTATCGCATCGCGCTGGGCGGGCGCGGGCCTCGGGGTTGGACCAAGGTCCAATACCGCGGGCGGGGGACCCGGTGTCCAATAGGAGTTCAATCATCCGCGGTGCGGCCGGAGGAGAACGTCATGCAAGAGAGTCGAACGAAGAGTCTTGGAGACAAGTGGAGCGATGCCCGACCGACGAAAACGATCGTGTTCTGGGCCTGCCTGGCCTCGATGGTCGCCACGATGATCGTCGGCTTCACGTGGGGCGGCTGGGTGACCGGGGGGACGGCTGTGAGAATGGCCGAGGCCTTCGGCGAGGACGCCGTGACCAAGCGGCTCGCCCCGATGTGTGTCGTCCGCTTCAACGCGGATCCGAAGAAGGCCGCGAAGCTCGCGGAGCTGACGGCATTGAGCGCGTGGGAGAAGTCCGAGTACGTGAAGAAGCAGGGCTGGGCCACGATGCCCGGCGAGCAGGAGCCCGGCAGCAAGGTCGCCGAGGAGTGCGGCAAGCTGCTGACGGCGAGCAAGCCCGCGTGACGGCGACCACCCTACCCGAAGTGGGCGCCGTCTCCGGATCGAGCATCGGACGCAATCGTCATACCGCTCGCTCGACGAACCCGCTGCCGGCGACGCGACGCTGTCTGACCTGCAAGAAGGAGCTGCCGGCGGGGGCCGAGCGCTACTGTGACGACGCTTGCCTGCTGAAATTCGGAACCAGCACGCGCGCGCCCGGTCGCAGGGCGGCGCGCCGGCGCCGAAAGCGCGGACGCTAGCCGCGATCGTCGGCAGTCGGGGCGCGCGCTCCCGTTCGGCGCCCGTCCGTCCCGTCCCGGCGGCTCGGGAGCCCGTCCCGGCAGCTCTCGAGCCCGCGCCGGCTCCCGTCATGGCGCGGCGGCCGACGCACTCGGGCTCCGGGGCGGTCCCGTGGATGACCCCGCTCGTGGGCATCGCCGTCGGTTGCCTGGTCGGCAGCCTGATGGTCGGCGCCGTCGGCCACGGTCGTGGGGGCGGCGGCGTCCGCGCGATGGACCTGGTGCTGTTCGGGCTCGTGCTCGTGCTGGTGATCGTTCGCCGCGGACAGGCCGCGCGGGCGCAGCCGAGGCGTGCGGCCCAGCCCCTTCCGCAAGAGGTGAAGCGGCCGCCCGTGGGCACGACGACGGCGACGGATCCGCGCGTCGGCGCTGATCTCGAGCGCGGCGTCGGGGACATCCGCCGGAGCGATCCCGGGTTCGATTCGGTCAGGCTGTCCGGCTACACGGCCATGACGTTCCGTGATGTGCAGGCCGCCTGGATGACGGGCGACGTCGCGTCCCTCCGCCCTCGGGTCACACCGGAGATCCAAACCGAGCTGGAGGTGCAGAGCGATCGACTGCGCGGCAGCCGCCGGTCGAACCGGGTCGAAGAGATCGACGTCCGTGCCGAGATCACCGAGGCATGGCAGGAGAGCGGTCGGGATTACGTGACGGCGTACATCTCGGGCTCGATGGTCGACTACACCGTCGACGACGTGAGCGACGCGCTCGTGGATGGCTCGAGGACGAAGCCCCGCCGAGTGGAGGAATTCTGGACCTTCACCCGCCCCGCCGGCCTGAACTTCTGGATGCTCTCCGCCATCCAGACGTCATGAGGCGTCCGGACCGCCCGCCTTCTTCCACGAGCGCAACAGCTCGGTGGGGTACCGCGCGACGTCGCTGTTCACCTTGCGCGCGCAGGTGTAGCAGAGCCAGATGGCGTTGCCCTGATCGTGGCGCTCGGCCTCCGACAGGGCGGCGTCGTAGCGGGGCCCCGCGGGCAGCACGGCCGAGATCGGGGCGGTGACGCCGACGGTCAAGCTCTTCCTCCGGTCGTTCGTCGGACCGCTCGTGAGCGCCCGGCAATGCGGGTTCGAGCAGCGGTCGGCGGCGCGGGCCGCGGTCGCGCGCTTGACCTCGTCGTCGAAGTCCAGACTGGCGGCCAGGTCTCTCACGGCGTATCCCCATTCAACGGTCATCGGCTGGATCCCTCCTCGTCACGCGGTATGTCCCGCGACGATCCGCAGAATCCGCGGCTCGACGAACCAGACGAGCCGTCCCGCGCCCCTGAGGCCGTCGGGCAGGTCCACGAGCGCGACGCCGCCCTTCTTGAACGCGAGGCCGTGGTCTGGCTTGGCGCCGAGCAGCCGGGCGAGCAGCGTGCCGAGCAGCGGCTCGTGGCCGACGAGCGCGACCGTCGACCCGGCGGGCTGATTCTCGACCGCGGCGACGACGGCGTCGACGTCGCCGCGCGCCAGGGCCGGCTCGATCGTGAGATCGAGATCCGTGAAGACGCCCGCGACGATCTCGGCGGTCACCCGTGCGCGGGGCAGGGGGCTCGTCAGCAAGACGTCCGGGCGGTGGGCGATCCGGGCGAGCCCCCGGGCGGCGGCCAGGAACCTGGTCTTTCCCTCCGGCGTGAGGGGCCGATCGTCGTCGGAGACGCCGGACGTTCCTCTCGGTACCGCGGTGGCGTGGCGAACCAGCAGCAGTTTCACGGGATGATCACCTCTTCGTCACTGTACGCCACGATGCCCGGCCGTGATATTGGCCCTTGGTCCAATAGCCCGTCCGAGCGGAACACGACAGTATGAGCGCGTGAAGGAATCCCTTCCGACCGTGACCGCTCTCGGCGAGCTCAACCACCGGGGGCGGCTGATCTGGACCGAGCGGGAGCAGGGCTGGCTCGCGGTCCCGGACGAGGTGATGGCGGCGCTCACCCGGGACGGCTTCGAGCAATGCAAGCGCGAGGTCACGACGAGCCGTCGTGACCTTCAGCCGGCGGGCGGTCTGTGGCAGGGCGTCAACCGGAGCACGGGGTCGGTCGCCTCGGCGATCTGGATCGCCCGGCCCAGCCAGCGGCGAGCCCTGATCTTGATCGAGATCGACGGTGAGCTCATCGACGTGAGCCATGACGGCCCTCGAAATCCCCAGGACGACTCGTACCGAGACGACGGAGGAGAAGGTTGAACAACCTAGCGGATTCGACGCTCAGGCAGATCGATTTGACGGTGACGCGCCTTCTCCGAACCCATGAGGAGCGCCCTCCGGAGCGCCGTCCGGGGTTCCTGGAGGCACGCAAGCGACTGCAGCGCGCGCGCGTGCGCCGGTTCCGGCAGCTGCGGTAGGCCGGTCCGACGGACGCTCGCCGGAGTCCGAACAGGAGTGCCCGATGGCGAAGCTGATCCAGATCTGCGCCTCCCAGAACGATCTGTTCGGTCTCGACGGCGAGGGGCGCGTGTATCACTACAACTTCAAGACGAACAGCTGGATGAAGCTCGGGCGCGGGCGGAATGACCGCGGAGACTCGACTCGCTCCGCCGGGCAGACGGCCAGGGCGCAGGCGGACTCGCGGACCCCCGCTCCCTCAGGGAGAGACCCCGGCTCATAGCCGCATCGCCGCCGCAGATCTGAGCGCGGTCGTTCTTTCAGTCGATCGAGAAGCCGTACACGCGGGCGAGCGTCTCGCCCGCGGCCTCGAGGCTGGCGGCGACGACGGGCACCTCGCCGAGCGCGCGCGCGGTGACGTCGGGATCCTTGAGACCCCCGGCCGTCGCCACGACGACCACGGTGTCGCCGGCGGCGATCCGGCCCTCGGCCCGCAGCTGGCGGACGGCCTCGAGCGGCGCGGCCGACGACGGCTCCGCGTACACGCCCTCGCGCGCCAGGGCCCGCTGCCAGGTGACGAGCGCGTCGTTGCCCACGGTGCGCGCCGCGCCACCCGACGCGCGCAGCGCGGTGAGCGCCTGGAACGTGCTCCGCGTCGCTCCGATGGAGCCGGCGAGCGTGGCGGGGGTGCTCGGCATGTCGGGCACGGCGTCGCCCCCGGAAGCGAGCGCGACGCCCAGCGAGCCGTACGCCTCGGCCGCGAGCAGATGCGGCGTGCGATCGATCCACCCGAGACGCCGCAGCTCCTCGAAGCCCTTCCACATCCCGTAGAGCGCGTCGCCGTAGCAGACCGGCAGCACGCACCACTCGGGGGCCTTCCAGTCGAGCGCCTCGGCAACCTCGTAGGCGAGGGTCTTGTATCCCTCGACGCCGAACGGGTTGCTGCCGACGGCGGGGGCGAAGAACGGAGAGGTCGGGAACCAGCCGTGGCGACGCACGCCGGCCTCCAGGAGCTTCCAGCGGTCGGCCTTGTTACGCACGGCGAGGACCATCGCGCCGTAGGCGCGCATCTGGGTGACCATGGGCCCGGCGGCGCCGGTGAACGTGAAGACCACGCACGGCAGCCCCGCGCGCGCCGCGTACGCCGCGACCGCGGCGCCGGCGTTGCCGGACGACGACGAGGCGATGACCCGCGCGCCGAGACGACGCGCGCTCGAGACCGCGACCGTCGCCAGGCGGTCCTTGAACGACCACGTCGGGTTGCGCGACTCGTCCTTCACGTAGAGACGCCGGACCCCGAGCTCGTGGGCCAGTCGCGGTGTCTGCACGAGTGGCGTCGATCCCTCGCCGAGCGAGACCGCCTCGACGGCCTCGACAGGCAGGGCCTCGGCCCACCGCCACAGTGTCCGCGGCCCGCTGGCGATCGCCTCGCGTGAGAGCGGCGGCGTCTCGGTGACGTATCGCACGGTGAGATTCGCGGGCGCCTCGCCGCGACAGCGTGCGCAGTCCTCGGCCCACGCGGTGAGGGGGTAGCGCTCGGCGCATCGCACGCACCCGAGCGCGTCGGCGCGGGCCATCTACAGGCCCCTTCGCCGCCGCCAGCCGGACAGCGCCATCGCGGCGACGACCACGACGAACCCGACGCCGGACAGGAGCCCCGCGATGGGCGCGTGGCTCGTGTCCAGAGTGAGATGCGAGTACGCGTGCCATGCCTCGGCGGCGGTCGAGAGCATAGCTCCGCCAAACGCGATTCCGAGCGCGAGGGTGGCCGCCGATCGGCGGATCTGTCGAAGCAGCGCCACCGCCGTCGTCACGAGCACGCCGGCGGCTCCGACGTAGAGGACGAGGTGCACCGTCTTCAGATGACGCGCCATGTCGCTCAAGGTCGTCGGCTCCACGCCCGGACGCAGCAGGCCATGCCAGAACGCGTCGATGATGTAGCCGACGATTTGCACGCCGAGCGCACCCCAGACACATGCGCGAACGATCTGCTCTGTCGTGAGCTACCTCCGAGGGGCGGCCGCGCGCTGGACCTCGCGCAGCCGCCGCTCCAGGAATCGCCGCTCGGCGTCGTTGGTGACCAGCGTGAGCGCGCGCGCATAGCTCTGGGCCGCCTCGGCGGCGGATCCCAGGCGGCGCAGCAGATCGGCGCGCGCGGAGTGCAGCAGGTGATAGCGGTTGAGCTCGCCGGCGGAGGCGAGCCCGTCGATGAGCGCGAGCCCGGCTCGCGGGCCGTCCACCATTGCAACCGCCGCCGCGCGATTGAGGGAAACGACAGGCGACGGTTGCACGCGCTCGAGCAGACCGTAGAGACGAACGATCTGTGCCCAGTCGGTATCCTCGGCACGCGCGGCTTGACAATGTAGGGCGGCGATCGCCGCCTGCAGCGCGAACGGGCCTGGCCCGCCCCGCAGCGCCTCCTCGACGAGCGGGAGCGCCTCGGCGATCTGCGCGTGATTCCAGCGCCGGCGGTCCTGCTCTTCGAGCATGACCAGATCGCCGGTGTCGTCCAGACGGGCGTTGCGCCGTGAATCGTGCAGGAGCATCAGGGCCAGGAGGCCGGTGGCTTCCGCCGGCGGCGGAGGGCCCACCAGCGTCCGAACGAGGCGCCCCAGGCGGATGGCT
>Ga0207646_10005901_pt1 | contig 12782 bp, 10 predicted proteins | sample KBSK5502metaG_FD_184343 | JGI IMG/M metagenome (GOLD analysis project Ga0207646, IMG submission 184343) | Corn, switchgrass and miscanthus rhizosphere microbial communities from Kellogg Biological Station, Michigan, USA - KBS K5-50-2 metaG... | ecosystem: Host-associated > Plants > Roots >...
CCGCACGCTCTACAACACCGCTTTGGAGCAGCGCATCACCGCCTGGCAACGGTGCCATGTCTCCGTCTCGCGCTACCAGCAGGAAGCAGAGCTGAAAGCCATTCGGGCGGAGATGCCCGACTACGCGGCCATCCACAGCCACGTCCTCCAAGACGTGCTCGCCCGGCTCGACAAGACGTATCAAGCCTTCTTCCGGCGTGTGCAGCGCGGCGAGCTGGCCGGATTCCCGCGGTTCAAGGGCCGGGGCCGCTACCACAGCTTCACCTTCAAGGAGGATGGCAACGGCGCCCGGCTGGATAACGGCGCCCTGGTCCTGTCTAAGATTGGGCGCATCAGTGTCCACTGGTCTCGCCCGATTGCCGGCACACCTAAGACCGTCACGATCTCCAAAGAAGCCGATGGGTGGTACGTGGCGATCTCGTGTGCTGAGGTGCCCTGCACGCCCCTGCCGCTCACGAGCCAGGAGACGGGCATTGATCTCGGCCTGGAATCGTTTGCGACGCTGGCCGATGGCAGCCAGATCGCCAACCCGCGCATCTTCCGCGTGGCCGAGATGGCCTTGAAGCGCGCCCAGCGTCGTGTGTCCCGTCGCAAGAAAGACAGCCATCGCCGACGCAAGGCGGTGGTGCTGCTCGCCAAAGCCCACCAGCACGTGCGCAACCAGCGGCGCAACTTCCACCATCAGGAAGCGTGCAAGCTCCTCCAACAGTACGACGCGATCTATTACGAAGACTTGCGGGTCCGCAATATGGTACGGAACCATCGTCTGGCCAAGAGCATCGTCGATGCCGGGTGGCGCGCGTTCCTCACCATCCTCACTTTCAAGGCTGAAAGCGCCGGGAAGCGAGTGCAAGCGGTCAACCCCGCATTCACCAGCCAGGCGTGCTCAGGCTGCGGCGTCATCGTCTCCAAGGGTTTCTCCGTCCGCTGGCACACGTGCCCGGATTGTGGGACGAGCCTACACCGGGACCACAACGCCGCGCTGAACATCCTGCGACTGGGGCAAGAGCAAAGTGGGCCGGGTTACGGCCTTCGGACGCCAACGTGGCCCGTTGGGGCGAGCGTAGTCCGAGAACCCGTGGGGCTTTAGCCCCTATGGAGTGTCAGCCAAACGACGATCGGCAGATTCTTATCAGTAGCGAGAGTCTCGACGTGATTCGTCGTGCTGTTGGCCGGGACACGGAGTAATCTAGTGATCCTACCGAAAGACCGCGACCCTCGTTTCGTGACGATCCGCCGCGGTGGGACCCTCACCGATGCGGATCACCAGCTCCTCGCCCTGTGGGCGGCAGCGTGCGCGGAGCACGTCCTTGACCTCTTCGAGTCGGCTCAGCCTGAGGACCCGCGACCGCGTCAGGCGATCGAGCAGGCTCGCGCCTGGGTGCGTGGCGAGGTCACGATGACCCAGGCTCGCGCGGCGGGCGGCCATGCAATGGGCGCGGCCAGAGAGCTGAGTGGGGCAGCACGGCATGCCGCGTACGCTGCCGGCCAGGCGGCAGTGGTGGCGCATGTCGCCGCGCACGAGCTCGGTGCGGCCGCCTATGCGATCAAGGCCGCACGTGCTGCCGCGCCGGAAGGAGCGGGCGAGAGCGCAGGGCGACGCGAGTGCCGGTGGCAGCGCGATCAGCTCCCGGAGGCGATTCGCGAGCTCGTACTCGACGACCAGCGGTTGCGGAACCACATCTGCTGGTCGGTGTTCGACTGCTGAGAGCGCGCCGGGCGTTTGGCGTAGAGGTCGGGCGGCTGCATGCCGACACCATCTCCTTCGCAGTGCACGGGCGGTACGACCCGTACGCGCAGGACCTGCCGGAAATGCTGGAGACCCCAGAACTGCTCAAAGCGGCGGCGCACGCGACGCGTGTGCGCTCGGAGGTCGGCGCAGACGCAGCAGCAGACGCCAGCGCAGACGACGGCGCACCCACCGTCAACGAGGTGAACTACGGGTATTCCCGCGACCACCGAGACGACTTGAAGCAGTGGATACTCGCCCTGGTGACCTCGGGCGAGGGCATCCCCCAGTTCCTCCGGCCCCTCGACGGCAACGCGAGCGACAAACGCGCCGTGTTCGCGGCGGTGACGGCGCTGACCCAGCAGCTGCGCGAGAGCGGGGAGACGCCAGGGGTCTATGTCGCCGACAGCGGGCTTTACAGCGCTGAGAACATGTCCCAACTCAATGCGGCAGGTGTTGGTGGGTCAGCCGTGTGCCCGAGATCTCGAGCGCCACGCATGCCAGTGTGCACGAACGGCTGGACTCCTCCATCGAGACGACCCAGGATACCCAGAACACCCAGGTCCGGGAGGGCTGGCAGGGCAGCACGGACGGGACAGGCCACTGATGGAGCCAGCGGCAGCCCGATCTGCCGCAAGGCCCCGAACGCTGGATCGTGGTCTGCACCCAGGAAGGGGAAGAGCGCGCACGTGCCACGGTGCAGCGCCAGGCGGAGCGAGATCAGGCGACCTGGGAGAAACGGCTCTGGCATCTGGGCAACCAGACGTTTGCCTGTCAGCCTGACGCCGAGGCGGCGCTGGCCAAGACGTCTGACACTCCGCTTGGGCTGAAGCCCAGCGGGTTCTCGCGACCGGCGGGGAAGCCGTATCGGTGGCACGGGCACCACGGCTACCGGGACTGCTTGACGCGACGGTGGTGTCCCCGCCGAACCGTACTGGCGACAGCAGGACCGTCTATGAAGCCGGTCTACCGGAGAGTGCCCGCAAAAAACACCCTGTCGGTGGAACGAGTGTCCCCTGCCAGCCGGCCAGAAGCACGGGCTCAAGCCGGAAAAGCCCGCCTCACGACTGGGGCTAAAGCCCCGACGCTTGCGGCAGGCTATTTCTGTCAAGCGTCCAGAACGCAGCATGGCCCTGGCCTTCGTCATGACCTTGTGCCTGCTGGTATACAAGCTAGCGGAAGTGCGCGTGCGCCAACGCCTGGCGGAAACGAAGCAGACCGTTCCCGATCAGGCGCGCAAGCCCACCGCACGCCCGACGCTGCGCTGGCTCTTTCAGTATTTCGAGGGGATCAACCTGCTGCACATCGCCCAACCGGACGGGACCCACATCATCGAGATCTTGCGCCTGGACACGGTCCATCGCCTCGTCTTTACACCTGCTGGGGCCTACCTACGAAAACTCCTATATGGCCCTTCAAGAAATTCCGGAATGAGGGGGTTAGCATAAATCCCGGCTGAAGCCCCCTGCCTAAAGGCAGGGGGAGGAAAGCTGGGCCGCCCGCAGGCGGCGAATGGGCCATAGTAGTTGACAGAGTGCCATCTACTATCGCACACTGCTTGCATGGGCAACATACGAAGCAATAACAACGTCGTCTCTATCTGCCGGTATCACGTCGTCTTCTGCCCGAAGTATCGGCGCAAGGTGTTGACGCCGCCGATAGATACGCGGCTGAAAACGATTCTCGCCGAGCAGATCGAACGCTGGGAACAGGAACTCATCGAACTTGAGGTCATGCCCGATCATGTGCATCTGCTCGTCGGGTGCGACCCGCAGTTCGGCATTCACCGCTTGGTGAAGCTGCTCAAGGGATATTCGTCTCATGTGTTGCGTGAGGAGTTTCCCGCACTGAAGCGGCGCTTGCCTTCGCTGTGGACCAATTCGTACTTCGTGGCGACTACCGGCGGCGTGACGCTGGAGACGCTCAAACACTACGTACAGAACCAAACGGGCAAGTAGGACATGGCCGAACTGCAGAAGGCACGCAAGACCTTCAAGTACAAGCTCAAGCCCACCCAGGAGCAAGAGCGGATGCTTGATCGTACTCTGATGCTCGGTCGCCATGTCTACAACGCCGCCATCGAAGAGCGTCGGGAAGCCTGGCAGAAGTGCGGCGTCTCTGTTGGCTACTACCAGCAGAAAGCCCAGCTTCCGCCGATCAAGGCCGAGATGCCGGAGTATGCTGAGGTCCACAGCCAGGTCTTGCAGGATATCGTGCAGCGGGTAGACCGCGCCTTCCAGGCGTTCTTTCGCCGGGTGAAAGCGGACGAGACTCCGGGCTATCCCCGCTTCCACGGACGCAATCGCTACAACAGCTTCACCTATCCCCAATTCGGCAACGGGGCCACGCTGGATAATGGTTTTCTGGTCCTCTCCAAGATCGGGCGACTTGCCGTGCGCTGGTCCCGCCCGATTGCGGGCACGCCCAAGACTGTCACGCTCAGCCGGGAAGCGGACGGTTGGTACGTGTGTTTCTCCTGTGCCGACGTGCCGCTGCAGCCGCTTCCGCCCACCGGGCAAGAGACGGGGATAGACCTGGGGTTGGAATCGTTCGCCACCCTTTCGGATGGCACGATGATCCCCAACCCCCGCTGCTATCGCAAAGCCGAGCGGGCGCTTAAGACGGCGCAGCGGCGGGTGTCGCGGCGCAAGAAGGGCGGCAAGCGGCGGCGCAAAGCCGTGAAGCTGCTCGCCAAGGCGCATCTGAAGGTGAAGCGCCAGCGGCAGGACTTCCACCACAAGACGGCGCTGGCAGTGGTCCGAGCCAACGACACGATCTATCACGAGGACTTGCAGACGGCCAACATGCTCAAGAATCACCATCTGGCGAAGTCGATTGCCGACGCCGGCTGGTCCCAATTCTTGAGCATCCTCGCAGCCAAGGCAGCATGGGCCGGGCGGCGAGTCGTAGCCGTGCCGCCTGCCTACACGAGCCAGACCTGCTCTGGCTGCGGCGTCATCGTCCAGAAGGGCTTATCCGTCCGCTGGCACTCCTGCCCGGACTGCGGGACCAGCCTGCATCGGGACCACAACGCCGCCAAGAATATAGAGAGGGCCGGGCTGGCCCTTCGGGGAGGCGTGGCGTTGGCCGCGTCGTAGAACCGAGAATCCCCCGGCTTCAGCCGTGGGGAGTGTCAATGGACTGTGACAGTTGTTCCTTTGAAGACTATACGGGCGTTTCGCGATCACGTGTTCCCGCGCTGAAGAGACGTCGGCACATGCATGTGAGTGGCCCAAGTGTGCATGCATGGTAGCGTCGTTAGCGCCGCTTCCTGGCGCTCCTGGCACCCGCCAAGGGGCGCCGCAATTGGCTGCGCGGGTGCCCAAGAACACCAACATTGGAAGACACGAAACATCCTCGAAACATCCTCGTGGTCTATTATAGAGATAGCGCATCTGTCTGTAGGCAGGGGCGCTGGGCAGTCGGGAGGAAGGGGAAGCGCCGCGTTCATGCTCCTCGATGGCCGCGACGGCCCACCACGCTCGGCGTGCCGCGCAGGACTCACAGAAACTAATGGACATCCGAGGAGAGTATAGCAATGGACACCACCCTCTCAGCACACGAAGAAGCCCGGCAGGGCGATCGGAAGCACGTCTTCATGGTCAATCACGACCCAAAGTTCCTCGACGTCGTGCGCGAGCTGCTGCAGGATGCCAGCTACAACGTCACCACGACGAACTTCGTGCCCCGCACCTGGGACCAGATTGCTGCACTGCAGCCCGATCTGCTCGTGATCGACCTCAGCAGGCTCAGCGGGGCGGGATGGGACCTGCTGGAGCAGTTGCACGCCCAGGGCGTCACCCATCGCATCCCCGTCATCGTCACCGCGACCGACCCGGGCCTGCTCGCGCGCGTAGAGCGCGAGCGCGATCGGTACGGTGGCGACAAACTCGTGACCAAGCCGTTCCACGTTGAGGTCTTGTTGGACGCGATTGAGGCGCTCATTGGGACCGCCTAAAGCGCAGGTAACCGCGGTAACTCTCTCCGGCCATGCTGCGGTTGTGGGCACTTGGATGCCGCTTGTGCCGCTCCAAAATGAAGAGGATACCGAATGATGACCATCTATATCGCCATGCCTGACGCATTGCTGGTCGTGCGGCGGCAGGTGGGAGTGTGGCACGGCGAGCGCCGGCTGGAAGGCTTGCCCGCGCAGTGCCTCGCAGCGGATCCGTTGCGCCCCGAGTTCGTCTGCTGCGGCACGTTTGGTCATGGCCTGTGGCGCAGTGTGGATGCGGGTGCGACCTGGCGGCAGGTCGGCGCGGGCGCCCTCCGCTCGCCGCAGATCATGGCGGTCGCTGTGAGCGCTATGGAGCGGGCTGGTGAGTATGGAGTAATCTACGCTGGGACAGAGCCCAGCGCGCTCTACCGCTCGGAGGACGGCGGCCAGACCTGGCACGAGCTGACCGAACTGCTCGCGCTGCCGTCGGCGCCGACGTGGAGCTTTCCGCCCCGGCCCTCCACGAGCCACGTACGCGCCATTGGCCTGGACCCCAACGCGGCCGGCCGGCTCTACGTCGCCATCGAGGCTGGTGCGCTGGTGCGCAGCTTCGACGGCGGACGCACGTGGGAGGACCGCCGACCCGGCAGCCCGTTCGACACGCACACGCTCGGCCTGCCGAGCCAGCTTCCTGGCCGCATCTATTCCGCGGCCGGCGACGGCTTCATGCACCCCGGTCAGGGTTTCGCCCTGAGCCGCGACGCAGGCGACACGTGGGAGCGACCCAGCGCGGGTCTGGAGCACCACTACCTGTGGGGGCTGGCGGTCGATCCGGCCGACCCCGAAACGTTGATCGTGTCGGCCGCGCATAGCCCCAACCAGGCGCACAACCCGACCGCTGCAGAGTCGGCCATCTACCGGTGGAGCGGCGGGAGTGCGTGGCAGCGCGTCGCGGAAGGACTGCCGGCTGAGCACGGCATGCTCGGCTCGGTGCTGGCCGCGAGCCAGGTCGAGCCGGGGGTCTTCTACGCCGCCAATAACCTGGGCCTCTACCGCTCGGCCGACGCCGGCCACTCGTGGGAGCCGCTGGACCTCCCCTGGCCGGAGCCGGAGGGGCGCGACGGCCGCAGGCCTGCTAACATGATGGCGGTGGAGGGCTGAGCGCGACCGCGCTCGCTGTCGTGCCGGCAGGTGCCTGGTCATAGCTGATCTCAGCGCATCGTTGCAGAATGGGCACGCTGGGGTAATCGGCCTGTGCGGTCTGCCGGGTCACGAGCCTGGTGGACCTTCTCTGTCAAGAGCAGGATCTTCGTCGGCCGACGCGGGGGCGCTGTGCCCCCGACCCTGCGCCGCTTGGTGCCCTCCTGCCGCACCTCGCACGCGTGTCGTCGTGCTGGGCCGGGGCTCCGGCAGCGGTCTGACCTCCCGGGCAGAGGCGAGCTCTCCCTCCGGCTCGTGGTGACCCTACCGCACGGCGGCTTACCGTCAAGGTCGCTCCGCTCCGCTGCGGCTGCGTTGCGCTCCCTGTGACGGCGGCGCGCGCTCGTGCGGTCAGCGGGTCACGAGCCGGGGGGAGCTCGCCGCGCCCGCCCGGAGGCCCACACTGCCGGACGCATCCCCCTTGGGGAGCCGCCGCTCGCGAGGGGACACCGGACACCGGACACCGGACACCGACACGGGGTGTCCACTGGTGCAGCCGTCTCGGCCTGCTCCACGCGCTGGCTAGGCGACCATGCCCCCATGGGCGTGCTGTGCCGCGAGGAAGATGGCACGCTGGTAGGGTTGGCGTGCTTGCCACATGGCGTAGATACTGCGGACCCACTGGTTGGCGACGGCGCGCAGCGCCATCGCAGAGGTCTTGCCTTGCGCGCGTTTGCGCTGGGAGGAGGCTGTGGCCCACGGCTCGCACAGCACGCTCTCCCACGCGAAGTGGGAGAGCGCCTGGCGCCAGGCATTGACGCAGGCCCGCCGGCGGCGCACCCCCCGGAACGCTCCGCTCTGGAACAGCACTGGCGCCGTGCCGGCGAGCGCTCGGACGCTGGCGGCGCTCGCGTAGCGGGTGCGGTCCTCGCCCCACTCCGCCACCAGCCGCGGCGCCAGCCGTCGCCCGGCCCCTGGCAAGCTGGCGAACACGGCGCTATCGGCATGCTGGGCAAAGAGCTGCTGGATGGCCTGGTCAAAGGCGGCGACCTGGGTGGTCAGCACCGCCAGTTGCGCCCGCAGGGCCGCCATGAGTCGGGCTTTCGCGCGCGCCACCCCGGGCAGGGCGTGCAACTGGGGCGCCTGCAGGAGCGCGGCCAGCTGCTCCGCCTTCTGGCGCGGGTGCGGATAATGCCCCTGCGCGAGCACCTGGGTGAGCTGGTCGAGCGAGGCCGCTGCGGCCGCCTCGGGGGTGGGAAACGCCTGGAGAAAGGCCAAGGTCACCTGCCGCGTCAACCCGTCGAAGCACCGCAACGCCGCTGGAGAGTACGCCTTGAGGCAGGCCGTCAGTTGGTTCACCAGCCGGGTCTGCTCGCGCAGTAACCCCTCCAGGTCGCGGGTGAGCGTTTTCAGCTCCTGCAGCAGCGGGCCATCCGGCGGCAACACCCGCAGCGCCGGCCAGTCGTTGCGGCCCAGGCGCGCCAAGAGCCGCGCATCCAGGGCATCGGTCTTCACGCCCGAGGGCGGACGCAAGCGCCCGACCGCGAGCGGATTGACCGGGCACACGGTGAAGCCCGCCTCCAGGAGCGCGGTGATGAGGAGGCCGTGCTGCGTCTCCACGAGACAGATCACCGGCTCGGCCGCACCGGAGGTGCTCGCTCCCCCGCGCAGGAAGCGGGTCAGATGGTCGAGGCCCTCCGCGGTATGGGGCACCCGCAGGGCGCCCAGGAGCTGTCCTTGGTCGGTGAGGACCACCGCGTCATGGTGGTCGTCTGCCCAATCAATGCCGGCAAACCACATGCTGCATGCTCACTTTCTGCGGCGCGCTCGCTTGGCATTCCCACGCCTGCGATTCCTGCCCGCGATTCCTGCCCGCGATTCCTGGCCTCCTTGTCGCTCCTCTACCAGCGCTCGCGGCGCGGCCTTCTCTGAGCAATGCTCGCCAGGAGCTCGAAAGGCGGAAGGCCAATCCACCAGGAGCAGTCGTGCCGACCGAACTCGCCGAGCCTTTCCGCCCCCGAGCCGAGGGCTGACCTCTGCTCGCGCAGAGATTAGACCCACTCTACGCGTATAGGAGCTCGCCGCGCCAGCCAGGCGGCCCACACTGCCGACCTATGCGCGATGGCGCGCAGGTTAACCATGCAGGCACGACGACGCTAGGTGGGAACAAGAGCAACCTGTCACGCAGGTGTGCTTGGAGATGGCTCGAATCCCACCGGATCCGCCGCATGCAAAGGCACGAAATGGAGCACCTCCCGCGTCTTTGTACTGAATCTGACGTAGGTCCGATGGTAGGGAATACCCGCCTGCTTGCCACCTCTCTGCGGCGCGATCCCCTCCCTCGCTGGCTCGTGCACAGGCTACCAGACTGCCTGGCGCCTGCAAGGTCGCTCTCTCGTGCCTCACTCGCTCCCTTTCTGGCGCGGCGGCCAGTCTGGTGACGCCCCGTGCGAGCCACGAGGGAGGGAGGACGGCCCAGCGTGGAGAGAGAATGTCAAGCGAGCGCGGGAGCACGGGACACGCCGCCGGCACGTAGTAATGAGGCACCCAGACGCATCTTGAATTTATCGGCGTCGAGTACGTGCCAGCGTGAGGTGTGGCGCTTGTCCTGTTGACATCCCTATAGACCCCTATAGACAGTCCCCCGTTGGGGGGTCGAACCCATGATCTGCCGCATTGCCTGGCCTGCTCTCGCAGGTCAAAGATGGTGTGCTTCGCGCACTTGCCCCCGATTCTGCCCCTACGCGAGCGAACAAGGACGAATACTGGCGAACTGCGCAGTGGCAGAAACGTAGGAAAATTCGACACTGACACATGATGGAGAACAAGGGCGGATGCCATGCGAGGAGTTCGACTCTCCTCCATCTCCACCACGCGACGCCAGGGCTGAAGCGCCCTGGCGTCGGTTTTGCTTGACCACAATTTTGACCGTGAATTGTGGTCACGACCCATTAGTCAAAGATGCCGAAACATCCGCCATCAACTCGTCTACAGCAGTCATGCCGCCGAAAGCCCATCGTCAAACCTGCGCGTAGAGGCAACTGCATGTGTTGCGCTGGGAGTTTCGCAAGGGTATGCTTGCCCGGCCTACTGGATGATGAGAATATGCACGTCACCCCCGGTACTGGCGCACCACGGCCGCGATCTCGCGCCTCCACACGACGAGGACGAGCCGTCGCTACCCGCAGGCATGGAGGTCGACTCGCAAACGCTCCTTGGGCGGAGACTGGATTACGAGTATGCGCCTGTGCGCCTCCAGCTATGCCGAGGCACGCACGACCACCCTCGGTCGAAAGGGGCCAATGTCCAGCACCGGCCCCGGCGGGCAGAGACCACGCTTTCCAACTCTAGCACTGAGCCGTCTCCAGCTCTGCCCGCTGCTCGGCGTTCATGGCCACACACTCAGCTGTCGCCCTCCTGCTTGGACGACAGCTTACCGCGCTCGTACTTCAATGTCTCAGGACTTAGACCCGTACCTTCTCGTCGAACTGGTTGACCTCGACCGACTGGACCCTGATCGCGCAGGCTCAGTGACCGCGTCGAACGCAGCCTGGAAGAGGTAGCTGGTCGCCAGGCTGCGGTATGGCCGCCAGCGCTCCGAGAGCTGGAGCACCTCTTGCTGGCTGGGCAGATGGTCCATCCCATACAGTCTGCGAATACTCTTGCGCAACGCGAGGTCGCCGGGCAGAACGACATCCTGACGATCCAGCGCGATAATCAGGAACCCCTGCACGGTCCACGGTCCGATGCCCGGAATGGCGGTCAACCGCGCTTCGATCTCCTCATCCGACAGGTGCCTCAGTTGCTCATCGCTCAGCCGGCCGGCGACAAACTCCTCCGCCCCCGCGCGCAGCGTTGCCACCTTGCGCCGCGACAGTCCCATGCGGTGCAAGTCATCAGGTGCCGCGGCCAGGAGCTCGGCGGGCGTGGGCAGCTTGCCTCCAAACAGGTCTTGCACCCGACGCAGGATGCCGCGGGTCGCCGCAACGGAGAGTTGCTGGCCGATCACCTGGAATATCAGGGCTCCGAAGGCGTCGAATGGGGGCAGCTCCCTGCGCCACGCCCGCGGGTCAAAGTCGGGATGAGCGGCGATCAGCGGGGCCAGGACCGGGTCGGCACGCCGGAGGTAGTCCAGCACCTGGTCGCGGTCAGCCGCCTGGGATACGTCCGTCGTCATGTCGACACTCCATCACGAGCTCAATCTTCTGTTCGCGCCGCGGTGAGCGCTTCTTCCCCATCAGCCTCGTTGGCGATCGGGAGGGCGGTGAGTTGATAGATACTCTCGGCCTGAAAGTGTACCAGGTGTGGTCTTCCCCTGCTGCCCGCTTAGGCACCACACGCCGTGCCCCAGCTCGCCAAACACTGCCGGAACTGCGCCAGCTGACCTGGGGCCATCGCTCGCTCCAGGTGCCTCATCGCAAAAGCTTGTCGAGCGTGATCGGCAGGTCACGCACGCGGACACCGGTCGCGTGATAGACGGCATTGGCGATGGCGGCGGCAGTACCCACGATGCCCAGCTCGCCGATCCCCTTCGCGCCTATCGGGTTGACGTGAGGATCGTCTTCGTCGATCCAGGCGACCTCAATCGCTCCCACATCGGCGTTGGTGGCGAAATGATACTCGGCAAAGTCGTTGTTGACATAGTCGCCAAAACGGGCGTCCAGTACGCTCTCTTCGTGCAGCGCCATCGAGAGGCCCCACGTCATCCCCCCCAGCAGCTGCGAGCGGGCGGTCTTGGGATTGACGACGCGCCCGGCGGCGAAGACGCCGAGCAGCCGCGGCACGCGCACCTCGCCCGTGTCCTCGTTCACGCGGACCTCGGCGAACTGTGCGCCGAAGGCGTGCATCGAGAACTGCTGCGCCTCGGGATTCCCGTTGAAGGCGCCGTCCGCCTCCAGCCCCTCGGCGGGCACGACGCCGCCATGCTCATCGCGCAGCCGTGTGCGCAGCTTCTGCGCGGCATCGACGATCGCCCACCCCCACGAAGCGGTGCCCGTCGAGCCCCAGGCCGGGAACGCCTGCGGCAGGGCGCTGTCGCCGATCTCCAGCTGCACCCGCTCCATGGGCACCTCGAGCGCGTCGGCTGCGATCTGGGCGAGCGCCGTCCAGGCGCCCGTGCCGATGTCCACGGCAGCAATGCGGACGCGATAGCGTCCAGCCTGGTCAATGGCAACACGCGCGGTTGCGGGCAATTGTACGGCCGGATAGGTCGAGGCGGCTACGCCGGTTCCGACGAGCCAGCGCCCCGCTCTGCGTGTCCGAGGGGTTGGATCGCGGGGCGCCCAGCCGAAGCGCTCGGCGCCTTCGCGCAGGCAGGCCACCAGGCCGCGACTGCTGTAAGGAAGGCTCGTTTCGGGATCAACCGCGGGCTCGTTGCGGATACGCAGCTCGATGGGATCGAGGCCGCAGGCCACCGCCAGCTCGTCCATCGCCGACTCGAGCGCGAACATGCCCGGGCTCTCGCCCGGCGCGCGCATCCACGAGTTCGCCGGGAGGTCGAGCCGCGCCAACTGGTGGGTGGTGCGGCGGTTGGGCGCCGCGTACATCGTCCGTGTCGGGACGGCGGCCGGCTCGGTCATCTCGTAGAGCGCGTTAGTCTGCGCCACCACCTCGTGCGCGATCGCCGTGAGGCGGCCGTCGCGCCCGGCGCCCAGACGAATGTGCTGGATGGTCGGCGAGCGGTATCCCACCGGCCCGAACATCTGTTGCCGCGTCTGCGCGAGCTTCGCTGGGCGCCCTGCAACGCGCGCGGCCATGACGGCGAGGATGGCATACGGGTGGGTAAACCCCCTGGACCCAAACCCGCCGCCGACGTAGGGCGCGATGACGCGCACGCGCTCGGGCGCGAGCCCAAACGCAATGGCGATGTCGTCTCGTCTCCAGGACACCCCCTGGCTCGTGTCATAGACGGTCACGCTCTCGCCGTCGCCGTCGTCACACCAGATCGCCAGGGCCGTGTGCGGCTCCATGGGGTTG
>Ga0207646_10005903_pt1 | contig 12782 bp, 11 predicted proteins | sample KBSK5502metaG_FD_184343 | JGI IMG/M metagenome (GOLD analysis project Ga0207646, IMG submission 184343) | Corn, switchgrass and miscanthus rhizosphere microbial communities from Kellogg Biological Station, Michigan, USA - KBS K5-50-2 metaG... | ecosystem: Host-associated > Plants > Roots >...
GCCGATGCGCGGCGGTATGAACATGACGCGCGACGAAGAGATCGACTACGCCAAGAAGCACGGCATCCAGGTCGACGCGACGAAGAAAAGCCCTTACAGCGTCGATATGAATCTGTGGGGGCGCTCAATCGAGGCCGGAGTGCTCGAAGACCCATGGGGCGCGCCGCCGCGCGACGTCTTCCAATGGACCGTCGATCCCGACGAGGCGCCCGCGAAACCGCGCGAAGTCGAGATCGGGTTCGAGGAAGGAACTCCGGTCACCCTGGATGGCGCGAAGGTCGAGACCGTCGATCTGGTGCAGCGCCTCAACGAGCTCGCCGGAACGTACGGCGTCGGTCGGATCGACATGGTCGAGGACCGTCTCGTCGGCATCAAGTCGCGCGAGATCTACGAAGCGCCAGCCGCCGTACTCCTGCACCAGGCGCATCGCGCGCTCGAGTCGCTCGTGCTCACCAAGGAGTCGCTCCGCTTCAAGGCGCAGGTCGGCCGCGAGTACGCGGAGCTTGTATACAACGGGCTCTGGTTTTCGGCGCATCACCAGGATCTCGCCGCGTACGTCCGCAGCACGCAGCGCTTCGTCACCGGTGACGTGCGCGTGCGGCTCGATCGCGGCACCGCGACCGTCGTCGGGCGTCGCTCGCCGCACTCGCTGTATTCGACGTCCCTCGCAACCTACGGCAAGGGCGACGCGTTCGACCAGCGCGCGTCGGAGGGGTTCATCAAGGTGTTCGGACTGCCGCTTCGCACGCAAGCGCGGACGCAGGCGCTCTGGGGCGAGGGGAGCGAAGCGTCGCTCGACATCCCGAGAAAGGCGCTCTCTGCGCCCGCGAAGGCGGGCCGGCGGACCAAACGAAAGAAGTGAGCGAAGAGAAGAAGCCGCTCTGGTCCGGCCGCTTTGTGACGGGGTCCGACCGCTCCATGCTGTGGTTCACGAGCTCTTTGGAGCTCGACCATCGCATCGTGCGGTACGACGTTCGCGGCAGCCTCGCTCACGCGCGGATGCTCGGCCGGCAAGGGATCCTGACCGCGGACGACGTCAAGCGGATCGTGGGAGGACTCGAGCGGATCCTCGAGGAGATCGATCAGAAGCGGTTCGCGTGGCCGAGCGACTCTGAGGACGTGCACACGGTCGTCGAGCACCGACTGCGAGATCTCGTCGGTGAGGTCGCGGGCAAGCTGCACACCGGCCGGAGCCGGAACGATCAGATCGCTTTGGACCTGCGGCTCTTCACGATCGACGCGCTGGAAGAGTTGGACGCGGCGATCCTCGATCTCGCGCGCGCCTTGGTGGAGCGCGCGGCCGACGAGACCGACACCCTGATGCCCGGCTATACGCATCTTCAACGCGCGCAACCAATCTCTTTGGCGCATCACCTTCTCGCCCACGTCGAAGCGCTCCGACGGGACCGGACGAGGCTCGCGGAAGCGAAGGAGCGCACCGCGACGTCGCCCCTGGGTGCGGGAGCACTGGCGGGCGCGCCCTATCCACTAGACCCGGGATCGGTGGCCAAGGAGCTTGGGTTTGGTCATGTCTTTCGGAACAGCATCGACGCCGTGTCCGATCGCGATTTCGTCGTGGACTTCGTCTATGTCTCGGCGCTGACGGCGATGCACGCTTCGCGTCTCGCCGAGGAGCTCGTGCTATGGACGGGCGCGGAGTTCGGATTCGCCGAGTTCGCGGACGCGCACGCGACCGGGTCGAGCATCATGCCGCAGAAGAAGAATCCCGACGTCGCCGAGCTCGTCCGCGGTCGCTCCGGTCGCCTGCTCGGAGATCTCGTCGCGGTCCTGACCACGATCAAGGGCTTGCCACTCGCATACAACTCCGATCTTCAGGAACAGCGGGTGCCTCTTTACGACGCGACGCGGCTTCAGTCCGCGCTGCAGGCCCTGGCCGCGGTCATCCGGGGCGTGCGATTCGATCGCGATCAAATGCGGCGCGCGACCGATCGCGGAATGCTCACCGCAACGGATCTCGCCGACCACCTCGCAAAGCGAGGGGTTCCGTTCCGTGAGGCACATGAGGTCGTCGGAAAGATCGTCCGCGATCGTCTCGCACGGGGGACCGATCTCGGCGGCCTGACGCTGGAGGAGCTTCGCGGTTACCACAAGGGCTTTGAGGCGAGCGCGATCGCGGAATCCCGGCCCGAGAATTCGCTCGCCTCGCGCGCGTCGCCGGGCGGCACCGCACCTGACCGCGTGCGCGAGGCGCTCGCGGAAGCGACGGAAACGTTGCGCGAATGAGCGTCGCCATTCGTCCCGCCCGGGTAGCGGACCTCGAAGACATGCGGGCGCTCATCAACCGGTACGCGGCGGAAGACCGAATGCTCGAGCGCTCGCGCGATTTCCTGCTCGAGCACCTCCGCGACTTCGTCGTGGCGGAGGACGTGTCGGGGTTCCTGGGATGCTGCGCGCTCGCCGTCCTGACGCCGGACCTCGCGGAGGTGCGATCGCTCGCGGTGCGTCCCGAAGCCTCGGGCCGCGGCATCGGACGACAGCTCGTGCTCGCGTGCGTCTCCGAGGCCCGGCGACTCGGTCTGCGTCGTGTTTTTGCGCTCACGCTGGTCCCGTACTTCTTCCAGCGGTGTGGATTCGTCCTCACGAGCCTCGGTCGGCTGCCGGAGAAGAGCGCGTCGGAATGTCCGGTCTGCCCGAAGCGCTTCGCCTGCGACGAACACGCGATGCTTCTCCATCTCGACGGCACCATCCCCGAGCCTCTCGCCTCGAATGAGCCGGTCGGCTACACGCGGCTGTTCCTCGGTGTCGAACCTGGCGGAACGTCGTCGCGATGAGCCGCATGGGGAAGGCGGCGCGGTTCTTCGCCGCCGGATTCGACGCGGTCGCGATCGGCGTGCTCGCGTTCAACGAGACCGGCGGGCGTTTCGCCGCGAGCTTCACCGAGTACATCCTCTGGGGATCGGTCGTGGCCGCCGCGATCTGCGCGATCGTCATCCTCGTGGAGAGCCTCGGGGTACTCGCGTGGATTGGCATCGGGTACATCCTCTTCGGCGGTCTCCTGACGCAGGGAAGTCCGCACTTCGGCTTCGTGTTGCTCGCGCTCGCCCTCGCGCCGATGGTCCCTCGGCCGCGAGGTTCGCTGGCTCTCGGGATCGGCATCGCGGCGGTCTCAGCTGTCGTCTCTCGCGTCGCGATCGCGTTCGCCTCTTGAGTACCATCGAGGACTGTTGACGACTCGCCCGACGGTCCGAGCGGCGAACGGCCTGGTCGCCAGCGGACATCACCTCGCGACGTCGGCCGGCCTCGCCGCTCTGCGCGAAGGCGGCAACGCCGCCGACGCTGCGGTCGCCGCGGCCGCTGTCTGTGCCGTCGTGATGCCGCATCGCACGTCGATCGGCGGCGACATGTTCGCCCTCTGCTATGACGCGCGGTCGCGCGAGGTCACCGCGTACAACGGATCGGGCGCCGCACCGCATGCCCTAGACCCTGAGGGCTTCGGCGGAGCGTTCCCGCCGCAGGGCCCGACGCTCGCGACGGTCCCCGGATTAGTCGCCGGTCTCGCTGACCTTCTCGCCGACCATGGCCGGCTCGGTCTCGACCACGCCTTCGCTCCAGCGATCGGCTACGCCGAGAACGGGTTTCCCGTGAGCGACGTCCTTGCCGCGGCGATCGCGAATGAGGGCGACCGCATCGCCCACGACGCGGAGGCGGCGGAGATCTTCGGCCCGCGCGGCCGCTGGCCTGGTGCCGGAGAGATGCTCCAGCAGCGGGACCTCGCCGCCGCGCTGCAAGCGGTCGCGCGCGACGGCGCGGACGCGTTCTATCGCGGCGACCTCGGAGAGCGCTTCGCGACGGCCCTCGCGTCGATCGGTGGCGCGATCGACCGCGCCGATCTGGCCGCCCACCGCACCGATCGACCCGAGCCGCTCGACATCAACTACCGCGGTCTCCGTCTCTTCGTACAACCGCCGGTCTCGCAGGGTCACATCCTTCTCGAGGAGCTCGCGATCGTCGAAGGCATCGAGATCCGTTCGCTCGAGTGGGGGAGCGCCGACCTGATCCATCTCATGGTCGAGACGAAGAAGCTCGCGTTCGCGGATCGCGACGCGCACGCGGGAGATCCCGCGCGCGTCGACTTCGACGCGCACCGGCTCCTCGACGTCGAATTCGTCGCGAGCCGCCGCCGTGCTGTGAACGCTAAAGCGAGCGAGCGCAGCGAAGCCGGCTCGCTGATGACCCCAGCCGACACGACCTACCTCGCTGTGGTCGACCGCGACGGCAACGCGGTCTCCCTCATCGAGAGCGTGTTCAGCGCGTTCGGCGGGGCGACCGTCGTGCCGGGCACCGGGATCCTGCTGAACAACCGGCTCTCCGGCTTCTCCTTGGACCCGCTCTCGCCCAACGCCCTCGCGCCGGGCAAACGGCCCGTGCACACCTTGAACACGGTCATCGCGCTCGAGGGGTCGATACCGCGGTTCGTGTTCGGCACGCCCGGACGCCATGCCCAGGTGCAGACGAACTTCCAGCTCGCGGTGGGACTCATCGACTTCGGCATGGACGTGCAGCATGCGATCGAGGAACCCCGCTGGTACCACGACTCGGGGCGCACACTGAAGATGGAGCGCCGGTATCCCGAGGCCGTCCGTCGCGCAATGGCGGCGAAGGGCCACGAGGTCGCGGTGCTCGGAGATTGGGACGAGATCACCGGAGGCGCGCAAGCGATCGCGATCGACCCGAATGGATCATTTGCCGGTGGTGCGGATCCGCGCCGCGAGGGTCAGGCCGCTGGGTATTAACCGCGGTCTCGTCGCCGCGGTCGCGATCCTCTTCGCCTCGGTCCTCAATGCTTGCGAGCCAGGACCGCCGCCGGCCGAGCCCATCGCGCGGCAGTACTCCGCGGCGTGGCAGAGGTTCGACTACCAGGCGATGTGGGACTTGCTCTCTGATGACGCGAAAGCCCAGGTCACGACCGCCGGCTTCATCGATCGGCTGCCGCGGATCGCCGACGAGATGACGCTCCGCTCACTCGAAGCGAAGATCGGCACGGCGACGCACCCCGCGCTCCCGAATGGGTCGCCCGATCCGCGAAAGGCGAGCGTGCCGCTCGACATCCTCTTCCACACGCAGCGCGTCGGCGACATCACGCGCGCGACGACCCTGCAGATGGTGATGGTGGGCGAAAAGGACAAAGCGGTCTGGCGGATCGCGTGGACACCCGAAGCCATCCTCCCGCATCTCACCGCGGGGCGTCTCGTTCGAATGACGCGCCTGCCAACGTCGCGAGGCCGGATCGTCGCTCGCGACGGCACCGAGCTCGCCACCTTCATCGAGGCGGGAGTCGTTGGGGTGATCACGGGACAGATCCGCTCGGAGGCTGGTCTGTTGTCGTCGCTTTCGTCCGCCCTCGCGATGACGCCCGACCAGATCAAGGCGAAGTACACGCAGTCCTGGGTGAAGCCCGATCTCTTCGTGCCGATCAAGACCATTCCCGCGACACAGCTCGACGCGCTACGCACGCGCCTCTCCCTCATCGAGGGCGTCCAGGTACAGGCGACGCGCGTGCGGAGCTACCCGACCGGCCTCGCGTCGCAGACGCTCGGCTATCTGGCCGAGGCGAGCGAGGACGAGGCCAAGGCGAAGACGGCGCGTGGCATCCAGGCGGGGGACTTGATCGGCAAGAAGGACACCGGGCTCGAGGCGGCGCTCGACGACGAACTCGGAGGCAGCTACGGATTCCGCCTCGGCATCGTCGAGTCGGACGAGCGGCCGGTCGAAACGCTTGCGGAGACCCCGCCAGTGCCGGGGCGGGATGTGGTCCTGTCGATCGATCCCAAGCTGCAGCGCGCGGCAGAGAGCGCGCTGGGCAACAACAAAGGAGCGATCGTTGCCGAGGACCCGTGGTCGGGCGAGATCCTGGCGCTCGCGAGTCGACCGACGTTTGACCTGAACCTACTCGTGTCCGGCGACGCCGCGGCGATCGCGCGCTACTCGTCGGACCCGAACCGGCCGTTCTTCAATCGCGCGACGTTCGGCCAGTACCCCACTGGGTCATCGTTCAAACCGATCACCTCCGCCGCCGCGCTGCGGAACGGCGTCTACAACTGGGGCGATCGCATCGATTGCCCGGCGCGCTGGACCGGGTACGGCGAGCAGTGGGCCCAGCTCAATCACGAGACCGTCGCGCTCGGACCGATCGATTTGCGCACGGCACTCGCGCGCAGCTGCAACACGTTCTTCTACGAGATCGGCAAGCGCCTCAACGACCGCGACCCGAACATCCTGCCCAACACCGCGAAGAGCTTCGGTCTCGGGAAGGCGACCGACATCGACTTCGTGTTCGAAGCCGAAGGGATCGTTCCGAGCCCCGACTGGAAGAAGCAGTACTTCACCAAACCCGTCGATCAGGTATGGAACCCGGGGGACGCGACGAACCTCGCGATCGGGCAAGGGTTTCTGCTCGCGACGCCGCTTCAGATGGCGAATTACACGTCGACGATCGCGAATGACGGCATCCTCTGGAAACCGCGCCTTGTCCTTGAGCTCCGCGACCGCGACGGCAAGACCGTGAAGACGTATCCCAAGACCCAGATGGGCTCGGCGCTGACCGTCCCGACCGACCTCTCGCTCATACGCGACGGCATGCACGCGGTGACGACCGATGCTGATGGGACCGTGTCCTTCGTGTTTCGCGGCTATCCGGTGAGTACCGCGGGCAAAAGCGGGACGGCCGAGTCGCCCGCGCCCGGCAAGGTCGACGCGTGGTTCATCGGTTGGGCGTCGTTCGAGCAGCCGTCGATCGCGATAGCCGCGGTGCTCGACGAATACACCGAGCGGCCCGGCGTGTTCGGATCGGTGGATTCGGCGATCGCCGTGAAGGCCGTGCTGACCGCGAAGTTCGCCACGCCGTAGCCACCGGAGCATATGCAGCTCGGGACTAATCTCGACGCGATGCGGCGCGTCCTGTCGTGCGCTCTGCTCGTCGCCGTGCTTTCGGCCTGCAGCGTCGAGGCCCCCGAGTATCGACCGACGCCGACACCCGCAGCGTCGGCCACGGCGATCGCGAAGCCGGATATCTTGCCGCTCACCTACGAGGTCAATCCGCTCGACGTCCGCGGCGCAACCGTGGTGACGGTGAAGAAGACCGCGATCTTCTTCTCCAATCCCAATTCATTCGTCCTCGACTGGTTCATGACGGTGCGGTTCAAGAGCGCCGACGGACTCGCCGTGACCGATGAACGCATCGGCAACGCGGGCGTGCCGCCGGATCGCGCCGACGCGAAATATCAGAACTGGTATTTCCCGATCCCGCCCGGCGACTCGTGGACCGTCGTGAGGTATGACACGACCTTCACCAAGGCCGATGTGCAGGAGTTCAAGGTCGCGCGGAGCCTCGTCACGATCGGTGAAGTGAGCGGAGTCACCGTGGCCGATCAAACGTGCGCGAATGACGCCGCGGTCGGCGTGGTCGGATGCGATCTCACCGTCGCGACCGCTGCGACGGTGCCCGGGTTCTCCAAGCTCCACCTGGTCGTCGTAATGCGAAGCACGGCCTCGCCGCGAGACGTGATCGGCGCGCTGCAGTGGCGTCCCGAGCTTGCAACGGGTGGTAAGCCGTGGCTGAGCCTCGCGGGTGGCGAGACGCTCAAGATCCAGATCCATGACGGCTATCCGGCCCCCAGCGTTCCGTGGGATTACGACGTCTTCGCGCATCTGTACCAGTACTCCAGCCAATGATCCGACGCTTTAGACTTTTCGTATCCCCACCCTGACCGACGCCCCCGCTTTGCGCCGCCTCGACAACGGGCTCGTCATGCACGCGCTCGAAGCGCGGCACGCCCCTGTCGTCTCGCTCTGGGTCTGGTACCAGGTCGGCGGCCGCAACGAGGTGCCAGGGACCACGGGCATGTCGCACTTCCTCGAGCACATGCTTTTCAAGGGGACGCCCAGGCATCCGAAGGGCGACCTCGACAAGCTCCTCGCGCGATATGGCGCGCTCTGGAACGCGTTCACCAGCGAGGACGTGACCTGCTACTTCGAGACGGTGCCCGCCGAGCGCTACCCGGTCGCGCTCGATCTCGAGGCCGACCGCATGCGCAACGCACTCATCACCGTCGAAGAGACCGAGGCCGAGCGCAACGTCATCGTGAGCGAGCGCGAGGGCCTCGAGAACGACCCGTCATTCCTCCTCGGCGAGCAGCTGCAGGCGGTGGCGTTCGCGCGTCACCCGTACGCGCAGGGCGTCATCGGCAGCAAAGAAGAGATCAAGCTCATGACGCGCGATGGCCTGTACGCGCACTACCGCCGGCACTACGCGCCGAACAACGCGTACTTCATCGTCGCGGGTGACGCGCCGGCGGAGGAGCTGCTCGATCGCGCGGCGTCCGCGTTCGGCCCGCTCGAGGCGGAGGTCCCGATCGAGTCGCCCAAGGCGCCCGAGCCGCCGCAGTACGGCGAGAAGCGCGTCATCGTTCGCCGCGCCGGCGGCGCGCTCCCGATCATCCAGATCGGCCACAAGGCGCCCCGCGCATCGGACCCGCGCGCGCCCGCGCTCTCGGCGCTCGCTGTCGCACTCGGTGGCGCGACCGCCGGTGGGGGCGAGGCCGCATCGGGCCGTTCGTCGCGCCTCTACCGCGCGCTCGTCGACACCGGCCTCGCTACGACCGTCGATGCGTCGTTCAATCTCATGAAGGACCCGTACCTTTTCATTGCCGAGGCGCATATGCGGCCGGGTGTGACGCACGATCGTGTGGAGCGCGTGATCCTCGATGAGCTGGATCAGGTCGCACGGGCCGCGCTCAGCGACGAGGAGTTCGGCCGCGTGCGCCGGCAGATGCTGTCGGCGAGCGCGTTCATGACTGACACCATCACGTGGCGCGCGTTCCGTTTCGGACAGCTCCTCGGGACCGGCGCGGCCGCGTCGCTCGGCGAGTGGTACGACCGCCTCGCCGCGGTCACCGCCGAGGATGTCCGCGCCGCGGCCGAGTCGGTGTTCCGGGAGAAGGGCCGCGTGGTGGGCTGGTTCGTGCCGGAGTCGTCGTAGTGGACATCCGCCGGCATCGTCTCGAGAACGGCCTGCGCGTCGCCGTTGTCCCGATCCCCGGGCTTCTCTCGGCTGCGGTGCTTCTCGCCATCGAGGCGGGCCAGTGGTTCGAGCCCGCCGGCCGTCCCGGCATCGGCCGCCTCACAGCGCAAGTAATGCTGCGTGGCACCACTACGCGTGACGCGAAGACCTGGGCCGACGCGCTCGACGGCATCGGCGCCGCTGCGCGTCTCGATGTCGGCTCGCACGCGGCGACCTTCAGCGCGCAATCCCTCGGCAGCGATCTCGATGTCTTGCTCGAGCTGATGGCGGACGCGGTCGTGCGTCCAGCGTTCGCCGACAAACAGGTCGAGCTGGTGCGGGAGCAGACCGTCGCGCAGATCGAGGAGGACGCAAAGAACACGCGCGCCGTGGCCGAGAGCGCGTGGCGCAAGCTCGTCTATCTGAAGGGACATCCTTTCCGCGCGCGGCCGATCGGCGATCTTGAGGTGGTGCGCGGCGCGAAGGCCGACGATCTTCGAGAGCATCACCGCCGTGCGATCCGACCGGACGGCGCGGTGCTCGTCGTCGCCGGGGGCGTCGAAGCGAAGCAGGTCTTCGATGCGGCCGAGAAGGCGTTCTCCTCGTGGCGCGCCGGCGGACCGCATGAGGAGTCGAAGGTCCCTGATGCACGCCTGACGACTGCGGTGCGAAAACTCGAGGTTGTGCCGGATAAGACACAGAGCGATGTCGTGCTCGGATGGCCCGGGCTCCCGCGGACGGATCCGCGGTTCATCGCGGCGCGCGTCACCAACATGGTCTTCGCGGCGGACACCTTCGCGAGCCGCGCGGGTCATGTGGTCCGCGACGAGCTCGGGCTGGCGTATTACGTCTTCAGCACGCTCGGCGGCTCGCGGGGCCAGTCACCGTGGGTCGTTCGCATGGGCGTCAACCCGATCAACGTCGACCGGGCGGTGAGCACGACGCTCGAGGAGCTGCGAAAGATCGTGGACGGGAAGGTCTCGCAAGACGACCTTGACCTCGCGCAGGACAAGCTCGTCGGCGAGCTGGACGTCGCCCGCGAGAGCCCGGCCGGCGTCGCCTCTCTCCTTCTCGAGGGGGAGGTCTTCGAGCTGGGCGACGACTACGCCGAGCGATACCCGCGCGAGTTGCGGGCGGTCACGCTGGGTCAGGTCGTCGAGATCGCGCGGGCATTCCTTCCACCCGACCGTCACGCGCTCGCTATCGCCGGTCCGCCTCTTCCGGACCGCGATTGAGCTTCCCGAAGGCGACTGTTGCGCTTCTCGACCGCGCGGATGAGGTGGACATCGAGACGCGCTCGCCGAAAGGCACCACGCATTCGGTCCCGATCTGGATCGTGGTCGACGGCGACGACGTGTTCGTACGCGCCGTGAACGGACCGACATCGCGCTGGTACCGCGAGATCGTCGCCGGTCCGGGAGCGCTCGTTGTGAATCGAAAGCGCATCCCCGTGCGCGCTATCGCCGCCGCGGACAGCGTTTCGGTGAAGCGCACCTCGGACGGGTACCGGAAGAAGTATCGCAAAGGCAGCTCGCTCGATTCGATGCTGGTCCGGTCCATATTGCCGACGACGCTCCGGCTCGAGCCGTCCTGACAGCGCCCGCGCTACGGCGCCGCTCGCTCCTGCGTCTCGAAGCGATCCGATAGCGCGTTCGCGTCGTCGAGGCGGGCCTTCCAACGGTTGTCGAGCGCCGCGAACGCGCTCGCGGGCGACGTCGCGGAGAGGAGCGAGTAATCATGGGCGATCGCCGCTGCGTCGCGGAAGTTCTTGGCCATGGCCACGCGGTACCACTCGAGCCGCGCCGGGGCGGAACCAGCCGCGACCGCATCGGCGACGCTCGCGTACAGCACCGAGGCCTTCTGCATGTCCGTGCTGTGGTTCGTGTCCCAGGGCCCGGGGCGGTCCGCGACGCTGTTGACGAGGTCGCTCGCCTTTCTGACATCGAGGCTGGTCGCGTCGATCAGCGCGTTCCACTTCTTACCGTCGGCGACTTCCTGCGCGGTCTGCGCCTCGCTGACGCCGACGAAGCCGGCCGAGAGGACCCCGACCGCGATGAGTCCACCGAGCACCGTGAGATGGGTCGCCTTGCGCCCACCGCTGGGCACCGTGAAGTACCTCAGAAGACCGCGCACGAGCTGAAAGCCGCCGAAGAGGAGCGGCCCCCATGCCAGGAAGTACGTTCCGTTCAAGAATGCGTAAGTCAGCGCGGTGACCAGCGCCCCGCCGGCGAACCAGAGTCCACCGCGCCGCGCGTATCGAAATGCGGCATCCGCCTCTTCGGCGCCGTCGGCGACGTTGCTCTGCGCCGCCGCGGCGAGCGCCTCGTCGTATGCGGAGCGCTTCGTCGGATCGACCAGCGTCGCGAAAGCCGCATCGAGCGCGGCGCGAAATTGCGCGACCTTGGCAGACGTCGACTCCTGAAGACGAAGAACGTCGCGACCGTACGCGGAGCGGATCTCCAGCTCGGTCGCGTGAGGCGGGACTCCTAGAAGGTCGTAGTAGCTGTTCACCGCGCGCGATCGTGACACTCACGTCAGCGCGCCGGAAGACGAACGCTCATTGATGAGACCTCCACGAGACCCTCGCGCGCGAGCACCCGTACAAGGCGCGGCACGCGCGCGTCCTTGATACCTCTTCGAAGCGCGTCGAGCTTCACACGACCAGTCGACATGGCGAGGTGTCGCACGATCGCGCCTCGCACCCGGCGATCGCTCGCTTCGAACGGGGACTGTTTTCGCGGCCGCGGTCCCTCGACGCCGTCGTATTCGCAGGTCACGCGGACCGGACACACATCGCACCGCGGCCGCTTCGCGAGGCAGATCGTCGCGCCGATATCCATGAGAGCGTGATGCCATCGCGCCGGCTCTCGCTTGGAGCCAAAGCCTGCGTCGAGCGCGACGGCCTCGCGATCGGTGGCGATGCGGCCCAGGATCGCTCGGCCGAGCACGCGGCGGATGTTCGTGTCGGCGAATGCGGTCTTCTCGTCGTAGGCGAAGCACGCGACCGCGGACGCGGTGTACGAGCCGACGCCCGGGAGCGCGTCGAGGGCGGCGACCGTGCGCGGCAGCGCGAACGAGTGCCTCCGTGCGATGCGATGTAGGTCTCGCGCGCGGCGGTTGTACCCGAGACCCGACCACTCGCGCAGCACCTCACCGAGCGGCGCGCGCGAGAGCGCGCCCAGCGTCGGGAAGCGCCGGAGAAACCGTCGAAAAGCGGGAAGAACGCGCGCGACCTGGGTCTGCTGGAGCATCACTTCGCTGACCAAAATTCGGTACGGGTCCCGTGTCCGGCGCCACGGAAGGTCGCGGCCGGAGCGCCGGTACCAGGAGAGCACGCGTCTGCGGAACGTCGCCGGAGAGGCCGGTGTGTCGTACAATTCCGGCACAGAAGAGTACGCCCGGTTGAGTGCTGAGGGCCTCCGGCCTTCAGCGCTTTTCATTACAACGGCACGCACGGGTCAAAGGCCGTGCGCAGAGAGCGGAGGCTCCTATGAACAACCTTGAGAAGCCTGTCTACGTCTCCGCGGACGGTCTGAAAAAGATCCAGTCCGAGCTCGAGGACCTGAAGAGCGCCGGTCGCCACCGTGTGGCCGAGCGCATCCACGCGGCCATGGAATTCGGAGACTTCACCGAGAACTCCGAGCTCGAGCAGGCGAAGAACGATCAGGCGTTCCTCGAGGGCCGAATCATGACACTCGAGCAGCAGGTCAAGAACGCCCAGATCATCGACGAGAAGGCGAAACACGAAATGGTCGAGATCGGC
>Ga0207646_10005904_pt1 | contig 12782 bp, 9 predicted proteins | sample KBSK5502metaG_FD_184343 | JGI IMG/M metagenome (GOLD analysis project Ga0207646, IMG submission 184343) | Corn, switchgrass and miscanthus rhizosphere microbial communities from Kellogg Biological Station, Michigan, USA - KBS K5-50-2 metaG... | ecosystem: Host-associated > Plants > Roots >...
CCTCGGACCTCCTCCCGGCCGACGTCGAGACGCTCCGGCGCGATCCGCGCCACGGCTCCGGGTATCGCGAGGCTCCCCGGCTCTCGATTTACTGCGTCGCATTCAACGTCCACCGGGGAGTCTTCACCGACCCGGCGCTGCGTCGCGGCCTGGCGAACGCAATCGACGCCGCCGGGATCGTGCGCCGAACCCTCGGTCGGTTAGCGGTTCCCGCGAACGGCCTGATTCCTCCGGGGCTCCTGGGACATTCTTCGAGCTCGGGCCGGAGAGCCCGCAACACGGGACCTCTCGTGCCGGAGGAATCCGTCAACTACACGGTTTCCAAGGAAAAGCGGGAGATCGTCGGCGCGATCCATCCGCTGTTCTTCGGCGAGTTCGCCGCTTTCTACGAGGAGCTCGCGAAGGCCTTCGGAGAGATGGGATTCGCGATCCGCGCGGCCAACGAGACCATGCCGGACTTCATCACGCATCAGAAGAACGCGGACGTGGATCTCGCCGTGATGCGGTGGGTCGCCGATTATCCCGATGCCGACACGTTCGTCAACGGGATCCTCCAGTCCGACGAGGGCATCCTCGGCCGGATGCTCGGGAGCCCGCAGATCGATGAGCTAACCGAAAGAGGGCGTTCCGAGGTCAATCCCGACGTCCGCCACTCGATCTACCGGCAGCTGGAGGATCTGATCGCGCGCGACGCGCTTCTGATTCCGCTCTTCCACGAGCAGGTCTACCACTTCGTCCGGCCCGAGGTCGAAGGTCACTCCCTGGGCTTCGCGCTGCCGACCGTCGCCTACGAGAACCTCTCGGTCCGGAAGTAGTCGCCCGCCGAAGTCGAGCGTCGCTCGGCTTCTCTTCACGCCTTCAGGAGATCGCTCACTTTGCCGACCTCCAGTTTCCCGCGAGCGAGCTCCCGCTCTTTCAACGTGGTCCAGATCACCGGCGTGACGATCAGGACGTGGAAAAGAGAGCTCACCATTCCGCCGAGGACCGGCGCCGCGATCGGCTTCATCACCTCGGAGCCGGTGGCCGTGGACCACATGATCGGCAGCAGTCCGAACACCACAGTCGAGACCGTCATGAGCTTCGGCCGCAGTCGGAGGACGGCGCCCTCCATCGCCGCCTCGCGGATCCGCTCGGGTGACATCGGGCCGGAAGCGGCCTTTCGACGGAGAGCTTCTTCCAGGTAGACGACCATGACGACGGCCGTCTGGACCGCAGTTCCGAAGAGGGCGATGTACCCCACCCAGACCGCCACGCTCATGTGGAACTCGGTCTTCCAGCCGTTGGCGGCGGCGAGACTGTGGAGGATCCACAGGAGGAGGTTTCCTCCGGTCAGCGCGAAGGGAATCGCAAGGATGACGTGGGCGGCCTCCTTTGCCGAATGGTAGGTGAGGTAGAGCAGCACGAAGATGATCGCGAAGCAGAGCGGGACGACGACCGCAAGGCGGTTCCTCGCGCGCAACTGGTGCTCATACTGCCCCGCCCACTCGACGAAATACCCGGGCGGGAGCGCGACCTTCGATTCGACGACGCCTTTCGCCTCGTCTACGAAGGAGCCGACGTCTCTGCCGCGGACGTTCAGGAAGACGCGCTCACGCAACAGCCCGTTTTCCGAAGAGATCATCGAGGGTCCGGGACGAAACCGGATGTCGGCGACCTGGGCGAGCGGGATCTGGGCCATACGGGCGACCGGACGCGGCTGCAAGCTCGCGGGAAGGTTTGTCCCCGTCATCCCTGCCGCAGTCGCCATGCCCGCCGTTGGCTCGGCCCGGGCCATTCCGCCCTCGGATGCCGCTGGAACGAGGATCCTCCGGATCGATTCGAGGTCGCCGCGCAGCTCACGCGCGTATCGCACGCGTACCGGGAAGCGATTTCTTCCTTCGATCGTCGTCGTCAGGTTCTCGCCGCCGAGGGCCGTCTCGATGACGGAGAGGACGTCGCCGACGTTGACGCCGTAGCGGGCGGCTGCCTCGCGATTGACCTCGATCTCCAGGTAAGGCGAGCCGAGGATCTGCTCCGCGTAGACGTCCGCGGCGCCCGGCACTTTCCGGACGGCTTCCGCGATCTCGTTTGCCTTTTTCTCGAGGGTCGCGAGATCGGGGCCGAACACCTTCACGCCGACCTGCGTCGGGATGCCGGTCGCGAGCATGTCGATACGGTTTCGGATCGGCTGCTGCCAGATGATCGTGACGCCCGGCATCTGCGCTTTCTCGGTCATCTGCGCCATCAGCTTCTCTTTGGTCATGCCGGCGCGCCATTGCTTCCGAGGCTTGAGCTCCACGAGCGTTTCGTACATGTTGATCGGCGCCGGATCGAGCGGGCTCTCCGCGCGCCCGACCTTTCCGACGACCGAGGCGACCTCGGGAAACGATCGGAGGGCCTGGTCCTGCTTCTTCATGATCTCGACCGCCTGGGTGAGCGACACGGCGTTGGACGTCACTGGCATGAACATCAACGTCCCTTCGTCGAGCGGAGGCATGAACTCCTTGCCGATCCCTGGAACGACGTGGGTGTTGAGCCAGGCCTGTGCTCCGGTGACGCGGTCGGCGCCCCGGCGCGCGCGGACGAGCGTCAACAGTCCCTTCGCCGGCGACAGGAGGACGCCGGCTCCGGAGACGAGCACGAGGCTGACCAGGAAGAGGCTGCCTGCGATTCCGAGAGTCAGCATCTTGTGGCGGAGAGCTCCCGTGAGAACCGGCTCGTAGAGCCTCCTCGCGACTCGCATCACCGGGTTCTGCTCCTCGCGATGGACGCGCCCGCGGATCAGAAAGGTCGCCAGCACAGGGACGAGAGTTACCGAGAGGACCGTCGCGCCGATCATCGCGAAGGTCTTCGTGAACGCGAGCGGATGGAAGAGCTTTCCCTCCTCGCCGGAAAGCGAGAAGACCGGGAGGAAGGCGAGGATGATGATCAGCATCGAGAAGAAGATCGGCCGGCCGATCTGCTTCGCCGCGTTGCGGACGATCTCGAGGAGCGGGAGCTTCTCCCCGTCGGTCTCGACGTGCCGGAAGACGTTCTCGGTGATGACGATGCCGGCGTCCACCAGCACTCCGATCGCGATCGCGATCCCGCCGAGCGACATGATGTTCGAGGTGATCCCGAAGACCCGCATGAGGATGAAAGACGTCAGGATCGCGAGCGGAAGAGGGAGCGTGACGATCAGGATCGAGCGGAAGTGCATCAGGAAGACGACGTGGGCGAGGGTCACGAGCAGGATTTCCTCCAGCAGCGCTCGCTTCAACGTCCCTACGGCCCGCGCGATCAGCGCGGAGCGGTCGTAGAACGGCACGATCTCGACCCCGGGCGGAAGGCCCCTCGACAGTTCGGCGATTTTCTCCTTGACCCGCCGGATGATTTCCGGCGCGCTTTCCCCGTACCGCATCGTGACGACGCCGCCCACGACCTCCGCGCCGTTCTTCTCGAGAGCGCCGCGCCGGAACTCCGGTCCGATCTGGACGGTCCCGAGGTTCGACACGTAAACGGGGACACCGCCGCGTGCCGCGACGACGATCTTCTCGACGTCTGAGACGTCGTGGATCAGGCCCATCCCGCGCACCACGTATTCGATGCCGCCCTGCTCGACGACCTTGCCGCCAACGTTGTTGTTGGACATCCCGACGGCAGAGATGACGTCCCGGATCGAGAGCCCGTAGGCCGCGAGACGGTTCGGATCGACGTCGATCTGGTACTGACGGACGAAGCCGCCGATCGACGCGACCTCCGCCACGCCCGGTACGGCGTTCAGCTGGTAGCGCACGTACCAGTCCTGGATCGCGCGCAGAGTTCCGAGGTCTTTTCCCTTCCCCTCGACCGTGTACCAGAAGACCTGGCCGACCGCCGAGGCGTCGGGGCCGAGGACGGGCGTGGCCCCCTTCGGCAGGAGCGAGCCGACGAGGTTCAGACGCTCGAGGATCCTCGTCCGCGCAAAATAGAGGTCCGTGCCGTCCTCGAAAATGACGTTGATCATCGAGAAGCCGAACGCCGAGGAGGAGCGGACCGCCTTGACTCCCGCCAGGCCCTGGAGGTTGACGACCATCGGATAAGACACCTGGTCCTCGACCTCCTGGGGCGAGCGTCCCGGCCAGTCGGCGAAGACGATGATCTGGGTCTCCGAGAGGTCCGGAATTGCGTCCACCGGGTTCGTGCGCACCGTGTAGATGCCGGCTGCGACGAGGAGAAGCGCGAAGCCGAGGATCAGGAAACGGTTCTTGAGCGAGAAATCGATCACCCGCGCGATCATGGGCGGACTCCGGGAGTGGGCTCGGTCTTGACTTCGCGCGCGCCGCTCCACTGGATCGAGGTCCCGCCCGCGAGCTGCGCCTGAGAGTCCACGAAGAAATTGGCCGCAGCGACGACCTTCTCGCCCTCGCGCAGGCCCTCGAGGACTTCGCGGCGGTCTCCGGCCGCCGCGCCGAGCTTCACGTCGCGAGGAGTGAACGTTCCGGGCGCGGTCTCGACGTAGACGACCTGGCGCGCTCCAGTGTCGATGACGGCGCTTCGTGGAACCGAGAGCCCTTCTTTGAGCGGGAGAACAAGCCGTGCGTCGGCGAACATCCCGGGCTTCAACTCCCCGCGAGGGTTCGGCAGCACGACGCGGACGCGCGCCGTGCGCGTCTCGCGCTCGAGCAACGGCTCGATGAAGACGATCCGTCCCGCCAGCTCGCGTCCCGGAAAAGCGGAGACGGTCGCGGTCACGGACTGCCCGACCTGGAGCCTTCCGAGCTCGAACTCGTAAACCTGCGCGACCAGCCAGACGCTCGAGAGGTCCGCGAGGAGAAAGAGGTCGGTCCCTTCCTGGACGTACTGGCCTTCGACGACGTTCTTCTGGACGACGGTCCCGGAGACCGGCGACCGGTATGTCAGGGCGAGGTCGGGACGGCTTGTTCGCTCGAGCGTCCGGATCTGGTCGGCCGAGATTCCCCAGAGACGCAGCCGGTCGCGCGCCGCCTCGACGAGAGACTGGGCGGACCGGACCGCCTCCGGCGAGGCGCCGGCAAGCCGCTGTCGATTCTCGAGAGCGAGCAGGTACTCACGCTGGCTCGCGACGAGATCCGGGCTGTAAAGGTCGAAGAGCGGCGCCCCTCGCCTGACGGACTGCCCGGTGAAGTTCGCGTACAGCCTCTCGATCCGTCCGGGGACGCGCGCCGCGACGCGCTCGAGCTTCGTCTCGTCGGCCTCGATCGTCCCGACGGCCCGGATTTCGTCGGTCAGGTTCTGACGGGTGACCGGGACCGTCGCCACGCCCGCTGCTCGGATCGCGTCGGCGGAAAGGGAAACGGAAGGCGCGAGAGCGCCGGCCGGCGCCGGCTCCTCGTCGGCGTACTTCGGGACGAGCTGCATGTCCATGAACGGCGACTTGCCGGGTTTGTCGAAGTGGGAACCCGGGGCCATCGGGTCGTACCAGTAGAGAACCTTTCGGCCCGCGATCTTTCCAGGAGGCGCTGTTCGCGGAGCGGCGGAGCCGGCAGGCGTCGCGACAGGACGAGGAGCGAGCGGCATGCCGCAGATCGGGCACTTGCCGGGCTTGTCCGAAACGACCTGCGGATGCATCGGGCAGTACCACTGTTGGTGAGCCGCCGCAGTCTTCGCGCTCTCACCGGTCGTCGGGCGATTGATGTAAACGGCAAATCCCGCTCCGGCGGCCATGACGAGTGCGGCGATCAGCAACCACCGGGGAAATCTCCGCGGCGGCGGGATCGGGGGAGGGAGGTCGTCGCGGATCTCGCTCATGGATGTTCCTCCTCCTGCGCTCGATATTCGAAGAATGGAAAGCCCGTCGCCGCCTGGAGTCGCGCGCATGCCCTCGGCAGCGCGGCTTCCCGCATGACGGCCTCGGCCTCGTCTTCGTCAACCGCGAGAACGGCGCGTACGTAAGTCTGAAAGTCGATCTTGCCGACGGCGTAAGCCTGCTCGGCCGCCTCCGCCGCGGTGCGGTCCTGAGTCAGGATCGTGTCGCGGTAGAGCGCGGCGCGGTCGGCTTCGCGCGCCAGAACGATCAGCGCTTCCTCGACTTCTCGTGAGACGCCGAGGCGGACGCTCTCGAGCTTCTTCTTCGCCGCGCCGAGCTCCGCCTGCTTCTCCGCGACGCGGGCGGAGACGCGTTTCGCCTGAAAGAACGGCAGATCGATGCCGACGGTCGCGCCGACCATGTCGTCGCGCCGCTGCCGCTCGCCGTAGGACGTCATGAAAGTCAGGTCGGGCCTTCGGTCGAGGCGCGCCCGGTCGAGGTCACGGTCGGCCCGTCGGACTTCGGCCTGCGCCTGAAGGATCGCCGGGCTCTTCTCGATGGCCGCCCGGACGGCTGCGCCGTCAGGAATTCTGCGATCTGTAGAGGGTAGGGGAATCGCCGGCACGGTTTCGCTCGCCGGCAGGTTCTGAAGCGTGTTGAAGCGAGCCGCGGCCGCGGCCCGGTCGGCCTCGAGGGCGCGGATCCGGTCCCTGAACTTCGTCTCTTCCACCGCCGCGAGCAGAGGATCGGGCAGAGCTCCCTGCCCGACGCGGTAGCGGCTTCGGGCCGACTCGGACACCCGTGTCGCCCGATCGAGGCTTCGGCGAGCAATTGCGAGACGCGCGTCGACCCCGGCGATCTCGAAAAAGGAATCCACGACTTCCGACACCAGCCGGTTGACGTGCTCCGCGTGCATCGCGCGAGCGATCTCGACGTCGGCGTCCGCGATGGCGGCGGCGGCCCGGCGCTTTCCCGGGGCAGGCACCCGCTGCTCGAGACTCGCCATCTTCATGGTCATGTCGTCGCGGGCGAACGAAAAGCTCGGCACCGGCACGTTGACCGCGCCGACCGTCAGAGTTGGATCGGGCAGCGCGCGAGCCTGTGGGATGCGGTGTCGGGCGGCCTCGATCCGCAACTCCATCTCCCCGATCTCGGGGTTTTGGGCCAGCGCCCGCTCGATCGCGGTGCGCAGGCGTGGGTCGGTCGTCTCCGCCGCGATTGCGGCGGAAGGCGGCGCTATCGAAAGGGCAATCGCGGCGAGCGCGAACGCCCCGAAAATTCGGGAGCGATCTCTTCTCATCGAACGCACTCCATCGCTTCCCGGCCGCGGAAGGGCGGCCGGGCGAATCAGCGGGAGTGCGCTCTAGAGTCTGAGGACGGAGCTTGAGACGGGAGGCGACTCGGTCGGACCGGCCGGAGTCGTCGCAGCAAGAAAGCCGATGACGACGGGCAGCTCGGTCGCCTGGGGCTGGAGGACCGCGGCCGACAGGGGCCGGTCGAGTGTCGTTCGAGGCGAGGTCATCGCCGGGTCGCGCGTGCGGGCCGCTGAGAGCGACGGCCCGCAGCTCCCGTCGCAGCAGGGCATCGGAGCGCTCAAGGCGTTCTCGCCGAGATGGGACACGCAGCAGGAGGAACACAAGGCGGAGAGCGGCGCGGCGAGAAAGGCCGCGCCAATCAGAGCGAGCACCGCGAATCGAAAACGGGTCATCCGTTACAGCAACCGGAATCGAGGCCCTTTCGATTCCTGGACATATCTGGATTTTGCCCTGCCATCGCTCTCGGGCAATGTTACACGCAGCCCGCAAGTCCTCGAGGCTCAGGACTTCGGAGTTGCCCGCTCGAAAAAGGGGGGCGGCTCGCGCCGCCCCCGATTTCGTCAGATCGAGAGAGTTCCGGTTCGAATCAGGTAAGCCAGCCTGGCCCGCTGGGCGGAGTCGAGCAGCTCGTGGAGCCGGCCGAGCGCCGTCACGACCGCCGCGCGGAGACGATCCGCGCTTTCGAGCCGTAGCTTCGCGCCGGCTTCCGCCTTCGCACGATCGAAGACCTCTCCCGAGATCGCGTCCGCAAACGTCGACAGCGCGCGGCGATGGTCCACCGCGGCCTGCGCGCGTTCCGTCTTGATCTCGTCGAGAATCCGCGCGAGCTCGCCGATCTGCGCTTCCTCGAGCTGCAGCTTGTAGGCGAGAAAGCGCAGCGGCCGCCGAACGCCGAAGGCCCCGCCTCCAAAACCGAAGGCGCCCGACTCTTCTTCGCCGGCCATGCTGTACTCCCGGGCGCGCCGCCACTCGCGGCCTCCGGCGTGTCCGAGTCCCGCGCGCGCTTCGCCACACCGCTCGCTCTTCCAACGGGAAATGAATCCGGGATACATGAGACCTCCTCTCGCCGGGGCGTTCGCTCCCGACGGGTACTTCGAAGCGTGGGCAAAATGCCTCACGCCGGAGAAACAGACTAGATCCGCCGACCGGACGCCGTCAAGGGCCGTTTCCGATCGGCTTTACCGAACCGGCTAGGATGCGGACAAGACCGAATGAAAAAGAGAATCTCGATCGCGCTCGCCGTCTTGACTCTGACGCTCTCGGCGTCCGCGCGTCCGGCGTCGGCGCAGGTCACCCCGGCGCAGGGTTACACGCCGCCGGACGATGCGCCGTCGGTCAAGGTCGGCGGCACGCTCTTTCTCGATTACACGTTCCAGGACGAGCCGGAGACGCGGGACGCCGGCGGCAATCGGATCCCCCCAACGCGTTCAACGTCGGTCGTGCGTACATCAACGTGACGGGGCAGCTCCATCACCTGCTCGCGTTCCGCGTCACGCCGGATATCACGCGCGAGACGGGCTCGGGAAGCTCCTTGAACGGCAGCTACACCTTCCGTCTCAAGTACGCCTACGCCCAGGTGAACCTCGACGGCTGGCTCCCGAAGGCGACCTGGGTGCGGTTCGGCCTTCAGCCCACGCCATACATGGACCTCCTGGAGGGGATTTACCGCTACCGCTTCCAGGGCAACGTCTTCGTCGAGCGGGAAGGTTTTCTTTCGACCTCCGACGCGGGCGCGACCGCGCACGTCGCTTTCCCCGCCGACTTCGGCGACCTCCACCTGGGCGTCTACAACGGCGAGGGCTACCAGAAGTCCGATCCGAACGACCAGAAGGCGTTCCAGATCCGCGCGACCTTCCGCCCGGTTCCGCGTGTTCCAATCCTGAAAGGACTGAGGCTGACCGGGTTCTGGGACGCGGACCACTACGTCCGGGACGCCAACCGGGAGCGAGCGATCGGCGCCGTGACCTTCGAGCATCCCTGGATCAATGCCGGCTTCGAATACATCGACGCGAAGGACCGGCCCACGATCGTGGACCACGAAGCCCACGCGAAGGGATGGTCGGTCTTCGCGACTCCGAGAACTCCGATCGGGCTCGAGGTTCTCTTCCGCCACGACCATCTCGAGCCCGACGCGGACGCGAACGACTCCCAGAAGACGCGGACGATCGCGGGCGTCGCGTGGTGGTTCGCGTTCAAGCCCGGGATCACGGCTGCGGTGCTGGCCGATCACGAGCAGGTCCGTTACACCGACTTCTCCCCGGGGAGGCCGACGGAGAAGCGCTGGGCGCTGCACCTTCTCCTAGCGTACTAACGGCGCCAACAGTCATCCCGAGCGAAGAGAAGGGATCTCTTCCGGGGACGATAAGCAGGAACAGGCGATTCCTTACCCCCTTCCTGGTTGGTGTGGAGAAGCGGCCTAACTGGTGGCGCGTCAGCGGCGAGCCGGGCCGGCAGTGATCGAGGGTCTCGGAGCTTCCGGGTGGGGTGCGCCTCCCTGAGGTCCAGAAAACGGCAGAAGCCCTGGAAAGACGACGGAGAGGACGAGCAGGGATCCCAGAACGCCGAGGTAGATGCCGAAGGGTCGAAGGCTATGAGCCTTCACGAATCTCAACATCGCCCGGATCGCAAAGTACCCGACCAGAGCGGAAGCGACAAATCCAATCCCCACGAGCCCGGCGCTTTCTTTCGGGGCCCCCGATTTTCGAAGGTCGAGCAGGGCTTTGACACCCGCACCCAGAATGATGGGCAGCGCCAGAAGGAAAGAGAATCGCGCGGCATCCTGTCGGTCGAGTCGCCGAAATTTTCCCGTCGCAATCGTGAATCCGGACCTCGAGAAACCGGCCATCAGACCCGCGGCCGCCTGCGCCAGACCGATCCAGAAGCCGTCGCGTACATCAAGGTCATCGAGGGTCCGTTCAGTCCCTCGGCGACGCTCGGCAACGCTTTCGGCCAGGAAGAAATATCCGCACGCGATGAGCATGGATGCCCCGATGACGCCCACGCTCCGCATCTCTTCGAACTTCTTCAGCAGGAAGAGTCCAGCAAAGACACCGGGCAGGGTTCCGATGAGCAGGGGCAGGATGACAGCGCGGCCGGCCGGGTCGCGGGCGGGCTGTCCCCTCGACCATCGCGCGGCCTCGGTCAAGACGGCCAGAAGCTCCCGTCTTGTCGCGACAACCAGAGCGAGAGCTGTGCCGAGGTGGAGAGCGATGTCGAACGACAGCGCAAACTGATCGTTTCGGATGCCGAACAACGCCTGGGCGAGATAGAGATGGGCAGTGGAGGAGACCGGCACGAATTCGGTGAGACCCTGGATGACGCCGAGAATCAACGCAATCAGAACTGACACGGTGTCAGTCTACGAAATCGACGTGAAGTAGCTCGGCCTTCCTCTTCGTTTGGAGAGGAACAAACTCGTTTCGTCTGCGGCAAGACGACCCCACGAGGTGTCAACACCTTTACGCGATAGGTGTCCAATTCGGCCTCGCTTCACGCCGATTTAACGCTTCCTTCAACGCCGGTGTCCCGGCGGAAGAGAGGCTCGCCTCCGCAAGGAGGATTCGCATGCATTCGAGAGTTCTCGCCTTTCTGACGACCGGCCTCTTCGCGAGCGCGGTCGCTCTTGCCCAGATCACGCCCGCGGAGGGTTACACGCCGCCGAACGACGACCCGTCGGTCAAAGTCGGCGGCACGCTCTTTCTCGATTACACCTTCACTCAAGAGCCGCAGACCCGGGACGCCGGCGGCAATGTCATCGAACCGAACGCGTTCAACGTCGGACGCGCCTACATCAACGTCACGGGTCAGCTCCACCACTTAGTCGCGTTCCGGATCACGCCGGACATCACCCGCGAGACCGGCACGGGCAGCTCCTTGAACGGCAGCTACACGTACCGGCTCAAGTACGCCTACGCACAGCTCAACATGGACGACTGGCTTCCGCACGGAACCTGGCTCCGCTTCGGGATGCAGCAGACGCCGTACATCGACTTCAACGAGGGCATCTACCGCTACCGTTTCCAGGGGCAGATTTTCGTCGAGCGCGAGGGGTTCCTGGTCTCCTCCGACCTGGGCCTGTCGGGTCGTCTCGCGTTTCCGTCGAACTACGGCGACTTCCATCTCGGTGTGTACAACGGCGAGGGATACAACAAGTCGGAGGCGAACGACCAGAAGGCGTTTCAGGCGCGCCTGACGATCCGGCCCGCACCGGCGGTTCCCGTGCTGCGCGGTCTGCGCCTGTCCGGCTTCTGGGACGGCGACCATTACGTCCGCGACGCGAAGAAGGAGCGCTTCATCGGAGCGCTGACGTTCGAGCACCCGTTCGTCAACGTCGGAGTCGACTACATCAAGGCCAAAGACCAGACGCTGCTGACTGCGGCCGAGATCAACGCCAAAGGCTGGTCGGCGTGGGTGACGCCGAGGACTCCGATCGGAATCGAAGGGCTCTTCCGCTACGACGAGCTCAAGCCCGACGACCGGAACGACTCGAAGAAAAAGCGGACGATCGCCGGAATCGCGTACTGGTTCACGGTCTTCAAGCCGGGAGTTGCGACCGCCCTGCTCGCCGACTACGAGAACGTGAAGTACGAGCGCTTCACGCCGGCCCGGCCGAAGGAAAAGCGGTACGCGCTTCACATGCTCGTGAACTTCTAATTCACCCTCGCTTAACGTCGAATTTACACGCTGACTTAACACTCTGGACGAGGTGAAGACGATGCGATTCTCCAGACTGATCGCCGCGACGGCCCTCGCCGCCGCGATTGTCCGGCCGGGCGCCGCGCAGACGGTCCAGATCAACGGCGCCGGCGCGACGTTCCCCTATCCGATCTACTCGAAGTGGTTCTCGGAGTACAACAAGATGCACCCGGACGTTCAGATCAACTACCAGTCGATCGGCTCGGGCGGCGGCATCCGGCAACTCATCAACCGGACCGTCTTCTTCGGCGCCACGGACGGCCCGATGACGAAAGATCAGCTCCTGGCCGCGCCGGGAACGATCCTCCACTTCCCGACGGTGCTGGGGGCGGTCGTGCCCGTTTACAACGTTCCAGGAGTCGATGCCGAGCTCAAGTTCACGGGACCTCTCCTCGCCGACATCTTCATGGGGAAGGTCTCGAAGTGGAACGACGCGCCGATCGCGAAGCTGAACCCGGGAGTGAGCCTCCCCGGCAGCGACATTACCGTTGTTCATCGTTCCGACGGCTCCGGAACCACCTACATCTTCGCCGACTACCTCGGCAAAGTTTCACCGGATTGGAAAAAGACCGTCGGGGTCGCGACCTCGGTCAACTGGCCGACGGGTGTCGGCGGCAAGGGCAACGAAGGCGTGGCCGGCCTCGTCAAGCAGACGCCGGGCTCGATCGGTTATGTCGAGCTGATCTACGCCCTGCAGAACAAGATCGATTTCGGAACGGTCCAGAACATGGCGGGCGAATTCGTGCGCGCTTCGCTCGATTCGGTCACGAAGGCCGCCGCGGCGACGAAAGGCAAGATGCCGCCGGATTTCCGGGTCTCCATCACCAACGCGCCGGGCGCGGGGGTTTATCCCATCTCATCCTTCACCTGGTTGCTCTTCTACGAGAGCCCGAAAGACAAACGGGCCGCCCGGGTCATGACCGACTTCATGCGGTGGGCGCTCCACGACGGGCAGAAATACTGCGCCGATCTGGGATACGCGCCGCTTCCGGAGGAGGTCGTGGCAATGGAGATGGAGGCTTTGAAGAAAATCCGGATCTAGTTGC
>Ga0207646_10005905_pt1 | contig 12780 bp, 9 predicted proteins | sample KBSK5502metaG_FD_184343 | JGI IMG/M metagenome (GOLD analysis project Ga0207646, IMG submission 184343) | Corn, switchgrass and miscanthus rhizosphere microbial communities from Kellogg Biological Station, Michigan, USA - KBS K5-50-2 metaG... | ecosystem: Host-associated > Plants > Roots >...
GAGGACGCGCCGAATATCCTGCGGCCGGAAGGCCACCGGGCCGAGGCTGCTGCCGCGTCGGCGCCAAGCTCCACGCCGGAGCCAAAGCCGGCGCCGCCGCCGGCCGCGGTTGCACCTGTGGCGCCGGCCTCCGCAGAATCGCCCGCCCGCGAGTTCACGGTCGAGGTCGATGGCGAGGCGTACCGCGTTCGAATCATCGGCGACGGTGTTGGCCCAGGTACGGGTGCCCCGCCTGCCGCCGCCCCCGGCCCGACGCCCGCGCAGCGTGCCGGGGGCGATGGGGCGATCCAGGCCCCGATGCAGGGCATGGTCGTCAAGGTCAAGGTCGCCCAGGGCGACAAGGTGCGGCTCGGTGACGTGGTCGTGGTGCTGGAAGCGATGAAGATGCAGAACGACATCGTGGCGACCGTCGGCGGGACGGTGCGCGAAGTCTTCGCCAAAGAGGGAGCCATCGTCGCTCCCAACGAAGTGTTGATGACGATTGGCTAGCGTTACCAAGGTCCTCGTCGCGAATCGCGCCGAGATCGCCCTTCGTGTGATGCGGACCTGCCGCGAGATGGGCATCCCGACGGTCGCGGTCTACGCGGAACCGGATGCGCGCGCCCCGCACGCGTTTTTCGCCGACGAGCGGGTCGCGCTGAGCGGGCCGACGCCGCGGCAGGCATATCTCGATCTTGAGCAGCTGGTGCGCGCGGCGAAAGAGAGCGGCGCCGATGCCATCCATCCCGGCTATGGCTTTCTGTCAGAGAACCCAGCGTTCGCGGAGGCCTGTGCCAAGAACGGGCTGACCTTCATCGGTCCGACGGCGCCCAGCATGCGGGCCATGGGCGACAAAGTCGAGGCCCGCCGCCGCATGATCGAAGCGGGCGTTCCCGTCGTGCCGGGGACGGCCGTGCTTGCCGATGAAGGAGCCGCGGTTCGCGAGGCCCAACGCATCGGCTACCCGGTAATGGTGAAGGCTGCCGCCGGCGGGGGTGGCATCGGGATGCGGGTGGCGATGGGGCCCGGCGATCTTCCGGCGGCGTTTGAAGCCTGCCGGCGTGCGGCGCAAAGCTCGTTCGGCAGCCCCGACGTCTACCTGGAGCGGTACCTGCAGCACCCGCGTCACATCGAGGTGCAGATCCTGGCCGACGATCATGGCACGACGCTCGCCTTAGGTGAGCGCGACTGTTCGATTCAGCGGCGGCATCAGAAGCTGCTGGAGGAGACGCCCGCGGTTGGCCTCAGCGATTCGCAGCGCCGTGCCATGGCACAGTCCGCCGTCAAAGCCGCGGCGGCGGTGAACTATCGCAACGCGGGAACCATCGAGTTCATCGTGTCCGGTGAGGACTTCTATTTTCTGGAGATGAACACCCGGCTTCAGGTCGAGCATCCGATCACGGAGTCGGTCCTCGGCATCGACCTCGTCCGCGAGCAAATCCGCATTGCCCGAGGCGAGCGGCTCGCGGCGGGCGGCTACGGCCCACCACGCGGGCACGCCATCGAGTTCCGGATCAACGCTGAGGACCCGCTGCGCAACTTCATGCCGACGCCTCGCCGAGTCCGCCGCTATGCGCCGGCGGCGGGGCCGGGGGTGCGCGTGGACAGCGGGATCCGTCCGCACCAGGAGGTCTCGCCGCATTTCGACTCGCTGCTGCTCAAGCTGATCGTCTGGGCCGACAACCGAGAGTCCGCGATCGGCCGAGGGCGGCGGGCGTTGCAGGAGTTCGTCCTCACTGGGCCCAAGACGACGATCCCGTTCCACCGAGCCCTCTTGGAGGAACCGGACTTCATCAACGGCCGGATTTCGACCAGCTTCATCCAGGATCACCCGAGCCTGCTGGAGAACACCAGGGCCTTCGACCAGGAGGTCTCGCCCTTCGAACCGCTCTACGGCTCCGGGGAGCTGGCGGCCGCCATTGCCGCGGGGGTCGTCCTCAACAGCGAGAGTTAGCGGCTGATGACCAGCGGCGCGTCGTACTCTTGCGCCAGCGCCGCGCCGTTGATGTCGGTCACGCCGGTCGTGACGACCAGCTGGTAGGTCCCTGGCTTCAGCTTGACGGCGAGCGTTGCCAGGTGGTTATCGGCATCGAAGCTGACATGCGCGTCGACGACGTTTCCATCGGCATCCTTGACCTGAATGGTGCCGCTCGAGACCGTCTCCGGCTTGAGGTCCGCATCGAAGTGCACACGCACCTGCTCTCCGGGCGGGGTTTGAACCACCTCGACGGAGACCACGGTCGGTCCATGGCCGAGCGGCATGGTGGGCGAGGCGGTCACCGCATCGATCAGATAGCGGTGGGCCGGCGGCACCAGCGCGAAGTGCTGGCCCTGCGCCACCAGCGCCAATTGCTCTTCGAAGAAGCTGGTCTCGACACCGTTCTTGGCGCTGAAGATTCGAACCCCCACCAGGATGGTATTGGGTTTCGATCCACTCGCCTGGACCGTCACCGGATAGTACCGGCTGAAGTGACTACCGGCTGGGCCCAGGAGTGAGGAGGCCCCCGCCTGGTAGGCCGCAAGGCCCGACTCGTCTAGCTCAGCCTGCGCCGCGACACTATCGCTATTGATCCTGGCCAGCATGAACTTGGCGACTTCGGCCAGGGCTTGGTTCGCCGCCGAGTCGCTGGTCGACGGGGTGGCGGTCGCCGTCCAGAAGGCCCGGCCACCCGCCTCGTCACCTCGCGTGAAGAGGACCAGGTCACCGGTCGGTGACCATTGCGGCGAGGCGTATTCCTTGGTTGATGCCCCGAACGAGGTCGGACTGCTGCCATCGCGGTTGACCAGCAACAGGGTGGGGGAGGTGCCGTTGCCATTGGTGGCGGTGGTTGCCAGGAGCAAGGACGTCGAATCGGGGGACCAGCTCAGGTCAGACCAGGTCTGACCATCGGGGCTGGTCGCAACCTTTTGGAAGGCTTGGCCATCCGCGCCCACGTACAGGTCGGAGGTCGTACCCTGCCGGACGAGGAACGCGAGGTCTCCCTTCGAGGACCAGGCAAAGCCGCTCGCGCCGGATGGGAGGGCGATCGGCGAGCCGCCGGCACGCAGGTCGACGATGACAGGTCCGTCCGCGGCGTCGACCGCCAGCCGAGGGCTGGTTGGCGATGCTGCCAGGCGGCCCTGGCCGACCCGGAGCGCCAGACCGCTGGCCTGGGTTCCATGCAGGTCGACGACGTGGAGCCGGCCCTGGTCGACGTACGCGATCCGATCCTCGCCGATCCAGACCGGAGCGCGATCGGGGACAGCGTTGAGCGTGACGAGGGTGGCCTGCAAGTTCCCTTGCAGGTCCCAGACCCCCAGACTCACCTGGTTCCGCGACGCTACCTGCCAGGCGGCGACGAGTCCACCCGACGGGGCAGCGGCCGGCAAGCTTCCGCCCGGAACGAGGATGCGGATGGGCGTCCCGAGCGAGCTCATCAGCCAGACGTCGCTGGTCGCCTTGGGCGCGGGGGGACCCGACGGGGTCGCGCTGGGCGTCGCGCCGGCCGACGGGCTCGGCGCGCCGGGGCCCAATTGCCCCACCGGTCGGGTGGCCAGGACCTGGCCCGCCGGCGTCCAAGCGGCGCTGAGGATCGTGCCTGAATCCGCCAGCCGGCTGTCGTAGCCGTAGTTCACGTTCGCGCTCGTGAACGAGGGCGGAACAATCGGCGCGACCGGCGGCCGGACGGTCGTGAAGTGGACGACGACCGGGGTTGGGGCGACGGCGGGCGTCTGCCGAACCACAGGGTTCGGCTTCGGCGTTGGCGTGGGCGTGGCCAGGGGCTTGAAGGTGACGGAATAGGTGGTGTTGGGAGACAGCGGGTGGTCCGGAATGATCACGAGATTCTGCCCGACCCACTGCTTGGTCACCGAGGTGGCCGGTTGGATGACGACTGACTCCGCCACGGCGGTCTTGTCAACCGGCCCGCTGAAGGGGATCACGATGGGTTCACCGGTTCCGACGTTCGTCTGCTTGTCGATCTGCCGAATGTTGTAGGCGACCTGGGGCGCCGCGGTCTGGCCGTGGAGGTAGATCTCGACGCCGAGCACCACCAGGAAGCCGGCCGCGACCGCGGCCATGGCCGGGGCGAGTGTCTTCGGCGACAGCGTGAAGGGGAACCACGACCGGGACGCGCGGGCCGGGAGCGTTCGCTGCGCTTCCGTCATCAGCTTGGCGCGCAGGTAGTTATGGAAGTGCGGGTCCAGCGGCGGCGCGGCAGGCCGCGACGCTTTGAGGAGGTCCACGACCGCGCGATCGGCTGGATCGCCAAACAGCTCCTCGAGTTCGGGATCGTTCATCACGTCACACCAATCTCGAATTCGGGCGGCAGCTCGCGGCGGAGCCGTTCCACGGCGCGGTGGAGCAGAAGCTTGACCGCTCCGGAACTCTTTCCCAGGATCTGCGCGATCTCCTCGATCTTCCGATCCTCGCTGAACTTGAGTACCATCGCCGCCCGCTGCTGGCGGGGTAGCTGGTCGATGGCGGCCCAGACTCGGCGGCTGCGATCGCGCCGAACGACCTCGTCGACCACGGCTGGCGCGGTGCTCGGCAGGCTGGCGCCTTCCTCGAGGTCCACCTCGCCGTGCAGCCCGCGGTAGTGGTCGGCGACCGCGTTCAGCGTGATCTGGTACAGCCAGGACGAGAACGGGTGGCCCGAATAGGTGTATCGCTTGATATTTCTAAGCGCTTTGAAAAACACCTCCGATGTCACATCCTCGGCGAGAGATTGGTCTCGAACTCGGGAATACGCAAATCGGTAAATCTGCGGAAAATAGCGGTCGTAGAGCGCCCCGAACGCCTCGGGGTCTTGCTTCGCTCGCTCGACCAATTCGCGGTCTTCAAATCCGTCCGGCATCAGGGCACCCCATAGGGCGCCCGCTGCAGACTGAACGGGTGACGCCCCCACTTGGTTACGTGTCCGGCCAATTTACCAGCAACTCCCCGTGAATGAGAAGTCGCCTCGGGCGAGAGAGGTTACGGAGTCAGGCCGGCGGTTATAATCAGCCCGTCACCGACGGCACGCCACCCACAAGGAGACCAGCCGCCGATTGATCTCTCGATACGCCCATCCGGAGATGAGCGAGATCTTCGCCCCAAAGCAGCGCTACGAGTTGTGGCTGCGGATCGAACTCATCGTCTCCGAGGGGTGGGCCGAGATCGGCGAGATCCCGCGGTCGGCGCTCGACCGCCTTCGCCAGGCCCGGGTCGATCCCGACCGTATCGCCCGGCTGGAGGAGCGGGTGGGTCACGACGTGGTCGCCTTTCTGGACTCGCTCGCCGAGTCGGTTGGCGGCGACGACGCCCGTTACCTGCATCGTGGCCTGACGTCGTCCGACGTGCTCGATACCGCCCTGGCGCTGCAACTGGTGGCAGCCGCGGACATCCTTCTAAAGGATGTCGACCGGCTGTCCTCGGTCATCCGGAGGCGCGCGATCGAGGAGCGCGATACCCTGATGGCCGGGCGGACCCACGGTATCCATGCCGAGCCGATCAGCTTCGGCTTCGTCCTCGCCGGCTGGCTCGACGAGCTCGACCGTGATCGCCAACGGCTGGTCACGGCTCGCGAGGACATTCGTGTCGGCAAACTCTCAGGCGCGGTGGGGACGCACGCCACCGTCGAGCCCCGAGTCGAGGAGTCGTCGCTTAAAAAGCTGGGACTAAAGGTAGCGCCCGTCACCACGCAAGTGATTGCCCGCGACCGCCATGCCGCCTACCTGACGACACTCGCCGTGTTGGCCGGTGGCCTGGAGAAGTTCGCCACGGACATCCGGCATCTGCAGCGCACTGAGGTCTCGGAGGTCCGCGAGCCGTTTGGCGAAGAGCAGAAGGGCTCCTCGGCGATGCCGCATAAGCGCAACCCGATCCTGAGCGAGCGCGTTTGCGGTCTCGCTCGGGTGGTGCGGGGCTATGCGCAGACGTCGCTCGAGAACCAGGCGCTCTGGCACGAGCGGGACATCAGCCATTCCTCGGCCGAACGCATCATCTTCCCGGATGCCTGCACCCTGCTCGATTACATGCTGCGATTGATGGCCGACATCATCGAGGGTCTGACGATCGACCGGGAGCGGATGCGCGCGAACCTCTACCGCAGCGGCGGCGTGGTGTTCTCCCAGCGCGTGCTGCTGGCGCTGGTGCAGAAGGGAATGACACGGCAGGACGCCTACCGCGTGGTCCAACGGACGGCCATCAGTGCGCTGGACGGCGGACCCGACTTCAAGACGGCCATCGGGCAGAGCCCGGAGGTTCGTGAGCGATTGACCGAGCGCGAGCTCGCCGAGCTCTTCGACCCGGCGTTCTACCTGCGTCACCTGGACGTGACCTTCGAGCGCCTTGGCCTCGAACCCGTTGATGCACCTCCCATCCCCCTTGCGGCAACAAAATCACCCTCCCCCGCCCGCGGGGGAGCGCAGGGTGGGGGCTCGTGACCGCAATTCTGACCACCTCCCTGCCCCTGCCGCTGCACTCGCGCGGCAAAGTGCGTGACACCTACCGGCTGGGCGATCGCGAGCTCCTGATGGTGTCGACCGACCGGCTCTCCGCCTTCGACGTCGTGTTGCCCACGCCGATCCCCGATAAAGGCCGAGTGTTGAACCAGCTCTCGCTCGCGTGGTTCCATGAGACCCGCGACCTGGTCCGCAATCATCTGTCTTCGGATCAATCGATCGCCACCGAGCTGCTCGATGCCGTGCCGGACCTCGACCAGCGCAGCATGCGCGTCGTCATGGCGCAGCCCGTCATGTTCGAATGCGTCGTCCGCGGCTACCTCTCGGGGTCCGGCTGGAAGGATTACCAGCGGACCGGAGCGATCGCCGGTGAGCCGCTCCCGGCGGGATTGCGCGACAGCGACCGGCTGCCCGAGCCGATCTTTACGCCGGCGACCAAGGCGTTGACCGGCCACGACGAGAACATCTCGCGCGCCGAGCTTGCCAATCGTGCCGGCCGCGAGCTGGCGCAGACGCTCGAACGACTCAGCCTCTCGCTCTACCGCTTCGCGGCGGAGCGCGCGCTCGAGCGCGGGCTGATCCTGGCCGATACGAAATTCGAGTTCGGGCTGCTCGAGGGCGAGGTGCTCCTCATCGATGAGGTCCTCACGCCCGATTCGTCGCGCTTCTGGGACCTCGAACAGTACAAGCCGGGCGGGCCCCAGCCATCGTTCGATAAGCAATATGTGCGCGACTACCTGGAGCGGCTTGGCTGGAACAAGCAGCCACCGGCGCCGCCACTGCCGGTCGAGGTGGTCGCGGGTACCAGCGCCCGCTATCTCGAGGCGCTGCGGCGTCTCAACGTCCTGTCGGCAGCGGGGCATCAGTGACGTATCGCGCCGAGGTCTTCGTCACCCTCAAGCCTGTCGTGAATGACCCAGCCGGTCTCACCATCAAGGGTGGCCTGCACGCGCTGGGCTTCGACTCCGTCATCGATGTGCGGTCGGGCAAGTACCTGGTGGTGACCCTCGATGCCGCCGATGAGGGCGAGGCCCGCGTGCGGGTCGAAGCGATGACCGGGCAGTTGCTGGCCAACGCGGTCATCGAGGATTACCGCATCGAGCTACAGCAGGAATCTCTCACCTTATCCCCCTCCCCCGCGGGCGGGGGAGGGCAGGGTGGGGGCCCTTCGTGAACACCGGCATCGTCGTGTTTCCCGGCACCTGGAGTGACCGGGATTGTGCCCACGCGGTCGGCGAGGTCCTCGGCCAGCCGGCCTGCTATGTCGACCACCGGGAAGAGAACCTCGACGACCTCGACCTCGTGATCTTGCCCGGCGGCTTTTCCTATGGCGATTACCTGCGCTGCGGCGCCATCGCCCGATTCGCTCCGGTGATGGAAGCCGTCACCGACTTCGCGAATCGCGGTGGACTGGTGCTGGGGATCTGCAATGGCTTCCAGATCCTCCAGGAAGCGCGGCTCCTGCCGGGGGCGCTGCTGAGGAACGCATCCTGCGAGTTCCGCTGCGAATGGGTCAACCTGCGGGTGGAGCAGAGCGAATCCGCCTTCACGCTCGATTGCCGTCCGGGCCAGGTCCTCCGCATCCCGATATCTCACGGCGAGGGCAATTTCTTCGCCGATCCGCAGACGCTCGATGCCATCGAGCGCAACCGCCAGGTTGTCTTTCGCTACTGCGCACCCGATGGACGGGTGACCGCCGAGTCGAATCCGAACGGATCGCTGAGCAACATCGCCGGCATCGCGAACGCCCGGGGCAACGTGGTCGGCATGATGCCGCACCCGGAGCGCGCTTGCGAGGACCTGCTCGGCGGCAGCGATGGCCTCGCGGTGTTTCGCTCGGCCATCCACGCGTTGGCTCGGGTGGCGGTCTGATGGCAATTGCGACCAGGCGCGCCCAGCTCGAGGAAGTCGCGCTGAACGAGGACGAGTACCGCGCCATCGTGCGCGCCATCGGCCGTGATCCAAACGACCTCGAGCTCGGCATGTTCGGCGCGCTCTGGAGCGAGCACTGCTCCTACAAGACCTCGAAGGCGCTCCTGCGCCAGCTGCCCACCGAGGGTCCGGATGTCCTGCAGGGGCCGGGCGAGAACGCGGGAGCGGTCGATATCGGCGATGGACTGGCGGTGGTCTTCAAGATCGAGTCGCACAATCACCCGTCGGCGATCGAGCCGTATCAGGGGGCCGCCACCGGTGTGGGCGGCATCCTCCGCGACGTGTTCGCGATGGGCGCCCGACCAATTGCGATTCTGGATGCGCTGCGCTTTGGCCCGCTCGATTCGGGACACAACCGCCACCTCTTCCACGGCGTGGTCGCCGGGATCGGCGGCTACGGCAATTGCTTCGGCTGCCCGACCGTTGGTGGCGAGGTCCATTTTGATAGCGGCTACGCCGACAACCCCATCGTCAACGCCATGTGCGTCGGCCTGGTCGCGCACGACCGGTTGCGCCGTGCCCGCGCGGATCGGGCCGGTGACGTCGTGCTCCTGGTCGGCGCCGACACCGGACGCGACGGCATTCACGGGGCGACCTTCGCCTCGGTCGAGATGGACGAGCGGTCCGCCGAGCGCCGGCCGGCCGTCCAGGTCGGCAACCCATTCCTCGAGAAGCTGCTGTGCGAGGCGTGCCTGCGGCTCAACGAGCTCGCCGGCGTTACGGCCATCCAGGATCTGGGGGCGGCCGGGTTGACCAGCGCTGCCAGCGAGCTCGCCTATCGTGGCCGTCGCGGGCTCGACATCGAGGTCGACCGGATCAGCCGCCGAGAACAGGGCATGACACCCTACGAGGTGATGCTGTCCGAGTCACAGGAACGGATGCTGGTCGTTGTGCGACCCGATGCCGAGACGGCGGCGCGCCAGGTCTTCGACCATTTCGAGCTCCACGCGGACCGCATCGGCACAGTGACGGGGACGGGACGGATCCGGATTCGCGATCACGGTGTTTCCGTTGCCGATATCCCGCTGAAGGCGCTGGTGGACGGTGTGCCGCTGCGATCGCCGGTCGCGTCGTTTCCTGACAAGCAACCCACGGTCGTGATGCCGGCGGTCGAAGAGCCAGAGGCGATCCTGCTGGACCTGATCGCGAGCCCGAATCTACGCAGCCGCCGACCGATCTATCGGACCTACGACCACCAGGTGCAGGACAACACCGTGTTCGGCCCGGGATTCGATGCGGCGCTGCTGCGGGTACCCGGAACCAACAAGGGACTGGCGTTGACGACGGACGGCAATCCCTGGTACGTCACGCTCGACCCCTACGAAGGGACCAAGGCCGCGGTCGCCGAAGCCGCCCGCAACATCGTCTGCACCGGTGCCCGCCCAATCGCGGTGACGAACTGCCTGAACTTCGGCAATCCGGAGCGGCCGGCCATCTTCGGCCAGTTGCAGGAGAGCATCCGCGGGCTGGCCGACGCCTGCCGCGCGCTGGAATTGCCGGTGGTCAGTGGCAACGTCAGCCTCTACAACGAAACGAGCGAACGGAACATCCCGCCGACACCGGTGATCGGCATGGTCGGCCTGCTCGACGACCTCTCCCTCCGATGCCCGTCCGGATTCCAGGAAGACGGCGACCTGGTCTTTTTGCTGGGTGAGACGCGTGAGGAGCTCGCCGGAAGTGAGTATTTGCGGCTGCTAGGCGCTCCCGCCGAAGGCCGCCCCCCGAGCGTGAGTCTCGAGATGGAGCGTCGCCTGCAGGCCGCAATGCTCGATTCCATCGGTCGTGGGGTGATACGCTGCGCCCACGATGTCTCCGATGGAGGCCTGCTGATCGCGCTGGCGGAAAGCGCCCTCTACGGTGGACGCGGGCTGCGTTGCCCCGCCATCGTCGGGCCGGTCAGCCGCGAGGCGTTCTACTTCGGCGAGTCACAGGGGCGGGTGATCGTGAGTGTCGCTCCACGACGCGTGCCTGAGCTGCAGCAGCTGATGGCGAGCCATCACATCCCGCTCTACGCCGTCGGCGTCGTGGGCGGCGAGGATTTCCAGGTGGGGCCGGACATCCGCCTTTCCCTCGACAGCTTGCGACAGGCATGGGAGACGGCGTTTTGAACCGCCGCCATCTCATGGCTGATGAACGAATGCACGAGGAGTGCGGTTTGTTTGGCATCGATGCGCCCGGCGAAGACGTCGCCAACCTGACCTATTTCGGGCTCTATGCCCTGCAGCACCGCGGGCAGGAGAGCGCCGGGATCGCGACCAGCGACGGCCAGACCATGCGAATGCATAAGGACATGGGCCTGGTGGCGCAGGCCTTCGACCAGCCGGCGCTCGAGCGGTTGACCGGGCACCTGGCCATGGGACACACGCGATACTCCACCACCGGGTCGAACCGGCTGGAGAACGCGCAACCCATCCTCGTCGAGCATCCGCAGCTCGGAACCATCGCGATCGCCCACAACGGCAACCTCACCAACACCCAGGTGCTGCGTGACGATCTCGCGCAGCACGGCGTTCGCTTCAAGACGTCGAGCGACACCGAGGTCCTCGCCGAGCTGGTCGCCCACACCAGTGGCGCCGACATCGTCTCCGTCTTGCGCCGCGCGCTGCCTCGATTGCAGGGCGCCTACTGCCTTCTGTTTCTCACCACGGACGCCCTGGTCGGCGTCCGCGATCCGCTTGGGATTCGGCCGCTGTGCCTCGGACGCCTTCCCGACGGCGGCGCCATTATTACCTCGGAGACCTGCGCCCTCGATACCGTTGGCGCCGAGTTCGTTCGTGAGATCGAGCCGGGCGAGGCGGTCATGCTCGGGCGCGGCGCACCGGTCGCGGAGCAATTGCTGCCGTCGCCGCGCAAGGCGATGTGTATGTTCGAGTTCATCTATTTCGCGCGCCCGGACTCGCGGCTGCAGGGCCAGTCGCTGTACGAGGCCCGGCGCAACATGGGGCGCGAACTGGCGCGTGAGGCGCCGGCCGAGGCCGACATCGTGATCTCCCTCCCGGACTCCGGTACGCCGGCCGCCGTCGGTTTCGCCGAGGCGAGCGGCATTCCCTACAGCGAGGGTTTGATCAAGAGTCGCTACATCACCCGCACCTTTATCCAGCCGAACGAGCGGCTGCGCAATGTCGGCATCAAGCTGAAGTTCAATCCTCTGCGCGAGATCCTCCAGGGGAAGCGCGTGGTGCTCGTCGACGACTCGATCGTGCGAGGCACCACCAGCCGGAAGATCGTGGAGGAGTTGCGCCGGGCCGGGACGGCGGCCGTCCATTTTCGGGTGAGCAGTCCACCCATCCAGTGGCCCTGCTTCATGGGTATTGACATCGCCAGCCGCTCCGAGTTGATCGCCTCCGGCCGCAGCGTGGAAGAGGTCGAGCACCTGATCGGAGCCGACTCCTTGAAGTACCTGAGCAAGGCGGGGCTCTTTCGCGCGGTGAAAAATGTCAGCGGCTTCTGCATGGCTTGTTTCGACGGCGACTACCCGGTGCCGGTACCGGTACAGCTCGAGATGGACAAGCTGGCGCTGGAGACGGTCGCCAGGTGACGACCTACCGTGATTCAGGCGTCGACATCGATGCCGGCAATCGGACCGTTGAGCTGATCCGCCCGCTGGCGGCGGCCACCCAGGGCCCGCAGGTGCTTGCCGGAGTCGGTCCGTTCAGCGGGCTCTTTGCCCTGGACACCAGTCGCTATCGCGAGCCGGTGCTGGTGGCGAGCGCGGATGGTGTCGGTACCAAGGTCCTGCTGGCGAGCGGCGCGGGTCGTCATGCCCAGATTGGCGCCGACCTCGTGAACCACTGTGTCAACGATGTGCTGACGGCGGGTGCCGAGCCGCTCTTCTTCCTCGACTATGTTGCGACCGGTGTCCTCGACCCCCCGGTCGTCGCCGAGCTGGTCTCGGGGATGGCCGATGCCTGCCGCCAGGTCAACTGCGCGCTGCTCGGCGGCGAAACCGCGGAGATGCCCGGCGTGTATCAACCCACGACCTACGACATTGCGGGTTTCATGGTCGGTGTCTGCGAGCGGAATGCGATCATCGATGGCACCGCGATCCGCGAAGGCGATGCCCTGCTGGCCTTACCCTCGACTGGCCTCCACACCAACGGCTATAGCCTGGCTCGGCGGGTGATCCCGCGACAGGCGCTGAGCCAGACGATCCCCGGCAACGGTCACACCGTTCTCGAGGCGCTGCTGGCGCCGCATCGCGCCTATCTCGAGCCGGTCCGACGGCTCCGCGAAGTGGTCGAGATCAAGGGCCTCGCCCACATCACCGGTGGCGGCGTCGTCGGTAACCTGCCGCGGATCCTGCCGGTCGGCCTGGGGGCCCGGATTCAGCGCGGCACCTGGCCGGAACCCGCGATCTTCTCCTACCTCGCGCCCTTTACGCCCGACGAGGAGATGTGGCGTACGTTCAACATGGGACTCGGGATGATCGTCGTGGTCGACGAGGCC
>Ga0207646_10005906_pt1 | contig 12780 bp, 10 predicted proteins | sample KBSK5502metaG_FD_184343 | JGI IMG/M metagenome (GOLD analysis project Ga0207646, IMG submission 184343) | Corn, switchgrass and miscanthus rhizosphere microbial communities from Kellogg Biological Station, Michigan, USA - KBS K5-50-2 metaG... | ecosystem: Host-associated > Plants > Roots >...
CGGGGCCTTTTCGGCGTCTAGGAGAAGAGTTGGCGAGGTTCGCGAAGCTGTTCGGCAGGAGCGGCACACCGGCTCCGCGCGTCGATCGCGTCGTCGTCGGCCTGGGTAATCCGGGCGAAGGCTATGCCGCAACGCGCCACAACGTGGGCTTCCAGGTCGCCTCGCGTTTGGCGAAGCGTGCGCGTGCCGAGTTCGCCACGAAGGCGGCCGACTCGCGCATCGCCGAGGGCTCGATCGACGGCGTGCGCGTCGCGATCGCGCGGCCGCAGACTTTCATGAACGATTCCGGCCGCGCTGTGCGCAAGCTTCTGGACCGTTACCGCCTACAACCATCGGATCTCCTTGTCGTGTTCGACGAGGTGGATCTGCCGCTCGGGAAGATCCGGCTCCGCGAGAAGGGCGGACCGGGCACGCACAACGGGATGCGCTCGATCGTTTCCGCGATCGGCGAAGACTTCCCGCGCCTGCGCGTCGGCGTCGCGCCCGCGGATCCGCTCCGCGAGATCGGAGACCTGGTGCAGTACGTGCTCGATCCGTTCGAGGCAGACGAGCGCGCCACGGCCGAGACGTCGCTGGCGCGCGCCGCGGAAGCGGCCGAGATTGCGCTACGCGAGGGTATTCAGCCCGCGATGACGAAATTCAATGGTTAGCACGACGACGCTCTCACCCGCGCGACTCGGGGGCATCCTGGACCTCGCCGACCGGAGCGTTGCCTACCGCGAGCTCGCGTCGCGTCTCGAGGATCGCCAGCGGCTCGCCGTCGCCGACGCCACCGCCGGCGCGCGGGCATTCGCGTGGTCCGCGCTCGTCGCGCAGAACGCGCGCACGGTCGCCCTCGTCGCGCCGAGTGAGGACCGCGCGCGTCGTTGGAGAGCCGAGCTCGCCGGATGGCTTGGCGAGGACCGCGTCCTGGCGTTTCCCGAGCGGGAGACGATGCCCTTCGAGGCGAGCGCGCCGTCCGGCACGGCCGTCCATCAACGGCTTCTGACGCTCTGGCGGCTCGCGACCGCGCAAGCCCCGGTCGCTGTCGTCACGAGCTTGCGGGCTCTCCTCGAGCACACCATCCCGCCGGAGGAGCTCGCCCGCCGCGGTCGGACACTTCGGGCGGGCGATCGGGTCTCGTGGGCCGAGACCGCCGCGTGGCTCTTCGATCTCGGCTACGAGCCGGTGACGGAAGTCAGCGAGCCGGGCACGTTCTCGCGCCGCGGCGGGATCATCGACATCTACCCGGCGTCCGCCGAGCAGCCCGCGCGTGTCGAGCTCTTCGGTGATGAGATCGAGACGCTCCGCGCCTTCGACCCCGTGACGCAGCGCTCGCAGTCGCCGCTCGAGGAACTGATCGTCCTTCCGGCGCGAGAGTTTGCTCTCGAGAACGCGCCCGCTCTCGCAGAGAAGCTCGTTCTGGCGGGCTGGGACCGCCTCGCGAGTGCCGACGATGACGAGGGAGCGGACCTGTCCCCCTACGCGAAGCTCGTCGACGCGTTGCGGGAAGGCGGGTACGCGCCAGGCGCGGATGCGTTTGCGCCGGCCCTTGGGGCCACCGTGTCGCTCCTCGATCATCTCGGCCCCCGCGCGACCGTCGTGTTCGAGGACACGGTGGAGCTCGATCTCGCGCACGACGCGCTCGAGGCGCAGGCGGAAGAGCGCCGCGACGAGCTGGCGGAGCAGGGCTTACCGGTTGCGGCCTTCCCGCCGCCGTACGTGCCGCGCTCGAAGATCGAATCGCTCGCGACCGAGCACGGCAGCGCGCGCATGGGGTCGGGCCCGGACGCCGTGCGCCTCGGATGGGGCGGAACGACGAGTTACGCCGGGCGGCTCAATGACTTCATCGGTCAGCTCGCGACGACTCCGGTCGACGGGATCACGCTCATCGCGACGCCGCAGGCCGCGCGCCTCGCCGAGCTCCTCGCCGATCGCGACGTGACCGCCGTCGCGCGCGAAGCCGTGGAAGAAGTTCCAGCGGCCGGGTCGCTCGTGGTCGCCCGGGTCCCGCTCGCCGAAGGCTTCGCCATACCCGAGGTCGGGTTGCGCGTGTTCACGGACGCCGAGGTCTTCGGGTTTCGAAAGCCCCGCCATCCCGAGCGGCGCCGCAGGCGTGTCCAGATCGGCTCGTTCCTCTCTGACCTCAAGCCCGGCGACCACATCGTCCACGAGGATCACGGCATCGGCCGGTTCGAGCGGTTCGTAACCCGCGAGGTCGCCGGCGTGGTGCGCGAGTACCTCGAGCTGCAATTCGCGGGCACCGACGTCGTATCGCTCCCGACCGAGCGGGTCGACAAGGTCACCCGGTACGTCGGCGGCACGCCGCCGGCCCTCTCCGCGCTCGGCGGTCGCGAGTGGGGCGTCACCAAGCGCCGGGCGAAGAAGGCCGCCGAGGAGATCGCGCGGGAGCTCCTGCGCCTGTACGCCGCTCGCGAGGCCACGCAGGGATTCGCGTTCGGACGCGACACGCCGTGGCAGATCGAGATGGAAAACGCCTTCCCGTACACGGAAACGCCCGATCAGCTGCAGTCGATCGAGGACACCAAGCGCGACATGGAGCGCGGCCGGCCGATGGACCGGCTCATCGTCGGCGACGTCGGATACGGCAAGACCGAGGTGGCGCTCCGCGCTGCGTTCAAGGCTGTCCAGGACGGCAAGCAGGTCGCGATCGTGGTGCCTACCACGGTCCTCGCGCAGCAGCATTACGAGACGTTCGCCGAGCGCCTCGCCACATTCCCCGTGAACGTCGAGATGCTGTCGCGCTTCCGCTCGCCGGCCGAGCAGCGCGCCGTCGCGGAGGGCATCGGGACGGGCGAGGTCGACATCGTCGTCGGCACCCATCGCGTGCTCCAGAAAGACGTGCAGTTCCGCGACCTCGGCCTGGTCGTGATCGATGAGGAGCACCGCTTCGGCGTCAAGCACAAGGAGCGCCTGAAGCAGATGCGCACCGAGGTCGACGTGCTCTCGATGACCGCGACGCCGATCCCGCGGACGCTCCATATGGCCCTCTCGGGCGTGCGCGACATCAGCGTGATCGAGACGCCACCGGAGAATCGGCAGCCGATCGAGACGCACGTCGTCGAGCGGAGCGACGATGTGCTGCGCGAGGCGATCGTGCGCGAGATCGACCGCGGCGGGCAAGTCTACTACGTGCACAACCGCGTGCAGGGCATCGAGCAAGAGGCCCATCGACTCCGCGAGCTCGTGCCGACGGCGCGCTACATCGTCGCGCACGGACAGATGGACGACCGGAAGCTCGAGCGGGTCATGGTCGAGTTCGCCGATGCCGAGCACGACGTGCTGGTGTGCACGACGATCATCGAGTCGGGCCTCGACATCCCCAACGTCAACACGATCGTGATCAATCGCGCCGGCACCCTCGGACTCGCGCAGCTCTACCAGCTGCGCGGGCGCGTCGGGCGGAGCGCCGAGAAGGCGTATGCCTACCTTCTCTATACAAAGGAACAGCACCTCACCGAGCAGGCCCGCAAGCGCCTTCAGGCGGTGTTCGAGGCGAGCGAGCTCGGCGCCGGGTTCAAGATCGCGATGCACGACCTCGAGATCCGCGGGGCGGGGAACATCCTCGGCGCGGAGCAGCACGGGCACGTCGCCGCGGTCGGCTTCGAGCTCTACACGCAGCTCCTCGAGGAAGCCGTCAACGAGCAGCGGGGCGCGCCGCGCGCGGCCGCTCTGCCCGAGATAACCGTCGACCTGGCGCTCTCGACGGCCATCCCCGACGACTACGTGCCCAGCCGACAGCGCAAGCTCGAGCTGTACCGGCGCATCGCCGAGCTCGCCGTTCTGGACGACCTCACCGGGCTGCGCGAGGAGCTCCGCGACCGTTACGGCCCGCCGCCGGAACCGGTACGAAACCTCCTCTACGGCGTCGAGGTGAAGCTCCGCGCCGTCAAGGCGGGCGCGACGGAAGTGCGCGCGCGCGGCCCCGAGTTGCGCGTGGTCTTAGGCCGGGACATCCAGGCAGACGAACGGACGCGCGTTTTGCGCTCGTTCCCGAAAGCGCAGGCGGGACAGCGACAGGTCCGGTTGTCGGTCCTCGACGTGAAGGCCGACTGGCGCGATGCGCTCACCGGTTTGCTCGATCGACTCGCGTCTTGATGAGACTTTGCTGCGACCACTTGCGGCAGCGTTCTGTCATCTTTGCGCCTCACGGTGAATACCGCGCTTCGCACCATCGGCCTCGCGGTGCTGGCGCTGTTGCCGGTTCTTATCGCGGGGCTCGCCATCCGCTAGTTCGGCGCACGGCGGCCCCGTGACGCTCTGGCTCTTCGCGGCGTTCCTCATCCTCTGGGGCAACCTCCTTCACCCGTTCTTCGGTTCGAGCGCCCTGCTGCCCGGAGGTAGCTGGCAGTTCGTTCTCGCGGGAACCGCGTTGATCGGCGGCTCCCTGCTCGCCGCTCGATCGCTGGGCCTCGACGCTGCGGCGCTCGGCGTCCGCCGCGCGGGAGCCGCTCGCGGCGCCGCGATCGGAGCGCTCGCCGCCGGAGCGATCGCCCTGGTCGATGTCGCGGTGCTTCGGTTAGCGCCGTCGATCATCGGCCAGCCCGTCGGTTACTCTCCGCTCGCGCGGGTCTCCGCGGACGAGCTCGCTCGGCATATCGCGCTCTACCTGCCGCTCGGTGCTGTGGTGCCCGAAGAGTTGGCCTTTCGCGGCACGCTGCTTGGCGGACTCCTCGCGAGATATCGCTTTCGCACCGCGGTGACGCTTTCCGCGATCGCGTTCGCCCTTTGGCACGGCACGGTCGCGTGGTTCACGGTCATGAACACGACCATGCCGGTCGTTTTGATCATTCCGGCGGTCGCCGGGGCGCTCGTCATCGTGTTCGTGGGCGGCGTCATCATGGCGGGCCTGCGCGTCGCCACAGGCACGCTCGCGACCAGCATCGCCGCGCACTGGGTCTTCAACGCGGTCATCCTTGTTGGTCTCTGGACCGATCGGCCGGTGCCATGAGGATCGGAATCGACCTCGACGACGTCATGGCGATCTGCTCCGTCCCGTACCTCCGCCGGTTCGCGCAGGAATTCAACGTCGAGCTTCCGGACGAGAGCCAGATCGGGTGGCACTTGCTCTCGCAGAAGGAGAGCGGCGCGGGCTACGACACAGTCGTCCCGGGCCTCGAGCGCGTGACGCCGCAGCAGCGCGACCAGTTCCGGATCCGCCTGTACGACAGCACGTTCTTCGCGGAGCTCGAGGTCTACAAGGACTGCCCCGCGGTTCTCGAGCGGCTCGTCGCGGCCAACCACGAGCTCTTCTTCATCACCGCGCGGGCGGAGCGCCGGCGGTACATCACCGAGACGTGGCTGCGCGAAAAGGGCATCTTCGACCACGCGAAGGCCGTGCACCTCAAGCCAGTCGGCGATTTCCGCCCGGAGTACCCGCGCGGACGCTATGACCCGGCCGGCTCCGCCGACTACAAAGTCCGTCTCGCGAATGAGCTCGAGCTCGACGCGTTCTGCGAGGACGACAACGTGATCAGCCGGACCCTCGCGAAGGCCGGTGTGCGCGTCTTCCTGTTCGACCAGCCATGGAATCGCGACGTTTCCGGCGAGCGGATCACGCGCGTGGCGGGCTGGACCGACCTCGCGGAAAAGCTCGGCGTCTAGGTGAAGCCGACCACCTTCTATCTCGTGCGCCACGGCGAGAGCGAGGGGAACGCCGCGCGCGTGTTCACCGGGCACACCGACTCCCCGCTGACCGCGCGCGGGCGCGAACAGGCCGCCACGGTCGCCGACGAGCTCGCGAAGGTGGAGTTCGATCGGATTGTCTCGAGCGATCTGTCCCGGACCCGCGATACCGCGGAGGTGATCGCGAAACGGCACGGCATGCGTGTCGAGATCGTCCCCGAGCTTCGCGAGATCGACGTCGGCGACCGGACCGGTACGTCATTCGATGAGGCCCGCGGCCTACCGAACTGGAACGACGACGGTTTCGTCTCCTGGCCGGGCGGCGAGACGCTCGATCAGGTCCTCGCGCGAACGCTCGGGGCGATCGATCGCCTCACCCGCGAGAGCCCTGGTAAGACCATCCTGGTCGTCGGCCATGGCGGCGTGAATCGAATTCTCCTGTCGCACTTCCTCGGGATCCTGCCGAAGCTCGACCGAAGCCCCGGCGGGAACACGAACATCAGCGTCGTGCATACCGACGGAAAAACGCACACCGTCGAGCGACTCTTCGCCACGGACCACGTGTCGAAGACCGAACGCCCAACTACCTGATCCAACGTCCGATAACGAAAAAGCCCGCCGAACTCTCGTCCGGCGGGCTCGTGTCTCGTAGATCCGTTACTTGACGGTGAAGGCGATGTGCATTCCCAGCAGGTAGTGCGCGGGCTGGTTGCAGATGAGGACGTAGTTACCGGGCTCGAGATCGAGCGTGAACGAGGTCTTGGTGTTGGGATCGAGGTCCCCGCTCTCACCCTGGCTGCCCTCTTCGGACATCTTCCCAGGCTCATCCGGGTCGGGCGCGATCTTGTCCGCAGCGACGTCGGTCTTGAGCACGACCACCTCGTGGGTCATCGTGCCTGCGTTGGTCACCTGGAAAGTGATCTTGCCGCTAGGGACAGTGGCCTGGTCGAGCACGATCCTGCTGTCGGTGAGTGTGGCGTTGACCGTCCGAGCGTTGGGGTTAACCGTCGGAACGCTCGTGGCCGTAACCGTCGTAGCGCTCGTCGCTTCGACTTTCGTTGCGCCTGTTCCACCCGCGGTACTGCATGCGGCGAGGAGCAGGACTGAGACTGTGGCTGTTACGAGAAGAGTCTTCATGTGTCCTACCTCTTGCCGGAGCACTCGATCGAGCGAATGGCGGCTTCCACTGAACCGTACGGTGAAGACGCGACGGCCGCGGGTGCCGTTCGGACCGTTTGCGCGCGCCGTTCGACCCTGTTCGCTCGAGACGTCATCGTTCCGCGCCGTCGGCGGATCCGCGGGTCGCCCACAGAAAGATCCGCGCGCTGAACATCCCAAAGCCGACCGATAAGAGGATCAACAGGGCCAGACCGATAAGGAGCTGCGCGACGTCGTTTGGCATGCGGTAAGCGTGGGCTCCTCCGGCCCAACCCCAAAGGGCCGAATGACTCTATTTACAAGGGACTTCTCGGTTTCCGAGACGGGACATCCGGCTCTGTCGCCGCCACGGCGCTAGAACGAAAGTGTTACCGGAAGGAGTTCAATCGTGAAAGCAACCTCAATCATCAACCGCCACCGGGTCATCGCTGACCCGCCCCTCGCGAAGATCCTGTTCTCGGACACGCGCATGGCCATCGTCTGGCTGGCCCTCCGTGTCTACGTCGGGTACAGCTGGCTCGATGCCGGATGGCACAAGATCCTCGACACCGGAGCAAAGACCAACTACATCATCGACGGGTCCGGACTTCTCGCTTTTTGGAACCGGATCGCGGCCGTTCCCGCCGCACCGGCCAAGCCAGTGATCATCTACGACTGGTACCGCGGCTTCATACAGTTCCTGATCGACAACCACACTGAGGTCTTCATGGGCAAAGTCGTTGCCTTCGGCGAGACCGCCGTCGGTATCGGACTCATCCTCGGTGCGTTCGTCGGCGTCGCCGCAGTCGCGGGTGGGTTCATGAACATGAACTTCATGCTCGCTGGCAGCGCCAGCAGCAACCCCGTCCTGCTCATCCTCGCCATCCTCTTGATCCTCGCTTGGAAGACCGCCGGGTACATCGGACTCGACCGCTTCCTGCTCCCGCTTCTCGGCACTCCGTGGAAGACACCGAAGACCGAGACCCCGGCCAAGCAGCTCGTACCGCAACTCGCGTGACGTTGGGGTCCTTCATCGTGCGGAGAGAGGAGCGGAGACGCCGCTCCTCTTCCGCATAGCCCGCCGATAATCAGACTCCTGACGAACGCTCCCGAGCCATCGGTCCGGCTGCCGGCGCGGCTGCGCCTCGCCGCCTTCGTTCTCCCGTCCGTCCTGATCGGCGCTCTTGTCGGTCTCGACTACTTCATCCTCGAGCCGCTGATGCCGTCGGGCGTCGCCCACCTGGTGATGCTTGCTGTCGGTATCGCAGGCGTGCTCGGCTTCTCCACCGTGTTGTTCGGACGCCTTACTGCGTTGCAGACGCGTGACCGCGAGCAGACGATTCGGCTCCGCGCGCTCAACGCCGCGGGTATGTCCTTGACATCTGAGCTCGAAAGCGCGGCGGTGCTTCAGCGTGTCGTGGATCTCGCTCGCGAGATCGCGAGCGCGCGGTACGCCGCGCTCGGGGTATTTGATTCAGGTGGAACACTCCAGCAGTTCATCACCTCGGGCATCACCGACGAGGAGCGCGCGCTGATCGGCCCACTGCCCCACGGCCTGGGGTTGTTGGGACTCCTTCAGCGTGAACCCCACGCGCTGCGGCTGCGCGAGATACAAGACCACCCAGCCTCGGTGGGATTTCCGCCGCATCACCCTCCGATGCATAGCTTCCTTGGGACGCCGATCCGCTGGCGCGGCACCGCCCTGGGCAATCTGTACCTGACCGAAAAGAAGGGCGGAGCCGAGTTCAGCTCCGATGACGAGCAGGCCCTGGCCACCCTCGCCGCGCAGGCGGCGATTGCGATCGAGAACGCGCGGCTGTACGAGCAGACCGAGCGCGTCTCCGTGCTCGAGGAGCGGCACCGGATCGGCATGGACCTTCACGACGGCGCGATCCAGTCGCTCTACGGACTGGGTCTGATGCTGGAAGGCGCGGCCGAGCGGATCGAGCGCGAGCCGACCGCGGCCCGTGAGGTCATCCTCCGCGCCGTCGACCGCCTCAACGCCGCGATCGCCGACCTGCGCAGCTACGTCCTCGGACTGCGTCCCGTCCGGGGGAGCGACCGTCCGCTCACCGAATCCCTGGCAACCCTCGCGGCGCAGGCGCGCAGCAACGCGCTGCTTGATGTCGAGGTGGCTGTCTCGGACGAAGCCGCCGAATCGCTCGACCGCGCGGCCCGCGAGGCAACCTTCTACATCGCCGCAGATGCGCTCGGAAATGTCGCGCGGCACGCGCGCGCGCAACGCGCGTCGCTCCGCTTGTTCCTTGGGGACTCCCACGTGGTGTTGGAGGTCGCTGACAACGGCGTCGGCTTCGACTACGCGAACGCCACCGAAGGCCACGGTCTGCGGAATATGCGCCAGCGCGCATTCGCGGTCGGCGGCCAGCTCCACGTCGATGCGGCTCCCGGGAACGGCTCGCGGCTACGCTTCGAGGTACCGATCCGCTCGGAGGTCGCGCGTTGACGACGGGAAAGACCCGCATCCTGCTGTGCGATGACCACGAGGTCGTGCGCGAAGGCTTGCGTGGCCTGATCGGTCGTCAAGAAGGAATGAGCGTGGTGGGCGAGGCCGGGACCGTCGCCGAGGTCGTCGAAGCCGCGGCCCGTACGAAGCCCGACGTCGTGATCATGGACGTGCGCCTTCCCGATGGGTCCGGCGTCGAAGCGTGTCGGACCATCCGCGAGACGCGGCCCGAGACCAAGGTGATCATGCTCACGTCGTACGCGGACGACGAGGCGCTATTCGCGTCGATCATCGCGGGCGCCTCCGGATATCTCCTGAAGCAGACCCGCGGCCAGGCGGTCGTCGATGCGGTCATCGCGGTCGCTTCTGGTCGCTCGTTGCTGGACCCGGATGTGACCGGCCAGGTGCTCGAGCGAGTGCGTGAGGGCCGTGGTGATGATCCCGCTCTCGCGTCGCTCACCGAGCAGGAGCGCAAGGTCCTCGCGGGATTGGCCGAGGGCCACACCAACCGCGAGATCGGCGAGACGCTGTTCCTGTCCGAGAAGACGGTGAAGAACTATGTGAGCCGGATCCTCGACAAGCTCGGTTTGTCCCGGCGCGCCGAGGCCGCGGCATATATGGCGAAGCACCGGCCGCGCATGTAGCAACGAAGGACGCGTTGCCAGTGTGCGCCGCGATTTCGCGCGGCGCCTGACATGGCGACGGACTCCTTCTATGGGGAAGAGGAGTCCGTCGCGCGCGGTTGGGGGGTGGGGAGACCTAGCTATGCAAGCGGTGCCGGGCCGGTCGAGATCACGATCGAATGCGCGCCACCCACGATCGAAAACATAGGTATCGCGAGGGGCCATTCGGGCAATCAGCGGTAAACGTGGCGCGGACTGAAACGCGACGGACACTCGGCCGAAAGATCGAACAGCGCGCGTCCTACGCGGTCGGTGGGCCCGCGGTTGCGAGAACCGTTCACACGTGAACGCTCTCGTGCATCGCAAGATTTCCGTAGCGACCGCTGGATGTCTCTCGGTCGACGTCGCTGATGCGAATGCGTCCACTGGTGTTCGCGAACCGCGTCATTTTCCGCGACCGATAACTTGGCCGGCCGGTACGAGGCGTAGTGTCATCCAACTTTCTCGGACAGGAGGAGTCGGACGCCCGCGCAGCGCACCTATAACGCCCTCTTTCCCTATTCGGTCGAGGTCTGCGCCGTCACCCAGGTCCATCAGGTCGGAGCGAAGCCCGGCGGCTGGGGCGGGCACGCGACCCTCTTCATCAATGGCGCGGAGATCGACCCCGGTGCGAGCTACCCGCGCCTGCGTCTCATCGCGGCGGAAGGAAACCTCTCCGACCCGGACACCGGCGTGGGAGTCAGCGTCAACAAGATCTTTGACAACGTGACGTGGGTCGCGATCCCGGGGCGCGACGAGTTCTTTCGCGGTGGGCTCGCGCCCGAGCAAACGCTGGACAAGGATTTCTACGGCGGCGCAATCGTCAAGGCGATCACGGCCGGATGGTTCGAAGGCATCCGGGTCAAGGACGCGATCATGCGCCAGAAGTCCGCGGTGATGCGCCCCGATGAATTCATCGTCCGGCATTCGATCGGGACGGACTTCGCGGTGAACTTCGCGCGTACCGCCTACTCGGCGCGTGTGCCGATGACGCGCGACGCGATCGCCAGGGTGATCGCTTACCTGAATGGCGCCAACGAGAGCGCCCAGACGAGCGGCTACACCTGGAACATGTACACGAACAACTGCAGCCACGTCGTACACAACGCCTTGGCGGCGGCGGGAGTTTGGGACCCGAAGGTGGCTCGCGGGCCGGGCGCGATCAACGTCGCGAGAGACATGGTGAGCGTCGCGCAGGCGCTCGTACTGAGCCGGATGTCGGACTTCTCTTTTCCTGCGAACAATTTCGTTCGACTCTACGAGGCCGGCAACGAGCGTCCCATCGACGATGCGCTCGCCGCCTTCAGAAACCACGACGTGCGGCGGACGGTGAGCGATGGCTGGATGACCACCGGGCCGGGCGCGCTCATCGCCACGTATCCGATCCACGACGCGAGCCGGAACCGGATGTTCGCGCCCGGACGCGATCCGTTCCTCTTCTCGGTGCCGCTCTTGTGGGACAAGGCGGAGACGTTCAAGATGCTCACCCGCGACGCGCCGGCGATCGTCAGCGATCTCGCCACGAATCTCGCGGACTATCGCGAACGCTATTTGGCGACGTTGGCAAATCAGCGGAGCCTCGAAGACGAGCTCGCCCTCCTGGGCGGCGCCCGGGACGAGAACGACTTTCGCGACTTCTACGGTCGCTTCTACGCGCAGATCGCCGACGAGCTCAAGCGGACCGACGCTCGCCTTACGGAGTACGGCCGCCTGGCGAGCTAAGCCGGCGCGAGCAAGTCGAAGCCGATCCGACAGCGTCGAGCACATCCGCGCGGGACTACGGCCGGGCCGGCAGCCCCTCACTGACCGCGGTCGCCGCCGGCGAGGCGCGCAGCAACGCCGCGAGAAATGAACCGTAGCTCGTCGCACCCTGGATCTCCTCGGGTCCGTACAGCCGGACGCGATTGGAGAAGACCGCAAGAACCCCGCATGGCGGTTCGCCCGGACGACTGAGGGGAACGGCGACGCCGGCGCGTGCGTGTCCGAGATCCTCCATGGCGATCCCATCAAGAGCGCTGAGCGGTGTCACCTGCGCGAAGCGGAACGCCTTCGCGATCGCTCCGGCCGTCCGGCGCTGGCCGAGGACGCTCTGATCGACGCCCGCCGCCGCCACGAGCTCGAGACCGCCGCCGGGCACTGAGACGTAGATGAGCGCCGCATCGCCGGGGACCAACTCCAAAACGGCTTCGGCGAGCATGGCGAGCGTGCTTGGATCGAGACCGGCGGTCAGCGCAAGAGCCGCTTCGGCGAACGAACCAACGCGGCGGGCGCGCGTATCGAGCCGTCCACGCACCAGGCGCATCGCGCCGAAGCCGGCGCCGACACTGACGAGAGCGAGGATGCCCAGCCCGTTTCCACCAACACGCAGGATCGGCTCGCCGATCTGGTGATCGGTGCTTTGCCATAACGCGACGCTCGCGATCGAGGAAAGGAGAGCGAGGACGACACCGCCTTCGGGGCCAAGCAGCGCGCCGCCGAGCGCGACGATCGGGATCGCGAGCAGGCTGGCCGATGCTCCGAGCGTGGGTTCGCCGAGTAGAAACGCTCCTACGTACACGACCAGGAGGATGGCTACCGCGGAGATCGCGCGCCGTCGCTGGGCCACGGTTCTCCATGCTCCGCCAACGCCATTCCGGGTCAGGACGAAACTCTTCGGCACCTTCGCCTGCGCGGACGGCCGTGCGTGGCGCCGAATCTCAGCAAGGAGGGTGTCGATCGGCGTGTCCTTTGTCAGCACGGCCACGGCGCCGGCTTCCAGCGCGACGTCGCGAATGCTGTCGTCGAGCGTGAACATCACGATCGCTGTTTGGGGCATCGTTTCGTGCACGGCCCGCAGCACGTCGAGGCCCTTCCGTTGCGGCATGTCGTTATCAAGGACGGCGAGATCGGGGC
>Ga0207646_10005909_pt1 | contig 12777 bp, 12 predicted proteins | sample KBSK5502metaG_FD_184343 | JGI IMG/M metagenome (GOLD analysis project Ga0207646, IMG submission 184343) | Corn, switchgrass and miscanthus rhizosphere microbial communities from Kellogg Biological Station, Michigan, USA - KBS K5-50-2 metaG... | ecosystem: Host-associated > Plants > Roots >...
GCTTCACTTCCACTCGCTGATCAAGGTGCTCCATGAAAACAGCTTGCGCTTTCCTATCGTTCGCCATCGTCCTGAGCGCCACTCTCTTTGCTCAAGAAAAATCCCCCTCAACCGGAGACGAAATCCAGATCCAACAACTCGAACGCGCCTGGAATCAGGCTGAAGCTCGCCGTGACGCCACCGCCATCTCTTCGATCCTCGCCGATTCGCTTACCTACATCGACTACGACGGCACTTTGATGAACAAACCCGAATACCTCCATTCCGTCACCAAGTCCGATCTGGAACCCGATCACCTCTTCGATGAGGGCGTTTCCGTCCGCGTTTTCGGCAATGCCGCCGTCGCTACCGGAATCTACCGCGAAACCGGCGTAGCCAAAGGCAAGCCATACACTCACCGCGCCCGCTTCACCGACACGTGGATCAAGCAAAACGCAGCTTGGCAATGCATCGCCAGCCAAAGCACCCTTATCCCCAATAAGTAGCAAGTTTGCATCAAGACCTCTTTCCGATCTTTGGCAGGAACCGCTGCCACTCATCATCCGCTACTCTGTGTTATTTTCTTCTCTTCACCACTTAGGAGCCGCCGATGTCTGAAGCCGTCAAGCCAACCTCCATGCCCGCGGGCGTGCCAACCCGCACGGAATCCGACTCCATGGGCAAAATGGATGTCCCTGCCGACCGCTACTACGGCGCGCAAACCGCTCGCTCGCTCGTCCATTTCGCCATTGGCAAAGACACCATGCCGTTTGAATTAATCCGCGCTTTCGGCATCCTCAAAAAAGCCGCCGCCCTCGTGAACCAGGACCTCGGCAAGCTCTCTGCCGAAAAGGCCCGCCTCATTGCCCAAGCTGCAGACGACGTCATCTCAGGCAAGCTCAACGATCATTTCCCTCTGCGCATCTGGCAAACCGGCAGCGGCACGCAAACCAACATGAACGTCAACGAAGTCATCTCCAACCGCGCCATCGAACTCGCCGGCGGCGTCCTGGGCAGCAAAAAACCCATCCATCCCAATGACGACGTCAACATGTCGCAGTCCTCGAATGACACGTTCCCCACCGCCATGCACATTGCCGCGGCTACCGAAACGGCCCGTCGCCTCCTGCCCGCCGTCAAAAAACTTCGCGACGCGCTCGATGCCAAAGCGAAAGAATTCGCGGGCATTGTCAAAATTGGCCGTACGCATTTGCAGGACGCTACACCTCTCACCGTGGGCCAGGAATTTTCCGGCTGGGTCAGCCTGCTCGACCGCGATCTCACGCGCATTTCGCAAGCGCTCGATGGACTCTACGACCTCGCCATCGGCGGCACTGCCGTTGGCACCGGCCTCAACGCGCATCCCGAATTCGCCGAACGCGCCGCCAGAAAAATCAGCGAACTCAGCGGCCTGCCTTTTCGCTCGCATCCCAACAAATTCGCCAGCCTCTCGGCCCACGACGAAATCGTCTTCGCCAGCGGCGCCCTCAAAACTCTCGCGGCGTCCGTAATGAAGGTCGCCAACGACATCCGCTGGCTCGCTTCCGGCCCGCGCTGCGGCCTCGGCGAACTGACGCTGCCTGAGAACGAGCCCGGTTCTTCCATCATGCCCGGCAAGGTAAATCCGACGCAGTGCGAAGCCATCACTATGGTTGCCGTGCAAGTCATGGGCAACGATGCCGCCATCGGCTTTGCCGGCTCGCAAGGCAATTTCGAGCTCAACGTTTTCAAACCGGTCATGATTTTCAACTATCTCCACTCCGTCGAACTTCTAGCCGACTCCTGCAACTCCTTCGTCGACCACTGCGTCCACGGCATCGAAGTCAATCGCGATATCGTCGACCACTACGTCAAAGACTCCCTTATGCTCGTCACCGCCCTCGCTCCCAAAATCGGGTACGACAACGCCGCCAAAGTCGCCCACACCGCCCACCACGAGCACACCAGCCTCCGCCAAGCCGCCGTGAAGCTCGGCTTCCTCACCGGCGAAGAATTCGACGCCCTCGTCAAGCCCGAAGACATGACCCATCCATGAGCACGATCGATCTGATCGCGCAGAAAACCGGTGTCACTTTCCGGCCAGCGTCCGCTCCTGCTACGGGTCGCTCGATATTGAACCCCTTTATCCGCCTTTTGAATCTGGCAACCAACCGGAGGCCAAACGTTGAACGCGATCAGTAGAATCCACATCATTCTTCGGTCCTCGAGTCGCGCCATCGCGATTCTGGGTTTGCTATCTGTTTTCTCGAACAATCGAGCGGCAGCGCAGGAGAAGCTCACGCTGAAGCCGACGCCGAAGACTGTAGCGTGGGGCTACTACGACGCGAAGGCCGCGCCGGTGCTGCGCGTCAAGTCCGGCGACACCGTGGAAATCCAAACGCTCATTACGAATAGTCCTAAACGGCTGGAAGATGCCGGGGTGCCGTCGGAGCAGGTCGAGCAATCGCTGCGCGACATCACCGACCAAGTGAAAGACAAAGGACCCGGCGGTCACATCCTCACTGGACCGATCTTCATCGAAGGCGCGGAACCGGGCGACGTGCTGGAGGTGAAAGTTCTGGCGATAAAGCTGGCGATTCCTTACGCGTACAACGGGTTCGGGGCGGGCCGCGGATTCCTGCCGGACGATTATCCTTACTCGAAAATCAAAATTATTCCGCTGGATGAAAAGCGCATGGTCGCGAAATTCGCGCCGGGCATCGAGATTCCGCTGCATCCCTTTTTCGGCAGCATGGGCGACGCGCCACCGGAAAGCGCGGGTCGCTTCAACAGCGCGCCGCCGTGGATTATGGCGGGCAATCTCGATAACAAGGACCTCGTTGCCGGCTCGACGCTCTACATTCCCGTGCATGCACCGGGCGCGCTTTTTGAAGTCGGCGACGGCCACGCCGGCCAGGGCGACGGCGAAGTGGACATCACCGCGCTAGAAACTTCCCTCATCGGCACGTTTCAATTCATCGTGCGCAAAGACATGCACCTGAAGTGGCCGCGGGCCGAAACGCCCACCCACTACATCACCATGGGCCTGAACGATGACTTGAACGCCTGCGCCACGCTTGCCGTCCGCGAGATGATCGATTTCCTCATGACCGAAAAACATCTCTCTCGAGACGACGCCTACATGCTCTCGAGCGTCGCCGCCGATCTCCACATCACCGAGCTGGTCGACGGCAACAAAGGCGTCCACATGATGCTCCCAAAATCCATCTTCATCTCTGCACCATCGACCGCAGACAAAACCCACCCATGAGCGATGCCCTGAAGTCACTCGAATACGGCCGCTGGAAGTCGGGAGACAAATGATTTTTCGTACAGCGACGATCGCCTTACTAATTCTCTGCGCTTTCTGCGCTCCGGCCTCTGTGTTCTCTGCGTTCGGTTTTTCTTCTTTCCATTTTCCGCAAACCGAAAAGCCAGAGTGGTGCCGCAATCTCCCCCGCCCGGAATACAAATCCCTCGAACAAATTCCCCTTAACGATCCGTGGTTTGAAGTGTACAAAGTCGCACCCGCCACGTTCGCAATCTACGAACCGCATCAAGCCGAAGAAGTCATTTCCTACCTCATCGTCGGCACCAAGCAAGCGCTTCTCTTCGACACCGGCATGGGCATTGGCAACATTAAGGCCGTCGTCGCACGCCTCACGTCACGCCCCATCGTAGTCCTCAACTCGCACACCCACGACGATCACGTTGGCGGCAACTGGCAATTCCCTTTCGTTTACGGCATGGACACCGCATTCACCCGCGCGAACGCCAAAGGCTCCCGCGAAGACGCGCTAGCCGAAATTGCCAAGGATCAAATCTGCGGTGCCCTTCCAAAGAATTTCGATCCCGCCAAATATTCCACCAAGTCCTGGAAAATCTCGCTCTTCGTCCACGACCACTTCAAAGTCAACCTCGGCGGCCGCTCCGTGGAAATCATCTCGACTCCCGGCCACACTCCTGACTCCATCTCACTCATCGATCGCGCCAACGGTCTCCTCTTCACGGGCGACTCGTTCTATCCCGGCGGCAAGATCTGGCTTTATCGCCCTGAAACCGATTTCCCCGCCTATCTAGTTTCCGTCAAGAAACTCGTCGCGCTCGCGCCACAAGTCAAGCTCGTACTAGGGTCGCACAACGTTCCGGTCGCGCAGCCTTCCGTTCTCGCGCAACTAGATGCCGGCATCCACGCCATTCTCGATGGAAAGGTCCAGCCCCAATCCGTTAACGGCGATCAAGCCATCTATCAAGTCGGCGAGATCTCTTTCCGCCTCCGCCATCCTCTTCCTGCGGTAAAATCCCCTTCCGGGACCAACTGATGTTCGCTCTTCTCGCCAAACCGCTTTTCTGTTCCGCGCTCCTTTTTCTCTCCGCAGTAAACACTGGAGCTCTGCAATCGCGCATCGAAGACAGAACGCGCAAGGAGGAAAAACCAGAAAAAGCAGTCAAAGGCCCCAAACGCACCGTCTGGAATCTCGATGGCGGGGTTTTCTTCTCCACTGACGGCCACCTCCCGAACGGTTCCTGCTTCCGCCTCTCCGGCCAGCTGACCGCTCCTGATTTTTTCGACGGCCTCCGCCGCGTGGATACCGCCGACGGCAGTACCTACGTTCTCCACGAAAAAGTTGTCACCGCCTACCCGCCTGAGCTTTTCCTTACGCTGCATCTGCTGGATTTTCCCTGCACGTTCGATCTCAAAGACACCGTCGTGCGCCCGCCGCTCACGAGCGAAATCATGAGCACGCTTCGTCTGAATTTTTACTGGAAGGACGGCATCGCCATGCGCCCCGTCGAGACCAGCAAACGCACTGCAGCTAGCGTAAAGCGCCTTGCGCCATACGCCGCCGATGCCGCCGGCGAACTCGCTCCGCGTTTTGAGTGGAATTACGCCTTCACCGTCGCCGGCGAACACGTGCCCCTGACCAATAATCTCGTTCTCGTGATCGAAACCGAGGACCACAAAATCGCCACCCGCGTCGCCGCCCACCTGTGACACTCTAGTCCGCACCTCGTCGCTTTTGAATTTGCCGCCGCATTCCGGATAGAAGCCGCTCCCCAGCGCGGTTTACAGTGTGCATGTTTCAACACGCTGAAAAACATTCCAGCGAATTCAAATACGAAACGGAGGCGAGCCAATGCACTGGCTGATAGCAATCATCATCAATCTGGCTTTACTGGCGGTACCCGCGACCGAACCAACCAAGACGGCGCAGACGTGGGACGCAAAATCAATTACCTGGCAAAAAACCGATGCCGATGGGAGCAAATGGGCGGTGCTTGAAGGGCGGAACGACGCACCAGGCGAAGCGTTCACCTACGCGGCTTTCGTTCCCTCGGGATTTCATGATTTTCACTCGCACGGCAGCGACGCGCGGGTTGCGGTGGTTCAGGGCGTGTTGAAGGTCAGCTTCGGCGAAACACTCGACCTGGATCACCTCAAGCCCTACCGGGTCGGAAGCTTCCTATACGTTCCAGCGGGTGTGAAGCACACCATGGCTGCGGATGAAGATACGATCATTATTGGCACGGCTATCGGTCCCTGGCACACCGAGCATCCAGAAGGCCGCCATCACTAGTACGCGATCATTGAATCCTTGTAACGCTGATCATCAAGGCGGAGTAAACTCTTCGTGATGAAACGCGGGACGATTTTTCTCCTCCTCGTGGTCTTTGCGCTGGGATTGCTCGTCGCGGCGGCGGTTAGTATTTTGCATGACGGTCTCAGCGCGCGAGCGCAGCCAAGTGCTCTTGAGGCCGCAATCGCGCGCAGCGCCAGAAAGATGGCCACGCCAGCAAACGCGCACAACACGAAAAATCCGATCCCAGATTCGCCGGAAGTTCAGCGCGAAGCTCGTCTGCACTTCGCCGACCACTGCGCCATTTGCCATGGAAACAACGGCAACGGCGACACGCAGATCGGCCACGGCCTCTATCCCAAGCCGCCGGATCTCCAAGCTGACGAAACTCAAAAACTTTCTGACGGCGATATTTTCTGGATCATCGAAAATGGCGTGCGTCTCACCGGCATGCCCGCATTCGGTGGCGCAGGCTCAGAACACGGCAACACCGACTCCAGTTGGAAACTTGTGCGCTTTATCCGGCATCTGCCCGCACTTACCCCGGAAGAACGCCTCGAAATGGAAAAGTACAATCCAAAAGGTCTCGAAGATCGCGAAGAAGAGGAAAAGGAGAAAAATTTCCTGAACGGCGCGCCAGCCAAGCCCTCTCCAAGGCCAGAGCAGCACCATCACTAGTCATCCTGAGTATTCCGATCCTCAAGGAATCGGCAATCGAAGAATTCCTGCTCCCGAAGGACCTCAACGTTGCGACCCAGCGGAGTGTTATGGGTTAAAATAATTCTGAGGAGCGAAGAAAATGAAACTCCGTTTAATCGTATTTCTACTCGCAGTTCTGGTTACGTTGCCTGCTTTCGCGCACGGCGACAAAAAGCACGTCGTTGGAACCATCGAAAAAATCAGCCCGGAATCGGTCACCGTAAAAACCGAGGACGGCAAATCCGTCGACGTGAAACTCGCCGCCACAACCGCGTACGTCACAAAAGATCGCAAGCCCGCCAAATTTTCTGATGTCGCCGTCGGCCAGCGCGTTGTCATTCACGCCACACCCAAGGGCGCGGACTTAATCGCCGACGAAGTGCAGTACGCTCCGGCGGGGGCCGGCGCGAAATCGGGCGGCTAAGTTAATTCATCGCCAACCGTAGCTGGACCTTTGTCGTTTCGGCTACTCGTCCACGAGCTGGCAGGAGTGTGTTTTGATCACCAGCCAGACGCGCTTCCCGACCGCGATTTCAAGCGAGCGCAGCGCACGCGGCGTCACGTGAACCACAAACATCGCGCCTGCGCTGACTCGGCACACCCCTGTGGAACCGCGAGTTTCGATTGAATCAATCGCTCCCTCCAGAACGTTTCGTGCGCTCAGACCGACCGGTTTCTGCGTCGCCAACAAAATGTCGCCCGCTCGTATCGCCACGCGCACGCGGTCTCCCACCGCCGCAAACCCCAGCGGCAATTCGAGTTCCGCTTCCGAACCCGTCAAGCGCGCGCGCATAACACCGTCCGCTTCGCGTAGCTCCAGGACCGCGGCGGTCAAATAGTTTTCAAAACCCGCGGCGTGCGCCAGCCGCTTTGTGCGCGGCGCATCCAGCACAGCGTGCGGAATCCCCTCGGAAACGACGCGCCCCCGATCGATGGCAATCACACGCTCGCCAAGCGCATTCACTTCATCGCGCTGATGCGTCACGTACAAAATCGGAAGCCGGTTCGCGCGGTTCCACACCCGCAAGTCGTCCACGATCGACGATCTTAGTTCCGCGTCCAATCCTTTCAGTGGCTCATCCAGCAACACCGCCCGTGGAGATGGTGCCAACGCTCGCGCAAGCGCCACACGTTGCGCCTCGCCGCCGGAAATTTCTCCCGGCTTGCGCTGCGCCAGATGCGCTACACGGAAGACTTCCAGTAAGTAAAAGACGGCGGCCTTCCGCTCGACTTCGCCCGCGTGTCGCAAGCCAAAGCCCGTGTTTTCTTCGACGGTCATGTGCGGAAACAACGCCGGCGATTGGAATAAATAAGCGACATGCCGCTCTTGTGGAGGAAGAAAAATTCCGGTTGCCGAATCCTGCAGCGCTTTCTCTCCAAGCGTGATGCGCGCATCGCCAGCCTTCAGCAGGCCGGCAATGCAATCCAGCAGCGTGGATTTTCCAGCGCCCGAAGGCCCAAACAAAATTGTGATGCCCGCGCCCACCTGAATTTCGACGTCCAGCCTGAATGCGGTGTGACTCTGGCCAGGCCGCGCAAACCTTACGCGCGCTTCAAGCACGGACGCCGTCATTTCACCGGCCACAGTGACCACACTCGGCGATTTACCGCGTAGATGGAAGCCAACACGGCAAACGAAATCAGCAGCAGCGCGGCGGCCATGCGATTCGCCGCGCCGTAATCAAGGGATTGCACGTGATCGTAAATATCAATCGAAATAGTCCTTGTGATACCTGGGATATTGCCGCCGACCATCAGTACCACGCCGAATTCGCCAAGCGTGTGTGCAAAACTCAGGACCGCCGCTGTAACTACACCACGAATCGAAAGCGGCAGGATAATTTCGCGGAAAGTCCGCCAGCGGCCGGCACCTAACACCGCCGCGGCATCCAGGAGCCGCGCGTCCACGCTTTCGAACGCCACGGCGAGCGGTTGCACCGCAAACGGCAAGCTATACAGCACGGACGCCACGACTAATCCGAGAAATGTAAACGCCAGCGTGTGGCCAAACCACGCTTTCCACAATTTTCCCAGCGGACCGTTTGCTCCCATGGCCACAAGCAAATAAAAGCCAAGCACCGTCGGCGGCAGCACCAGGGGCAGCGCTACGACGCTCTCCACTAAAAACTTACCCCGCCATTTTGTCCGCGCCAGCCAATACGCCAGTGGCGTTCCAACCGCTAGCAGAATCGCCGCGACGCATCCCGCCAATCGCACGGACAACCACAACGCTTCCATTTTTTCGCTGTGCCTCGAAATTTCGATCGTGTTTTTGTCGTGCCCTATTGCGCGTTTGGGTGACCACCGGGCGGCTGAAATCCGAACTTCGCCAACAACTCCCGCCCCTGCCCTTTCGTCACGAACTCTACAAAATCCTGTGCAGAAATTTTGTCCTTCGACGATTTCAAAACTACAGCTGCCTGCTCAATCCGCGGGTACGTTTCTTTCGGTATCTCCCACTTCTTGCCGCCATGTAGCCGCGGTGATGAAATTAGCGAATAGGCGAGGATCGCCGCCTGCGCGTTTCCCGATTCCACAAATTGTGCTGCTTGCGAAATGTTTTCGCCAAACACGAGCTTCGCCCTGATCTCATTGTAAATTCCCGCCTTCCGCAAAGCGGCGACCGCGGCACGACCGTAGGGGGCGTGCTCGGGATTCGCGATCGCGATTTTCCTGACGTCTGGATTCACCAGACATTTCCATCCTTCGCCCTCGGGATTACAGCTTGCGTTCGCGGGCATCCACAACACAATCCGGCCCAAGCCATAGATGACGGTAGATCGTGGCTCTGCGAATCCTGCCTCTAGAAGCTTCCGTGGATACTCGCTGTCCGCCGAGAAAAAAACATCAAGCGGCGCGCCGTTTTGAATCTGCGCATAAAAATTCCCGCTTGAACCATAAACGACCTCGACGCTTGTGCCTGAGCGCGTCTCATAAGCGTTGGCAATCTCCGGCATCACCGTCTGCAAATCGGCGGCGGCGGCCACACGAATCTGCTTCTTTTGCGCGAAAACCGGCGCCGTAAGCCAGCAAACTGCAACTATCGCCAGCAGAAGTTTCTCGAAAATGTTCTTAACTGGCATGCGATTCCGAACGGAAGACTTCCGCGCCCTCACACGCGAAGAATCATCACTTCAGTGGACTTGATCAGCGCCGCTGCGCGTTCACCCGGCTTCAATCGCATCTCTTTTGCGGCTTCCGCAGTAATGATTGATGTGATGTGCTGCTCGCCGATCGCCAGCGTCACCTGCGCCAGCAGTCCGCTGTACTTGATTGCAATCACTCGGCCGATTAACTGATTACGGCCGCTGATCTTGCGAAACTGGCCGCGTCGCAGGCTGATCTCCCCGCGCTCCAGCTTTTTGGGAATCAAGCGGTCGATTTCGCTCTCCGGCACGCGATGATGACCGCCCGGCGTCTTGGCTGTTTTGATTTTGCCCCGATAAATCCATTGCTTCAGCGTGGGATAGCTGATCCCCAGGATGTTCGCTGCTTCACGCGGTGCCAACAGTCTCTGCACGATGTGCTCCGGCGGTTCAGTATAGATCAGTCTAAATCGCTATATCAATACGTTTTTATACGGTTTCATGGGATTACGCCATTTCGACAGCGGCGCGCGATCATTGAAACGGATTTCCCAAACTCAGTTGCGAAGCGGTTTGCCAGTTTTCAAGGTATGTGCGATGCGCTCCTGCGTTTTCTTCTCACCACACAAGGAGACGAAAGATTCGCGTTCGAGATCGAGAATGTATTGCTCGCTGACGAGTTGCGGCGAACTAAGCGGTCCGCCCGCGAGAATATTGGCAAGCTTCCGCGCCACCACGGCGTCATATTCCGAAGCGTAACCGCCGCGCAGCAGCATGTGAATCGCAAGCTTCGCTCCCGCAAGAAATTGTTCGCCCAGCACTTTGATCTGTGTCGTCTGCGCGCCTTCCTGCCAGCTTGCAGCGCCCGGCCTCCATCCGGATCGCGCCAATCCCAGAGCGGTTTCCTTTGCATCCGCCACCAGACGCTGCGTGTTCATCGAATAGCGATCCTCGCGGCGAAAATAGCCGAGTTCGCGGCATTCCTCAGCACTCGTTCCTACTTTTGCCATCGCCACGTTTTCAAACACCGGCCTCAGTGCATGAAACAAATCCAAATCCTCCTTGTTCGCAGCGTGTTCGTTTGCGCGAATCAGCATCTCTTTCGTTCCGCCGCCGCCGGGAATCAAACCCACTCCGGTCTCTACAAGTCCAACGTACGCTTCCGCCGCCGAATGAATTCTTGCAGCATGCAAACCGATTTCGCAGCCTCCTCCAAGCGCCATCCCTTGTGGGGCCGCAACCACCGGCTTCTTCGCATATTTGATTGCGAGATTCACGTTCTGGAACTGCTTCACCGCCATGTGCAGTTCGTCCCACTCCTGCTCCTGCGCGCCCACCAGAACCAGCATCAGGTTCGCGCCAACCGAAAAATTCACGGCCTGGTTTGCGATCACCATCGCATCGAAATCGCTTTCCAGCCGCTTCAGTCCCTTGTGAATCATCGCGATCAAGTCCGCGCCGATCGCATTCATCTTGGCGTGAAATTCGCAGCAAACCACGCCGTCGCCCAGGTCCACCAGGCTCGCGCCGGAATTCCTCTCAACTTCACGCTCTGAGTCTTTCAACGATTTCAGGATGATAATGCCCGCGGGCTCTTCTACCTTCTTCAAGCCGGCCACCACAGGATCGAAGACTGTCGTAATCCCCTTCTGCGATTCGTAAAAACTCTTGCGACCGCTTGCAAGAACTTTTTCGATCAACGCAGGCAGCGGCCGGCCCTCTTTTTGAATCTGCGCGGCAAACGCGTTGAGCCCCAGCGCGTCAAGCATTTCAAATGGACCAAGCTCCCAACCAAATCCCCAGCGCATCGCGCGGTCGACATCCACAATGTTGTCCGAAATTTCAGGCACGCGCCGTGATGCATACAAACACGTCTCCGACAACGCACCCCATAAAAACTGCTGTGCCTTATCGCCTTTCTGCCCTTCAAGGATCGGCCCCAGCAGTGCGCGTAGTCGCTGACTTGTATCGTCAATCGTTTTGCCAGCCTCCAACGAAGCGAATCTCGTTTTCTGACGCGCGCGGTATTCCATCGTGTGAACATCCAGCGTCAAAATTTCTTTTTCGCCCTCGCCTTTCACTTTTTTGTAGAAGCCCTGGCCGGTTTTGTCGCCCAGCCAGCCGCGTCTGGTCATTTCCTCCACGAGCACTGGCACTTTGTATCGTTCGCGCGACTCGTCGTTCGGCGCAGTTTCGTAAATATTCTTGACGACGTGAACCAGTACGTCGAGTCCAACGATATCCGCTGTGCGGAAAGTTGCCGACTTCGGCCATCCGACAGCGGGCCCGGTACATGCATCCACCTCTTCGACAGTCATCCCAAGCTCGCCCATCAATCGCAGCGCGTTCAATATGGAAAAAGTCCCGATGCGGTTCGCAATGAAGTTGGGCGTATCCTTTGCCATCACCACGCCTTTGCCGAGCCGCCGGTCACAAAAATCCCGCAGCATCTCAACCACCGCCGGCAGAGTTTTCGGCCCGGGAACAATTTCCACCAACTTTAGGTATCGCGGCGGGTTAAAGAAGTGAGTGCCAGCCCAGTGTTCCTGGAATTCATCCGGCAATCCTTCAGCGATCAGGTGCACTGGCAGGCCAGAGGTGTTCGTCGTGACAATCGCTCCGGGCTTTCGAAATTGCGCAACTCGCGACAGCAGGTTGCGCTTGATTTCAAGATTTTCCGCCACGACTTCGATAATCCAGTCCGCTTCACCACAGCGTGCCAGATCGTCCTCAAAATTTCCGATCGAGATTTTTTCCGTCAGTGCCGCGCTGAAAAGAGCCGCCGGACGCGATTTTTTCGCCGCCTCAAGCCCGTTCCGCGCAAAGCGGTTCCTTTCCGATGTCGGCGCGTCTGGTTTCAGGTCCGGCGGAACCATATCCAGTAGCACGCACGGCAGACCTGCGTTCGCGAAGTGCGCGGCAATGCGGGCGCCCATCGTTCCGGCGCCTAATACCACTGCTTTTTGTATGGGAAGCTTCATCACAGCCCTTCGATTACGATATGAACGCTCGGACAGGTTACAAAACCGGCAAAGCGCGGTCAAACCGTGCACACCGCGCGGCTGGTAGCTTAAAATGGGAACAGCATGCTGGACAACAAAGTAAGCGACGCTCTTGAATGGTTGCGCATTGCGAATGAAAAATTTCGCGAGTTTGCCCATGGCGACGGTGTTGACCGGGCAGCTCGTCCTAAAATTGGTCTGGCGCTCGCCGGTGGATTTGCGCGTGGCATCGCGCATATTGGCGTGTTGCGTGCCTTTCGTGATGCTGGCATTCCGATCGATTGCGTTGCAGGAACCAGCGTTGGTGCGCTGATCGGAGCAGGTTTCTGTGCTGGCGTTCCACTGGAAAAAATGCAAGAGATCGGCCAGGCGACGAACTTCACCGATTTTGGCCGCTGGACCCCGTCTTGGCTCGGACTGGCGACCAACCAGCGTCTGGAAAAGTATCTCGCG
>Ga0207646_10005910_pt1 | contig 12776 bp, 17 predicted proteins | sample KBSK5502metaG_FD_184343 | JGI IMG/M metagenome (GOLD analysis project Ga0207646, IMG submission 184343) | Corn, switchgrass and miscanthus rhizosphere microbial communities from Kellogg Biological Station, Michigan, USA - KBS K5-50-2 metaG... | ecosystem: Host-associated > Plants > Roots >...
CACACGGGAACGCACGGCGTGACGTGAGGGCGACCGTCGGCCCGCACTGTTGAGAGCCAGAACAGCTCGGCGGTTTCGAGCACCCGACGCGTCTCCTCCCATGGCGTGACCCCTGCGCGTGGTACGCCGTGTCGGGTGTCGAGTGTGGTGATGGGTTCGTTCATCCGAAGAACTCCTTTCAATCGTTCCGTTTCTCTCGCGAGGCGCGAGAGAAGAAAGCAATCCATTCTCTTTGCGCGAAGGAAAACTGGAAAGGCAAAAACGACGCGATGCCTCCAAAGGTCAGAATGGTCGAGCCATTCGGAAAGCAGGTGGCGAGAACCTTCACACCATGGCCACCCTTGGGCCCAAAAATGGGCGAACCTTCAGCCTATTTACCACGTACCTCACTGTTAACTCATGCGTTGGGAGGTAGTGTTGTGCCAGTTCCACCGTGCGTTCAGGCACGAGAAAGCGCATTGCCTCATAAAAATCTTCCTCTGTCGGCCCTCCTTTATCTTTCTCTGCTTGGCTTCCCGTGACGCTGCCACCAGGAGACAAGAGTGTTGAGAACCTCTGGCTCTATCCCCTCTCACGCGCTATACTCCTGACAAAAGGAAGAGGGGCGTGAGGCAGCGGAAGGAGACCTGTCGCACGCGATCCTCGGTTGCATGACAGACAGGAGGAACACGTGGGAAACGGATTGAGGACGCAAGCGAGACGGGTCTTGCTCCAGCAGGTTGCGCCAGCGTATCACCAAGCATCAGGGTCCCAGAAGCAAAAAATCCTGGAGGAATTTGTGAAGGCCACCGGGTATGTGCGCAAATATGCCCTCTGGCTACTAAATCATGTCGAGGAGGTCTCCGCGCAGCCAACAGTGTTGCGCCGTCGATATGGCCCGGAGGTCGAAGAGGCATTGGTGCTAGCCTGGAAGACGCTCAATCGGATATGCGCCAAACGCTTAATTCCTTTCTTGCCAAGCATCGTCGAAACCCTGGAGGAGCATGGACACGTACAACTCAGCAAGGAACACCGCAGCCAGCTTCTCTCGATGAGCGCGGCTACCGCAGATCGCCTCTTGCAAGCCCATCGTTACACCCATCCTCGTGGCCTTTCGACCACCAAAGCGGGCCCCTTGCTCAAAGAGCAGATCCCGATCCGCACCTTCGCCCAGTGGGACGAGGCCCAACCGGGCTTTCTGGAGGTCGATCTGGTCGCCCACTGTGGAGGGCGATTGCAGGGTGGCTGCCTCTATACGATCACGCTGACCGATGTCGCGACCGGGTGGACGGAGTGTCTTCCTTTACTCAACCGTGGGCGAGAAGCCGTGCGGACTGCCCTCCAGAGCGCTCGGACGCTTTTCCCCTTTCCCATTCTGGGATTGGATACCGATAACGGCGGAGAATTTATCAACGAGGAAGTTGCCGCGTTTTGTGTGCGTGAGCAGATCACCTTCACGCGAGGACGTCCGTATGAGAAAAGGGATCAGTGCTTCGTCGAGCAGAAGAATGGGGTGGTCGTGCGGCAGGTGGTGGGCCATGGCTGCCTGATCGGGGAGCATGCTTACCGACAACTGGACGAATTGTATCGCGCCTTACATTGGTATGTGAATTGCTTCCAACCGTCGATGAAGCTGGTGGCGAAACAGGTCGAGGGAAGAACGGTCCATCGGATCTACGACGCGGCAAAAACGCCGCTGCAACGGGTCCTGTCCTCTGGAGTGATGCCCATTACCCAACAACAGGAACTGCGTGCTCTTGCGAAAGCGCTTGACCCGCTTCGGCTCTTCCAGCAAGTGGAACAGTTGCAGCAGGCCACCTTTCGCTGCGAAGCTGATCGCTTCTCAGTCAGCCAACCGACACCGACCTCGCCGCTGGTACGGTTTGATCTCGCAGGATGCGCAATGGAGCTTGTCTTCCAGGAAGTAAGAGAGCCAGCTGAGCTTCCCCAGGTGGAGCAGGAGATCATGGCTGTCCTGAACTGGAGACGGACCAGCAAAGACCCTTTTGCTGGACAGTGGAAGCAAATTCTCACCTGGGTGCAAGAGAACCCGACGCGCAGCAGCAGAGACATCCTTCGAGAACTTCAGTCCCTGTTCCCTGGACGCTATGAGTCCTCGCATCTGCGCACGCTCCAACGGGGCATTCATAAGATCCGGACGCACCTGCTCCAAACAAATGGGGGGACGGCATCACCTGAAGGACCTCAGGCAAACCTGTCTCTCCCTGCCGAGCTGAAGCCCTCCACGCCGGCACCTGAGAGCCTGGCCTCTTCTTCCTTCCCAGCAAGCGTTGGTACTCCTTCTCCAGGTGACACGAGTGCGCGCTTCTGCGACCGGCATCAGTCGGCAGAAGAGCTGCCCTCACGCACCGGCAGGGAGACAAGGAGGTCTGTCCCGGCTGCCCTGACTTCCTCGCGGCCTGAACCAGGTCAGCTCGCCCGGCGTCCTCCCGCCGTCTCATCCCCATCTGCCGCTCATTCTTCCTCACCAGAGCAAAGTCAGCACCTGACGATTGAACGAGCGGTCCAGGAGTATCTGCAAGCTCACCGCGAAGTCGGGCATCGCCTGAAAACCCTCGAATGGCATCAGATGGTGCTCAATCATTTACAACAGTATGTGCTGACCGAGTGTCACCTCCTCCTCGTCAATCAGATCACTGAAACGACCATCTGCAACTGGCTGGCGTTTCTGGCGCAGGCGCCAACCGCGAGAGGATCACAGCGTTCAGCAAGCACCGTCGAGACCTATGCGCGCTCGGCGCGGGCGTTTTTCGGGTGGCTAGTCGAGCGCGGAATGCTCTCGTGTTCTCCCATGAGCGAACGAGCCTTCCCTCGGACCAGTGTCCCTCTCCCTCATGTTGTATCGCCAGCGACCTTTGACCAGGCGATGCGAGTAGGTTTTCCCTGCAAAGGGAAAGCGCCTGGAGCAAAGCGCATGGCTGCACGTGATCAGGCCCTCCTCTGGGTGCTCTTTGAGACGGGGATGACGGTCTCTGAGGTCTGTGCGTTACGTATGGCAGATCTGGACCAACAAACGGGCTCGCTGCGTGTGAGGGGAAAAGGAGGCCAAGAGCGCCAGATGCCCCTCGGGGCGACCTGCCTGAGCCACCTGCGTGCGTATCTGAAGCAGATGGAGCCAACCACCAAGAGTGGGCTGGCGAGAAGACATGCTGGTGGAGATCCCCTGTTCGGTTCCAGGGAGAAGCAGCCGCTCACCAGGAACGGGGTAACCATGGTGTTTGCCCGGTTCCGCACGCGAGCAGGGCTCAGTGACACCACCATGAGTCCTCAGATGTTACGCCACAGCTTTGCCCTCCGGTATCTGCAAGCGGGAGGAAACCCACGGGGGTTACAAGCATTGTTGGGGTATGAGGGCATGGCTCCAGTCAGACAGTATCTGCGCTGGCAGGACCAATTGTTCCACAACCAGACACAGAACAAGAGCGACCAGACCTGATGACGAGAGAATGAAACACGCACCATGAGGCACATGGCGAAAGGTTTTCGTGAGGAAATGCACATTGCAGGCGATCGTGAGGATTTCGTGAACATTGGCAAGGCTGCCGTGAGGTTGTCCCGTATCATATCTTGAGGAGAGCGTTTCCCGCAAAGGATCCTCTTCTCAAGAGCAGAGGGACAGAACTGACAAGCAGGGACCAACAGAGGGGGCGTGTACTGTACGCGCCCCTTGAAAGAGGTGACATGTGAGTGATGACCAAGGACTCATCCCGATTGAGCAGCAGACAGAGAACGGAGAGCAGCTGACCCAGTCTGGACTGGAAGAAGCTGAGGCGACAAGCGAGCGGGCGCTCGTCGCGTTACAGGTGAGCCAGGTGGACTTTTATGGCGATGGGTTAATGATGGTCCTGGTGGAGATTGGTGGGGAGCGCCAGGTCCTCGTCCCGCTCCGCCAGTTCTGTCAGTATTTGGGAGTCGACTGGGCAAGCCAATATCAGAGGACCAAACGCGATGAGATTCTGGCACGTGAGATGGCAGCCGTTGTTATAACAACAACGGCTGGTCCCGGGCAACGCTCTGGGCAGCAGCGGCATGCAGTGATCTGCTTGCCGCTGGATCTCCTGCCTGGCTGGCTGTTTAACATCAGTCCGAGTCGCGTCAAGCCAGCGTATCGCGAGCGTGTCCAGCGCTATCGTGGTTTGTGCTATCGGGCGCTGTGGCGAGCTTTTCAGCGCGGTGAATTGTTCCCGGTTGAGGAGCCGACCAGTGTGGAGGCGTCAGCTTCTACCATCACAGGGTCTCAAGATCTGCGCGTCATCGCCCTCTCTGAACAAATTGAAACGCTTTCTGCCATTGTAGAGTTGATGCAGGAGCATAAAGCAGCGTTACTGGCGGAGGGAAGCGCAATGGAAGCTGTTGCGGCCAACCAGCAGGAACTCATGACACAAACGGTTATAATTTCGTCGCAGCTCGACTATGTGGTGACGTTGCTGGAGGGGCTGGTAGGTCGAGAGGCTACGACCGAAACCATTGTAGCCAGGATTGATGAGCGAACCGCTCACCTGACGCCACAGCACGCACACTATGTGCGTGAGATGGTGGACCGGATCGTGCAGGAGATTGATCGACGCAGTCCGGGGCGACCACTCACCTACGCGCAGGTGTATGCGCAAGTCTATGGTCGCCTCAAACGACATTTCCGCGTGTCGAAGTACGATCAGGTCTCAGACGAACGCTTTGAGGAAGTCCAAATCTGGCTGCAGGAGGAGTGGCGCAGGGTACGTGGCGGTACCCTGCCGGAACAGGAAAGCCTCTTCTAGAGGAGAACGAGAAGTGGTGTCTCGTTCCAGGGACGCTACACTCCGCTTGCCGACTATCACGAGTAGTATGTACGCATGGCGGCGGTCCTGGAAGGGCAGATGGAACTCCTTGAAGCCGAATGGGAGCAGGTCGAACGCTGGTTTCAAGCCCAGCTGGGGCGGAAAGGGTAACTCTACTCACAAGAGAAAAGAGGATAACGAAAGCGATGAACAAATATACGAACAAACAGAAAAAGCGTCCTCCCAAGCGTTCACCCAGGCAGGCAAACACCGTGCGGTTCCCTTTGCCATTTGTGATGTTGCTCTGCTGGATGCGGTCCTATGCGGGTGACGAGGAGTGTAGCTGTGGCGCATCTCCCGACTATGAGATTAATTCGTTTGTCGATGCGGAAGGTCTCCTTGAGGCGGATGGTCCAGGAGAAAAAGATCAACTGCTCCTCTCCTCTCTGGAGCAGCAGCGAAATGGTGCCTTTGCAGTCTATCAAACCTTCCTGGTCTGCCGACAACATGCCCTCCAGCTGTTCACTGATCTCTATGGTGAGCAAGATGCGCAACAGGCGCTTTCTCCCCTGCTGTTAGGCATCAGTAATCTGACGGTGACCGTGGGAAGAGAGATCACCACTGCAAAAAGTCCTCACGGAACGCTCCAGGTGTCCTACACGAATGCCACCACCGTCTCAGAAGTGATAGAAGCGCACACTGGGTATGCCGTCACAAAGATTCCCAAAAGATCTTCCGCTGAGTAGTCGCATCTCAGACCTGTCTGACTCGCTCGTATTGAGGACGCTTGGGGTATCTGGAGGTGGGAGAAGAATTCGTTGCAATCTTCCCGTTTTCCTTCATGGTATGGAATAATAATTATAAAGAGAGAAGGGATCAGGAAATGGGCATGTTTTCTCGAGCGATTCTCCCCAGCTCTCATGCACTGAGTGAAGCACCGTAGAGGTGTGCTCAGGAGGAGTTATGGTCGGCAGATTTCAGGTGATGGCGCTCTTACAGGCGGCGCGGGCACAAGCCCTGGGGTATCCCCTTGACGAGGCGGAAAGCTTCGGCCTCAACCGGGCGATCTTTTACGCGGCCGCGAAAAGGGGATTTAAGGGCGGTACCGGCAGCAAACATGCCGGCGAGAAACACGTTTTGAGAGAGACCCCTGGGAGGAGTACTACCAAGAAGGTCCAACAAGATGCCCTCGGTGACGAGGTCGCCTATTATGTGGAGATGGATGGAGAGAAGCGGTACGTGATGGGCGATGAGATTCAGGAGCCAGGCGACTTCCGCAGACAAGTCGCCGAGCGGTTTGGTCAAGCGTTTCCACAGGCCTGTGAACAAGCTGTACAGATCGTCGGGCAAACTGATCGAGCGACGTTAGAATCGCGTCGGAAATTTTATAGCGAGCGCCAACCCCCACATGTAGGGTCGCCCCAGGAGCACGGCTTTCGCACCGAGGGCAATAGCCTTGATGGCGTCAGAACCGCTCCGGATACCGCTGTCGAAGAGCAGGGGGATTCTGCCATTGACTGCCGCTGCGATATCGGGGAGCGCATTCAATGAAGGGTGGACCCCTTCGACCTGCCGGCCCCCGTGGTTTGAGACGATGATACCATCCATGCCGGCGTCGATGGCGTGCAGGGCATCGTCGGGACGCAGGATGCCCTTGAGCAGGATGGGGAGCCGGGTACGCTCCTGTAGGAAGGCCAGGTCCTTCCACGTCAGAGATGGATTACTGAAGATGGCGAGGAAGTGCTGGATTGCTGCCGCGGGATCCTGCTCGGGTGGTTGGGCGAGCGACTGGCGGAAGGCCGGATCGCTAAAATAGTTTCCCAGCCACTGACCCAGTAAAAAGGGCAGGTAGGCGTTCTGGATGTCCCGCTCCCGCCAGGCAAGCAGGAAGGTATCGGGCGTCACCACGACCGCGCTGCATCCGGCCACCTCCGCGCGCCTGACCACGCTGGCATTGAACTCGAGATCCCTGCTCCCTCAAGCTCGACCTGGCTCCAGAAGAGCAAGAGGAACTGCGCAAGCTGCTGTGGGAGAAGATCGGGTAAGGGCCATGCTGCGTGCGGCACAAACGAAGGGAAGTTGATCGTGAATGAAAGGGGTCGGCAGCGCTATGGTAAAATGTTAGTCGTGGCCCATATAGACGCTCAGCAAGGCCCCGAGAGGAGGCTGCTGGCGCTGGAAGAACTGGGCGCGACCTTTATCAAGCTGGGACAAATCCTTTCCACGCGCGCCGACCTGCTGCCCTCCTCTTATCAAATTGAACTGGCCAAATTGCAGGACCAGGCTGCGCCTTTGCCCAGGGACGTCATCGAAGCAGTCGTCCAGGCGGAACTCGGTCGCCCCCTTCGCGACGTGTTCGCTTCCTTTGGGCGAATCGGCTTGATCGATTATGGGTTGGTGGGTGCGATTACTGGTGAGACCCGGGAGCAATTGATCGATCTCCGCTCAAGGAGACGGACGCGATTGAGGTGCCCAATACTGACGTAGATGTCGAACTGTTCTTGTAGCGTGGCTTGCACTGGCGCGCGCTTGGCATCTGTGGATTGGCGCGGCAGGTCGCAACCAGCCATTGGAGTACGGCTTCTCACAGTTTAGATGGATGCCCATGTCTTCTATCGAGGAGCGCGGCCTCTCCCCGTGACTGCACTCCTTGCACCCAGCGATAGGCAGTGGATCGGCTGATGTGAACTCCCACAGTGGCTCTTGCCTCTTTGCAGGAGATTCCTTGGTGCATCAAGAGGACGAGGTGTTGCTTTGCTTCACGTCGTTGTCTTTCTCCATCACATGGTTGTCCTTCTGCCCCATAAGTCGGCTCTTCCCATCTGAGACATGGTCACGACGAGGGCGTGGCGATCAGCACGTATCCTCTTGACATTCAGCGTTGCCCCTCTCGAGCACTTTGCCGGCGTTTTCTGATCTGCAGGACGACAGAGCTGTAAGCCACTGTGCTCATAACCAGGGCGGCGATCATCCCATAGTCAATTACTGGACGTATCAGAACCAGCACATGGCGATGGGTCCCTGAGGCTTGCAGGCGCTGCTTCATCTGCGCGCGTTGCTCTGGAGACGTCGCATACATGTTCGCGACAAGTACGACCGTCAGCGGCTTGCCGATCAGCACAGAACCCAGCAGGAGCAGCCCATACACGCCGGTCAGCAGCGAGTCGCTGATCAGCACAAGGTGAGGATCATGGAAGAGCAATGCACTCACGACTTTCGCCGCAATCCCTACGAGGGCAAACAAGCCAAGCACGCTCACCTGTCGCTTCCGCACGAACTCGATGAGCGAGCCAACTGCTGGCGAAAGGGCAGCCAGCAGGAGCGCGTTCACTGCGGAGAGATGATAATGCTCTGTGCCTACGCGATAGATAAGGTAAGGAACCAGCGCCGCATAAACCAGGGTGAGGAGCAGCCTTGTCCTGATCGTGCGTCGAGACAGGGCTGGTTGATTGACGGTCTGCATCTTTGACATCGAATCTCATTCGCTTTCTAGCGAGGACTTGGATTGCACGGCTTTAGTGAGGGATTCTGGTAGGGTGGGATTGCGCTCCTGGAGGATATCCTCCATGCGGATCTGGATGGTGCCTTTCCAATGCGGGTGAGTGAGGATATAAAACCGTTCCTCGCGAATGGCTCCAAAGACGATATCGGCGACCTGTTGGGGAGGCATCCCCTCTCGCACGGCTTGCTGGATGCGTTGCAGCACGGCCTCCGCTTGAGGAGGGGGTTCCTTTCCATCCGGGGCGTTCTGGAGTCTGGCCGGGCGGTTGCGCTGCGAGTCTAGCACGTTTGTATTCACGAAGCCGGGGCACAGGACGGACACCTTGAGGCTGGCGCCCCGCAGTGCCAGTTCATAATAGAGCGTCTCAGAAAGGCTCACCACGCCATGTTTGCTCACTTTGTAAATGCTCTGACCTGGGCCATACGTGAGACCCGCCATGGAGGCGGTATTGACAATGTGGCCCTCGGAGCGCTGCTCGAGCATGCGCGGGACAAAGAAGTGGATGCCATGTATCACGCCCCACAGATTGACGCCCAGCACCCATTCCCAGTCTGCCAGCGTGCTTTCCCAGGCGCTCTTCCCGCCTCCGACACCCGCGTTGTTGCACAACAGGTGCACGGCAGAGTAGGTCTCGAAGGCTTTGCGGGCCAGCGTTTCGACATCCCCGGCCTGTGAAACGTCCGTCGGAACAGCGAGGGTCTGTGCCCCCTGGGCGGCGAGATCCCGGCTGGTTTGCATGAGGGCCGGTTCTTCGATGTCGGCCAGCACGACCTTCATGCCCTCCTGCGCGCAGCGTTCGGCCAGCGCGCGGCCGATGCCGCTGGCTGCTCCTGTCACGACGGCGACTTTTCCCTGGAATGCTTTCATGATGGGTTCCTCTTTCGTTCCTTCTCCGTCAATGCGGAGAAATCGAGAGTGCCGTGGCTCGGTCAAACAGGGTCACCAGTTCGCGCGCATACGCCTCCACATCCAGGTTCGGATTGGCCGAAAGCCAGCGAGGCACCACATCAATCGCCTGTCTGATGGTGATGGCCATCACTCGCAGATCGAAAGCCCGAAACTCCCCATCTTGTTGACCTTTGCGCAAAATGGCCTCTAGCGCGTCGAGAATCGACGACTCTTTAAGGAGACCGGAGCGAAGCTTGCCGTCTGCTGGGCGTAAGTTGAGGACGATTTCCCTGATCGCCAGCATCTGCAGGCGGTGGGTTCCAATGTACTCGACGTTCGTCTGGATATAGGTGCGCAACATCAGGGTGGCCGTGGGTTGCGCAGCGATCGGCGGTCCTAGAAAGCGCGCGCCTTCCGTGTAGATCGCTTGAATGACCTGCTCGAACAACTCCTCCTTGCTGCTGAAGTAATAAACAATCACGCCTTTGCTGATGCCCGCTCGTTTGGCGATGTGAGCCAGCGATGCCTGGGCATACCCCAGGGTGGCAAGCGTTTCAATGGCACACTCAATGATCTGTGTGCGCCGGGCTGCTTCGGTGAACGTAGGACGCCTTTGACCGTCCGGTTTATCTTTTATCCGCATGGTCAAAATATAGCATACACGGATAGACTCTGTCAATCCTTTTCCCATCGTCGCTTCTTGCGAAGGGCACGATGCACATTGGCCGTGGTGAAATTGCCCTGTGCATCCAGCGTTTCCCCATGTTGGAGCCTGACGGTTGTCCCCGCCGGTCCCTCGACGCGGAAGCGCACCATCCCGGCAAAGTTTTGCCCCATGTCGACCACCGTTTCGCCGTTGGGCGTCTTCAAGAGAGCGATCGGCGTGATTTCCTCGTGCGGCCGCACCAGCGGTCCATTCGTCGCCACCAGGTGGTCCTTGGGGTACGAGACCGCCTTGACCTTCTACCACTGACTGGTATTGAAGCCCGGCATATTCCAACCGGGCATCTCCAGGCGAGCATCGTAGACTTCGCCCGCTTGCACATCCGAGCTGAGAAGGGGACCGGTGGTCGCTTGCCAGCCTTCGTCTGAAAGGACGAACTGTTCGTGGCCATCGGCGTAGCGGAGGTGGAGTTGGACGAGCAGGGCCAGACGCTCGCCGTAGGTGTTGCGCTGGGAAAAGGCTCCCAGTTTGCCCCGGTACCACCCGTCGCCGAGAATCACGCCGATGGCATTCTCATTTTGCTGGAGCAGCGCGGTGATGTCGTAGGTTTGGTACTGGAGTCGCCTATGGTAGCTGGTATAGCCGGGAGTAAAGTAGGCGTCCCCGACACGCTGTCCGTTGAGGAAGAGTTCGTAGAAGCCAAATGAGGTGATATACGCGCGTGCTGAGGAGACCGGCCCCTCCACCGAAAAGGTGGTGCGCAGGTAAAGACAGGGCTGCGGTGCTTTGGGGTCTTCCTGCCAGCCGGGTTCGATCCAGTGCGCTTGCCAATCGATCGGATGCAGCAGACCCATTTCCCACCACGCCGGCTCACTCCAGGCAGATGGCCGGTCGTTGCCGTCCCAGACGCGCACCCGCCAGGTGCAGCGCTGACCGGAGTGGAGGGCGGATCCGTCGTAAGGCACATGGATCGAGTGGGGAGAGAGGACCTTGCCAGTTTACCAGAGGACCTTGCTCGTATCTGTGACCTGAATCTGGTACGCGGACTGCACCACGCCACGCCGCGCGCTCGCGAGCTTCCAACTCAAACGGGGCTGGACGACATCAATACCCAGCGGGTTGTCCTGGTATTCGCACCGCAAGTCTTGCACCAGGAGGGGGCCAGTAGATCGGGAGTTCCTGGTCATAAGGACCTCCTTTTTTTCTTCTTTAGCGACCCCTTTCCCTTTTTGTTGGAACGAGTGGCAATTCATTGCGCCCCTACAGCCCTGTCAGTTCTGCGCACGCTTGCCAGATGCGCCGTCCTCGTGCCTCATCGTGAGAGGCTTTGGAGGAGGCAACCGGTTTCTTTGCAGTTGTGATGTATTTTCCGGAAACTCCGGCGAATCTCGTCTTGCGACGATAGATCGGCAGGAAAGAATGCGATGGCGTTGTTTCCACTCCTGGCCTTGATATCGGTAACCGCCGCCTCGCCCGTCTCGCGATGCCGCCCAACAATGAGCGTGGTCGCGCCCTTGCCCACCAGCGCCTCGGCAGTTGCACGCCCAATGCCGTCAGTTCCTCCTGTAATCAGCACAATTTTGCCATACATGTTGTCGGGGACTGGCGGCGCAGCCGTATTCTTCTCGGTGTTCAACATGATATTTCAAGCTCCTTCTGCTACCGCGATCAGATCGGTTTACAGGTGGACTCCTGTGTGGAGTCGTCCAGGCCATAGCCGCTCTCGATCAGGTCTTTCAACCGCTTGATGAAGCGTGCTGCCGGCCCCCCGTCGATGATATCGTGATCAAAGCTGATCGTCAGGCTCAGATACTCCCGCAGAGCGATGTGCCCATCCGCGAGCGCCGGCTTCTCGCCAATACCGCCCACCGTCACCATCAGTGTTGGAATGGCTGGTGGAATGCCCCAGGCAGCGTGCATTGCCTCATGAGAAATCTGACTTTGCCTTCTTTCCAGAATCCACTCATTGCGAATCTTTTTCGCGTTTTCAGTAAGGCCACGACATCATCGTTTCCTCTTGGCCTAAAAGGAATGGATGAGATACAATGAGGTCAAAGAGGAAGATTTCTCGTGAGGCAAGCAGGGGCATATCTGTCATTTCGGGAGATGTGTCTCCTGCAAGACTTTTCCAAGGGAGGCGATCGTGGAGGGAGGATTGAGTCTTCAAACAAGGCGGGAATTGCTTCAGCACATGGCGCCTCAGTATCGCAAGGCACCGTCTGCAAAGAAAAGCGTGCTGCTTGATGCATTTACCCAAGCCACTGGATATCATCGCAAGTATGCCATATGGCTTTTGAACCATTCAGCGGAAGTACAGCCGACCACTCTTCATCCACGCCCACGCCACTATGGGTCAGAAGTCCAACATGCACTGTTCATGGCCTGGAATGCGGCAAACCGCATCTGTGCCAAACGGCTCATCCCCTTTTTGCAGTGAGAAGGACTTATCATGGCTGCTCTCCTGGCGCTCGTCGCCACCATCCTGACCTCCTTTCTCCCCATCTTGAACAAGTGCCTGCTGCGTGACAGTCGTCCAGCGCTGGTGGCCTGGATCATCAACACCGCTTCTCTGCCCATCCTAGAAGCAGGAACCCTCCTGCTCACCCAATGCTCGATGACCCCACTGCGTGGAAGCCTTTCACTCGCATGCGCTGCGCATATCCCACGTATCGATGGTCTCTTTGTCGCGGCTCTGCTCACCTCCGCCCTCTTGAATTGGGCCGCCACCCTGCTTTCCACCCTCGCTCTTGCGCGGGCTGACGCATCGCTGGTGAGTCCCCTGCTCACCTTCAATCCCGCCTTCACCTTGCTCCTGGCCTGGCCAGCATTGGGTGAGGCCCCCGGTCTGCACCAGCCCGGAACGCTTCTCGCGATTGCCGCCTCGGCACTGTGGGGAACCACCACCGTGCTGGAAAAGCTCGCGATTGACCACATGACTCCTCCCAGCGGCCCGGCGGTGGCCTTG
>Ga0207646_10005912_pt1 | contig 12771 bp, 9 predicted proteins | sample KBSK5502metaG_FD_184343 | JGI IMG/M metagenome (GOLD analysis project Ga0207646, IMG submission 184343) | Corn, switchgrass and miscanthus rhizosphere microbial communities from Kellogg Biological Station, Michigan, USA - KBS K5-50-2 metaG... | ecosystem: Host-associated > Plants > Roots >...
GAACGCGACGACGGCCCGATCGCGGTGGACGAGCCCGGCCGCGATCGCGGCCGGCAGGGCGTATCCCATCGCACCCGAGGTGGGGCCGAGGAATGTTCCCGGCCGGCGGAACCGGAAGTGGCGGGCGACCCAGAGCCCGAAGTTGCCGGCGTCGGTCGAGACGATCGCGTCGTCTGGCAGGACGCGGCGAGCGGCGACGACGATGTGCGCGGGATGCACGCCCGGGCCGGACCAGGGGGCCTCGTCGACGGCCGTCGCCGCCTCCCACGCCGCTCGATCGACCTCGTTGGCGGCCGCCCGGGCGTCCGCCGATGCCGCGTCGAGGACGCCCCCCTGGAGACGCGTGACCGCGGCCCGGAGGAACGCCCGCGCATCGGCCCGGACGGTCTGCACGGCGGGTGGCAGCGCGTCGCGCTCCAACGGTTCGACGTCGACGTGGAGCCAGGGCTGCCCGACGGACGGAATCGTGTAGCCGAACGAGGTGATCTCCGACATCCGGCAGCCGACGACGAGCAGCGCGTCGGCGGCCTCGAGACGCTCGCGGACGACGGCCGGGCTGCCGTAGCCGGCCATCCCCAGGTACAGCGGGTGGTCGTTCGCGACCACATCGCCGCGCCGCCAGCCGGCGATGATCGGGACCCGCAGCAGCTCGGCAAAGCGGAGGAGCTCGGTCGAGGTCCTCGCGCGGAGGACGCCGCCGCCGGCGAGGATCACCGGCCTTTGAGCGGTCGCCACGAACTGGATGACCGCGCGGACTTCCTCGGGCTCCGGCCGTGGCGGCGCCGGCCGCGACGAGTCGAGGGCCGTCCCGGCCGGCACGATCTCGTCGATGACGTCCTCCGGCACGGACAGGAAGGCCGGGCCGGGCCGGCCGCCGGTCGCCGCCCGGACCGCCTCGCCGAGTACCGCTGGCAGGTCGGAGACACTGGTGATCTCGGCGGCATGGCTGGCGAGTCCACCGATCGTGGTCGCCTGGTCGATTTCCTGGAACGCCTCACGACCACGAAGGGGCCGGTTGACCTGGCCCACAAGGGCGAACATCGGGGCCGAATCCTGGCGGGCCGTGTGGATCCCGATCGCCAGGTTCGCGGCGCCGACGGCCCGGGTCCCGAGCGCGGCGGCGGGCCGCCCAGTCAGCTGGCCGTGGGCTTCGGCCATGAACGAGGCCGCGCCTTCGTGGCGGGTCGCAACGACGCGGATGCCGGCAGCCTGGAGGCCTTCGAGCAGGCCGAGGAAGCTCTCTCCGGGCACGGTGAAGGCGTACCGGACTCCGGCGGCACGCAGGGCATCGGCGATGAAGCGGCCGACGGTCCGAGGGCCGGTTTCGACCGGCTCTGGCGGAGCCTCGTCAGACGCAGCGTCGATCGCCTCGGGTTCTGCCTCGGGCGTCTCCGAGACCGCGTCGGGTTCCGCCTCGGGCGCCTCTGTGACCGCGGATTCCGCCTCGGGCGCCTCTGTGACCGCGGATTCCGCCTCGGGGGACTCGTCGTCGGCGTCGGTCTCCGGCTCTGGCGCCTCGACCGCCGCGTCAGCCGCCTCGTCGGCCGTCGCCGGCGCCTCGCCGGTCGCCGCCGGCGCCTCGCCGGTCGACGTCGGCACCTCGGCCGCCGCGTCGGGCGTGGACGACGGCTCGTCCGTTTCCTCCGGGATCGTCCCCGTCTGTGGCTGATCCACCATCAGGTGAGCACCGGAGCGGCGACCATCGCGGCGATCAGGCCGAGGATCACCACGACGGCGACCACGACCATCACGATCCGGGCGAGGCGAGCACCGGGCATCATCGGTGGGCTACCGGTAGTTCTCGAACTGGAGCGGGACGGGCACGTCCTCGAGGCCGCGGAGGCGGCCGATGACCTTCTGCAGCTCGTCCCTGCTCTTGCCGGAGACGCGGACGGCATCGCCCTGGATCTGCGGCTTCACCTTGGGGAACTCGTCGCGAATGAGCTTGCTGATCTTCTTGGCGAGCTCGTCGTTGAGCCCGCGGCGAAGGGTGATCACCTGGCGAACCTTGTTGCCGCCGGCCGGCTCGACCTTGCCCCAATCGAAGATCTTCAGGGAGAGGTTGCGCCGGACCGCCTTCGACTCGATCAGGTCCTTGACGGCAGCCGCGCGATGCTCGTCATCGGTGACGAGCACGACCTCGCCCCGCCCCTGGGTCAGGTCGACGGTCACGCCCTTGAAGTCGTACCGCTGGCCGACCTCGCGGCGGACCTGGTCGAGCGCGTTCCGGAGCTCCTGCTCGTCGAAGTCGCTGACGACGTCGAAGGAAATGTCTCCGGCCATGAGCCTCCTGTCCGAAGCGGGCATCGACGGCGCTCGGGGACCGGCGCCGCGCGTCGGGTGCGGCGCAAGGATACTTTGTCGGCCGTCAGCGGTCCGCCAGCGCCTCGAGCAGCAGCTCGCCGATCCGGTAGCTCCTGCCGCCGCCCATCACGAGCACGACGTCACCCGGCCGGACTTCGCGGGCGAGCCAGGCGGACGTCGCTTCGACCGAGCCCGGCGCCGCCACCGGGATCGTCGGGTTGCGCCGAGCGACCGCCTGGGCGAGGCCGTCGGCCGACGCGATCGTCGTGTCCGGGTCGCGACCGGCCCAGATGTCGGCGATGACGGCGCCGTCGGCGGCGGCCAGGACCTCGGCGAAATCATCGAGGAAGGCGGCCGTTCGGTGATAGGTGAGCGGCTCGTAGACCGCCCAGACGCGATGACCGGGCTCGCGCTGGCGCACGGCGTCCAACGTCGCGCGGATCGCCGTCGGGTGGTGGCCGTAGTCGTCGAACACGACCACGCCGCCCGCTTGGCCCTTGCGCTCCAGCCGCCGGCCGACGCCGTCGAAGCTGGCGAGCGCAGCCAGAGTCCGCTGGGTGGGAACGTGGAACGCCTGTGCGGCGCCGAGGACGCCGAGGGCATTCGCGGCATTGTGGACCCCGGCCATTCGAATTCGAACCTTGGCCGTGCCGATCAGGCTGCCCTCGATCTCGAGGGCCGTCCCATCGGGGTCCCGGACCGTGACACGTCCGAGGATCACCCGCGGTTCGCCCTGCCCGGTCGGACACGACAGCCGGATGCGCTCCTCGAGGACGTTGGGATCGTCGTCGGTGACGGCCGTCGCAATCAGGCGTCCTGGCCAATCCCGCAGTCGACGGACGAGGTCCGCGACGCCAGCGTCGCCGACGTTCGCGACGAGGATCGGCGGCGCGTCGCCGGCGCCGACCATCCGCCGGATCCAGGCCTCGAGGACGTCGATCACCGCCGTCCGGTCGGGGAACACGTCGGGGTGGTCCCACTCGGCCGAGGTGACGATCGCGATTGAGGGTCGGTAGGCGTCGAAGTTTCCAGCGTATTCGTCGGCTTCCACGACGAATGCGTCGCCATCGCCACGGCGCGCCGTCGCGGGTCCGATCCCGCCGGTCAGGACCGATGGCAACAGCGCGCCGACGAACGCCGCAGGATCGAGCCCCGCCTCAACGAGGACGTGGACGAGCCAGCCGGCCGTCGTGCTCTTTCCGTGCGTCCCCGCGACGCCCACCAGCGTACGGCCCACCGCCGCGTCGGCGATCACCTGCTGCCAGGCCTCGATCGGGATCCCCGCCGACCGCGCCGCGACGAGCTCCGGATGGTCGGGCGCGATCGCGGTCAGCGCCTTCGTGACGGCGAGGCGGTCCGGCGGCGGCGTCCGCCGGACGTGCGACGGATCGTGCTCCCAGGCGAGGGCGATGCCGGCCGACTCGACCGCGGGCGTGTACGGCGATGGGCCACCCGGGTCGCAGCCGTCGACCGTCGCGCCCGCCCAGGTCGCGTGCAGCGCTGCCGCGCTGGCGCCGGCACCCGCCGCCCCGACGACATGGATCCGCTCGCCGGGCCGGATCGGGCGGGCGTCGCGAACCGGATCGAGACCGGCCTCCGGATGGGCCTGAGCGCTCACGACCGGATCATCGCCGACCCATCGGGCCGGCGCACGTCATCGCGACGCGACCCGGTCCAGCAGCAGCTCGATCGCGGCCACCGCGCTGTCGAGCCGGTTGGCGGCCCGGTCGCCGGACCACACGAACCGACGGACGTCGGCGCCGGCGTCATCGGCCACGCCGATGTACGTCAGCCCGACCGGCTTCTCAGTGGACCCGCCGTCGGGACCGGCGATCCCGGTGACCGACGCCGCGACCGACGCACCGAAGCGCGCTCGGGCCCCCTCCGCCATCGCCCGGGCGACCTGGGCGCTCACCGCGCCGTGGGCGGCCAGGACGGCCGGGTCGACGTCGAGGAGATCGCGTTTCGCGGCGTCGGCGTAGGAGACGACCCCGCCGAGGAAGTAGCCGCTCGAGCCGGGGACCGACGTCAGCGCCGCGGCGACCAGCCCACCGGTGCACGACTCGGCGAGGGCCACGGTCGTCGCGGAGGCGAGACAGGCCGCCTGGAGTCGTTCCGCAAGAGCGACGAGCGGGTCGTCCGCCACCCTACTGGTGCTGGGTCAGCGTCGGCGGAGCCGGTGGCTTGAAGAGCCACGTTTCGGGAATGCCTCGCTTCCCGAGCGCCCCGAGCGACTGTCCATTCAAGGTGAAGAGCGTCGTTCCCGAGGATCCCGTCCGGACCTCGACGGACTGCTGGCCGGTGAACGTCAGGACCTGTCCGTCGTGGAGCGTCCTGCCGGCTCGACCCACGGTCGGATCCAGCTGGCCGTCGACCCAGACCTTGATCCAGGCGTTGCCGCCCTTGATCGTGACGACGAGATTGACGCCCTTGTAGGCGACCGCGACGTGACGGGTCAGCGACGCCGACTTGCCCTGGGCGTTCGTCGCATTGACGGTGATCGACCACGTGCCGGTCGTGAGCTGGAGCGGGCTGTCGCCCGTGTTCCAGGTGCCGTCGTCGGCGACCGGGACCGTGATCGGCGCGGGCGCGGGCGGGGCGCTCGGCCCGCGGCTCGGGCCGGGGCTCGCGGTCGGGGCGCCGGCGACCGGGCCCTCGTAGGCCGCGGAGATCGAGACCTCGGTCGTGTTCGCCGTCCCCTCGACCGCGATCGCGCCGTTCTCGAACGTCGTCCCGTCGGCCGGCTGGTTGATGCTGAGCGTCGGCGCCTCGGTCGGGGTGAACGGGACGCTGAGCACGACCATCACCGGCTCCTCCGCGTGCTTGCCGGTGTCCGGATCGGTGGCGTCGATCTTGAACTCGTTCTTGCCGCGGCGAACGTCGACGGTCATCGACCAGGCGCCGGTTGAGTCGGCGTTGGCCTGGCGCGTCCCGCCCGCCAGCTCGACCGTGATCGACGCACCTGGGATCGACGTCCCCTCGAGCGTGAACGACGTGGCGTCCTGGGCCAGCTCGACCGTTGCCTCGCGCGGGTTCGTGACCTCGAGAGTCGGCGGCTTCGCGAATCGCATGACCTGGATCCCCAGCCACACGCCGATCGCGACGATCAGCACCGTCAGGAGCGCGGCGATGACGATCGCGGGCGAGAACTGGAGGCCGGGTCGTGGCTGGGCGATGGGCTTGGGAATGGTCAGGACCGTTTTCGCGGGAGCGACGTTGCCGCGCTCCCGGCGCCACTGGCCGATGACCTCCTCGGGGTCGAGGCTCAAGTAGAGCGCGTAGTTGCGGAGGAAGCCCTTGGTGTAGACGTCGCCCGGGAGCTCGCCGTACTCCCCGCGCTCGAGGGCCGCGAGATAGCGCGCCCGGATCTTCGTATCGCGCTCCGCACGGTAGAGGTCCACGCCCTTCCGTTCGCGCGCCGCGTACAGGCGCTCCGGCAGGCTCAGGGCGGAAGTTCCGGCACCGATCGGGCCCTCGTCGGGAGGCTGCGAGGCACGGCGATCTGCGATCTCGCGTCCGGAATCGGGGCGCAACCCGTCCGGACGGAGATTGGCCGCTCCCCGCCGCGCATCCCTAGTCGTCATTGGACCCCGTCCTCGGCGGCCGAACCCGCTCGCGCGCCGGCGGACGACCTCAGGGGGAAGGATACCCCGAGATCACTGGAAATCGACAGGACGGTCATGGCTCTTTCGTCCCAGCGCCGGCGGCGGGCCACGCACGATCCCGCCACGGACCGCGCCTCAGTCGTCCGCGGCGTCACCGTCGTCGATCGATCGGAGCCAGTTGTCGGGCCCGTAGATGTGCCTCGGCGTCGCTGGGTTGCGTGGGTCCTGGGGCCCGACGATCCCGTACCGCTCGAGCTCGTCGATGACCCGACTCGCCCGGGCGAAACCGAGCTTGAGCTTCGTTTGGAGCATCGACGTGCTGGCCCGGTTCGAGGCCATCACCAGCTCCGCGGCGGGCACGGTCATCTCGTCAACGCCGTACTTGCGGAGCCAGGCGAACTGGCCGCCGTCGTGGCCGCCGCCGTCCTCCGGATCGCCGTAGGCGAGGAGCTCCTCGTCGTAGAACGTCCTTCCGCCGGTCTGGTCGAGCCAGTGGCGGGTGACCTCGTTGACCTCGCGGTCGCTGACGAAGACGCCCTGCATTCGGACCGGCCGCGGCAGGTCGACCGGCTGGTAGAGCATGTCGCCCCGGCCGATCAGGTCCTCCGCCCCCGGCGCGTCGAGGACCGTCCGCGAGTCGATCATCGAGGCCATCGCGAAGGCGATCCGCGACGGGACGTTCGCCTTGATGAGCCCGGTCACGACATTGACCGACGGCCGCTGGGTCGCGAGCACCAGGTGGATCCCGACGGCCCGGGCCTTCTGGGCGATCTTCACGACCGGGTCCTCGACCTTCCGGCCTTCGCGCATGATCAGGTCGGCCAGCTCGTCGATGATCAGAACGATGTAGGGCAGCCGCTCCGCGTCGTCGCCCGACGCGCCGTGCGCCTCGGGTCGCGCGTTGAAGGCCGTGATGTTGCGGACACTGTGAGCAGCCAGGACCTTGTAGCGCTCCTCCATCTCGCGAACGGCCCAGTTCAGGACCGCCTTCGCCTCGTTCGGCTCGACGATGACGTGCTGGAGGAGATGCGGCAGCCCGTTGTACGGCGCCAGCTCGACCCGCTTGAGGTCGACGAGGACGAGGCGGACGTCGTCGGGATGCGCCCGCATGAGGAGGCTCGTGATCAGGGCGTTGACGCAGACGCTCTTGCCCGAGCCGGTCGCTCCGGCGATGAGCAGGTGCGGCATCTTGGCGAGATCGACCGCGTAGGCGGTGCCCGACACATCGCGACCGAGGGCGAACGTCAGCGGGCTTGTCGCGCCCAGCATCTGGCTCTCCTCGACGAGCGGCCGGAAGCCGACGACCTCGCTGACGGTGTTCGGGATCTCGATGCCGACGACGTCCTTGCCGGGGATCGGCGCCTCGATCCGGATCGATCGTGCGGAGAGGGCCATCGCCAGGTCGTCGGCGAGGGCCTCGATCCGCGACACCTTGACGTGGTGCTCGGGCTTCACCTCGTACTGGGTCACGACGGGGCCCGAGTTGACGGCCACGACCCTGGCGGGGATCGCGAAGCTCAGGAGCTTCTCCTCGATCCGGCGCTTGTTGGACTCGTGGTCGACCGCGGCGCCGGCCCGACCAGGGCCGCGCGCCTCGAGCAGCTCGACCGGCGGCAGGATCCAGTCGATCGCCTGGAGCGACTCGAGCGCCGTCGGCTCAACACCGTTCGATCGGTCGACTGTCCGCGTCGCGACCGACGACCCGTTGCCGGACGGGCGAGGGACCCCTTCCCCGATCCCCGTCCAGACGGTCTGGCTGACGTGGGCCGGCCCGGACCGCGGCGCCGGCTCGTCGAGGATGGTCGAGCGCGCCTGGGCGGCCGCGCCCAGGGCAGGTTCTAGGCTCGACGGTGCGATGGGCTTCGCCCGCTGCGGCGCGTCGTCGCGCTGGACCCAGGCCGCCAACGTGGCTCGAATCCACCGGCCCACGCCGCCGAGTGAGCGGAACAGCGGCCGCAGGAGCTCCTTGAACCGGAGATTGAAGGCGACCATCAGCCCGACCGCCAAGATGGCCATGCAGACGATGAACGCGCCAGGCCCGGTCACGAGCGGCTCGAGGAAGCCGGCCAGGAACCGGCCGATCCGGCCACCGCCGCGCTCCGCTCCGAGGAGCGTCAGGTCGAGGATCTCGAACGCGCCGAGGAACCCGACGAACGCGATCGCGATCCCGGTGATCGTCGCCCCCCAGCCGGAGCCCGGTCGCCTGCCCGGGCCCCACTCGAGGTACCAGCCGGCGCCCAGGAGGAGGAACGGCAGCGCCCAGCGGCCGGTTTCGAACCACGGCGCGATCGAATTGCGCCACCAGTCCGTCAGCGCGCCCTGGCCGGGAAGGGCGAGCGCGATCAGGGTCACCGCCCCCACGACGAGCAGGAAGATCCCGAGGATCGACCGCCCGACGTCCGGCGGGACCGTCGGGAACGCGATCGATGGCAATGTCGGCCCGCCGCTCCGCCGCCGGGTCGAGGTCCGTCGCGTCGCTCGACGCTTCGTGGCCATCGTCAGACCTCGACCACGACCGGGAAGACCATCGGCCGCCGCTTCGTCTGCTCGTACAGGTAGCGCGACACGCCGTCCTTGATCTGGCTCTTGAGCAGGGCGATCTCGCTGATGTGGTCGCCCGGGTTCTGGACGGAGGCCAGGATCCGTTCGATCGCCTCGGGCATCATCGGATCCTGTTCGTTCAGGTGGACGAAGCCGCGGGTGATGATCTCGGGCTGGCCCAGGACCTTGCCGGTCTGCTTGTCGACCGTCACCACGATGAGGAACATCCCGTCGTTCGCCAGCGCCCGCCGGTCACGAAGGACGATCTCGCCGACCTCACCGACCGACAGCCCGTCGACGAAGACGTAGCCCGCCGGCACCGGCTGGCCGCGCCGCGCCGTCCCGTCACCGTCGATCTCGATCGGCGTCCCGTTCTCGATGATGAACACGTTCTCGGGCAGGACGCCCGTCTCGATCGCCAGCCGCCCGTGCTGGACCTGCATCCGGAACTCGCCGTGGATCGGGATGAAGTACTTCGGCTTCGTCAGGCCGAGCATCAGCTTCAGCTCTTCCTGGCTCGCGTGGCCTGAGACGTGGGCCCGCTTGATCGTGTGGTAGTAGACGTTGGCGCCGGCTTTGAAGAGGTTGTCGATCGTCCGGGAGACGTACTCCTCGTTGCCGGGGATCGGGCTGGCGCTGACGATGACCGTGTCGCCCGGCTGGATCTCGACGAAGCGGTGATCGCGGTTCGCCATCCGGGCCAGGCCGGACATCGGCTCGCCCTGAGCGCCGGTCGTGGCGATGACGAGTTTGCCGTCGGGGACGTCGTTGATCTTGTCCTTCGCGACGAGCCGTGACGGCTCGTAGGTGAGATAGCCGAGATCCGCCGCGACTCGGGTGTTCTGCTCCATCGACCGGCCGATGATCGCCACCTGCCGGTCGAAGTCCGCAGCCGCGTCGAGGACCTGCTGGATCCGGGCGATGTTGCTGGCGAAGGTGGCGACGATCACCCGCCCGTCGAGCGGCTCCATGATCTCGCGGAAGGCCTCCCCGACGGTCCGCTCCGACGGCGTGTAACCGGGGTTCTCGGCGCGGGTCGAGTCCGACAGGAGGCAGATCACGCCCTCGGCGCCCATCCGGGCGAGGATCGCGAAGTCCGACAGCTTGCCGTCGACCGGGGTGTGGTCGAACTTGAAGTCGCCGGTGTGGACGACGACGCCGACCGGGGTCCGGAGGGCGATCCCCATGGCGTCGGGGATGGAATGGCCGATCCGGAAGGCGACGACGCCGAACGGCCCGATCTGGATCTCGTCGCCGGGCTCCATCGCCAGGAGCGGGTTGTTGTGGAGCTTGTGCTCCTTGATCTTGCTGCCAAGAAGGCCGCGAGCCAGGGTCGAGGCGTAGATCGGCACGCCCGGGAACTCCGGCAGCACGTACGGCAGCCCGCCGACGTGGTCCTCGTGGGCGTGGGTGATCAGGAACGCCCGGACGTTCGCCTTGCGCTCCTTGAGGTAGGTGATGTCGGGGACGACGAGGTCGATCCCGAACATCTCCTCGTCGGGGAACATGAGCCCGCAGTCGATCACGACGATGTCGTCGCCGTACTCGAACACGTACATGTTCTTGCCGATCTCGCCGACGCCGCCGAGCGGGATGATCCGGAGGACCTTGTCGGGGGTGGGCATCAGGCCTGCTGGAAGATCGTCAGGTCGTCGGGCTCCCCGAAGGCGTCCGATCCGGTCGGCTCGCTGATCGCCTCGGCCGCGACGTCGGGGGCGCTGGCAGCGGCGGCCCGTCGTGCACGCGCTTCGAGGAGCGCCCGCGGCGCGCGGCCGATGTCGTCGTAGCTCTCCCGCTCGATCGCCGGCGTCCGGAGGGCCGCCGCCGGGTGGTACATCGCCAGGACCGTGGCATCGCGCGCGCCGGTCGCGGGGTCGACCCGGGCGGTCGTGCCGTGAACCCCCGAGATGCGGGCGCCTGGCATGAACCGGCCCATCGAGTGCCGGCCGAGAGTCACGACGAGCGCGGGATCGAGGATCTCGAGCTGGCGCCTGAGGTACGGCGCGCAAGCGGCGACCTCATCCGGCTCGGGGTCGCGGTTGTCCGGCGGGCGGCACTTCACGATGTTCGTGATGAACACGTCCCCCCGGCGCCACTCGATCGAGCCGAGGAGCTTGCCGAGCAGCTCGCCGGCGCGGCCGACGAACGGCCGGCCCTGCTGATCTTCGTGGTAGCCCGGACCTTCGCCCACGAAGAGGACTTCGGTGTCGGGGCTTCCCTCACCCGGCACGGCGCGGGTCCGCGTTTGGGCCAGCCGACAGTTGGTACAGTCCCGGACTTCCGCCGCGATCGCGTCGAGTGCCGCCTTCCGCTCGTCCGAGGTCACGCTCCGGCCCCGATCGCCGACCCCTCCGCAGCGTACGGGGCGACGCCGCGCGCGGCCGCCGATCGGACCCAGCCCCGCTCGACGAGGGCCTCGGCGATCTGCACCGTGTTCGTGGCCGCGCCTTTTCGGAGGTTGTCCGAGACGACCCAGAAGGCGAGGCCGCGATTCCCGGCGATGGATGGATCCTGGCGGACGCGGCCGACGAAGATGTCGTCGGAGCCGGCCGCCTGCGTCGCGAGTGGGTAGGTCGAGGTGGACGGATCGTCCTGGACGACGACGCCGGGGACCGCCGCGAACAGCTCCCGAGCGCGATCCGGCGCGATCGCGGCTCGGACCTCGACGTGGACCGCCTCGGAGTGGGCGACAAAGACCGGGATCCGGACCGCGGTGCAGGACACCCGGAGATCCGGGAGGTGGAGGATCTTGCGGCTCTCCGTGACGACCTTCCACTCCTCCTTCGTGTAGCCGTTGTCAATGAAGACGTCGACCTGGGGCAGCGCATTGAACGCGATCTGGTGCGGATAGACCGAGCGCTTCGTGGGCTCGCCGGCGACGTGGGCGCGGACCTGGCCCTCGAGCTCGCGGATCGCCTCGCCGCCGGTGCCCGAGACCGCCTGGTAGGTGTCGACGACCACACGCTCCAGGCCGACCGCATCGCGGAGCGCCATGAGCACGGGCACGAGCTGCATCGTCGAGCAGTTCGGGTTGGCGATGATCCCCGGATGCCCCTCGAGGTCGTCGGGGTTGACCTGACTCACGACGAGCGGGATGGTCGGGCGCATCCGCCAGGCGGAGCTGTTGTCGATGACCGTCGCGCCGCGGGCCACCGCGAGCGGGGCGAGCTCGCGCGAGGCGTCGGCGCCGGCCGAGAAGAGGGCGATGTCGACCCCGTCGAAGGCCTCCCCGGTCGCGTGTCCGACCTCACGGGTCGCGCCATCGATCGAGACAGTCTTGCCGGCGGATCGCTCGGAGGCGAGCAGGCGCAGGTCGCCGACGGGGAACTCCCGTTCGAGAAGGACCTGGATCATCGTCCGCCCGACGACGCCGGTGGCGCCGACGACCGCGACGGTGAGGTTCTGGCGTGTCATGTCGGACATGGCTCCGCTGTCACTGTCGCTGGCAGGGCACCGCGGGAGTATATCAGCGGGCTTCGGCCACCCGGCCGTCGGGAGCCTGGTGCCGGCTGCGCGCCAGCGGCGCCTCCGGCCCCGCGGATCGCTTGATCGCGCTCACTGATCAATGCCGCGTCGGGTGTGCGTGACCCGGTGCTCGAACAGAGCGCATTCGGTCGCGCCTGGCGACCTGCCACGCTCGTTCAAGCTCGGCTTGATCAACCAGCCCGATCAGGAGGGCGCGAGGAGTGCCGGGAATCGAAGAGCCGCCGGCGGTGCCGGCGGCTCGAGATTGCTACGAATGGGCTACTCCGCGGCGACCGGCTCCTTCGCCAGGTGCCGCTGCATGGCCGCTTTCCGCGACAGGTTGACCCTGCCCTGGCGGTCGATCTCCATGACGACGACCATCACCTCGTCGCCGACGGACACGACGTCCTCGACGGTCGGGACGTGGTAGTCCGCCAGCTCGCCGATGCGGACGAGGCCTTCCTTGCCGGGCAGGATCTCGACGAACGCGCCGAAGCCCATGATCCGGGTCACCTTGCCGAGGTAGAGCGCCCCGACCTCGACCTCGCGGGTCAGGCTCTCGATCCACTGGATGGCCTTCCGGGCGTTCTCGCCGGAGACGGCCGCGATCTCGACGGAGCCGTCGTCCTCGACGTTGATCTCCGTCTGGGTCTCTTCCTGGATCTTCCGGATCATCGAGCCGCCCTTGCCGATGATCTCCCGGATCTTCTCCGGGTTGATCTTGATCGTGGTGATGCGCGGCGCGAAGTCGCTCATCTGGCCACGAGCCTCGGGCATGACCTCGGTCATCTTGTCGAGGATGGTGAGACGTGCCTCCAGGGCCTGCTTCAGGCCGCCGCGGATGATCGCCTCGTTG
>Ga0207646_10005913_pt1 | contig 12771 bp, 11 predicted proteins | sample KBSK5502metaG_FD_184343 | JGI IMG/M metagenome (GOLD analysis project Ga0207646, IMG submission 184343) | Corn, switchgrass and miscanthus rhizosphere microbial communities from Kellogg Biological Station, Michigan, USA - KBS K5-50-2 metaG... | ecosystem: Host-associated > Plants > Roots >...
TAGTCGGGCGCCGCCGCTTCGTATGCCTCGAGCATCAGCCGCCCGAAGGGCTAGGCGCCGCGGGTCTCCGGCCGCTGGTAGCCGGCGAGCTTTTCCAGGATGCGCAATTCGATCGGGAGCTCGTAGCGTCGCAGGTGGTACCGCCACGAACTGAAGGTCCGCAGGATCCAGCAGAGAGGCCCGCGCAGCATTCGCGCGTCGGTCACCGTCGGGTAATAGGCGTTGAGCACCCGCTCGAAGGTGCGAACCCGGTTGCGCAGCGCGTCGCGCAGCCACGGAATCTGCGCACCCTTCCGCTGTGAGAACTCGGACCAGTCCGCCGATACCCACTCATCGAGCGACTCGGGAAACCTGAACCCCTGCGCGAGTGCCGTGTCGTACAGGTCTCCGGCCAGCGGCACCGGCGTGTACACGTACATCACGATCTCGGCCCGCGAGTTCACCCGCTTGACTTTGCGGATGAATTCGATGGTTCGGTTCGTGTCCTCGTCTGGATCGGGTGGATTCCCAAGGACGAAGGAGAACTCGGGAACGATCCCGTAGGAGCGCATCCGGCCGGCCATTTCCAGGGTCTTCTCCGCGGCGGCGGTCCCACCTTTGTTCATCCGCTTCAGCGTCTCGTCGGAGCCTGATTCGGCGCCCATGAAGACCATCCGGAGCCCGGACGCCGCCATCGCCTGCCAGGAGGCGGGACGGTAACGCAACAGCGTGTCGACGCGCGCCTCCCCCCACCATCCGATCCCCAGGTCCTGGATCCGCTCCGCGAACTCGACGGTGCGGGCCTCGTGCACGAAGAAGTTGTTGTCGTAGAACTCGACCGCATCCGCGCCATGCTGGTCGTGCAGGTACCGCGCGACGGCTGCGGTCCGCTCGGCCGTCTGTGGCAACCAGCGGCCGCCCACCATGTTGACGACCGCGCAGAAGTTGCAGAAGAACGGACACCCGTAGCTAGAGTGGTGGGGCAGTGTTCGCTTCCCCAGGAAGCTGTCACGCGCGTAGCTCGCGACCGGTACGCGGTGGTAAGGAAAGCCCGGCAGCTCCTGCGGATCAGGGATGGGCGGCATCGCATTCGACGTCACCGCGTCGCCATCGACCCGGTACGCGAGCCCCGGCACCTCGTCGGGCGAGCCGCCGCGCTCAAGAAGATCGAGCAACTGGAGGAAACTGATCTCGCCATGGCCGCGTACCACGTAATCGACGTACGGCGCGCGAAGGCAGACCTCATAGTGTTGGGTCGGGAAGTATCCGCCCCACACCATGGTCAGGTCGGGATGCCGTCCCTTGAGCGCCTTCGCGATCGGCACCGCGTCGCGCAATTGGGGGCCGGGCATGACCGTCATCGCGAGCAGGCGGGCACCCGAATCGCCCACCGCCCGGTCGAGCGCCGCCAGCGGCTCCCGCTCGGCGTTGCCATCGACGATCGTGTACTCGTGCCGGCCCTCGAGCACGGCGCCAAGCGCCAGCAGCGAGAGCGGGAGAATGCGCTTGCCCGAGCCATTGCTTTTGGGGTTGTATAGGACGAGCTTCATCACACCTCCGTGCCCGACCGGTGCCTGGGTGACGATCCCCGGATGCGGTTACGTACTGGCGTTACAGGTTCGCGCTGAATTCGAAACCTCGGACCGTATGAAGTTCCGACGGTGATCTCCGTCATCCTGACCACGTTCGATCGGCGAGAGCTGGTCGCTCGGGCGCTCGCCAGCGTCTTGGCGCAGACCACGGCTGCCTGCGAAGCCATCGTCGTCGACGATGGCTCGACCGACGGGACCGCCGAGTCTCTGCGTCACCTACCCATCCAGCTGCTGAGCGTCCCGCACTCGGGCAACCCCGCGATCGCGCGCAACGCCGGTCTCGATCGCGCGCGCGGCGATCTGATCGCCTTCCTCGACTCGGATGACAGCTTGAGGCCGAACGCGCTCAAGGATTTGTCCGACGCGTTGACGGCGCAGCCTGCAGCTGGTTTCGCCTATGGCGACTATGAGCCCGATCCCGGTCCCCCACCACTCGGGCCCCCGGTCGGTGACCTCTTCGATCGCTTGCTCGAGTCAGATTTCCTCGTGACCGGCGCGGTGCTCTTCCGGCGCGCACTGCTGGGCGCGGTTGGTGGGTTCGATCCGTACTGCAGCCCGGCCGAGGACTGGGATTTCTGGCTGCGGCTGGCCGCTCGGGTCGACGCGGTACACGTTGCCCGGACGGTGATCGACATCGGGATCACCGCCGACAGCGTCAGCCGCGCGCCTGGTGGATCGATCTATGCGGCGAATCGCCGCGTGACCCGCAAGGCGCTCCGCTGGTGCCACGAGCATCGCCCGGCGTCGATCGCCCTGGCACGCCGCATCCACCGCCGGAGCATGCTGGCATCGGCGCGCTATCACTGGCATCGACGGGCGATCGCTCAGACGGTGCGAGACCTGGCCATGGTGGCGCGTGTCCGCTGAGGTCGCCACCCTGCTCCGCCCGGCGCGGAACGTGGGGATGCTCCTCGCCGGGAACGTCGTCAGACTCGGGTTCGGCATCCTCGCGTCGGCGCTAACCTACCGCGCGTTGAGACCCGGCGACGCCGGTCGATTCGCGATCGCGATGGGCCTGGTCAGCCTGTTCTCGTTTGTCGCCGAGTTCGGCTTCCGCGACGCCGCCGTCAACTACATCGCCGGCGCCGCGACCCTATCCGAAGCCCAGGCGGTCGCGCGCTCCTTCCTGATGGCGAAGCTCGTGTTCGGGACACTCGCCGCCGTCTTGTTGGCCGGACTCGCCGGCTGGATCGTCAATGGCTGGTACGGCGGGGCGGTGCAGCCCGGGCTGGTTCGCCTGGCCGCTTTGACACTGCTGACCGGCGGCCTGCTCAACTATGTGCAAACCCTGCTCGAAGCACGCCAGACGTTCGGTGCCTTGAGCCTGATCAGCATGGCCCAGGCGGTGCTCCGTGCCGGGGTCATCGGGGCGCTCTTCTTCAGCGGCCGCCTCGCGCTGTGGCCGCTGGTGGGCATCGAGGTCGTCCTGCCGCTGGCGCTGCTCGCCGTTGGCCAGCACGCATTGCCGCCGGCGCTTCGACCGCGACTACTCGCCTCGCTCGGAGCGCACTTCGGGAGGCTCTGGCGGTTCAGCCGCTGGATCGCGGTCGCGGCGGTCGCCTCGACGATTTTCCTCAGTCTGGACGTCCTCCTACTCGGTCATTTCCGGCCGGCCGCCGAGGTCGGGATCTACGGCGCCGCGCTGGCGCTCCTGGCAAAGTTCGAGGTGGTCCAGAACGCCATCCTGACATCGTCCTTTCCGGAGGCCTGTCGGTATCGGAGCCGCGCCGAGTTGCGCGCCTACGTCACCCGTACTCTCCGCCTTACCGGACTGGCGTCGATCGGCTTCCTCCTGATCCTGCCGTTCGCCGGGCTTCTGCTGGTGGACCTTTATGGCCGGGCCTACGCCGGCGCCGTCATCCCGTTCGCGATCCTCCTGGTTGGCCTCACGATCGGCTTGAACGCGCAGCCGGCGGCGTTCGTCCTCTATCCGATGGGGCGGCCGCGCTGGATCGCCGGCGGCGATGTGCTGCAGTTGATCGTCTTCGCCGCGCTGGGTCTTTCGCTTGCGCCCCACTACGGCGCCGTTGGCATGGCGATCGCGGTGCTCTTGCGGCAACTGTTTGGTGCCGGCCTGACGGCTCTCTTTGTCAGCCGGTCGCTACGATGAATACTCAACAGCTGGCAGACACGCAGCGCGCATTCGACGAGGTCGCCGCCGGCTACGACGGTCCGTTGGGTAACAACACGCTGATCCAGGCGATGCGAGCCCGAACGCTGGCGGCCGTCACCCGATCCCTGGCGCCCGGTTCGGCGCTGCTCGATCTTGGCTGTGGGACCGGCCTGGATGCGGTGGCGCTCGGGCGGCAGGGGTACCGGGTCACGGCGATCGATTGGTCGGCGAACATGGTGCGACAGACGCGGGAGCGCGCCCTCCGCGCGGACCACAACGGGGCGGTCGCCGTGCACCAGGTCGGCATCCACGAGCTGGGGCGCTTGCCTGCCGGGGCCTTTGACGGCGCGTATTCGGATCTGGGGGCGTTGAACTGCGTCCCCGACCTCGCCTCGGCCGCCGCGTCGATCGCGCAACGGTTACGCCCGGGCGGCGTGCTGATCGCCTCGGTCATCGGCCGCGTCTGCCCCTGGGAGCTGGCGATCTTCTCGCGGAAACGCGATTGGCGGCGGGCAGCCGCGCGATGGTCCAGGGAGCCGGTCCCCGTGCCGCTGAGTGGAGGCACGGTGTGGACGCGTTACTACTCGCCATCGGAGTTTCGATCGAGGTTCGAAGCGGCAGGCTTCAGCCTCAGGTCGCTCCGAACCCTGGGACTTCTGGTGCCTCCGCCGTACGCGCTTGCCTTTGCCGAGCGACACTCCCGGCTGGTGCCCCGTCTGCAGGTCATGGAGGACCGGATCGCCGCCTGGCCGGGTTTGCGCGGCTGGGGCGATCATTTCCTGGTCGTCATGGATCGCCATGCCTGAGCCCAGCTGGATCCCGGAGTTCGTATGCCCAGAATGCGGATCGACACTGGTCCCCGCGAGCATGGCCGGGGCATTGCCGGGTCCGCTGAGTTGCCGTTCGTGTGACGTGGACGTCGGCTGCCGTGGCGGCATCCTCCGCTTCCTTTCCGATACACGGCTCGCCGAGATCGAACCATTGATCGCACAGTACCGGGGCGTGCGCACGCAGGACGGCTACCGACAACGCGCGGCGGCCTACTACCGAGAGCTTCCGCGGGTTGGCCGCGGCGATCCGCAGCACGCGGTGTGGCGGATCCGGCATGAAAGCTTTCGCCACCTGTGCCGCAGGGTTCTGACTCGCCTCGGTCGCCGACCCCTGCGGGTGCTCGACCTGGGAGCCGGCAACGGCTGGCTCTCGCACCGTCTGACGCTGCTCGGCCACGTCTGCGTCGCGGTCGACTGGCTCGACGACCCCGACGATGGGCTCGGCGCGGCGCTCCACTACCCCACCACGTTCACCCGGCTGCAGGCGGACTTCGACCACCTCCCCATGGTCGCCGGGCAATTCGACGCGGTGATCTTCAACGCATCCCTCCACTACTCGTCGAACCCGAGCGCCACCCTCCAATCTGCGAGGGAGGCGCTGGTGGAGGGCGGAGCGCTGATCGTGATCGATTCCCCCGTCTTCGTCAGCGACGCAGACGGCCGACGGATGTTGGCGGAGCGCCAGCAGGGCTTCGCCAATCGGATCGGCAGACCGATCGAATGGGGCGCCGGCTATCTCACCGTCGACGGCCTGGCACGAACCGCTGCGGAGACCGGCCTGAGGCTGCAGCGCATCCCATCCCGAGGCGGACCCGGGTGGGCGTTCAAACGCTGGCTCGCCGGACGAAAGTTGGGACGGCAACCCGCCAGCTTCGGCATCTGGAGCTTCGGCGGCCAAGTAACGTGACGGGACGAGCGCCCCGGCCGCTGCGGCGAGGCATCTGGCGGGCGTGGTTGCGGCTGCGTCACCAGGTCATCGGCCGCCGCTATCGGCGGCTGGTTCTCGAGCGGGTCGACGGCGTGCCGCTCGTGATCTTCCCCGATGTCTTCAACCCGGTACTCCTGCGCTCGGGCGTCTTTCTTGCCCGCAACCTGCCGGCCGCGGTCGCGTCCCATGCGCCGGATTCGACCCGGCCGCGAGCGCTGGACCTGGGGACCGGCTCGGGTATCGGCGCCATCTTCGCGGCGCGCCTCGGGTACCAGGTGGTGGGGGTCGACCTCAGCGCGGAGGCGGTGCGATGCGCACGCATCAACGTCCTGCTCAACGATCTCGATGCGCTGGTCGAAATCCGTCCGGGCGACCTCTTCGCGCCGGTTGCCGGGCAGCGTTTCGATCTGGTCGTGTTCAACCCACCCTTTTTCCGTGGCGTGCCCTCCGACCAACTCGACCAGGCCTGGCGCGCTCCCGATGTCATCGAGCGGTTCGCCGGCGGCCTTGGCCAGGTGCTGCGCCCTGGCGGCCAGGCCCGCATCGTGCTCTCCACCGATGGCGAGTGCCGGGCGATGCTGATCGCGCTCGGGTCGGCCGGCCTCATCGCCCACCCCACTGTTGGCAAGGATTTCGGGAACGAAGTCCTGACGGTATACGCCGTTACGAGCGGGTCCGCGCGGCCGGCTGTGGTGTCGGACGGGCTGCCGCTTCCGACGTCATAAAGCGCGGCAGCGGCGACAGGCCGGGATGGCGCGCGCGAGCGCGGATCTCGAGCTGAAGTCGGGCCAGCGGGAGGGCCGCGCCATGGTAAACCACACCGCCGAGCGAGCGGAGCCGGCGGCCGCGCGATCGTAACGCCGACCACGCCTTACGTAACCGGAACTCGTGGTGGAGCACGACGTGGAGCTGGCGATAGAACGCGGTGCTGAAGGGCCCCATGTACATCATGGCAAGGTCCCCGGAGTCGAGCCAATTCTGCTGCAGGCCGAGCTGCTCGCTGACGGCCTTGTGGAACTTGGTGCCCGGGAGCGGATAGGAAACCGACATGCCGATATCGTCCGGCCGGCAATTTCGGATCAGCTGGAGCGTCGCCGCAATGTCTTTGCGGGTCTCGCCGGGGTAGCCGAACTGCAGGAAGAATCCGACCTGGATCCCGGCCGTGTGCAGACGGCGGGTGGCCTCTTCCGCCTGCTCGACCCGGGTTCCCTTGTCCATGGCATCGAGGATCGCCTGCGACCCCGATTCGGCGCCGACCCAGACCACCTGGGCGCCGGCGCGTCGTAAGGCGTCGATGGTGTCACCGCGGAGAAGCAGATCCGCGCGACAGAGACTCTTGAACGGGGTTTGAATCGCCTCTCGTTCGACGCAGTCCGCGAAGCGCTGGATCCAGCCAGGCTTGAGGCCGAGGATATCGTCGACGAACCAAATGTGATCGGGGCGGTAGGTCTCCTTGAGCCATCGGAGTTCGCTCACCACATGTTCGGGACTGCGAACGTTGTAGCGCTGACCCCAGATCGGCTTGGCGCACCAGTTGCAGTGGTAGGGACAGCCACGCGACGTCGCGATGTTCATCGAGTAGTACCCGTGGCGCGCCATCCAGATGTCCCGATAGCGGCCAGCATCGACGAGGTCCCACGCTGGCAGGGGCAGCGCATCGAGGTCGGTGATGTCCGGTCGGCGAGGGGTGACGACGATGTCGTTCCCATTTGCGGAGCGGAACGACAGCCCGGCAATCGTCTGTGGCTTCGCTTGCGTCCGGCGAGAGAGGTGATCCAGGAGCTCACCGAGGGTTGCCTCGCCCTCACCGTTGAGCACGAAGTCAGCGCCACGCGCCAGGTAGAGCCCGGCACGATCGCTTGCGTCCGAGCCGGCCACGATGGTGAGGCAGCCGCGTTCTTGTGCCAGCTCGATCATGCGGAACGCAGCCTGCCGCATCCGCAGGAGGCACATCTTCGAGAGGTAATTGAAGTTGTCTTCGTAGATGACGGCAAAACGCGGCTGTTCGCGGTCCAGGGCCGCTGCCCACTCGATCTCGGAATCTGCCAGCATCGCGTCGAACACGGCCACCTCATAGTTGCGACTTCGGATGTAGCTGGCGGCGTACAGCGTGCCGAGTGGCGGGTAGGGCTGCATCGCCTCGAAGAGCTTGGGATCGAAGCGCAAATAGTACGACTGGCCGAAGAGGACGTCGCTCATCGCCTTCCGTCACCGTATTCCGCAAGGCGTTGGCGGTAGGCGGCAAGGATCCGCGCATCGTGCGCCGCAAAATGCCCGCGGCACTCGTCTTCAGAAAACGCGACGCTGCCACCCTCACGTTCGAGGCGCCGGCTGAGACGCTGCACTTTCCTCCGCATCTCCCAGCGTTCGATCGGATCGAGGACCCGGGCTGAGAGGAGGCCCGCGACGAACCGAGCTGGCATCGGTCTCATGGAACCCGGATGCGTTTCGGCCGCCTGCCCGGCAAATGCATTGGGCAGGAAGTTCACCACCCAGCCATTGGCCTCGACGAAGGCGCGATACCAGTGATTCCGTTCGAGCGGGACCATCTGGACCACCTCGTGAGCCGTGAATAGGTTGCGCTCCGAGAGCCGAAGCTGGTCGGTGCTCAACAGGAAGTTGGGGCATAACAAGTACCCCCCTCGGGCTGCGAGCTTCACCACGCCCAGGACGAGCAGACGGCAAAGCCACAGCCGGCCGGGCTGGGTCAGGATGAACAAATCGATGTCATCATCCGGCCGGGCGTTGTTCATAGCCAGGGCGCCGGTCACGCCCACCAGCCGAACGAATGGGAGGCGGGCGATCCGCGCACCGTACCGTTTCGCAACCGGCCAGAGCTCCGCCGACGCCGTGGCTCGCTCCCGCCCGATATCGGCGAGGTGGGGTCGACCGTTCAGGTGAAAACGACCCTCGGTCTGCGCGATGTGGAACCGGAGTTCGGCATCGTTGTCGAGCATCGCCACCACCGCCGCCGCCGATACCGCTTGACCGATCAGATAGCGGTGGATTTCACGGCGGGTTAGCGCATGGTCGAAGAGGTCGGCGTAGATCAGCGTGGCGAGGATTGCCCGGCGGAGAGCCTCGCCCGCAGACGTAGGCGCGGCGATGCGCTGCGCCGGCTCGATCATCAGTGGACCACCAATGATCCCCGGCGCGTCGCGTGCGCGATGGCTTCGTCGAGCCGCTCGGTGAAGCGGGCCTTGTCAAAGTTGCGGGCCCGGGCGTGAATCGCCCCCGCGTCCCAGCGAGTCGCCGGCAAGCGACCCACGGCATCGAGGAAGCTCTCAACCGTCGGCTCGTCGTAGAGCAAACCGGTGTCGCCGTCGATCACCGTTTCTACCGCGCCCCCTCGGCGGAGCGCCACGACTGGCTTGCCGGCCGCCATCGCCTCGACCGCGGCGATGCCGAAGTCCTCCTCCCCGGGCAGGACGAACGCGCGGCAGCTTGACATCAGCTTCTCGACCTCGTCATCGGGAAGGTGTCCTGTGACTTTGACCGTTGGCCCCGCAAGAGAGCGCAGACGGGCCTCCCAGGGTCCAGTTCCGACAACGACGAGTGGCAGCTCGGACCGATTGCACGCCTCGATGACGTAATCAAGCCGTTTGTAGGCGTTGAGGCGCGACACAGTCAGGAAGAACCCCTCGTCGCGTACGGGATGGCGATCGAAACGCCCGATCTCAACCGGCGGATAAACAACGACGGAGCTCCGGCCGTACGCCTGCTGGATGCGGCGGGCAACCGCGTTCGAGCAGGCGACGAACAGGTCAACCTGTTGTGCAGCCCGATAGTCCAAGCGGCGAAGCGTGGCCTTCGCCAGCATTGCGAGAGGCCGTTCGTGCAACGGCATTGCGCGGCAGGCGGTATCGCTGTCGAAGCCCCAGAGAAAGCGAGGTGGCGTGTAGCAGTAGGAAACATGGACGGCACCAGGCGAGAGCCTCAGATCCTTGGCGGCGAAGTTCGCGGACGACAGGATCAGCTCGTAGCCCCGCAGATCGAACGTCCGGAAGGCAAGCGGATACAGCCACGTGAGGTAGTAGCGAGGGACGCGTCGGCGGAACGGCCAGCGCTGGATGAAGCTCACGACGATCCGTTGGGCCGGCTCGATGAAGCCCAGCCGGCGCATCGCGGCGCGGTCGTACACGGAGGTGTAGAGCGGTGCCGAGCGGAAGCGCTGGCAGATCGCAAGGACGGTGCGCTCCGCCCCGCCGTACTGGTCTAGGTAGTCGTGCGTAACCGCAACCCGTTCGTGGGAGACGAGGGAAGGCTTCGAGGCCACGTTCCTCATCGTCCTTCCTTTACGCAGTCCGGTTACAGGCCCGTTGTCGCGGGGCGGATTGACCCCGCCGATGTAAGACGTCGTCGGTGGAGCGGGCCACGCTAAGCTGGTGTAACCGCAAGAAGGGGCGACACAATGACCGATCACAAGACCGGAACACGTGAAGAGTGGCTTGCGGCCCGCCTGGAACTGCTCAAGGCCGAGAAGGCGCTGACACGGCGAAGCGACGAACTGGCGCGGCAGCGGCAGGCGCTGCCCTGGGTGCGAATCGACAAGGAGTACCGTTTCCAGACCGACGATGGCACCGCGTCCCTCGCCGATCTCTTCAGAGGACGCTCGCAGCTCCTCACCTATCACTTCATGTTCGGGCCCGAGTACACGGCAGGGTGCCCCTTGTGTTCGGCGATCGCGGACGGCTTCGACGGCTTCGTCGTACACCTCGCAAATCACGACGTCACGCTCTGCGCGGTGTCGCGGGCTCCACTCGCGAAACTCCAGGCTTACAAGCGGAGGATGGCCTGGAGCTTCCCCTGGGCGTCGTCGTTCGAGAGCGATTTCAACTCCGACTTCCAAACGACACACACCAGGGAGCAGCAGCAGTCGGGAGCCGTCGAGTACAACTTCCGAACGGTCGACATGCGCCCGGAGCTGGAGGCGGCTGAGGAGGGTCAGTGGGTCGCTGGGCTTGGCGTTGGTGTCGACTGGGCGACGTACAGGCAAGAAGCCCACGGCCTGAGCGCGTTCGCGTTCGAGGATGGCGTCGTCTACCACACCTACTCGGCGTACGCGCGCGGGGTGGACGGCCTCTGGGGCATGTACCAGTGGCTCGACCGCGCGCCGCTCGGCCGCAACGAGGCCGGTATCTGGTTCCGCCGCCACGACGAATACGACAACCCCTGAAACCGTTGACACGCCGCTAGATGCGTTACGGCACGTGGATTCGCATCGTGGGCGCCGTGGCGCTCAGCACGCTGCTCTCTTGCACCAGCGCGCCGCAAGCGAAGGCGGCGCCGGCGCCGCGCGCCCCGATGGAAGACATCAAGTACGCGAATGAGTGGCCCTCCCCAAACGGAGACCTCTACAACACGCGGGTCGCACACACGACCATTTCCTCGGCAAACGTCTCCAAGCTGGGCGTCGCCTGGACGTTTGCGTTGACGGGCGCGGGAGCGAACGGCCGAGATTTCGCCAATCCGGTGGTCGCAAACGGTGTCGCCTACCTGCAGGACGGCGCGTCGAATGTCAGCGCGGTGCGGTCCTCGACGGGAAAAGTCCTCTGGTCGCACATCTACAACTCCGCAGACTACGGGCCGAACGGGGTGACCATCGCCAACGGCAAGGTCTACGGCGTCACCGCCACGGGCGTCTTCGCCCTCGAGGCCAGTACGGGCCATCAAGTCTGGTACGACACCCATCTTGTTACTGGCAAGGCCAGCTTCGAGATCCCGGCGCAGGTTGCTTATGGCAAGGTCTTCGTCTCGTCGGCCCTGACGGTCGGCGGCGGCATCATCTATGCGCTCGATGCCGGAACCGGCGCCAAGATCTGGAGCTTCCAGACCGTGTCGGACAAATTCGGCCAGCAACTCTCGGCGACGGCCGGCGGCGCCTGGGATGCCGTGATGATCGGGCCGGATGATTCCATCTACGCGGGCATCGGCAATCCATACCTGTCACAGCACGAGGCGCAGGCGACGCCCAGCCGCGAGCTCTATACGGACAGCATCGTCAAGCTCGATCAAGCCACCGGCAAGCTCGACTGGTACTACCAGGCCTTCCCGAATGACTTCCACGACTGGGACCTGCAAATCTCGCCGATCTACACCGTCGCCGCCGGGCACCCCGTCGTCCTTGCTGCCGGGAAAGGTGGGTTCGTCCTTGCCTTTGACCCGGTGAACGGCACATTGATGTGGAAGACGGCGGTCGGGATCCATAACGGCCACGACCAGGATGGTCAGTTGGCCCTTGATGGCAAGCTGCAGCTCACGACGCCGTATGCCCTGTATCCAGGAGAAGCGGGCGGCGTGGAAACCAATTTGGCAGCAGCAGACGGCGTGGTGTACGTTCCCGTGGTCGACCTGCCATCGTCGTACACGAGCGCCACGGAGCGCGTGGGCAAGGCAAACTTCGCACAGGGAAAAGGTGAAATGGTCGCCATCGACATGACCACGGGCCAGCAAATATGGGCAACAAAACTCGCGCAGATTCCGCTCGGCGGTGCGACGGTAGCGAACGATCTCGTCTTCACGACCACGCTGACGGGCGATGTACTCGCGCTCTCGCGCACCAATGGGTCGATCGTCTGGACCTCGCACCTGCCGGCTGGCTCCAACGCCACGCTGGCGATCTCCGGCGGCACCCTGATCGCCGGCGCCGGCTTCCCGCTGAATCCGGCGCAGCACCCCGAGGTGGTGGCATATCAGATTGGTGCTGGTTAAGTGAGCGATACCGCCCAGACCGCCCCGCACGCCTTGGCCCTCCAGGTCGAAGATCTCCGCGTCAGTTATGGACCCAAGCGGGCCGTCGACGGCGTGGCGCTGGAAATAAACGAAGGAGAGATCTTCGGCCTCCTCGGCCCCAACGGTGCCGGGAAGACGACCACATTGAGCGCCATTGAGGGACTCGTACGGCCAGACTCTGGCTCAATCCGAATCGGCGATATCGACGCCCGCGCAAATCCAGCCGCGGCGAAAGCACGGATGGGTGTGCAACTCCAGTCGACGAGCTTCCAAGCCAATCTCACGATTCGCGAGATCGTCAGGCTCTACGCGGGGCTCTACGGTGTGCCGCTTACCCGGGCCGGAATCGACGACCTGCTTGCCAACGTCCACCTGGGCGAGGAGGCGTCAAAGCGCTTCAGCCAGCTGTCCGGGGGACAGCAGAAACGCGTGTCATTGGTGATCGCCACTATCCAGAGCCCGCCACTCGTGCTCCTCGATGAACCCACGGCCGGCCTGGACCCGCAAGCTCGCCGGCAGCTGTGGGATCGGATCGAACGGCTACGCGACATTGGCCGGAGCATCCTCCTGACGACCCACTCCATGGAAGAGGCCCAG
>Ga0207646_10005915_pt1 | contig 12769 bp, 12 predicted proteins | sample KBSK5502metaG_FD_184343 | JGI IMG/M metagenome (GOLD analysis project Ga0207646, IMG submission 184343) | Corn, switchgrass and miscanthus rhizosphere microbial communities from Kellogg Biological Station, Michigan, USA - KBS K5-50-2 metaG... | ecosystem: Host-associated > Plants > Roots >...
CCCCTACGTGCTTCCCTTGCGGGAGCGACAGACGGTGGTGCTTGCATGGCATCCAGATCACATTGGTGGTCCGGCTCGCAGCACGAATATCAAGCCGATCTTTGACGCTACCCCGCCTTGCTGCTATTCTACCCTTTTTCATGCGCGGTGGTGCGTCGACGACGCATGACTCATTGGTGGCGAATTCAAAAACTAAGCTCGTTTTGAGCTAGAGTTCGCAGTATTCCGAGTGTGAAAACCGAATTCGCCACCAATGAGCCATGCGCCAGGGCGCACCACCGCGCATGAAATAAGCTCAACGTTTGCTTATTTCAGGGGAATATCAATTTGGGGAAGAGCCTCTCCTTTTGCAGAGATCAGAGAGCGCCGGATATCACCTTAGACCGTCGCTTCACTTATGGGCAGGTCGGAGATTACTCAAGAAAGAGGGTGAGTGTACCAGTTGCCATGTTCAGCATGGCAGACGAGTGGTGGTGAGCGTCGGGGAGCGGCTTCGTTGCCAACGCGATGGGCCGACGCTCGCGCGAACGGGCTGAGTCTCACTTTAGTTGCGTCGATGGGCAAAAGGTTCACTCCCTGTCTTCACGGTAGGAAACATCCGCCATCGCATTCTAGATCAGTACAAAGGACGGGTGGCCTGAGACCCTGAAGAAGTCGCTTCCGTCCCAATCTACATAAGCAAGACTTATTTTGCCGAAGATCCTGATAAAACCTGCTGGCTGAGTTCCTGCAGGCAACTCCAAACTAAGCGAAAACGATCGAGGACGATCTGACAGGCTTCGGAGAGCACCTGCGCTGCGGCGTCCAGGTAGTGGATCGTGCGCAAGCGTTCTTGTTGCTTTCCCGCGTTGCCTGAGAGAAGGCCATCCGCATGAGAACATCAAAGAGGTCTAAGGCGTCATCATGGACCGTTGCCAGATACGTCGAGACAAAAGCGAGCAGGGTCGCCAGCCAACGGTCCTGGGCGAGCTGGCGCAAATTGTGAACCAAAGCAGTGGTAGCATACCGTGCCAGGGCTTTCACGCCTCCTCTTGGGACAAAGGAGAGATCAAGATTCTCTATCTCAAAAAGGATTTTGCTGTCGATCAGATGTGCCATGTCAAAGAGTACCGTGAGGCGCTCTTCGCTCCACCAAGCGCGTATGTAGAGCCAGCGCAAAAAGCGAAAGTGTTCGGGCTGGGAGGAAAAATCCTGATAGCCATAGCGCTGCATAATCTCATCGACGTGATCGTAGCGCATTTGCCCCTCACCATAGCGGGTCAGAACCGTAGGATCAGCAATGTTGAGTTGGGAAGCCACTGAAAGGACAACACTATGAGGAACATGGTTGGATCGGACAGGAAGCTACCTAAAAACCGAACAGTGCAAAGCTGAAGGGCAAACCCCAGGCGTGTATGGGCGTGACGCCGAGGTTCCAACAAGGCACGGTCGCGATCGTCAAGATGAAAATAGAGGGCAAGCTGTTCTGTGGATGGCTCCCCGACATAGCAGCCATAGCGGCTTCGTTGCTCAGAAGTCAAAAACTCAACTGGCACGATGTTCTCCCTTTCCACACGACTCGTCAAACGATCTATACATTTATACACGCTTCTGCTAAAATAGCAGATGAGATATAATCACTGCAACTGTACGCTTACAATATAGGACTGATGTCTGCTAAACCACCGTAAAATCGTTCCAGAGACACTTCTGCTAATGCACGCAATGAGAGCGACGTATGAAACGAGCTGCCCAACCGATCCTCTCTGAAGAGGGACACCAGACGCTGGATCAGTATGCGCTAACCCTCCAGCAGATTGAAGATCTCTCTGCGGTAACCATTCGCAACTACCTGAGCGACCTGCGCCAGTTCACAGCCTGGTGTGAGTCCTGCTGGCATGAGACCTGGGAAGATTGCTCCTTTACTCCACAAATTGTCGCCCCGCCGCTGCTCACCCGCTATCGGACCTACCTCCAAACAACGCTCTGGTTGAAGCCAGCGACGGTGAATCGGACGCTGATGAGCCTAAAGCGATATTTTGCTTGGACAGTAAAGACGCAAATCATCGAGCAGGACCCAAGCAGCACTATCAAATTCGTACCAAAGGAAATCTCTGCTCCTCGGCACCTGAGTGATGATGAGGAAAATGCATTAATTGCCGCTGTGAACGCAAATGGTACGCTACGAGACCAGACCATTATCATCCTCCTGCTCCATACAGGGCTACGCGCGCAAGAATTATGTACATTGACGCGCCAGCAAGTGCGTTTGGGGAAGCGCAGCGGAACGCTGAATATCGTGGGCAAACGAAGGAAGGTGCGCGACGTTCCCCTGAACGCGATCGCTCGATTCGTTCTCAGCAAATATTTTGCAACCCTTTCCCAAGAATGCTTCTACCTCTTTCCCCCAGAAAAAACACAGGAATCGCTCACGGGACGAGTACTCGGACATCTCATCACAAAATATGCCAGGCAGGCACAAATAGCTGATGTTAGTCCGCACGATCTGCGTCATCGCTTTGGCTACCGCATGGCGGAAGTCGTGCCTTTTGCATCGGCTTGTGCAGATTATGGGACACGACTCACTAGATACGACAATGCTCTCTATTCGTGGAACAAAGCTGGATCTACAACAGGAAGTTGAGAAGATTGCATGGACAGAACCAGGACAAGAGGGAGACATTTTTCAGGTGTAGGCACTAATCGATACACTGTGAATTCAGGACGATCCTTTTTAATCACCTGCTAATTAAAAAACGATCTTGAAAGGAGGGATCCCATGCCAGTTCCCCATCCTGTCGCACAGATTCTCTATCAACGCCGCAACGAGGGCAGTTTGCCCGGAGCACGCACCGACGGCTATCGGGTAGGATTGGCCGTTGAGGGGGGCGGGATGCGTGGTATCATCTCGGGAGCCATGATGGCCACACTCATGGACCGCGAGCTGGAGCGCTCCTTCGATGCGATTTACGCATTTTCAGCCGGGGCGATCAACAGCGCCTACTTTCTCGCGGGCCTTGGCTGGTACGCACTTTCCATCTACTATGACAGTCTTCTCAACCGGGCATTTCTCGACATACGCCGCATGCTGAGAGGTCAACCAGTTCTGTCACTGGACTATGCCTTTGACGTGGTTGTGGAAACGGCCAAGCCATTGGACTATGCAGCCGTGCTTGCGTCACCGATTGAGTTGCATATTGCTGCATCATCGATCAGAAAGTTGAAACCCCGCATCTTCACCCACATCGCTTCCAAGGAAGATCTTAAGATGGTACTCAAAGCGTCGGCCTGCCTCCCACTAGCAGCCGGTGCCCCCATCGCTTACGGAGGCGACAGCTTCCTGGACGGAGGTGTCCTGCTGGCGCATCCAATCCTTCCCGCGCTCGAGGATAGCTGCACACATATTCTGGTAATACGAACACGTGTAAACAGCCCTTTCCGAGCTACCACGTTGGTAGGGCAGCGTCTGATGGCAGGATACTTACAGCACATGCGCTCGGGTCTCGGCGCTGCTTATCTCAATACGATCAAGCAATACAGGCAATTGCAGCAGCACTTCCAGGAAGTAGGTAGGTATCAGGACAAGCCACCCTTTATTCTTGAGGTGGCTTGTCCCGCTGGGGCACACAATGTCACCCGTTTCACCCAGGATCGAGGCACTCTTTTGCAAGGACTCCGCGCCGGGTATAGGGCGATGATCGAGGCTCTCGATGGCGAGGATCGTCCCGATCACATATATCTACAGCCTAGATTGTTCACCCAACCGTAATTTCTCTCCAGGGCCCAAGCCTGGGGCTTCCTGGGATAAATATTATGAACTATGAAAAGTGTACAAAGATACACGTAGGAAGGGAGCTATTCGTGGCAGATAACAAATCTAATAATCTCGAAGAGATATTGCACCAGCTTGCCGACAATGAGGACGAGGAGGCTCTGCGAAAGACATATGAGGCGTATGAGAACAGTCTAACACTGCTCACGTCGGCAAGTTTAGAGCGAGTGCTGGCTTCACTTCGGGACACGGCGCAGATGGGCTTCCTGAATCGCACCGAATTCGCTCAAAAGCTGAAACAAGCTTACCAGCGTATGCCAAAGAACGGCACCCCCCTCGATGACCTGAGAGGTGCTATCGGGTTAGTCTGCTTCACACTAGAACTCCTGATTATCTCCGAAAAGGATATAGCCGAAAAGCGGAGCCAAGCTCCCTCACTTGACTGGCCGCAGGAGCTGCTGAAGGACTCCGCTGTGCGGGAATGGTTGAAGAAAGTCTACGCGCCGGAGGAACAGCTTGCGGAGGTGCAGTCCTTGGTTGAGGCCGCCGTGAGTGGCCAGGACAGCAATGTCCTCTACGAGCTTGCGCCCAGAATCGCAGGCCTCCCGACCAAAGAACAGGCCGTCATGACCACCCTTGTGAAAAAGGGCATGAAGCAGGCATCGGGCTTTTCCCTGCGCGCCTTCAACAAGCGTGTCAAAGAGACGGCAGCCATAACGTGGCAGGGAAAACCTCAGCACGTTTCCGTCACTACCCAGAATAGTCCAATAAAGAAGCAGGAAGAGGAGGCAAAGGCGGAGGAGGCGAAGGCGAAGGCGGAGGAGAACTTGAGACTGGCCAAAGAACACTGGAAGGAGCTGAACCTCAAGGACCCCTTAGACCCTGATAACCCCGATCCCCTGGTGCTGTATCGGGTAGGCACCACATCGTTTATCCTGCGTTGCCGAATAAACACGCTGGCTGGGGATCCGCTTGTGCTCAAGTGCCTGCTATTCCCCTATACACAGATCCCCGACATCGCGGAAGCCACACGTGAGTACGCATTGCAATACCCCGCAGGCACCGTACCCCAAACCGCCCGAGTCCGCTCGTCGACTGACAAGTGGATACTCATGGATTTTATCACGGGGCCTACCTTGCAAGAACTACTGGAGGAGCGTAGAAAGTCCGAGAGTCAAGCGCCCCGTCTGCTGCGCACTGATTTGCTTGCTTTAATAGGTCAGCCCCTACTAAAGGCTTTGGGCAGTCTGTCCAGTATCGGCAAAAAACAGCACGAGGATCTGACCCCGTCAAACATTATCTTGCATAAAAGGCCAGACGGATCAATGGAAATTATATTTATCGACCTCGGGCGCAACTATCTCTATACCAGTCACCTCGGACTAGAAGCGAGCCGGGAAGCGCTGTTCGTGGCCCCCGAAGTGAAAAATATGGAGGGCTCCGACACAGCAGGCCTGTATTCATTCGGCATGATCCTGATCGACCTCGCGGATCCCATCGGAGTCCAGGGACACACGATCCCTGATAGCATCTATCAGTACGTGCCGCACCTGGCGCGGTTTATTGAGGATCTGATCGATAAGAAGCCAAAGAATCGCCTGTTGATCTTCCCTCCGACGGACAGAAAAGACCTCTATCCCCAGCTGTGCAGCATCTTCACGGACCTGCTGCAGGTGCTTCCCTCGGAGAGCGAGGTGAAGCCAGGGCGATTCTTCTGGGTCAAGCAGTTTATCGAGCTCTTCTATCCCTCTCACCCGCTCACCCATCTTAAGAAGCTCTGGGGCATAACCTTTCCGTCACAGACGCATGCACAGATCCCCAGATATCCCTACGCCAGATATCTCTACTGGTGGTTGGTGCTGAGCACGGTTTGTACGTCGCTGATTTTCACTGTATCCCTCCTCTGGGGAGCACGGGATTTTGGGATGAGTTTCTTCGACCCTTTTGTAAGCATCGCTCAGAAGCTGACTGGCTGCAGCAGCAGCAACTGCCTGCCAGTTCTCGACGGACTCCGGGCACCAGGCTACGTCTTCAGCATAACCAACATGCAGGCTCGCCTGGTTGGCTTCAGCATAGGTCTGACCCAATCAGCATACTACGCGAACATTCTCGCCGGAATCACGGCCCGACCCATGAAGAGCAGCACGCTCGCGCATGTCACTGAACTCTTCCTGCGCGCATTTACAATTACAGCCCTCCCACTGGTGCTCATTGGCAATTTATATCAACCCGCCTGGTGGCCCGTGCTGCTTCTCGTAGGATACCCGATTCCCGCACTTTTGAACGTCCTGTGCTACCGACTGGCCACCGACACTCTCAAGAAGGCATGGGGAGAGCTCTCCACCGTGCCTCCCTATGATCCCTTGCTAAAGAACTTCGGACAGTGGGGTACAACGCTCTTCTGCTATATTATCGTGGTGTTCCTCATCTCGATTGGACTGCAAAACAATATTCTCCACGATAGCTGGGCCTACGCCATTGCCGCCGTCGTGATCAACGTGTTCATCCTCTGCCTTTCCAAGAGCATCATCCTTGCCCCGGGCATTCGCGGCAGCCTCTGCCGGGCTTTCACCTTGGGCGAGCGACTCGAAGCGGTTGCTCAGAATCTGGCAACCAAGTATGATCTGAGTAAAGACAGCAAGGGGAATGCTATGCGAGTCATCTGCGCGCTGCACCAGGGAACGTTCAAGGGCGCGACGACTGGTGGAGTGGCTGCCAGCCAGGTTTATGGCTATGGGGAAATCGACCAACTGATGACTCTGGCGCAATACCTGGCTGCGCATGACAGCGCAAACGTGGATGGCAAGCTAAGTGATGCCAATGTGAGCAGCTACCTGGCGAACGCTCTACACGCCTGTGGTTCTTCCCCTCTGGAGACCTGTTTGCAAACCACTATCCCTAACTACCATTCTGGGAACAAACCAACCGGGACACCAACTCCTCATCACTAGAATGTTGTTTTCGGGGAGGGGTGGCACAAGCCATCATTGCGCGGGCAAGATTGTCGTTTCTCCGATATCCCGGCGCGTTTGTGCCAGATAACTTGTCCATATTGGCTTGAGAGGCGCTTTCAGCAGATTGGCCTCTCGTATAAATTGGCATGGTATTTTATCTCATCTATTCATCGCTGGCTAGAAGCGATAAAACGATTAGTGTTTCTCTCATAAAATGGCGCGCCTCTCTCGGAAGCCGCTTCTGGGGCAGCGTGATTTTATGCGACCATAAAATGGCGCAACGCTGAAAAGCAAAACGAGCCTTCAAGGGTCTCTCCTACGCTCCAACGACCCACATCGTGTAGGCCCCTTGGGCCCAATACATTTCACTTTAGGTTCCGCCCCCTGCCGTAGCGAGAGAAGCCAGAGGGTCGAGCAGCGCGACAAAGTCGAGAAACTGGTCCTCCGGCTCAAAGGGTAGAGGCGGGGGCACATCGCGCTTCTTGGGCTTGTACTTCTGGTAGAGCTGTTTGATCTCGCAGCGGTTGACGCGCAAGCGGCGCTCCGGCAAGAGTTGCTGCCTCATGCGCTCGTGCAAGCGCCTCAGCAGCGGCTCGGTGGCCTCCTCTGGCTCCAAGATGAGCGCCAGGTCAAGCATTTCCGTCAGGACAAACAAGCCGTCGGTAAAGCTGAGGCGGTCTGGGTCCACCTGGGCTTCCGTGGCGGCTTGTGCCAGGTGGACGCGCACCGCGTAGTGGGCTAAAAAGATCCCATAGAGTTCCTGACGCACCTCCTCAGGCGTCTTGGAGCGCAAGACCTTGCGTTGCACGCGCTCATGCGTTTTGATCTCGTCGATCACCAGTTCGACCTCCCAGCGTTCATGATACAGTCCAATGAGGGCAAGCGCCGCAGCCACCTGTGGATTGAGCAAGGTGGTCACCAGCCGATACACCTGGCCCACTTCTCCCAGCCGCTCATCGGTCACCTGGTAGGAAATGATCCGCACCCACAGGCCTGCTGCACCCGATAGTGCGCCTGGCCTGGGCGGGTTGGGGGCACCCAGGCCAGCACCGAGCCATCAGCCAGCCGCCGTTGGTGCTCCAGGTGTTCCCACACCCCGGCTTCCAAGGCCCCCAGCACATGTGTCCCGCGCTGCCGCGCGTGCTCCAGAAACCCGCCCGAGGTGATGCCGGCGTCCACCAACACCAGGGTGTCTGGACCCAGCTCGTCAAGGAAGTGGTGCGCGCCATGCACTTCCGAGACGTCGTAGCGGCTGATCTGCAGGTTCACCACGGCATGACTGCCACACTCGGCCAGCAGCACACAGCGCACCTGCGGATAGGCTCCTTTCCCATATTGATTGCTGCTGCGCCCAAAGGCCGCCTCATTGCTCACCGTGTCAGCGGTGTTGAAGACCGTCCCATCGATGGCCAGGAGCCGATAGCGACCAAAGAACGCGCTGGGCATCGTCTGCGGCTGGGCGATGACCCGACAGCACTCGTGCAGCAGCGCCTGCAGGCCCTGGCTGCCCAGCGCCCGGCGACGTCCGCTCAGGGCTGACGCGCTCAGCTGGCTCTCGGGTACTCCAGGATGCAGTGTGCTGAGCTTGCCGACCAGTTTGTCCTACACCAGCCGTTGGTTCAGGCGGCTCCACAGCGCCAGCCCGATCACCCACCACACCAGGGCGAGCAACGTACTCTGCCGCACCCGTCGCACTTTGCTCGCCCAGGGCTGACTCTGCCCGACGCACCGCTCAATCGCTTCTCTGGGATACACCTGGGTCAACAGCGCTATATCCACCTGTTCACACACCTTGTCATCCAAGTCCAATTGCCGTAATCTGTACATCAGAAAGCTCCTTGTTGTTAGGCTTTCTGGTAGTGTGCCAGATCGGAGCTTTCTTGTCTTCTCTTTCCCCCTTTTGTCCTTAAGTCAAATGTATTGCCCCTTGGGCCCGCCAATGAAAAAGACAACGTTAAGCCGGTGCTGAGAATGAACAAGAAGCACGAAAAGACAAAAGTTGCGACCAGTCGTCACTCAGGAATGGTTGAGGGCAAATGAGATTCGATAAAGCCCTCCTCATGAGCTGGCTGGTGAATCCGATGAAGAGCGTAACGTTGTAAATTTTGGAGAGTCGAGCTTAATAGGCCATATCACAATACAATCACACTCGCTCTCTCGAATTTTACCTAGCTTGAATTACGATACGATACCATTGCGTTTTTTAATTTTATCTATTATAGTCTTAATAAGGAAACGATACTATTCCGTATCAAAATAATAGAGGAGGAACAATCTATGTCAATCATTATTCAAACCAAGCAGCTCACCAAAAGCTACGGCAGGAGCCGGGGCATCATCGATGTGACCTTCGCTATTCAGGAGGGCGAAGTCTTTGGCTTTCTGGGCCCCAACGGCGCGGGCAAGACTACAACGATGCGCACCTTAATGGGCCTGCTGCGCGCGAGCAATGGCAGCGCCACCATCGGCGGGCTGGATTGCTGGACACAATCCACTGAAGTGAAGAAGCTGGTCGGCTACCTGCCTGGCGAATTCGCTTTCGATCCCGGTATGCGCGGTGCGCAGATCATCGGGTACCTGGCCCACCTGCGCGGCGGCGTGGACCAGACCTACCTGCGCCAATTGGTGGAGCGCCTGGGCCTGGATCCCAGCAAGCGCTTCCGCGAATATTCGCACGGCAACAAACAAAAGGTGGGGCTGGTGCAGGCCTTCATGCATAAGCCGCGCCTGCTCATCTTGGACGAACCGACATCAGGACTGGACCCGTTCAACCAGCAAGAATTCTATCACATGGTGGCCGAGGTGCGCGCCTCTGGACGCACCGTCTTCCTCTCCTCACACATCCTGCCGGAGGTCGAGCACACCTGCGACCGCGTAGCGATCATCCGCGAGGGATGGCTAGTCAAGACCGATCACGTGTCCGCGCTGAAAGAGATCCACCAGTACGATGTGGAGATCACCTTTGCTGGCCCGGCCTCTGTCGAGTGGTTCAAGCAGGTCGCGGGTGTAGCCAGCGTGGCTCAAGGCACAAATGAGCACGCCCTGCAACTCTCCGTCCAGGGTGACTTGATGGAGATCATTCATATCGCCAGCCAGCGCAACGCGATGAATATGACGACACATGAGCCGACGCTGGAAGAAGTCTTCCTGCGCTTCTACGAGCCGCAGCAGGCGCCTTCCGCGTTCGCCGGATAGGAGGTGTATGATGTTCCGCAACATTTGGAGCAAAACGCTGAGAGATTACCGCGTGGCAATCCTGGCCTGGGGCTTTGCCTTGGGGTTGTTCGCGCTCATCGATTTCGCAGAGAGCACGCCAACGACGATTGCGACCTTTGGCAGCCTCGCACCGCTCTTCCGCGTTCTCGGCGATCCCTACCAGATCCAGACCCCTGAAGGGTTTATTACCTGGCGGATCATAGAGCTCTTCGTACCACTCGCCATCTGCTTCTGGCCCATCCTGGCCGGATCGCGCCTGGTGCGTGGGGAAGAGGAACGCGGCAGCATGGATGTCTTGCTGGCTACCCCGCGGTCACGCACGCGCCTGCTGCTCTCGAAGCTGAGTGCGCTCTTGATCGCGCTGATTCTGATCGGGCTGCTGCTGGTTCTGGGTCTGATAGCTGGTCAGGCCCGTCTGGAGGGGCATGCTGATGTGGTCAGGGCGCTCCTGGTAGGGCTGAACCTGAGCCTGCTGGCCTTCTTCTTTGGCTGTCTCGCGCTGCTGTTCTCGCAATTTGTGACCAGCCGTGCCGTGGCAGCAGGCTGGACGAGCGGCCTGCTGGTGCTCTCCGTGCTCCTGGATAGCACCGGACGCTTAGTGCATGGGAGCTGGGTGCAGTACCTCTCGCCGTTCTACTACTACAATCTCAACCGCCCGCTCATCCCCAGTTTCCCTGACCAGCCTCTGGCGGCTGTGCTTCTGGCGGGCCTTGCGGTGCTCTGCGTGGGGGCGAGTCTGGTTCTCTTCGCCAGGCGCGATATCGGCGGGATGGCATTCTCGTGGCCGGGCAAGCACGAACCCAGTAACCACTACGCTCTGCGCAGTCTGAGCCAGGCCGAGCGTGCGCTGTCTACGCGCAACGTGAGCCTCGAGATCTTGCACCGGGATAGGTGGTCTGCCTTCTGGTGGGGGCTGGGCGTCATCTTCGTGTGTGTCTACTGCCTGGTGATTGCTCTCTCCACCCAGCAGGCGTTTTACCGGCTCGCACAAGAGACCCCCTTGCTGCAACACCTCTTTTTCGACACGCCCATCAACACCAACGCCGCGATGCTGGGCACCTTTCTCTTCACGTTCATGCCCGCCCTTGTCGTAGCCTTTGCGCTGACCCTGGCCTTGAAATGGGCCGCAGACCTGGAAAACGGGCGTCTGGAAGTGCTGTTCAGCACCCCGCAAGCGCGAGACAAGGTACTGCTGGAACGCTTCGGCGCCAATGTGCTGCTGGTGTTGCTGGCTCCTATCCTGACCTGGCTCGTTGTTCTCATTGTGGCACAGCTCGCCCATCTCGCAGTCGACCAGGGCAGGATCTTCGCAGCCAGCTTCAATATGTTCCCCATGGCGCTGATCACCCTGGGCCTGGTCTATGCGCTGGCCGGACGCCTGCGCTATGCCGCGCTGGTCAGCTTGCTCTGTGCATATATCGTCCTGTCCTACATAGAGGAATTGTTCGAGGGATCCATTACGATGCCTGTCTGGCTCATGGATCTCTCGATCTTCCACGTGTACGGCAACCCGGTCTTCCTCGGCGTCAACTGGACGAACTTCCTGGGCATGACCGGCGTGGGCGTGGTGTTGCTGGTGATTAGCCTGGTGCAGTTCCGCTCCGCCGATATCGCGCTCGGCTAAATATGAGAAAAGGAAAGCTCAGCAAAACTTGACGCAGGATGCCGCGCCTACTACAATGGAAGAGCAGGAGGAAAAGCAACTCAAAGCATGACCACAACATCTGAATCTGAACAAGAAATACGCAAGCCTGGGCGTCCACGCAGCGCCCAGGCGCACAAGGCAATCATAGACGCAACCCTGGAACTCCTTGCGGAAGAAGGATACCAGGGACTGAGCATCGAAGAGGTTGCGGCTAGAGCTGGGGTAGGCAAGACCACCATCTACCGGCGCTGGTCCTCGAAAGAGGAACTGGTAATGGAGGCTATCCGTCACGTGCAGGTTGATGTCCCATTCGTGGACACGGGCAATTTTCGCAACGATCTCGTGGCGCTTTTAAAAACTGTCTACCAGGGCTTCATGGCCCATCCTTATCCTTTCCTGGGGAAATTGGTGCTCAAGTTCATCGATGAATATCAGGCCAATCCCGAAATCTTTCAAGGGGCTCTTACACAACTCGTCTTTCCTCGTTTCCAGCGATTCTTTCACATGGTCGAGCAGGCCCAGGCACGTGAGGAGATTCGTGGGGATATTGATCCGGAGCTGGTACTGGAACTGGTGGCAGGGTCATTATACTTCCGTTGGATTATGCGCAATCTTATGCCAACTTCGTCTACTTCACTGGTTGATTGGATTGGGCAGGTGGTTGACGCAATCATGCGAGGCATAGGGACGAAATAGCACTAGCCCTGTATCTCCTTGCTCTTGAGAGAGCAAGTATACCTGAGGTGTGCCAGAAATGCGACCTTTTTCAGGCATTTCTTGGGTCATGGCCAGGTTTGGTGAATCGAGAATAGATGAGATTTGAGAAGGCTGGTCTTGGCCTATTAGGCCCGCCGACGAAATGGACAACGTTAAGCCCATGTTGGGAATGAAAAAGAAGCACGAAGAGACAAAAGATGCAACCAAGGGTCACTCAGGAACTGTTTGGGGCAGGTGAGAAAAGATAGAGCCTTCCTCCAAGCTGGCTTATGAAGCCGATTGAGAGCTTCGCGTTGTAGATTTCATGAGCGGGCCTAATAGGCCTATATAGATGTTTAGTATAGGTGTTTAGCCTCTTGAGAGTCTACCGTCTCTACTGTAGCGAAAATAGATGTAACTTGTCAATGCTTTTGGCACCGCAGAATCGCCTGACTACTCAGAAATTGGAACACAGCTATAAATTCCTTCCGGGACATGAGGCTTGCC
>Ga0207646_10005916_pt1 | contig 12769 bp, 10 predicted proteins | sample KBSK5502metaG_FD_184343 | JGI IMG/M metagenome (GOLD analysis project Ga0207646, IMG submission 184343) | Corn, switchgrass and miscanthus rhizosphere microbial communities from Kellogg Biological Station, Michigan, USA - KBS K5-50-2 metaG... | ecosystem: Host-associated > Plants > Roots >...
AGGGATCGTCGGAGTAGATGGAGGTCAATGCGCCCAGGGTGTTGATCTTCACCTTCCGCAGCTTGTCCGTGTTCGCGGGGTTGACCTCGAGCGACTTCTTGTAGGCCTCGATCGCCTTCTCGAGGTGCTCCTTGTTGTCGGGGGTGTCCTTGCCGGGACGGTACAGCGCCTGATGGGAGCTGCCCAGGTAGAACCAGGCCTCGGCGAAGTTGGGGTCGAGCTCGACCGCGCGCCCGTAGTCGACCACCGCCTTCTTGAAGTTCTCCTCCTTGTAGTCCTTGTTTCCGTCCTTCATCGCCGCCCGGGAGCGCACCCGGCCGCAGCCGCTGACGGCGAGGACGGGGACGAGGCCGGCAAAGACGAGGGCCTGCAGCCGCATCTTCATGAACCGTCTCCCTGGAAAAGATTGAGGGTAAAGGCCCTCAAGGCGAAGGGTTGATTCTGTCCCACGTTTGCGGGACAAGTCAACAATCCTCCCACCTCGCCCGCCTTGCCTTGACGCTCCTCGGGCCCGCCCCTAAACTGATGAGGCGACGCGCCTCCAGCCGCTCGGCGCCCACGCTCCCTCGGCCGATGATCCGCTTCGAAGACATCTACGAGACCGTCCGCCAGCATCATCCGGGGGCGGACCTCGAGCTGCTGCGGAAGGCGTACATCTTCTCCGCGGTCGAACACAAGGGGCAGACGCGCGCGTCGGGCGAGCCGTACCTCGTTCATCCCCTCGAGGTGGCCGCGATCCTCGCGGAGATGCGGATGGACCCCGCATGCGTGGCGGTGGGGCTGCTGCACGACGTCCTCGAGGACACCCTCACCGACCCGGACCGCATCAAGGAGCACTTCGGCGAGGACGTGCTGCACATCGTCGAAGGGGTGACCAAGATCAGCAAGATCCCCTTCTCCAGCTCCGAGGAGCGCCAGGCCGAGAACTTCCGGAAGCTCCTCCTGGCCATGGTCGACGACGTGCGGGTGATCCTCGTCAAGCTCGCCGACCGCCTGCACAACATGCGCACGCTGCAGTACCTGCCTCCCGACCGCCGGCAGCGCATCGCCCGGGAGACGATGGACATCTACGCGCCGCTGGCCGGACGCCTCGGCATGAGCAAGATCAAGAACGAGCTGGAGGACCTGTCCTTCCAGTACCTGGAGCCGGAGGGCTACAAGGACCTCGCGGCGCAGGTCGACGAGAGAAGGCGGGAAGCCTTCGCGTTCATCGAGAAGATCAAGGGCACGGTGGCCGAGAAGCTCACCGCCGCCGGGCTGCAGGCCCAGCTCGAGGGGCGCATCAAGCGCCTCTACTCGATCCACCAGAAGCTCCGGCGCCAGCGCATCGGGCTCGCCCAGGTCTACGACTTCGTGGCCCTGCGCGTCATCGTGTCCACGATCCCCGATTGCTACGCGGTGCTCGGCATCCTGCACAACCTGTGGCGGCCGGTCCCGGGGCGCATCAAGGACTTCATCGCGATGCCGCGGCCCAACGGCTACCAGGCGCTGCACACCTCGGTCATCGGAGACGAGGGCCATCCCTTCGAAGTCCAGATCCGCACGCTGGAGATGCACCGGGTGGCCGAGGAGGGCATCGCCGCGCACTGGAAGTACAAGGAGGGCCGGAGCGGCTTCGACAAGGACGACCAGGCCTTCGCCTGGCTGCGGCAACTGCTGGAGTGGCAGCAGGAGGTCAAGGACCCCCACGAGTTCCTCAACTCGTTGAAGCTCGACCTCTACCCGGAGGAGGTCTACTGCTTCACCCCCAAGGGCGAGGTCAAGATGCTGCCGCGGGGGGCGACGCCGCTCGACTTCGCCTACGCCATCCACACCGAGATCGGGCACCAGTGCGTGGGGGCGCGGGTGAACGGCAAGATGGTGCCCCTGCGTTACAAGCTCAAGAACGGGGACATCATCGAGATCCTCACCTCCCCCGGCCATCACCCGAGCCGCGACGGGCTCGGCCTCGCGGTCACGAACAAGGCCCGGGCCAAGATCCGCCACTACCTCAACATCGCCGAGCGGCAGCAGGCCGTCGAGATCGGCCGCAAGCATTTCGAGCGGGAGCTGAAGCGCTACGACCTCACGCCCCGCAAGGTCGAGCCGGCCCGGCTGGAGGCGCTCGCGCAGGAGCTGGGCGTGGGCGCCCGCGCCGAGGACCTCTTCACCGCGGTCGGCTACGGCAAGCTGTCCATGCGCCAGGTCCTCGCCAAGCTGGTCCCCGCGGAGAAGCTCGCCGCCCCCGAGCCCGAGAAGCCGCGGCCGTTGACCGACGCCGTCAAGCGCCTCTTGCGGGTGGGCGACCAGCGGATCAAGGTCCGGGGCACCGACGATCTCCTCATCTACCGCGCGAAGTGCTGCAACCCGATCATGGGCGAGCCCATCGTCGGGTACATCACCCGCGGCAAGGGGGTCTCCGTCCACTCGCAGAGCTGCCCCAACGTCGTGAACCTGATGTACGACCCCGAGCGCCGCATCCCGGTGGAGTGGGAGCAGGGCGCGGAGGGCGCCTACGAGGTGCGGATCAACGTGGGCGTCGAGGACCGGCCGGGCCTGCTCGCCGCCATCACGACGATGCTCGCGGGGATGAACACCGACATCCGCGACGCGGACGTGCGGACCTTCGACGACCAGACCGCGTCCATCGAGCTGACGCTGCGCATCCAGGACCTGAAGCACCTGGAGAAGGTGGTGAAGTCCATCCGCGGAGTGAGCGGCGTCATCGAGGTCGAGCGCCACAGCGTGGCACGCTAGCCGCCGCTTGTGCGGGAGCCGGGTTGCCGGTAGGCTTGGCGCCCCCAATGTCGCGAGCGAAGCGGGATTCATTCCCGCGAAGTGAGCGGGGGGTCTGGGGGGTGCGCCGCTAGCGCCGCAACGCACCACGGCGGCGAGCGAAGCGGGATTCACTCCCGCGAAGTGAGCGGGGGGTCTGGGGGGTGCGCCGCTGGCGCCGCAACGCACCACGGCGGCGAGCGAAGCGGGATTCACTCCCGCGAAGTGAGCGGGGGGTCTGGGGGGTGCGCCGCTAGTGCCGCAACGCACCACGGCGGCGAGCGAAGCGGGATTCACTCCCGCGAAGTGAGCGGGGGGTCTGGGGGGTGCGCCGCTAGTACCCCCCAGTTCAATGACGAGGAGGAGCAACTTTGCCCAAGAAGCACGTGGCCACCAAACAGGCCCCCACCCCCATCGGCCCCTACTCGCAGGGCGTGATCGCCGGCGGGCTGCTGTTCGTGTCCGGCCAGATCCCGATCGACCCCGCCACCGACAAGCTGGTCGAGGGCGACATCAAGGTCCAGACGGAGCAGGTGCTGAAGAACGTCCTGGCCGTTCTCAAGGAGGCCAAGATGGGGCCGGAGAACGTGGTCAAGGCCTCGGTCTTCCTGGCCGACCTCGCCGACTTCCCGGAGATGAACGAGGTCTACGGCAAGTACCTGGGCAAGGAGCCTCCCGCGCGCTCGACCATCCAGGCCGCCGGCCTGCCCAAGGGCGCGCGGATCGAGATCGACGTCATCGCGGCGTTTTAGTCGCGAATGCGGCGCGCTCCGCTCCGCGCAAGGCATCGCTGAGCGTCCCGCGCCGGAGTGAATCCGGCGCGAGACGGCAGAGGAAACGCTCCGCTGCGCGCGCCGAACGCTCGCGCCGGAAGAGTCGTCCTGGGCTGCTAGGCGGCGGTGGTGCCGGACTTGCGGGCGGGGGCCGGCTTGCTGACCTTGCCGGAGCGCAGGCAGCGGGTGCACACGCGCAGGCGCCGCTGGACGCCCTTCTGAACCGCTCGCACCCGGCGCAGGTTCGGGTTGAAGCGCCGGTGGGTCACATTGTGGGCGTGGCTGATCCGGTGGCCAGACTGGGGTCCCTTGCCGCAGATGTCGCACCGCTGTGCCATGAAGCGTCCTCCCGGGGGCCCGGTCCTTCCCTCGCCCCAAACCGCCATGATAGCGATCGCGGCCGGCACCGTCAACGCGTCCCCTTTGCGCTCGGCCGGCAGGCGGGCATTTGTTATGATCGGTCGACATGGTCCAGTTCAATTTCGCGGAACGGACCATCAAGGCCAAGGTGGTCTACTACGGCCCCGCCCAGTCGGGGAAGACCACCAACCTGGAGCACATCCATCGCCTCACCGATCCCGCCGGCAACAACCGCCTCATCTCCCTCAACACCGCGCAGGACCGCACGCTCTTCTTCGATCTCTTGCCCTTCAGCCTGGGGGCGATCTCCGGCTACGATTTCAAGGTCCAGCTCTACACGGTCCCCGGCCAGGTGCAGTACAACGCGACCCGGCGCGTGGTGCTCGCGGGAGCGGACGCGGTCGTGTTCGTCGCCGACTCGCGCAAGTCCGTGCTCAAGGAGAACGTGGCCGCGTTCGAGAACATGAAGGTCAACCTGCTCGCCAACCGCCTGGTCCCCGAGAAGCTGCCCCTCGTCCTCCAGTACAACAAGCAGGACCTGCCGGACCTGCTCTCGTCGGCGGAGCTGGGGAAGGCGCTCAATCCCTGGAACCGCCGCGCGTTTCCCGCGGTCGCGTCGCAGGGCGACGGGGTCATGGAGACCTTCGTCGCCGTGGTCCAGGAGATGCTCGCCGCCATCGCCGTGAAGTACAACCTCAAGGAGAAGGGCCTCGACCCCGCCGCGGTCCCGGAGACGGTGGCGGAGGCCTTTGCGGCGGTGCTGCGCCGGGCCGGAGAGGCCCCCGCGCCCGTGTCCGACGAGGGCCCTGCGCCCACGGCCCGCATCGTGATCGCGGCGTCGCCAGAGGCGCCGCCCGCCGCGCCGACCGCGGGGCCCGCCGAGGGCGGCCTCGTCTCCGAGGAGCTCCTCCACCGCTCGATCCGCTCGAACGTGGACCTGGCGGAGGCGCTCGCCGGCATCGTGCGGGAGATGAACCTCGGCCTGGGCGCGATCCTCTCCCAGGTGGAACGCCTGTCGGGCGACAGCGCTGAGGCCAGCGAGCGGCGCACGCTGATCGAGAACCTGCGGTCGGAGGCGAACCGCTTGCGCCGCCTCGTCCAGGGCCTGGCCAGCGCCGACGTGCCGCCGGCCGCCGCGCCGCCCGCCGCGGCCGCCGGGCCGGCCGCGCCCCCGGGGCCTCCCGGCGACCTCGATGCGCTCGTACGCAGCGCCGTCGCCCTGCACCGCGCGCCGCTCGACGCGCGCGGCGTCAGCGTGCAGTCCCGCATCCCGCCGGGAACGGCGCTCCCGCGGGGCGGGAGCGAGGAGCTGCAGCGCACCCTCGGCGGCCTCATCTCCGCCCTCGGCGACATCGTGCCCGCCCGGTCCAAGGTGGCGCTCCGCTGCGAGCGCAAGCCCGTCCTGCTTCGGGGCGCTCAGGGCGAGGTGAAGCGGGACTTCCTGATGCTCGCCCTCGCTCATGACGGGGCCCTCGGGCCCGACGACCAGCAGCGCATCGCCGCCGGGAGCGACCCCGGACCCTTCGGCGATGCGGTAAGGTTGGTGAGGGACCTCGGCGGCTTCGTGCGCTTCGCGCCCCTGCCCGGGGGTGGCCTCGAGACCCGCGTCTTCCTGCCGGCATCTTGAATTCGGAGGGCTTGATCCCATGTCCAGTCGCTCCCGCTGGAGCCCCACCCTTGGCGCACTCTTCACCCTCGCTCTCCTCATGGCCCCCGCCCCGGTGCGGGGGGCCGGCTTCGCGCTCTTCGAGCACGGGGGCAAGGGCATGGGTTTCGCCGGGGCCTTCACGGCCCAGGCGTCCGACCCCTCGGCCATCTTCCACAACCCGGCCGGCATCGCGTTCCTCCGCGGCAAGCAGATCTATCTGGGCGGGACGGGGGTGATGCCGACGTGGCAGTTCGAAGGGGCAAACCCGTTTCCGGGAACGGGCGTCATCGAGCACGGCGCCACGTCCGTGCTTCTTCCGCCCGCGGTCTACTACACGCAGCCGTTCAGCCCCCGGGTGGTCTTCGGCGTCGGCCTCAACGTGCCCTTCGGGCTCAAGACGGAGTGGGCCAACCCCGATCGCTTCAGCGGCCGCTACATCTCCCAGAAGGCGGCCCTGGGCGGCTTCGGGGTGAACCCGACTCTCGCGGTCAAGCTCGCCGACCGCCTGTCGGTGGGGGCGGGGCTCGACCTGCGGTTCTCGACGGTGACGCTCGAGCGGCGCATCCCGGTCATCAACCCCTTCACGCAGAGGCCGGTGGACGCCGCCAACGAACGGCTCGACGCGGGCACCAACCTCGGGATCGGCTTCGATGTGGGCATGCTCGCCAAGCTCAGCGACGACCTCTCGGTGGGCGCGAGCTACCGCCACCGGGTCAAGGTCGACTACACGGGCACGGCGACGTTCACGCCCCTGCCCACGGGCAATGACCAGCTCGACCAACGGGTCCTCGGCGTGCTGCCGACCCGGACCCTGGCCCTCGATTCCTCCATCACGTTCCCCGCATTCGCCTCGGGCGGCGTGGCCTACCGCCGGGGGGACTGGGTGTTCGAGGCCGACGTGAACTGGTACCAGTGGTCCGCCTTCAAGTCGATCCCGGTGACCTTCCCGGATCGGCCGGACCTCTCCGGGGCGATCATCGAGAACTACAGCAACTCGTTTCAGTACCGCTTCGGCGCCGAGAAGACGCTGAACGACGCGTGGACGGTGCGGGGCGGCTATTTCTGGGACGAGACGCCGGCGCCGCCGGCCAGCGTGTCCCCGCTTCTGCCCGACGCGGACCGCAACGGGTTCTGCCTCGGGGGGACGTGGCGGTCGGGATCGTGGAGGATCGACGCCGCGAGCTGGCTCGTGCTCGCGCGCGAGCGCTCCACGGCGGGAGTGAGTCGCGACAGCTTCGAAGGCACGTACAAGAGCCACGCCTTCACGCTGGGCGTGTTCTTGGGTTATTCATTCTAAATGCGGCGCGCTCCGCTACGCGTGAGTCGTCATCGAGCGCTCGCGGCCGGGGTGAACCCGTCCGCGTGCGGCAGAGGAAACGCTTCGCTCCGCGCACCGAACGCTCACAATCCAGAGGATGCCAGCGCTCCACTGCGCGCGCCGAACACTCGCGCCGGTGAGAGTTGCTCAGCACCCTGACACAAGGTCCGGAGGAATTCTTGGGAATGCAACAGCGTCTTGGCCGCACCGCCGTCCTGCTTCTCGTCGCCGCCGCGGTCGTGGCCGCCGCGCCCGCGGGCGCGCAGACCAACTTCTCCACCTACGTGGCGCTCGGGGACAGCCTCACCGCGGGCGTGAGCAACGGCGCGCTCGTGGAGACGCACCAGCGCCGGTCCTACCCCGCGCTCCTCGCCGCGCAGGCGGGGGTGAGCGCCTTCGAGCAGCCCCTGATCTCCGAGCCGGGCATCCCGACCGAGCTGACGCTCGTGACCCTGATCCCGCCCGTCGTCTCGGCCAAGTCGACCAGCCAGGGGGCGCCGATGCGCCTGGAGCTGTCCCGTCCCTACAACAACCTCGGCGTTCCGGGGGCGACGGTGAGCGACCTGCTCACGCGGGTGAGCGATAAGGGCTTCCACGACCTGATCCTGCGCGGCCACGGCACCGCGCTCGCCCAGGGGCTCTCCTTGAGGCCCACGATGGTGACGTTGTGGATCGGGCCGAACGACGTGCTGGGGGCGGCGGTGAACGGCCGCGCGATCGAAGGCGTGACGCTGACGCCGCTGGCGTCGTTCCGGGCGGCGTACCAGTCCGTGGTGGACGCGATCAAGGCCAGCGGCGCCGCCGCGGTCGCCGCCAACATCCCCGACGTCACCACGATCCCGTTCGTGACCACGATCCAGCCCATCGTCGTCAACCCCACGACGGGCGCCCCCGTGCGCGTGAACGGCCAGACGGTGGCGCTCATCGGCCCCAACGGGCCGCTGCCCGCGAACTCCCTCATCACGCTCGCGGCGGCGCCGCTCCTGCTCAGGGGCGACGGCATCCCCACCGCGCTCGGGGGGACCGGCCGCGCCCTCCCCGACGAGGTGATCCTGGATCTGGGCGAAGTGGCGGCCATGCGCGAGCACGTCGCGCAATACAACCAGGCCATCGCGCAGATCTGCCAGGTCGCCGGCATCCCCGTGCTCGACGTCAACGCCTTCTTCGCCGACGTGGCGGCGCACGGCTACATGGTCGGGGGCATCACCCTGACGAGCGCGTTCCTGAGCGGAGGGCTCTTCGGCTACGACGGCATCCACCCGACCGACCTCGGCTATGCGCTCATCGCCAACCAGTGGATCCGGCTCCTCAACGCGCGCGGCGGCCAGCTCACGGAGGTCGACCTCGGGCCCTATCTCGGGGTGGCGAGCGCCGCCGCCAGCTCGACCGCGCGCAAGACGGTGGCGGGGGGGCGAGCGCCGTGGACGGCCTTCACGGCCGAGGCCTACGACGCGCTGAGGGCGGCGTTCCCGCTCACCGCAAACAGGTAGGAACGAGCGGCCGGCCTTACTTCAGCGCCTCCTCGATGCGGCGGCGGACGGCGAGGGGCATCCGCGGCCGCTCCGACTCGTGGCACAGGCGCGCGAGGTCCTCGAAGTCGCGGTGCAGGTCGCCGCAGCTCGGGCACTCCGCGAGGTGCTTCTCGATCGCGGCGCAATCGCTCTCGCCGAGCGCTCCGTCCCGCAGATCCGTCAGCCGGCGGCCCAGGTCTTCGCAGCCGCACTTCATGGCCGCACGACGCCCTTGAAGTGGTCGCTCAGGAGCGCGCGCAGGCGCAGGCGGCCGCGATGCAGGTGCACGCGCACGGTCCCCGGCTCCATGCCCAGGACCGAGGCCACTTCGTCCGTCGACATCCCGTCCATCTCGCGCAGCGTGAACACCGCGCGCTGGAGCGGCGTCAGCTGCTTCATCGCCGCCTCCAGGGCTTCCTTCGTCTGGCTGCCCCAGAGGATCTCGTCCGGCGGCCGCGCCCACGCCGGCGTGCGGGCAAGCCGGTCGTCCTCGGGGCCGAAGTCCCCGTCTTCCTCCTCGGGGAGCGGCGACTCCTTCCCGCGCTGCCGGATGAGGTCGATGGCCTTGGTGTAGACGATCCGGTGGAGCCAGGTGGCAATGTTGGACTCGCCGCGGAACGCGTCGAGCTTGCGCAGGGCGGCCGTGAACGCCTCCTGCACGGCGTCGGCCGCGAGGTCGGGGTCTCGCGTCATCCGGAGGGCGAAGGCGTACAAGCGGTCACCATGCTCGTCGAGAGCGCGAAAGAGGAGCGCGCGCAGCTCCTCGGCGGAGGGACCGGTCATGCATCGACTTTAATCCGGAGACCGGCCCTCCGTCCATCACCGCGCGGCCGTGGTCACCGCCTCGGCGTGGGTGTCGAGCCACTCACGCAGCTCCTCGCGGGGCAGACACCCCACGCGCTGCGCCACCACCTGGCCGTCGCGGAAGACGAGCAGGCTCGGGATCGACGTGATGCCGTAACGGGACGCCACCTCGGGGCTGCCGTCCACGTCGAGCTTCCCGACCTTCACCCGGCCGGCGTACTCCGGCCCCAGCTCGTCCACGAGCGGGGAGAGCTTGCGGCAGGGAGGGCACCAGTCGGCCCAGAAATCCACCAGCACCGTGCCCTCGGCGTCGAGGACCTCGGCCTCCCAGTTCTCGGCCGTAAGCACATGAATCGATTCGTTCAAGGACATACCTCCATAGGGAACTTCCGCCGGTTGGACGGGCCAGGGGCGGTTTCGTTACACCCCTTTGAGCATCTTGCGGAGAACCGTGTGGAGAATGCCCCCGTTGCGGTAGTAGTTGATCTCGACCGGGCTGTCGAGGCGGGCCGTGACCGGGAAGGAGTCCTTCCGTCCGTCGGGGCGTTCGACCTGCACCGTGAGCTCCTGCCGCGGCCGCAGCTCGCCCGCGAGGCCGGCGAGCGTGAGCTTCTCGAGGCCGGTGATCCCGAGGCTCTCGGCGTTCAGGCCCGGCTTGAACTGCACGGGCAGCACCCCCATCCCGACGAGGTTGCTGCGATGGATGCGCTCGAAGCTCTCCGCGATCACCGCCCGCACGCCGAGGAGGAGCGTCCCCTTGGCCGCCCAGTCCCGCGACGAGCCGCTGCCGTACTCCTTGCCCGCGATCACGACGAGGGGCGTCCCGTCCCGGCGGTAGCGCTCGGCCGCGTCGAAGATCGGCATCTTCTCGCCCGACGGGACGTGGAGGGTCACCCCGCCCTCGGTGCCCGGAACCATGAGGTTCTTGAGCCGGATGTTGGCGAAGGTGCCCCGCACCATCACGCGGTCGTCGCCGCGGCGGGAGCCGTAGGAGTTGAAGTCCTTCTTGGCGATCCCCCTCGACCTCAAGTATCGGCCCGCGGGGCTGTCCTCGGCGATGTCGCCCGCGGGGGAGATGTGATCGGTGGTCACCGAGTCGCCGAGGAGGGCGAGGATGCGCCCGCCCCGGACGTCGCTCAGCGGCGGCGGCTCGAGCGTGAGGTTCTGGAAGAACGGGGGATCGTGGATGTAGGTGGAGTCCTCCGCGAACGCGTAGAGGTCCCCCTCCGGCACGCGGATGGCGTTCCAGGTCGGGTTGCCGTCGAAGACGTTGGCGTAGGTCCGGGCGAACATCTCGTCGCGGATGCTGGCCTCCAGCTCCGCGACCTCGCGCTGGCCGGGCCAGACGTCCTTCAGGTAGACGGGCCGTCCCGAGCGGTCGTTCCCCAGGGGCTCGGTCGCGAGGTCGACGTCGGCGCTCCCCGCCAGCGCGTAGGCCACGACCAGCGGCGGCGAGGCCAGGTAGTTGGCCTTCACGTCGGGGTTGATGCGGCCCTCGAAGTTGCGGTTGCCCGAGAGCACCGCCGCCGCCACCAGCTTCCCGTCGTTGATGGCCTGGTGCACCGGATCCGGCAGCGGGCCGCTGTTGCCGATGCAGGTCGTGCAGCCGTAGCCCACGAGGTAGAACCCGAGGGCCTCGAGGTCCTTCATGAGGCCGGCGTGCTGGAGGTATTCCGTCACCACCTTGGAGCCGGGGGCCAGGCTGGTCTTCACGTGGGCGGGCACCCGCAGCCCGCGCGCGGCCGCCTTGCGCGCGAGCAGGCCCGCGCCCAGCATCACCGAAGGGTTGGAGGTGTTCGTGCAGCTCGTGATCGCGGCGATGACGACCGAGCCGTGGCGCAGCTCCGAGCGCTCGCCGCGCATCTCTACCGGCGCGGTGCGGGAGAGCTCCGCGTCGGAGAGGCCGAAGCCCCGCTCCTTGACGGGCGCGGTCAGGGCCTGGCGGAACGCGCTCTTCATGCGGGCGAGCGGCACCCGGTCCTGGGGCCGCTTCGGCCCCGCCAGGCTCGGCTCGACGTCGCCGAGGTCGAGGCTCAAGGTGTCGCTGAAGACGGGGTCGGCGGTGGCATCCGTGCGGAAGAGGCCCTGCTCCTTGCAGTAGCGCTCGACGAGGTCCGCGGCGGCGGCGCGCCCCGTCCGGCGCAGGTAGCGCAGCGTCTCGTCGTCGGCGGGGAAGAAGCCGCACGTGGCCCCGTACTCCGGCGACATGTTGGACACCGTGGCCCGGTCGGCGAGGCTCATCTGGCTGAGCCCCTGGCCGTAGAACTCCACGAACTTCTCCACCACACCCTTCTTGCGCAGTATCTGGGTGACGGTGAGGACGAGGTCGGTGGCCGTCACCCCCTCCCGAAGCCCACCGGTGAGCCGGAAGCCCACGACCTGCGGCGTCAGCATGTAAAGGGGCTGGCCGAGCATCGCCGCTTCCGCCTCGATGCCGCCCACGCCCCAGCCGAGCACCCCGAGGCCGTTGATCATCGTGGTGTGCGAGTCGGTGCCCACGAGCGTGTCGGGGAAGGCGACGGTGGCGCCGTTCTCCGGCCGGGCCATGACGACGCTCGCCAGGTACTCCAGGTTCACCTGGTGGACGATGCCGGTCGCGGGGGGCACCACGCGGAAGCGCGCGAAGGCCTTCTGTCCCCAGCGCAGGAACTCGTAGCGCTCGCGGTTGCGCTCGAACTCGATCTCGGCGTTGCGCCGCAGCGCTTCGGCACTCGCGTAGTAGTCGACCTGCACCGAGTGGTCGACGACGAGGTCGACCGGCACCAGCGGATTGATGCGCCGGGCCTCTCCGCCGAGCCGCTTCACCGCGCCGCGCATCGAGGCCAGGTCGACCACCGCCGGCACCCCCGTGAAGTCCTGGAGGATCACCCGGGCGGGCATGAAGGGCAGCTCCACGTCCTGGGGGGCGGGGGCGTTCCACGCGGCGAGGTTCTGGACGTCGGCTTCGGTGACGAGCTCACCGTCCACGTTGCGCAGGACGCTCTCGAGGAGGATGCGGATCGAGAAGGGCATGCGGTCGAGCCCGGGAGCGAGGCCCGCCGTCTTCAGCGCCTCGAGCCGGTGGAACGCCACCTCGCCCCGCGGGGTCCGCAGCGTGCCGCGCGCCCCGAACGCGTCCTTCATGGAGTCGAGTCTACCTCAGGAGACCTCGGGGCTGTCCTCGTCGAAGAAGCGCAATGGTTGGTCGGCGGCGTGCCGGATCCCGACCCGCACCGACACGCCGATCTTGGCGGGCGGCGGGCCCTCGCGCAGCGTGAGGCGCGCGGCCGGGTCGAAGAGGTATCGCCCGCTGTCGGACGTGTCGAGGCGCAGGGTGCGGCACAGCCGTCCCGGCCCGCGCAGCGATCCGGCTTCCAGGCGGCCGAGCCCCTCCGCGGCGCGGATGAGAACGCAGCCCGGCACTCCGGCGCGCTCCACCGACACGTTCAGGCAGTGATGCATCCCATAGATGAAGTAGACGTAGATCGTCCCCGGCGGGCCCCACAGAGGCTCCGTCCGGAGGGTGCGGCGCCCGCCGTAGGCATGGGCGGCCGGGTCGTCCTCGCCGAGGTAGGCCTCGGTCTCCACGATGCGGGCGGCAAGCACGCCGCGGCCCGCGCGT
>Ga0207646_10005919_pt1 | contig 12766 bp, 24 predicted proteins | sample KBSK5502metaG_FD_184343 | JGI IMG/M metagenome (GOLD analysis project Ga0207646, IMG submission 184343) | Corn, switchgrass and miscanthus rhizosphere microbial communities from Kellogg Biological Station, Michigan, USA - KBS K5-50-2 metaG... | ecosystem: Host-associated > Plants > Roots >...
CTGCTCGCGCGCCGGCCAAGCTCGCGCCACCTACGCACCGTGGAGATCGCGACGTCCAAGCGGCGGGCGACCTCGTCGTCCTTCTCGGGCACGCCGAACACGCGGCGGCAGAAGTCGATCGACGGGTGAACCGTCTTCTCCGCGTAGATGTAGTCGACCGCGAGCTGGTCGAGCGGCGAACGCTGCGCGGCCTCGATCCTCATCATGAACGACATGCTTTTTTACCCCATCTCTCTGTCTTCGTCTCGGTGAGCTTCGTACCCCTCGTCTTCTCCGAGGTCGGCGAGATCTCCCCGGGCACCTGCGCCATACGGGAAACACCTGGAGCACAGGTACAGGAGCGGCGCATCCTCGTCGTGGAGCCCATCGCACGTCTGCCCGTCGTCATCACCCGCCGGATGGACGCCGGCAGCTGCCACCGGCAGAACCTGCGGTTCCCCGTCGAGCTCCTTGCCGTCGGTCGTCATCGACGGCCCCCGATCTTCCGAATCACGCGCAGGCGCCTGGCCGCCGGCCTGAGCGTCCAGCGCAGGATCTCTACGCCGAACAGGACGAGTGCGACTGCCACGACCAGGACGAGCACGACGGTCACGGCTATGCCTCCCTCGGGACCTTGCGCTGGCACTGCGCGACGAGGCGCGCGGTGATCGCGGGGTCGTCGAGCGCTCCCAGGACGATGTCGTCGACGAACGCGGCCACGCTTCCCTGGACCACCACCGACCGCAAGCGGTCATAGATCTCGCCCGACACGCTGATCGAGTACCTCGGCATCTTCTTCTCGGTCACGTTCGTTCCTTTCTCTACGCGGTCGGCTCCGCGGCGGCAAGCTCGATCGACGCGGAGTCCGGCTTGCCGCGCAGCGCCGATATGACGAGGGTGATCGATCACCACGGATCGAGCCTCTCACTCTGCGGCAGAGGCTGGCGCCGAGCGCGGATGCTCGCGTCGATTTCCGAGAAGATCTTCGGCAACTCGGAGAGTTCGTGCACTTCCAGTACCGCGCGCGCGTCCGCGCGGTGGCGGACCGCGGGCTCGCGACCGACGACCTTGGCGGCGACGTCGCCGTCGAACAGGAGCCACTGCTGGACAGAGCGAACCTCCAGGAGCAGGAGCGTCGACCCCGGAGCGAACTTCCAACGCCGATACAAAAAGACACGCTGCTGCGGCGTGAAGTGCGGAATCCTCACCTTGCTCGTGTCGCGGAGAGGCCACGCAGCGATGCACTTCAGCTCGAGCCAGCGCCCATCGCAGAAGTTGACGTCCGGCGTGCCCGGATGGATCGGGTTCTCGACCCGCACCGGATCGAGCTTCGCCGCGAGGAAGATGGGCCGGATCTTTCTCCACATCGCCGACTCTGTCTTCACGAGATCTTGCCCTCCGCCTTCTGGAGAGCTCTCGCCATGTCGAGTACGCAGTACGCGCACAGGCCGAGCCACGGCTCACCTTCTGCCGCGCGGAGCCGATCTTTAGGCGGATCGACGAGCGGCAAGACGACGACGTGCTTGCCGCCGCGCGCGCAGTACGAGCAGCGCACCGGATCGCCGTGGTCGTCGCGCGCGACCACGCGGAAATTGTCGTTGGCGGCGCTCACGCGACCTCCACGGCGGACGCGTCTTGGTCGTCGCCCAGATCACCGTCACCCTCCGTCCCCGGCATAAGCAGCTGCTCCTCGTACCATCTCGAGTCTCGCGCAAGGTTCCGAGCTGGAACTGCCTCGCGTGTCTCCGCGGAGGCATCGGCGAACGATTCGATCACCGATTCAATGAACGCGACCGCAAGCGGCCTGACAATCGCGTTACCGTACCCCATCAGTCGCTTGGCGCGAGTTCGTCCCATTCCTTGCGCAGACCAATCAACCAGCGGCTGTGTGCCGGATTCAGCTGGCCGGAAGCACCCGTCTTCGTACCCCGGCGTCGGCCGGCAGTAAATCCATTCGACGTCGTCTGCCCAGAATCCTGCGACGGCTCCTCCCCACGTGGGATCTCCGGCGATGCGGACCCGGTCGCCGGGGCGGTAAGCTGGGCCTGTAGCGACGGGTGCGTGATCGCCTTGCGAGGACCGCTCTTCATGTTCTGCTTCATCGCGAGATAGTTCTCCACCGTGTTCCCCAGCTCCGTCGCGACCGGCGTCGCCCAAGGAGAGGGACCCGCCTCCGCAGAGTTCGGCTCCATCAGTTTCACCGTGTCCATCAGGTTCGATCGTCGGCCATCCATGTGAGAGATGTGACCGCCCCGCGTCCCGCACGACGCGTTCGGCGTCGGATACGGAGCCGGTACCATCTGCATCACCGTCTCGTTCAAGTTCGAGATTCCTGGCGGGCCTCCGCTCGATCGCTTCGGCGCGTTCGAGCGCATCTCCTCGATTTGCTCCGGGGTCTTTGGGCATTTGTGGTCGTGCGCCTGCGGCGTCGGGTACGGAGCAGGAAACTCCACCGTGAGCCTCGCCGCGTCCAAGAGCGTCGTTCCCGCGTTGCCCTCGATCATGTAGCCATGGCGCGCCGAGGATCTCGCGTCCTCTTTCACGGGCGTAGGCCACGAAGTAGAGGCGCTGCCGACGGTGGGGCGCGCCGACGCTACAAGCTGGAGCATTGATCGCCCAGACGGTGTAACCGATTCCTTCCAGGTCAGATCGTACAGAGTTGAGGGTTCCTTCGAAAGATGTGCCCTCAAATTCCTCTCCAAACTCGCTCCAAAGAGCTGCTCCATCTTTTGCTCCTCCACCTTCACCTGACGACGCTCCACAATCGCCTTTGCGATCTCCACGATCTTGTCCGAACCCCAAACATTCGCCATCACATTCACGCAGTACAACACCACCCGGACGTTGTCCTTCGTGTAGCCCTTTGCAGAATCGATCCTGTCGATCGACGGGCTGTCCCACGTCTTTCCGTTCTTGAGATTGAAACGGATCCCGGTCAGCTCGCAAAAACCGTGCTTGATCTTCGCGTCGATGTCCTTCAGTGCCAGCGTGCACTCCAGTCCCTTCTGCTTCGCTCGAAAACGCGCGAGCGTCAGCAGCGCCGAGGCACGATTGTTCAGCCTCCATTTCTTGTGGGACTTGGAGAGTTCTTCCTTCGGCTGTTGGTCCCTCCACTCCTTCTGCCATCGCTTGCAGCACTCCTTGCACTGCAAACGTCTCCCCTCCTTGGACTCCAAGTCCTCGTAGAACTCCGAAAACGGCTTCTCGATCTTGCACTCTTTGCAGGTCCGTACCTTCGTCGAACCATCGGAGGCCGTCTTTGCTGGCGACTTGTTCGCCAAAGATGACGGCCGGGCGGCACGCTTTGATGAGCCGGAACCATTCCGGCCAGAGGTCGCGGTCATCGTTGTGTCCTCTCCGCTGCCCTGCGCTAGACCAAGGCTGACAAGGAGCCGATCCTGTCCACACTGGGATCTCTTCTGGCCATCCGGCGTCGCGTAAGGCGCGAGACCAGATTCCGATTCCACTGAAGAAGTGACACTGGCGGTAGCTAGCGACATCTGCGGGCTTGAGATCTCGAATCGATCGCTCATCGACGACTCCTGCCGCGATCTCTCCCGCGGCGATGAGGTTGCGCGTCCAGGCCGCGGCATAGCTGTCGTTTTCATTGTAGAACGCGGTCGGCAGTGCTTCCTTGAGCACGAACGCGCCGCGATCAACGCGCAGAAAACGAGACGCCGCTCCGCGATCACGCACATCAATCGCGAGGTCGCGCGAGACCACGGTCTCGGGCGTTCGCGACGCGGTCGGCAAGCGGGCGCCAGCCAGCTCGGCGATCTGGCGCGCCTTGAGTGCGCGCGGAGCGACCTCGCGCAGGACCTCGGCGACGACGTCGAGTGTGCTCACGAACGGCCCTTCCTGCCGAACACCTCGGCGAGCTGCTCCTCGTTCCCGGCGCAGAACGGGCACAGCCAGCGACCGCCCTGGCGGCGCCAGCCAAAAGACGAAAGCCAGTCTGCGATCTCGCCGGGGACGGCCGACGTAGCACGGACGCCGACGCCGTCTACGTAGGACTCGATCGCCTGCTCGCGACCGCACGGGCCGTCCTCGCCGAGACCCGAGCAGCGAACCACGGAGTGCGCCGCCGCAGGTCCATTCCGGTGACAGCTCACGACCGCACCTCCCCGGACGTGCGCCACGCGCGACGCACCAGCGCGGCGACGATGCGATCGGTGTCGATCGGCGAGCGCACGAGCACGTGATCTTTCCGCACGCGCCGGAGCGACGCGCACACGTCCGCGTGGCCGAGCCCGGCGCCGGACGACGCAGCGTAGATCGCATCGAAGTCGAGCTGCCCAGCATCCGCCTCGGCGATCGACCGCCTCACCAGGGACACCAGATCGTCCCTCGTCGGCGCCACAAACGCGATCGTTTCGTCGAACCGCCGGAACATCGCCGCATCGAGCACCTGCGCGTGGTTGGTTGCCGCGACGATCAGGCTATCGGACCGATCGTCCTCCACAAACTGGAGGAGCGAGTTGACCACGCGGCGCATCTCTGCCCCCGCCGACGAGCCATCCCCGAGCGCGCTGCGATCGGAGCCGATCGCGTCGAACTCGTCGAACAGGTACACCGCCGGCATCGTCCGCGCGTGCTCGAACACCTTAGCGAGCTTGCCCGCGGTCTCGCCGAGGAACTGCGAGATCACGCCGTGCAACTCGACACGGAACATCGGCAGACCGACCGCGCGGGCGATTGCCCCCGCGGCCATCGTCTTCCCGGTTCCGGGTAACCCCGAGAACAGAAGCTTCCGCGCCGGACGAAGGCCCCGCGAGGCAAGGACGTCGCGCCGCGCGTGCTCCAGCGCGACGCGAGCGAGCCGCCTGCGGGTCTCGGGCGCGAGCACCATATCGTCGAGAGTCGACAGGTCGCTCGGGGCAGAGAGCAACCCGATCTGGGCGAGGCGCGCGTTCACCTCCGCCGCGACGTCGGCCGCGGTCTCCGCCTTCGCAGTCCTCTGGTCTCTCCTCGGCGTCACAGGTAATTCCTCACCACGACCGCGAGGAGCCCCAAGACGATCATCATCAGGATGAGCACGCCGATAACGGTCAGGCAGATGTTGAGCCATAGAGAAAAACCGCCGCGGAACAGACCGCCACGGACTGACGCGGGCCTCGCCGATCGCTCGCGCGGCAGCGTCGTGTCCTCGTCCGCCAGGTCCGCGGCGTGCCGATCGTGGCACGCAGGGCAACGGAGCCGTTCGCCGATGATCGGCGTCGCGCAGTCGACGCAGGACGAGATCTTGGCTGGGATCATCGGATCAGCTCCCTGAGCGAGACAACGGGACCGCCGTTGATCTCGACGATTTTCGTACCCACCGCCCGGTGCTGTTCACGCAGCGACTTGGCGAGATCAAGGTCGTTCGCCCGCGCGGCGACCGTGAAGGCGGCCCAGATCGCGGCCTGCGCCTTGCCTAGCTCCCGGGTCAGGAGGGCGCGGTCGATGTTCTTCATCTTCACGGTCTTCATCGGAGTCGATTTGGTCGTCACCTCAGGATCCTCCTCGCGGCCTCGACGAGCCGCCGCAGCTCGTTCGGCGAGAGCCACGCGCCGACCGGCACGTCACTACCGCCGCTAATCGCCACGAACGCCGGGGCGCGGCGGCCGAAGCCCTCGACCACGACGCGTCGCCCGCCGAGCGCGCGGAGCGTGCGGCGCGTCGTCGGGCGGATCTTCGCGGCACCGAGTTTCACCGCGTACCTCCGAAGGCGAGCGCTGTCTCCAGCTGCGCGATCCGAGCCACAACCTTCGGGTGCAGGTAGATCTGCGCCACCGCGCCGTTCTGGGGGCAGCCGAGGCCCGACTCGCCGTGGTGAGGATCGAGCTTGCCGCCGACCACGTCCACCATCTCCGCGCACTCGTGGCAAAGGGCTTGCGGAGCGTCGGGGAGCGATGTCGCCTCCCGTGCCCACGCGAGGTTCGACAAGCGCTCGCGAAACGTCGCGGCCAGCGCCGCGTGCTTGTCCGCCATACGGCGCAGGCAGTCCGGGCAGTCGACGTCACCGAGCTGGTAGACCTCAACGTCTCTCTGCGCGTCAACGATTGCCGCGTAGTGCGACTGGAGGCAGAGCTGTGCCTCGCCGACTCGGAGTGCGTGCTTGGCCGTCACGCCGCGACCTCCATCTCGCAGTAACGGTGCACCGCGTAGAACGAATGGATCTTGAGTTCCCTCATTAGCCCGAGGACGCAACGTCGGCGCTTCTGCCGCCACCACCCCGGGCGGTTCGGGTCCGGCTGGTCCCACATCATGCGGCGTACGTCGGCGAAGCTCATGCCGAGACGGTGCTCCTCGTACGTGCAGCCGCACGAGCACGGCGCGGGCGTCCTGCGACTAGCCATGTTTGCTCCTGAAGGTCACATGGTAGGCTTCACGACAAATGCGGCACTCGCGATGACCACTGGGCCGTACGTACGTATTGGCACTATCGAACGGATGGCCCTTAGAACAATGAGTCTTCAATACCGGTCCACGATTGCGTCCTTTGATCACGCAATCAGCGACATTTTGTGCCTGCGTACCGTCAGGCGTGTCGCAAGTGTGCATAAGAATGCGATCACCTAAAGGTTCAATACATTGCTCATAGATAAAACGATGCGCTTGAACCATTCTTCGGCGTCCTTCTCGTTTGGCGAGTCGCTCCCCTCCAGCAAACAGTCCATATCGACGAGAACCGTCACGGCCGATCTTTTGAGCACCGGTCCACACAAAACAGCCATCTCGTCTAATAGTCTTCGACCAGAAGCGCGCAATAAGTTCCTTGGCAGGGTTCATCAGCGCTTCGCCTCATTGGTCGGGTCACCGTTCACGCCCTCATAGACGACGCCTTCGAGGCTCGCGCGGAACGCGGGCATGTTCACGATCGAAATCTTCACCTGGTACGTCGACGCGCTCATGCCGAGCTCACGGATTCCGGTACTGCGCCCCGTCCCGAACCCGCGGTTCGTCGTCGAGGCGGGCGTCGGGCGCTTGACGACCGGATCGTCCACGCAACGCACGAGGACCGAGGTGCCGCTGCGCACCAGAAGGCCCCGGCGGAACATCCGCTCTGCCCACGCCCGCGCTGCGTCGAAAATCGAGTCGCAGCAGATCTTCTCCGGCATCTCCGGCGGGACCATCGCCTGCACGATCCACGTCTTCACAGCAAGACTCCCTGTGCGCCTTCTACGAGCGGGACGTCCGGCGCGAACGGATCTGCCTCCTGCTGCGGCGTCCCCTGTGCCTCGAGCACCTTCGCCGCCGGCCGCGGGTAGTAGGTGACGATCCAGTCGTCGAACTGACGGCGCCGCTCGAGCGCGATCCGGCAGATCTTCTTGACGTGTGGAGGGAAGTCCTTCGCGAGCACCCACCTCAGGAACCCCGCGTCGGCGTGCGCGACCTGCTGCCCCTTGTACTTACCGAAGCCGAACACGACCGCGCCGCTGCCGTCCCACTGGACGTGCGGCGACGGACCGAGCCACGTCGCGCGGCTCTTGAACGGGTCGGAGATCGTGGCGATCTCGGGCCAGGGCTTACCTTCGAGGCCGAACGCCGCGAGCATCGAGGACAGGACGCGCGCGGTCGCCGCAACGTCGGCGCTGGCCTGGTGCGCGTTCGCCATTTCCTCGCCGCAGAACTTCGCGTGCGCGGCGACGAGCGTCCGCGGCTCGACGTGGTGCCAGAGCCTCAACACGTCAACGATCTGTTTGCCCGCCAGGCCGAGCGGAGGCATCCCGGCACGGGAGAGCTCGGACTGGAACATGTCCAGATCGAAGGCGACGTTGTAGCCGACGAGCACGTCCGCCGCCGCGACCAGCGGAAGGAACTCGGGAACGACTGCGGAGAACAGCGGGCAGGAGGCGAGGTCCTCCGCCGTGATACCGTGCACGGAGGTCGCCTCGGGATGGATCGGGACCTCGGGCCGAATGCGCCACGTACGTGACTCCGCCTCCGGCCCCAGGCCAAAGCGCAGGCACAGCTCGATGATCTGGTCGGTCGCCTTCTCCTTGCCTGTCGTCTCGACGTCCAGCACGATGATCTTGGTCACGGCCTCACCTCCTCGGGCGCAACGACGCGGGCTGGACCGACGCGGACGCCCATCGTCTGGTCGTATCCGGCGAGGTAGTGGAGGAAGGCGTGAGCATCTTCGCGCCAGTCGGCGAGTGCCGCCGACTGATCACTCTGGTCCAGCGCAGACTCGATCTCGTGGAGTCGATCGTGCTGCCCGCGCGCCTGCTTCGCGATCTCCTCGCACGCTGCCATCGCGAGCAGCGGGTTGTGGCCGCACTCCCACGCCTGGTGTCCAGTGTCGTGACAGATCCGGCAGACCTGACCGTCAGGGACGAGCTGTTCGCGGGCCTCGCGGAGCGCCTCGATCGCACGGTCGTACTGGACGGCGGTAAACCTCACGATGCGTCCTCCAGGCGCGGGTCGTTGACCCAGCGTGCGAACGAGCCGCAGCGGGAACAGTACGCGCGCCCGTGGTCCCAGAGGTGCGGCTCCCAGAGGTGGTCGCAGCTCATCGGGTCGGAGAGAGACGCGAGGAAACCCGGGCGCGAGCGCGGCTCGACGTCGACGACGACCATGGAGGGAATCGACGTCGCAGTCACGGCACGACCTCCATCGTCGGCAGAGGCGGTTGACGAGGCCCGAGCGCAACCTCGCGCGCGAACTCGTAGAGCGCGTCCCACGAGCTGGTCGAGTGAGCGCCCCACGGCACGGACTCCGACGTGTTGTGCGGCGTGCGCCAGAACACCGCAGTGCGGCCCGGCCACCTGGACAGCCAGCTGCGCACGTGCGAAGACTTGTCGTCGACGAACACGTCGGCTTCGTAGCCGCTCTTGTCGTCCGCGTGGTGGACCTGCTCGATCCCGAAGTGAAGCGCGAGCCACGCCTCGCTCTCGGTTTCCCACCACGGATTTTTTCCCGACGGTCCATCCCACGGCGTCGTCACGCAGAACACGTCCCCCAGCTCGCGCAGGCGGCGCACGCCCTGCCGAGCCTGCGGGTACGGCGGCAGCGCGGTGACGAAGCCGCGGCGCGAGCTGATCGCCTTCGTGACGGCGATCGTCTCGTCTTCGGAAAGACCGAGCGCCCTGGTGAAGTTGAACGCGGTGACGTCCGCGGGTGCGAACTTCTTGCCGGTCACCTCCTCGACGACGAGGAGTGCGCCGGCTGTGAAGTTGCGAAGGAAGCCGTCGGCATCGAGGGCGAGCTTGAGCTTCCTCACGGCGTGACCTCCTCTGAAGGCTCGGACGCGAGCCGGTACGTCGCCGGCCCGACGTGCTCTAGCTTCTTCATCTGCACCAGCTCGGCGACGCGTGCACCGAGCGTGCTGCGCGGCATCTTGCTCGCGTGCTGAAAGCCGGAGGCCTCCAAGCGCCGCCAGATCTGCTCGACGGGCAGGGGACCGCCGGCAGAGCGGAGCTGCTCCACGATCGCCTGGTGCCACACGTTGGGGCGCCTCACGACGCGTGCTCCTTGGTCGCCGACGCAAGGCGACGATCCCGCCGGTCGGCGCGCAGATCCTCGAACGTCATGCCGCAAGCCTCGCAGCGCCCCGTGTTCGGGTTCCATGCGCGACACCGCAGCTCGCACTCGCAGAGCGTCCCCCTGTAGCCGACCGCCTCCGTCACGCCGCCGCCCTCATCGTCACGGGTTGGAACGCCTTGGTGACCGACTGCTGGAACGACGTCGTGCGGGTCTCGGAGAACGTCTCGTAGGTCAAGATCGCCGGCATCGGCGGGCGCGTGAGATCGATCCTCGCGCGGCCGAGCCGGCCGAACAGGTCCCACTCGACGACAGTGCCGCGCGAGAATTCGCCGCCGCACGCGACGGCGCCGTGGCAACTCTCGGCGCACACGAGCGCGTCGCGCAAGCCACGCTCGCGGTCGACCATCGCCTCGGCGTACGGCAGCCACGGCGCCGAGATCACGACGTCGGGCAAGAGGTCGACGAGCGCGCGGATCCACAACTTGGCCGAGAGCACGTTCATCGAGCGCGTCGCGCCTACGCCGACGGGATGGATGAGGAAGACGACGGGGAGCTTCGACGGACTCACGGCGCGACCTCGCCCTCGGCCCAACGCATCTGCTGCTGCCGACGCGCAGACTCGATCTCAGCGCGCTCCAGCTCCATGAGGCTCGCGCACTCGAGCGCCTCGCGAATCTGGTCGTCTCCCGCTGCGTTCTTGCCCAGGCGGATCCGCTCGTCGACCCACGCGCGGATCGCGGCGGGCGCGGCCGGGTCGCGGGCGAGCAGGACGAATAGGCGCTCGCCGTCGCCGGCCTTGTTGAAGCAACTCTCGGTGTCTTCGATCTCGTCGCGTTTCAGCATAGGTCCTCCAGGCGTATTCACGCCGCTTCCTTGTTCACGTCAAATCCTCTCGACGTCACCGTGCAGAACTTCTCCAGCGCGCCGTAGCTCTTACCCTTCTTCAAGTCGACGCGCGACGGCACGCGGAGCCGGTGCACCTCGCACATGACCTCGGCCATGTGCTGGGCGCGACCGAGATCATCCTCCGAGTAGTCGAACTCGTCGTGCACGGTGAGCTGGAGTGGAAAACCTTCCGCGTCGAGCTGGACGAGAGCCTTCTTGGTCTGCCAAGCCGCGGCGTACTGGATGAGCTTGTTCAGCGCTTTATGCTCGTCCTTAAGCTTGCCGTCGTCCTTCAGCTCAAAGCGCACGCGGCGACCGTCGATGCCTTTGATGTAGCCCTTGGCCTGCGCGCTCTTGGTGCAGAGCCGCGCGAGAGCCTTGACGTACGGAACGCCCCTGTCGAAACGGTCGATGATCGCCTGGGCCTCCTCGCCGGCTGCCTCGTACGTGTACCCGTCGCGCGGGTTCGTCTTCCACACCGTGGGCAGCCGGAGCTTCTTGGCGAGCTTGCCGCCTCCCATGCCGTAGCAGCGGCCGAGATAGACCTCCTTGAGATCATCACGGAGCTTGCCGAGGTCGGTGTCCTTTTCGCTCTTCACCAACTCAACCAGCATCTGGTAGCAGTCGTAGAGCGGATCGGTCCTGAGTGTGTCGCCCGCGGCGCGGGCACCTGGCAGCCGGCACTCCTCGGCGTAGTTGATCGTCCACCGGGGTTCCTGTTGGCTGAAATCCCCCGAGATCCACTCCTTACCCTCATCAGCGACGTAAACCTTGCGCCAGCGCTTCTCGATCTCTTTGCTCCGCTTCATGGAAGCCTGCACGTTCGTGTGCTTCGCCGAGATCCGTCCGAACCGCGCACCCCCCTCGTCGTCCTCGTCCTCGTCTTCGTCGGTCGCGCCGCGGAGCTGCTTGAAGGACGGGTGGAGGCGGTCACCGACGAGGTGCTTGCGGACGCCGTCGATGTACGTCCCTTTGAGCTTCGCGAACTCTCGGCCCGAGATCACTGCCTTGGCGACCTCGTCGGTCTGCTGCTGGAGCCAGAGCTTGGTGATCGACGGCTCGTGCTTCGCAGGCTTATCGGTCCCGGGCCCCGTGCCCTTGCGCACGCGCATCTCGACGTCGAGCCCGCGCGCTTTGAGAGCGCGCGCAACTTCGCTGGCGTTGCTGATCGATCCGATCCGCACGCCGGTCAAATGGTGGATCTGGTCGATGTAGTTTTGCAGCCGCTCGTTGGCCCACGCCTCGACGCGGTCCAGCTCGTCGAGGTCGATCCGCAGTCCGCGGCGCGTCATCCGCACCAGCGGCGCGGTGACCGCCGACTCGAGGTCGAACGTGCCGCGCAGGCCCTGCTCCTCCAGTTCCTTCTCCTGGACGCGGAGGAGCGCCAGCGGCGCGCGGACGTCCTGCGTGGCGTAGCGCCCGACCGCGCCGGCGTGCAAGCGCCAGAGGCCCGTCTTCGGGTCAACGCCCCACGCCTTGGCGTGGGCGCGCAGCTCCGTCTCGTCTTTGCCGGGTAGGCCGCGGCGGGCGCAGATCGCGTCGAGGTTGTACGTCTTCTGGAGCTCGTCAAGGATCGGCTCGGCGTTCTGGACGTCGCGAATGACGCAGTGATCGGTCGGGAAGTCGTTCTCCCAGAGGTAGTCGAGGTCGTAGGGCGCCGAGTTGAAGATGAACTCGCCAGAGAACGCGCGCGCCTGGTCGCGGAGATAATTCCAGACGTGATCGACAGCGAGGTTTCCCCCTCCCTCTTGCCGTATCGGCAGGTAGTGCGCCGGACCATCCTCGATCGCAAACGCGACACCGCACACGTAGCCGCCGCGCCGGACGCCGGGACCCAACTCGTAGAGGTGGTCGTCGCGACACTCGACGTCGAGGCAGATCCGCTTGGCGTCGGTCCACGAAGGAAGCTCCGAGACCGGAGTCGCCTGCCACGTGATCGGCGGCGGGATCAACGGCACCTGGAGCCAGCCGGAAGCCTTCGCGGCCTTCGAGGCACTCACAACGCGCTCTCCTGTAGCGCGGCGACACGCTGGCGAAGCGCGGCGACCTGCTTTGCGAGGGTAACAAGGCTCTTCGCGACGACCGTCGGCTTGACGAGGTGTCGTTCAATGCGCGCAGCTGCGAGTGCTCCGGTCTCGATTTCAGCGACGCTCGTGCGCAGTTTCGCAAGCTGTCGCGCGGACACGACAAGACTTCCCGACGCCCGGCCGTGCGGCACGACAACTTCGACGGTCGTGACCTTGCCGGAGCACTCGCCAGCCGTGCAGCCCCGGCGTCGGAGCGTGTTCGTCCCCGCCGCGCGCGTCTTGAGGACACGCGTCTTGGTGCCGCAGAGCGGGCAGAGGATCACCCTTGGCCTCCAATGTCGATCCACTCGGGGTGGAGCTCGCGCTCGCGGCGGTACAGTTCGCCGTACACGCGCTCGCGGATCCGG
>Ga0207646_10005920_pt1 | contig 12763 bp, 15 predicted proteins | sample KBSK5502metaG_FD_184343 | JGI IMG/M metagenome (GOLD analysis project Ga0207646, IMG submission 184343) | Corn, switchgrass and miscanthus rhizosphere microbial communities from Kellogg Biological Station, Michigan, USA - KBS K5-50-2 metaG... | ecosystem: Host-associated > Plants > Roots >...
GGCCCCGAGCTCCAGGTGCACGGAAGCAGCAACCTGATTCAAACGTTGCTCAAGAACGACCTGGTCGACGAGCTCTGGCTCAAGATTTACCCGATCACCCTGGGAACCGGAAAGCGGCTCTTTGGCGAGGGCACGAAGCCGGCGAGTTTCCGCGTGCTCAAGAGCAACGTCTCGCCAAACGGCGTCATCGTCGCCTCCTACGGCCGCGCCGGTGACGTCAAGCTCGGAACGGTCGAGCTGACAGCCTCGGGCGAGCAGGTAATCCGCAGCTAACAACGAGTCCCATCTTTCTAATCCCCTCCCCGTTTACGGGGGAGGGGAAGTGTGGGGGTCGAGGCGGGTGACTTCATGGAGATACCTATTTCCACCAGCGACCTGGCGTACACCGTGTACGGGCGCTACGGCCGATCACGCCTCGGACTTTTCGGACTTCTTGGTCGAGGAAGCCGATGGCACCGTGACCCTGTCGCGGTCGAGCCGGAGCTCCGCGACGGACTCCTTCAGTGGATGCCGAACCACCTCCCGAGGCGACAGATCGGCCTACGACCTGAACGGCTATAGACTGGCCGCGCCGGGTCCCGTAAAGCAAGCCCCCCGCTTACAACCAGGCCCCGACCATGAGCGGGAACGCTCAATGTGCGCCAAAGATGGATTGAAGTGCCCGGCAGTTGCCGTCACGGCGTCTTGTAGGCCTCCCAGACTACCGTCTTGGAAATCGCAAATAGCTTTGGCGTGCTCACCGGCTCGTCCCACGACGTGGTTGACCGCCGAACAAGCCAGGGTAACCCGCCCCCTTCGCTCCACCCGCATTACCGGGCTTCTTCGCTACTACAGGGCGGTCCATCCCTGCGCCTCGCTTCGGTACTCCGCCCCTTGCGGTTTCTGCCGCTTGGGGATCTCCCTCTCGGGTCCGCCCCGGCGTGCGCTCGGTCTTCCCCGGTATCGAGGCTGCAGGTTCCCACGTTCCGCACGAAAGCCGGAGTCGAGCTCGCCCATCTTCTGGTGGCACTCATCCGGAATGTTCCGGTTGAAGAATCTTACGGCCATTGGAAATTTACCTCCGTCGTTTGTGCGGGTTGAGTTGTGAGAACCTACCGGTTACGTCAGCTCCACCGATCCGAGGTCTCCTGCGATCGCGCCGGGGCCATATAGCCTAACGAAGCGGGCTTAATTTAAGCTGCGGGCGACCCTCCCTACACCACCTGTGCGCCAGCTGCCAGCCTTGGTGTGGCGTGACAATCGCGCCGCGCTTGAGATAACGGGTCTGGTACCAAATTGATGTGCTCTTGTGCGCAGAAGAGGTGCGATAGTGCTTCAGGTAAGGCGGATGCCAGTTCCTGTTCCGAGATAGGTAAAACCAAAGCGGCAAAAGAAACAGTTGCATGCAGAACCTAGGATCGCCTAACAGATGTGTTTGACAGCGACGCTGGTGGACTGTCGCGGACGGGCGTGGCCCGGCTGCTGAGCTTCGCACCTCGATTTCAGGATGACTCTTGGCTAGGCACAAATGGTAGGGGCCCCCATTACCATCGGTGGCACAGGCACATCTAGTCCCGCTACCCTTATTACTAGAGGCGCGGCCACTCTTGGGGGAGCAGAAAAATGGCGGGCGATCGGGGACCAACCAGCGACCGGCAACCGGCATGCTTTACGCGGCCGAGAAGCTTGCGATGCTCTTCTACGACTACCGCGTCCAGAGGGGCCGGAGGCACAGTCTCGTGCCTGAGAATGCCCGCCGCCTCGGCGGGGCTGCAGAAGGCTCGGCCTGTCACCGTAATCATTGTGGCAATCGAGCATCAATTACTTATCTCGTGACTCCTGGGGGGAGTGCAAGATTACCGAGGTTCTGTATGACGTCGCGATTTCCTTCGCGGGCGAGGACCGGCCCGTGGCGCGCAATCTCGCGACGCGTCTCCTGGCACGGAGTTACCGCGTTTTTTATGACGAGTTCCATCAGGCGGATCTGTGGGGAGAGGATCTAGCCCAGCGGCTGGCCGCCGTGTACGGGGAGGAGTCCCGATACTGCGTTATCGTCGTATCGGAGAACTACGCCGTTAAGGTTTGGCCCCGCCAAGAGCTGAGATCGGCGCTCGCGGGAGCGCTCTTCGCGGGAGATAGAGACGCCTACATACTCCCGTTGCGGCTGGACGACACCAGGCTGCCTGGGCTTCTACCGACCATTGGCTACCTCGACCTCCGTAACGTTGGTCTCGATTACGTTGCAAACCTGCTCTATCAGAAGATCGGACAGCCGCTGCAGCCGGCGGCAACGGAGCCCACCGACGTCGCGGGCGTGGAGGAAGTGCTGTCCGTCTGTTATCGACGGTCGATTTTCACTCGATACCATGCGCAGCTGAATCACAAGGCGATGGTCGCGTCGATGAGCGACTGTCGGGTAGCACTTCAGAAGAAGATCGTCTTCGTACGTCCCCGGAGGGCGCAGCAACTTGTCGCGGGCATCATCGCCGAACTCGATCTGGTCGAACGCATAAACCACGAGGAGTTCACCTGGCTCGGCCTGGGCACGATGGGGACGGTAGATGGGGCCAAACTCCGGATTATCGCTGCAATGCGGGCTCTTGCCGAGATTGCCGGCAGTCCGCTCGAACTTCCAACTTCGACCACCGAGGAGTTGTTCTGGACGCGGGAGGACGCGGACGCAATGCCATCCGGTCCGGAGACATCGGAAGGCTGGCTGTATGGAGGCGGCGGAGTAAAGGCGTAAAGGGTAACGGGAGATCCTGCTCTTGCCATGGTCCCCAGCGACAATGCGGCCAACGCGCAGCAGTCGATCACGCTGACCGGCATCGGCATCAACGTGTCGGGCCGCCGGCAGGGTTGGGGCGTTCATCGCGAGCTGCTGATGGGTCCGATCGTCGCGATCCGATCGAGCCCTGAGCCTGGGCCCCCACCCTTCCCTCCCGCAGAGGGGAGGGAATAACTATGCCCGGGAGCGTGAAGCCGCCGGGCAGCAACGCCACCGGAACTCCCTGGACTTCGAACTATCTAAGATATGCCCGGTAGGCTGTGGACCAGATGAGCACCATCGGTCCCTCGAAGCACGCGCGCTTCTCCAGGGGCCCGGTGAAGATCCCGGTTTTTTTGAGCTATCCCACGCCGTGTTTAGAGCGCCAGCAGGACTTCATCGACAGAGTATGTGTCTATCTCGATGACCGAGGGTTCGCCGCGCGGACCCTCGGGGTTACCGACTATGACATGGATGCGCCACTCACGGCCGTTCGCCGCCTGATGCTCGAATCCAATGGATTAATAAGCGTCGCTTTGGCAAGAACGTACATTGAAAAGGGAACGGGCAACTATCGTACCGACGTCCAGAAAATGAAGGAATACGCTCTGGATGGCAAGTTTTTCACCAGTCCCTGGGCGCACATTGAGGCGGCGATGGCGTATCAACTTGGGTTACCGATCCTCATCTTCCGCCAGGCGGGAGTCATTGCGGATGGCCTTTTGGAGAAGGGTGTCGCCGGCACCTACATGCCAGAATTCGACCTAGACATGCCTCTCGACAGTTACTTCGGTAGTGGCGAATGGGCTGGCGTGATGGCCAAGTGGGAAGGCTACGTCCGGGCAGTGGTTGAGAGCAAAGGGAATCCGCCTCGACTGTATTAGTGTTAGTCACCACCTACGGCGCAGCGTCGCAGAAGCGCCGCCGAAAATTCGAGTCCCGAATCATTCGGGAAAGCCGATTGCGCTGCGCGAGGGTCGAAGAAGACCTCGAGCATCCAGGAGAATTGATTCGATGCATACTCGGTGAAGATCGGATGATCACCGGGGATTCCCCAGTTCTCGACATCCTGCCCCGCCGACTGAATGATCCAGAGCGGAACAGGAGTGCGCATGGCAAGCAGGCCCCGCTGCAGCGATAGCGCCTCCTCAGTCGCCCAGAGCTCCCGAGATATGTCGCGGCAGTTGATCGCAAGGAATCTTCCCTGACGCTGCTCTACCGTGATCGGCCATTCGGTACGAAGGTACTCGAACGCAACGAGAACATCTTTGAGGGTGGGCGTGCCCGTACTGAGGTCGGGCACGCGGCGCATCAGCTCCAGATCCCGAAGCCTCTCGGCAGTGCCATAGCTTGAAGGGAGGCGCACCGGCACTTCTTGCGGCTCCTCGGCAAAGAGTGACTGAAGGTCCTGGAATACCGTTGCGTATTCTCGCCAGCCTCCTGGGTTGTTTGTGGGCGCAGGGCCGGGCAGGTCGACGCCGCGAAGGAGTACTTCAGCGACGATGCGATTTGTTAGATCGGCGTCTGAGAGAAAGGCGTTCATGGCTCGAAGGGCAGCGCTGGCACGAAACATCCGTACCTCCCAGGAGGGCATGGGAGGTGGCGTCCATACTTCGACGAGCGGGGGAAACTCATGAAGCGGACCCGAGGCCTCGGGAGCGGGTAAGCCCTTCGCACCTTCCTCGGAGGCGAAGATGGCGTCGAGGGAGTGCAGCTCGGAGAGGTCGACATCCAGAATCCAGCGCTCGTGGAGGAAGTCGAGCTGCTCGATCAGGTACTGTGTCAGCTCCGCTTCCCGCAAACACCAGACGGAGTCGCCGTATCTCGGGGAACGCACCCTGACGATCGCAGGCGTTGCGCCAAACAAGCCCCACACCATGCCGGTGTTCGTCTCCCAGGATGGGACGTAGCTGGCGTCGATGGCACAACGGCTCGAAGACCAGACCTTCATCTCCCTAAGCACTGGCTTGGCATCAATGGAACGGTGGCTGATGGCCACGATGCGGCGTGGCCAATCGGGCTTCAGCGCGTTGAAAGCGAAACATCCAAGATCCTGGGGCCTGACGTGTGTCCAGCTTTGCCCGAGAGACGCCTCGAGCCACGTCATCGCCTTGAGCGTGAGAAGCCAGCGGCGTAGGACTGCCAGGGCGATGGTCGGCAGCCGTGAATCCTCCGACTGCAATGTCTGCACCAATCCTGCAAGCACGGGATCGCAGCGCAACAAACGCGCGGCGAGCTGAAGGGCGTCGAGCATCTCGCCAAAACCGATGGCCTGGCTCAGCCACTCCCAGTGCTCTCTCCATCCTTCCCCCTGACCAATCCTTATATCTGCAGGGTCGAAGGGCTCCGTGTACCCATCTGCCCCCATCCTCAGGTTGTAGAGGAGTTCGAGGGTCTTCTCTTCATATTCGTTCGCGGCCGCCCACATTTCGGGGAGTTTTATTTGAAGCGGCAGTGCGAGCCGCGCGGTGGTTACTCGGATGAGAACGCCTGCGTCGACGTCCGGCGTCAGCACCACGCCGGTCAACAATCCCCCGACAGCAGTGGCGAGCCAGGCACGGACGTGCTCGTTTTGAACCATCCTGACGTCCCCGTGGCTGGCGATCTGGCGTTCCCGGTCCATAAAGGCAGCGATTGCGCTACTGGCATCGCTTGCCCGAACCGAAGGCGGCACTGCCAGGAACTCCTTCAGTGGCGCATAGCGGGTGCGTCGGCCAGGTAAGCCCGCGCCGTCGAGGATGTCGCCCATTCCGTATGTCGGCCAGTCGTCGAGCTGATCCGGCGGAGTCCAAGAAGGAGCCACGTTGACGGGACCATTGTTAACACCCTTTGAGAGCCACGGATCTGAGATCCAATCAGTCATGAATAGAATCGCCTGGTCTCTTTGGAGCAGCATCCTGTCGCGAACATCGGTCCAGGCCTCGGTTGCCAGTCCGGACCCGATGTCCGACGATAGGCCGAGTCCGCGTAGCAGCCAGGCAAACGATGCCGCCGACTCGTTTAGCTGAACTCCACTCGGCACCCTCATCAGCGACCTCGTGATCAGACTGTAGTCGAGCTGGCACCTTGACAGCCCCCTGAAACGGCGCGAAGCTAGCGAACAGCGTGTTCTCGGATTTCGATTCGTGCGCCACCAGGTCCGTATGAAAGGGCCCAACTCGGTCGAAGTTAGCCTCAACCTCCCATTCGGTATTGGAGGCGTGAAAGGCACCTGGGAACCTGATGAAAACGAGAGGACCGCGGCGTGGGAGATGTACGTCGAGCTCGTTACCAGGATCTCGGTCGCCGAGCTGGGTCCAGAGGAAGGCTTGCTTCGCGAGGCGCTCAGCTCGCTGTATAGCCTGTTCGGGACGACTCGCGCAATCCTGCGGGAGAAAGGGCCGTCTGTAGCCCAAGCGAAGGGGGGTGGGAAATACTCCTTTGGCTATCTGGCCGTGATCATCCTGAATCAGGTCTTGCGACCGGTGCTGGCCAAGTGGCACCCGCTTCTTCTGGATTACGAAAGCCGAAGGCCGGTTGGGCTTTCCCAGGGGGAGTATGAACGCGCCTGGCCGCGCAACATGGAGTTGAGAGGTGTCCTTAACGAGGTGCGCGGCACGCTTGGTGAATATGCCGAGCTGCTGGCCAAAGTCGCGGAGGTTCCATTGTTACCCACGGACGCTTCAACGGCCCGATGGGGGAGTGATACCGAGTAGCCGTCAGCTACCAACTGTAAAGCGCGTTTTCATCAGCTACGTAACCGAGGATGTGGATTGGGCGATGGCGCCCGCGACCATCCAACTCAGCGGAGGGCCGGCTCGTTTCAACTCAGCCGCGGCCCAACGGTCGAAGCGCGCGATCTCAGCCGGGAGACCCGGGAGCATGGCACTGAATGCGATCCCGACGCACAGCAGGAACAGCACGATCACAGGGATTCCGGTGCTGACGAACGTCCAGCCGCGAAACTGGGCGAAAGCGAGTGCCCCGACAGCGGCCCCTAAGGGCGCTCCGATTCGGGTCGCGACCCGAACTACTGCATCATGCGGCCGGTAGCCGAAGTGAACTTGCCTTGGCTGAGTGGGAACTGCGCGGGAGACCCTCCTCTCGCTCGCGACATCAAGCCCCTGGCGTCGGAGACAAGGTCCGGAAACACCAGCAATTTGCCCCTTTCGGACGCCGTGAGGTTTGGCAACAGTTTTGGGGTTTGACAACAGTTTTGACAACAACGCCGGTGGACGTCCGTGGCCGTGGCGACACGTGGAGGCCGATTAGGCGAATACAATTACCGGTGCGCCTGCATAGCTCAGTTGGTAGAGCAGCTGACTCTAAAATGGCGTCACGCGCTGGAATCCAGCGGACGGTTGCGGACGACTCGCAACCGACTTAAATCAGCTTGCCAGGGTTGCCTCGACGATATATAGATATATACATGTATAAGGATGTGCCGGGCTAAGTCCGTGCCGGGCTAAGTCCGCGCCGGGCCTGTTCATGTGATCTTTGGTCACGACCTTCATCTGGATCTGCTCCGCGATGGTAACGATGGTCGTGCGCAGCTCAGGACTGGCCTCCACGATGCAGTTCCGCATCGTTCAGAGCCAACGCCGCCTGCCGAACCCACGGAACCGCGTACATGCGGCATCGCCCATCCTCACCTCCTTGCCTTAGAGCCCAGTCAAGCGACCGAGATGGTAAGCAGCGACACGCCGAGTATCGTCAGTCCAATGGCCAGCCCCCGTTGTTTCGTTAGACGTTGACCCAGAAACCATGTCGATAGCGCAACCGTGATCAACACAGAAGCGTTCGACAATGCCGAGGCAACTGAGACAGGAAGGCCGCGCAAGGCAAGGAAGTAGAGCACAGAGGCAAGCCCGATCATTGCCCCGACGACAGAAGGCAGCACTGTACGCAAGCGCATCGGCAGGCCGGGGCCTCGTAGCGAAAGGGCGATGACGGCCACGGCGGTCATGCCGAGTGCCAGCAGTGCGTTGAGCTCGGTCGGGTCCAGATATCTCAGCACGGGTTTTTCCAGGAAGGCGCTGACGCCGACGATGACGATGTACGCTCCCATGATGACGAGCGGCCGAGCCGAGACCCGCTTGGCGCCGGCTCCGCTGTGCACGCCGAAGCGCGCTGGTGCAGCGTCCAAAAGCAAGGCTCCCGCGACGGTCGCTGCAATGCCAGTGATCTTGAGCGCGGTGACTGACTCGCCAAGCACGGCGATTCCCAGCACAGTCGTGACGACGAGATAGAGGTTGGACAGGGTGGCCACCGTGCTGATCGGCATGTAACTGACGGCGAAGCAGTAGCAGATCGACCCGACGCCGGCGATCACGCCGATAGCCACGCCAGCAAGCGAGGCGCTTGTCATTGGAACCGCCAGACCGTGGGCCGCGAACAGCGCCAGCAACGCGGCAGCCAGGCCGCCGATCCGAATCAGCCCGTTGAGTTGAAAGGCCGTGTAGCCGCGGCCGATGGGAATCTCGATGAACGAGGCAAAGCCGGCGATGACCGCATAAGCGCTCAGATAGATGAGGGCGGCAATCAAAGCCAGTAGCGATTATGGGCTCGCCGAGTCCGTGATATCGCCAGCCTCCGGTGTAGCCACCAGAAAAGGCTCCTCACCCCAGTCTGGTGGAAGCTACAGCTGCTCGCGGCGTGGTCAATCTCACCGCCGAGGCCGATCGTCGCTTGTGGACTTATTCGGGCGGCATGAAGCAGCGCGTCGGCATTGCCCAGGCGCTCCTCAACGACCCCGAGCTTTGATCGTGGACAAGCCGATGGCGGGCCTCGATCCAACCGAGCGGGTGCGCTTCCGTACGCTGATCGCGAGCCTCACGGCCGATCGAACGGTGCTGCTCTCGACCCACATCATTGCCGATATCGAGGCAGGCACCGACCGGGTCGTCCTGCTCAAAGGCGGCCGCCTGTTGGCCGACACGACCACCAGCGGACTTCTGCAGCGCGCGCGTGGCCACGTCTGGGAGATCCGCAGGAACCTCGAAACCGCCAGACGCCTTCAGGCATCGCAGCCGATCAGCAGCCTGGTGACCGGTCCCGAAGGCGTCTTGTTACGGTTGGTCGCCGATACGGCGCCGCTGCCGGAGGCGCGCCCTGCTGATCCCAGCCTCGAGGATGCCTACCTGCTCGCGATCCGTTGAGCGGTCGACGACTCAGAACAGGTCGCGCAGCTGCACCGGCGTGGTGCGAGCCGCTCAAGATCAGAGCGATGCGACGGCCCGGAGCTGATCCTTGAGGCGCCGGGCGGCCGGCGAGCGGGGCAGCCCCGGCGGGCTCCGCCACCGCGGGCGGTTTCGTCGACCTTAAGACGGCGCCCGTGCGCCAATCACTGTCACTCGGCTGCGAGACAGCTCTTAGCCTAAAGGCAGTAAGTTCAGCTAGCACAGATGCTGGGTCGCCAGGGCCCGGCTCTCGGGGCTTCACTTGGTGTAGTACAGGGCGAGAAAGTAGCTGGCGAATGCCCAGATGAAGCTTCCGCCCATCTGCATCGAGCTGCCGCCCGCCGCGAAGCCTGATTCGACGAAGAGCAAGCCACCCAGAGCAGCGGACAGCACCGCGATGAGTCCCACCACGGACCAGGCTCGAGCGCCGCGAGAGCGCGACCAGCTGAACGCCAGGATTGCGGTGGCGACGGCCAGTACCACGAGCGCGAGACCTTCGAAGGCATGCCACACCGGGAAGAAGGGAGTCGGGAGAAGCTGCAGTTCATGCAGGAGGGAGCCCGGCGTGAGGGCCGGCGGTTGTATCCCACTCGCGGGTGCGACGAAGATCGTAACGAAGTCACCGAACCAGCCCTGCACCCCGAGGATGACCAGGATGGTGACCAGCAGTCCGCGGAAGGCCCGTAGTTTAGCCGGTCGCTTGCTGCGGGCTGCCATGGTTTGCGGTCCGAACTCACGCGCTGGGACGGCGTTCATGTGAAATCCCTCTGTAGCTGATTATCTTATCTGCTAAGATAATAACATGTCCCAGGCTACAAAGCAGGCGCGTATTCGGGATCTCCTGGAGGAAGCGCGCGCCCTGAGCGGCGACTTCGATGCTCTTTCGGCGGCAGTCGCTGCGCGGGTTGGTCTCAATCAGAGCGATCTGCTGGCCTTGGACTTGATTAGTCGCGATGGCGGCGTGACAGCCGGCCAGCTTGCGGAGCGCCTACACCTGACCACAGGTGCGATCACCGGCGTGATCGACCGGCTGGAGAATGCTGGCTTTGCTCGCCGCGCCGACGATCCCCACGACCGGCGTCGCGTCCTGGTCGTGCCAACCACGAAGGAGGCGCGGATCAGTCAGCTTTACGGCTCGCTCTCGACTGGTATGCGCGCGCTGGCTGACCGTTATTCCAACGAACAGCTCGAGTTGCTCACGCACTTCGTCCGCGAATTGCGCGCGGTTGTCGAAAGATCGATCGGCGGTATCAGGACAAGGCGCTAGAGCCGGGCAATCCGCTCACCCATCCGCTGATACGAGGGTGATGGGGCTTATTCCCTCGAATTCCCCCGCCAATCTCTGAGCGCGGGACGTGGAGCAATAGTCCATACACCCGCGGCCAGGTGTTTGACGACGGTGATGATCGCCTGAAAGATCTCAGTGACGCCATTGTCAGGAAAGGAGTCGAGGACGTTCGTTTACACATCGACGCAGTCATTCATTTTCTTGGCGTCGGTCAGGATCGTGCCCGCGTTTGGGGCGGCGACGAAAACGACGTTCCTGACGTTGATGGCGTGGCCATTTGTCGCAAGCGACGGCGCTTTCTCCGTGAAGACTCGAGCGACCAGACCGCACGCGAATCACAAACGATATCCGTCTCGAGCGTCAGGCCAGGCGGCATCTGCGCCAGGAACCATTTCACGCTGTCGGTAGGGTCTTGCGAGAGGGTGAAGTGATCGAAGGCAATGACCCGGTTCTGGTAGCGCTGGTTGAGCTGGGTCACGAAGGCGGATGAGAGCCCGGCAAACCCGGTATGTGCCTGGCTGAAAGTGCCGTGAATCACGAGCAAGATCGGCCCCTGCGCGAGCAACTTCCAATCGTGGTCGAGGACGACCGCGCGCATCGAGTCCGCCATCACCCACCTGCAGCTGATCCAGGCGGAGATGCAGGCAGTGCGAGAGTTGGACCACCTGACGCGCATGGCCGAGCAGGTGACCAAGGTCGTCGAGCTCATCCGCATGATTCGACTTCCGGGTGCACGACCAGGGTAGGAGCTCGCCGAACAGCAACGCTTGTTGGCGACACTCACTGCCGGGATGTCGGGCGACCTGCCGAAGTCCCTAAAGACCGCCAACGATGTCGGCGCCACCAGCGATCCCAAAGGCGCGCGCACGCAAGCCACCGAGGAGCTCAAAAAGGCGATGCACTCCGCGCGTGAACGACTCGCGGAAGCGTCCGCCGGGCGTTCGCGCTAAGCTCCCCGTCGGTTCCGCGTGCGCTACGCGTGGCCTCCCAGACGTCGAGGGGAACAATAGCCGAACGTCGACAGGCTTGACAGCCTGCCCCCGGCCACAGATACTCGTCCTGGCCGGCTTGGTTTAGCGCAGCCTAAGGGGCTGCTCGTCTCCTAGGAGGGCAACGGTGAAGCGGATTTTGATTAGCCTTGGGATAGCGGTTGCTTCCGTTGGTTCAACTATTGGTACGGCCTACGCGGCGGTTCCGATCCCGTCGAGTGGGACGAACGTTATCACGTTTGCGTTCACAGGCAGTCGTTCGGCCGATAGCAGCGGCAATATCATCCTTCAATTCAGTTTCGTAGAGAACAGCACGGGTACGTTGTCAGGAACTCGCGTGGGTACCGGCACGCTGGTTCTCCATCCCGACGGCACAATCAACGTCGAGAGTTCGGGCGTCTTCACCGGCACGGTCAATGGCAGCGCTCCGGGAACGCTGGTAGAGCGGAGTGGAGCTTCCGGTACCTTCGCCAGCGTAACGGGCACCTACAGCGGCACCATGGGGACAGGTGGTCTAAGCGGTGTGCTTAGTGAGGGCACCTTCTCGGGAGCGGCGGTAAGTCCCGTTGAGGCTATAACGACTTACTCCGGCATCGTGGTGTTCGGGGGTAGCTAAGCCACCCGACGAAAAAGGGGGAGCAGCAGCCGTCCCCGCGTCTTAGCCGATTCGCGCAAACGGGCCGCTTACCTGAGGTCTAGGATCGCCTTGGCGCAAGGGTTGTGCGTGATCGCCATCAAGCGGTGTCCTGGGCGTGAGAGGAGCCGATTAGTGATTCGTCACTCGGGCGGCAAAACGGCTTCCAACCCGGTCTAGAAACGGCGGCGACGGCTATCTTCCCGCGGGTTGCGTCTCGGCCTCCGGCCTAAAGCGGCTGTTGGCGAGCGACAGTATCCACTGCCGTTCCAGGTTGTGCCCAGCGTGCGTTTGAGAACCCGTCTCGCTAATACAAGATCAAGCTGCCAGGGGGAGTATCCGTCTGCCGAAGAGTTTGCCCTGCGCGAGTTCGAGACTCCTCTCGCTCGCGACCTCAAGTTCCTAGCGTCGGAGACAAGCTCCGGAAACACCAGCAATTGGCCCCCTTTCGGACGCAGTGAGGTGTGACAACAGTTTCGGGGTTTGACAACAGTTTTGACAACAACGCCGGTGGGTCTCGGCGGTCAATGGTGGTACGCAACGGACGGCTGAGCAATACAAAATGGGATGGCCCCGGATAGCTCAAGCGGCTGGGCAGCTCACTCTTAAGCAGCGTACCTTGGTGGACCTCAGTGGACGTCTGCGGATAACTCGCAACTGACTCCAATCAGCCGAGGCTGACCTGCTGTTTACAAATCAGGATTTTCCCCGTCCGCAGCGTATCGAGTAGTGCTAACAAGTGCCATTTTGTATTCGGCTCCCGGAAATTTCGTGCCGACTGGTACCGACAAATACCACGTGGTGGCGAATCGTCTGGTGGCATTTTGGTGGTACGGGGAGAGAGACGGTCGGATTGCCGGCCGCGCCAGGATCTGCACCGGGGCGGCACTTACCAACTTGAAGTAGCGAGGAGCCTGTTAAACTGCGGACGCTGACTGGTTCGGTGGC
>Ga0207646_10005922_pt1 | contig 12756 bp, 15 predicted proteins | sample KBSK5502metaG_FD_184343 | JGI IMG/M metagenome (GOLD analysis project Ga0207646, IMG submission 184343) | Corn, switchgrass and miscanthus rhizosphere microbial communities from Kellogg Biological Station, Michigan, USA - KBS K5-50-2 metaG... | ecosystem: Host-associated > Plants > Roots >...
CATGTCGCCGGTCAGGGTCACAAGCTTGATGGCTTCCAGGTCCAGGCGATGGTGGCCTCCGGCGTCGAGATGCTGGTCGGCGTTGTTCACGACCCCCTCTTCGGACCGGTCCTGGCCTGCGGTGCGGGCGGGACGACGGCGGAATTGCTCAAAGACGTCGCCGTTCGGATCACTCCACTGTCCGATCTCGACGCGCGCGAGATGCTGAGGTCGCTCAAGACGTTCCCGCTGCTCGACGGCTACCGCGGCGCTCCCAAGGCCGACGTGGCCGCCCTCGAGGAGGTGATGCTTCGGGTCAGCGCCCTGGTCGAAGGCCACGCCGAAATCGCCGAGCTCGATTGCAACCCGGTGATGGTCGGCGAGAAGGGCGCCGTCGTCGCCGATGCTCGAGTGCGGTTGGACATGCCGCTTCCGAGGCGTCCGATCGGCGCGCGCTGAGGTGCCGGCTACACGACTTTCGGGCGGGTAGCCGACGGAGTCAGCATCGGCGGCGCCTGCCTGGCGCGAACTCCCAACGCGAGCCTCTCGACGGCATTGGCCACATCGTCGAGGAATTCCTTGATAGTCGCCTCGCCGAGGCGCTGCGCCATGCCGCGACCAATGCCTGCGCTTGCAACTTCCGAGGGCACATAGTAGCGTCCACCGAGCGCCAGCTGACAACTATCGGGGCCTAGTGGCCCGGCTTCGACGTCTGCCTGCAGAAGAGGCCTTATCGAGTCTGGGCCAACAAGTGTCCAGGCCATCGAACGGGTGGTCGCGGAATGCTGCCGGACCGGTCGCTCAATCGCGAACTCGACTCGCGCCCCCACTAACTCGTGGGCAAGGCCTGAGTCAGCCTCGACCATAATGCCGAGCGCACGAGCATACGCCTTGTCCGCCATAAGCGCCAGCCACTCCTCGGGGAGTTCGTCGAGCGCGGTCTCGACTGCGTCTCTGGGCAGCGCCAACTCGACGTAATAGCGGACGAAGAAGTCCATATCATGAGTTTGGCCATCCCGGCCCGCGCCGTACGGGCCAAAGGTCCCGGTTGCTGCGGGACAAGGAGGCCCATTTCAAGTCCAAGAGGTGGAAAGACTCCGGTATGGCATCTCGCCCGGATCGGAAGGACCAGCTGCTCGAGTCCGCGCTGATCCTCGCCTCAGACCTCTCTCTTCCAGTCGTGCTGCAACGGATCATCGAGCTGGCTGTCAAATTGACCGACGCCCGCTATGGCGCCCTCGGAGTCCTCGGATCGGACGGCCGGCTCCGAGACTTCATTACGACGGGGATCACGCCCGACCAACGCCACGCGATCGGTCCCCTGCCTGTCGGCGAGGGCATCCTCGGCGTCCTCATCCGCGAGGCGAAGCCGCTTCGGCTGCAGCGGATCTCGGACGATCCGCGCCATGTCGGATTCCCGGCCAATCATCCGCCGATGCAATCCTTTCTCGGCGCGCCCGTGATCGCGAGGGGCAGGGTCTTCGGCAATATCTACCTCACCGAGAAGCAGAGTGCGAAGGAGTTCGATGCCGAGGACGAAGGCGCGCTCCTTGTCCTCGCAACGCAGGCGGGCGTCGCCATTGAAAATGCCCGGCTCTACGAGGAGGCAAAGCGACGCGGCCAGTGGCTGGATGCGGTGCGCGAGATTAGCTCGGCGATCCTCTCGGGGGCCGAAAGCGACGATGTGCTCCGTACCGTCGCTCGGCGTGCCCGCGCCCTGGCTAATGCCGCAACCGCAACCATCGTGACGCCCTCGACCGACGGCAACCGCGATTCCCTCACGATTGCAATCGCCGACGGCGCCCACTCCGATGAGCTGATCGGGTTGGCGGTGCCACGGGAAGGATCGGTGTCCGGCGACGTTATCAAGAGCGGTTTGCCGACAGCGCTTGCCGACGCTTCGCGAGATAGCCGAGCCTACCAGCCGATGATTACCCTCGGCAATATAGGGCCGATGGTGCTCGTCCCTTTGGTCGTTCGAGGCCGGCCCTTCGGCACGCTGACCGTCGCCAACTCCGTCGGGGGCACCGTCTTCGATGAAGAGGCGATCCGGCTGGTCGAGACGTTCGCGGATCAGGCCTCGGTCGCGCTCGAGTATGGTCGCGCCCAGCGAGAGGTGAGCCGGCTCACCGTGCTTGACGAGCGCGAGCGCATCGGCCGCGAGCTCCACGACGGCGTCATCCAATCGCTGTTCTCGGTGGGGATGGGCTTACAGGCGACCGCGAATCGTAGCCGCGATCCCGAGGTGGAGTCGCGCGTCGAGGCTGCTGTGGGCGAGATCGACCGGGCGATTCGTGACCTGCGCAATTACATCTTCGGTCTTCGTCCCGGAATCCTGGCCGATCGCCAGCTGGAGCAGGCGTTGGAGGATCTGGCCAGGGAGTTCGGAGAGAAGAGCGGCGTGATAACGGTGACGGATATCGATGGCACGGTGGCGGCCGAGCTGGCGCCGCGCGCCGCCGACCTGGTGCAGTTGACGCGTGAGGCCCTGTCCAATGTCGGCAAACACGCGCACGCGACGACCTGTCGGGTCAGCCTGCGTCGGGATGGCGACCAGGCCATCCTGGAAATCGACGACGACGGGCAGGGCTTCGACCCCGCTTCACCGCACACCGGCCTGGGGCTTCGCAATCTCCTTGACCGGGGGCAGGCGATTGGTGGGCGGATGACCGTCGAGAGCAAAGCCGGGGAGGGCACCACCATACGGTTCGCCGTCCCGCTATAAGACCCCACGCCCTCTGGGGGCCGGCAGGGTGGGGGCTGCAACGTCCCGCGTATCTCGGGACCTTCCGCCCTGATCGGAATCGCTTTCAGACGCAAAGATGAGGTCGTTATGCAGGCCGACGTCGGCCCCAAGAGCTATATGCCACTTCGGATCATGCTCGTCGACGATCACGAGGTTGTCCGCGATGGGATCAAGGCGCTGTTGGCGGAAGAAGAAGGCCTGACCATCGCCGCCGAGGCTGGAGGCGTGCATGAGGCGATTGAGCGGGCGGAGTGGGCGCGACCCGATGTCGTGGTGATGGATATCCGGCTCCCAGATGGGAGCGGGATCGACGCCACCCGGGAGATCCGCGCCCGCCTCCCCAACACTCAGGTCCTGATGCTCACCACGTTTGCGGATGACGAGGCGCTCTTCGCCTCCATCATGGCCGGAGCCGCCGGGTACGTCCTCAAGCAGGTCCACGGCGGTGACCTGGTGCGGGCCATTCGGACCGTCGGGGCAGGTCAGAACTTGCTCGATCCCACCGTCACGAAAGCCGTTCTCGATCGCCTTCGCAAGGGCAAGCACCTCCTCGGCGACGAGCGGCTTGCCCGGCTCTCGGCTCAGGAGGAGCGCATCCTCGGCGAGGTTGCGGCCGGCAAGACGAATCGAGAGATCGGCGTCGACCTGAAGCTCGCCGAGAAAACCGTCAAGAACTACGTGTCGAGCATCCTCTCCAAGCTCGAGGTGGCTCGACGGGCCGAGGCCGCCGCCTATCTCGCAAGGCACACCCAACCGGCCGGCTGAAAGCCGAAAGCCGGCGTCAACCAGAGATAGGTTGTTCCAAAGAGAAAGCTTCCGACCGCCAGGATATGGTTCTCGGTCCTCCAGGCACAGGGCCGTTCGGCCTGAGTTATGGCTTCGGGGAGGATGTCCCGCGTGGACTCCTCCCCGATTACCTGCTTCGCTGCCTGTGATCGTTCGATTTTCGATGTCGAGGGTCAGGGGAGGACGAAGACGACGCCTTCCATCGCCGCAGGGTACTCCGAGCTCCCCGCTCTGGCTTGCACACGCTTGATCTCAGGGTTCCAGGTCGCGTGCGCATCGCAGTAGTAGGGATAGATCCCCGGCTTGTCGAAGGTGTAGGACGCGTTGCCGTTGGCCGGGACGACGAACTTGAACTGGACGCTTACGCCCGGATCGGTCAGGACGGTGTGGGCGTCAGTGTCAAGGTTGGTCCAGGTGACCTGGGTCCCCTGTTTGACAGCGGTGGCGAGCGGGTCGAAACGGTCTGCGGAGGGCATTACGATCTTGGCCTTGCCAGCAAAGAGAGGCAGGCTGTCACCACCGACCAGGATGATGCCGTACATCGAGATCGGGTAAGCGTCGGCGCCATTCTTGGCCTTGATCAATCCGGTCGTCCGATCGTAATCGGAGTGGGCATCGCAATAGTAGCCATAGATGCCTGGCTGGGTGAAAGTCTGTTTGACCGACTTTCCCGGCTCCACAAGGAGCTTGAAATCAACCGGGTCGGTCGGCATGGAAACGACGGTATGGGCATCGGCATCCTGGTTGGTGAAGGTAACCGTCCCGCCCGGCGCGATCTCGAGGAGGAACGGCTCAAAGCGATCGGCCTTGGGGATCGTGACCGAAGCGGTGCTTGCCAGGCCGGCCGCACTCCCGCCAGAGGCTGACCCATTCGAGCCACCGCAGGATGCGGTAAGGACAGCAACGGCACCGAACAACCCCAGCGCCGTCGCGCGACGCGTTATTGACGTCATGTTCATGCGAAACGCTCCTTGATCGAGATTTTGAAACGAGTATCCGGTGTGCGGTTCGCGGCCCCAAGGGACCGCGAGTCCTGAGGTAGAGGGGACGAAGGTCCTGTGGAGCGCCCGGTGGCTAGGGTCGCTCGGCGGTTTTGATGGGCAAGACGGAGTCGTACGATGTGCTGGCGGTCTCAACCACCACGGTCACCGTCCAGCTTCCGGCCAGGGACAACTTCGTGCCCTCCGCCGTGTAGATGCCGTCACCAAGGCCTCGCAGCTCGAGCACGGATTCGCCGATCTCCGGGAGGGCAGGCAGATCGAACAATAGGAAGAGGCGAGCCCCGCTGACAAGCCTGTTCGTTTTTGAATCCCGCACCGTCACCGTGAACCGGTTCAAGCCGGGGTACCCTGGGGCGACGTCGAGCTTGACCCGGACGGCGGAGCCGTAGTCGAGGCCCTCCACGACGAGATGTGGGAAATTCTGTGCCGCCACCGCTCGAACGAAACTCGGTGGTGGCAGCGTGGTGAGAAACGCCGCCGCGACCATGATGACCACGGCCAGCGCCAGCTCGCCTCGCGAGATCCAGCGAAGGCGGGGAATGCCGCCGACACCCATGCGCACGTAGCGCCACCGGTTCATCGCTGCCAGCGGCGCGATGGTGAAGAAGAGCGCGGTTTTGGCGAGAAGCAACCAACCGAAGGTCGTTCCAAACAGGTTCGACCAGCTGCCGACCTCATCGATCCCACGAACGAGTCCGGTCAGGATCATGGCAGCAAAGGCGACACCCGCGACCAGGGAAAAGCGACGCACCGCGCGTGCCTTGTCGATCGTGGGCAGGCCACGGATCCCGACGAGCACCGCCGCCAGTCCGCCGATCCAAACCGCGTAGCTCGACACGTGCAGCCAGTGAACTGGGATCATGAGCCAGGCGAGTGAACTGGAGGCTGCGTGGCTGACGGTCGCGTTAGCCACCATGGCAAGGGCGCTAAGTCCAGCACAGAGGGCGAGCGCTATCCGCCGAGCGGCTCTCTGCAGCCTCCAGGCGGCGAACACGGCTAGTCCCGCCGCGGCGATCGGCAGGATGACGAATTCCATTCCATGTGCCAGCGATGTGCCCAGGAAAAGCGACCAATCGACGCCAGCGTTCTCACGCGCGGCCTCGGCAACCATGGAGGCGCCGATCAGAGCCAGCACATCGCCTATGCCGACGACCAGCAGCACCGCGAGCGAGAAATCCTGGAGGGCAAGGAGATCGACCCAGGCGCCGCCCAGAAGTAGGCCATAGCCCGCGTCGAGTCCCCATCGACCGATGACCCCGAGCGGTGATGGTGGAGCGGCGGATGGAGCCACGGCCAGCGGAATGGGTGGCACGGGCTGGGCGCCGACCGCGAAGGCGAAGACGCCCGTCGCGACGTGACCGTCGATCGCGGAGACCGTGCGCCAGCTCACCGTATAAACACCATCGACCAGCGGCGGGAGGGCGATGGCGATGGTCGTGGGCGCCCCGGATACGGCTTGCGCCGGCCCGCCGGCCACCTGGCGACCGGAGGTATCCAGGATCTGGACCTGCGAAAGCTTTGGATCCGGTGCCTCGGTGAACGTAATGATGACCGCGCTCGGCGCGTGCGCCAGGGTGGCTCCGTCGGGCGGGTCGGACACCCTCACCAGCGAGTGGGCATCGGCACCGACGCTGATCGCAAACGCAGCGCCAGCCGCCAGCAGTGCCGCCATGAGGAAACGCTGCACGCTGGCCGACAAGCCTAGCAGGCGTTGACGACGCTCGCAACGCAGGCCGAACCCGTTATCAGGTCGGCTTTGATCTACCGCTTGTCGATCCAGGCGGCCGGACAGCGGCCGGGCGTCATCTCACCAACGATGAACGAGGTGCCGTCATGCCCGGTTCCGCGCGTGGCCACCACGCGCAGTCCCTGGCAGACGTACGGCGGCTTCTCGGCAAGCGGGCAGCGTCCGGCGGCATCTGCCCCCGAACACACCCAGAGCACCTCGTCCGTGACCGGGTCGGTCATTACAAACGTGCGCTCGGGCTTCATACCGCTAGCATCGCCGGTGCTCGGAGGCGGTGCAAGGGCTGAAGGTCCTCAAGACCAAAGGCCGGCCGGCACCCGGGTCGCGGTCTGCATCATGTCGCGACTTCCGCCGCGGACCGTCGAGACTGCAGGGCCGCCCAGCTGGCATCCATTCCCCGGATCACGACATCGAGGTCCGGCACCTGGTCCCCATCGGCGACGGCCGTGATCGTGAGGCACCCGTCATAGGAGAGCACCCCGAAACCGACCGTGCAATTGCCGGCGATCGGCGTCACCGGGCTGACGTCGAGCAGGCGGCTGTTGAGAACGTAGACGGGCATCGGCGGGCCTGCTACGTTCGTGATGAAGATATTGACAAAACGCTGGTGACGGCTAAGCAGTTGAGCCAGCCCCAGTCTGGCCATGAGAGAGAATGCCATCACTCCCGCCGCCGCGCTCTGCGCCCGCTTGGCCGCCGCCATTGCAGAGACGATCGCCTCAAGCCGGTCCGAGTCATCGGCGGCGTCGATCGGGAGCGCCACGATGATCGCGCCGACCTCGTTGCCAAGCTTCGAGTCGTGACGCATGGGACCGACGTCAGGAGTTTCAAGCCATCGATCGATTGCCCCCGCTGCAGCAGAAGCGCGCGCAGGCCGCCCGCCACGAGGGCGAGCACTAGATCGTTGACCTTACCGGCATGGGCGTGAGCGATGGCTTTGGCGTCGTCAACCGGAATCCGGAAGACCGCCAACCGGCGGTGTGGCCCGATCGGATGATTGATCGAGCAACGAGGCGCACGTCTCGCGTGCGCCAGCATGAAGCGTAAGGCGTTGAACATCGTTCCTCCAGCTCGCCAGCGGCGACCGGCCTGGGGATGCTGCCGAAACCACGAGTAAGCTTCCGAGCCTTGGTGGCTGCGTTCTCCCGCATAAGGCTCCATCGGCCCGGCGGCTTTTGCGGCTGCCATGGGCGGACCGGGGAATCGTCGCCTCGGCAATCGGCGCCGGAGTCGAACAGCGAGGCCAACAGTTGCACCGCAGCCAGCCCGTCGGCAATGGCGTGGTGTAGCTTCAGCACCATCACGACGCGGCCACTCGATAGCCCGGTGAGGAGCCACAGTTGCCAGAGCGCGTGCGATCGATCCAGCCGCTGCTGATCGATCCACGCCACGACCTTGAGCAGCTCCGCCTCGTCGCCCGGCGCCGGAATCGTCCCAGCTCGCACGTGCCGGTTAAGGTCGAAACCGACCTCATCGATCCAGACCGGCGGACCGGTCAACACACCACCCGGTCGAACGATCTGCCGTAACCGAGGCGCCCGGTCCAAACGCCGAGAGATTCCCCCGCAAATCTCGGCCATCTCGAGATTCCCCTGCACATCGACGAGCGGCGCTGGTTCCAGCTGGAGCACCGCGATGATGTGCATGGGCGTGTCCGCCGCCTCCGCCCATAAGTTGCTCTGGTCATGGATCGAGAGCCGCTCGTACTGCGTCCGCAGCGAACTAGCCGTCGCGCGTTCAGAGTTGCTGATTACCTCGCCAGCGTCGATCCATTCGGCCTGCACCGATAGGGCCGCAGGGCCCGCAAGAGACGCGACCTCTGGCCCCGTCGCCGGGGCCGATTTAGCGTTCCAATGAGAAGTAAGGAGGTGTTGCCCATGACATCGCAAACGCAAGAGCAGACGCGGACCGAACAGTTCAAGATCGACGGTGATCGCCTGCTCGCAGAGTTCAAGCGGCTGCTCAAGGAAGGCAATGTCCGCCGGATCAGTATCAAGCAGGGTGAGCACACGATCGTCGAGCTACCACTGACCATCGGGGTGGCCGGCGCCGTTCTCGCTCCCTGGCTGGCGGCAGTCGGCGCAATCGCCACGCTGGTTACCGATTGCAGCATCGTGGTCGAGCGAGTCGAGCCAGCCAAATAGGACGAGGGCCACGCCTGGCGCCAGGATGCGAACGCCTTTCGTGCTCAAAGGAGTCAAAATGACAACCCAGGTCGGTACTCGAACTCCCACTTCGCAGCTAAACTCGCAGCCAATCGCGCGACAACCGATTGTGCGACCGGCGTCGATGTCGCACACCCTCCCGTAGCTCGGGCGACTTGCGATCGTCCTCGAGATCTTCCTCGGCATCGGGGCTCTGTTTGGCGGAATTCAGTTCATCCTGGCGCCGGACGGGCATCTACTCGGATATCCCTGAGCATGTTGACTGGAACGCCATTCCACTCCTTCCTCGTGCCGGGCCTCTTGCTCTTCACCTTTGTGGGCCTTGGTCCAACGGTGGCGGCTGCGCTCACGGCCCGTCGTCGGCGGTCGGCCCTCTCGCCGCCTTCGCAGTCGGATTGACTCTTATGGTCTGGATCACCGCTGAGATGGTGATTTTCGCCGGGATAACGAGCCTGTTCTGGGCTTTCTACCTCGTTCTCGGGGCAGTCATCGTGGCAGTAGGCGTGGCCTGGTCACGAACCACAGGACGTTGACCATCGGCAACATGCAGCTTAGAAACGTTGGGTTCCTTGGTTACGGGGCCATCTTCCCTGTGGTCGCGCTGCTCGCTGCCCGCGTCTTTAGCCGAACGTCCCCAGCCTAGACATCCCACGGTTGTAAAAGTCAAGCGGCAACCGTCAGCGAGCCCGGCCAGGCGATTTCTTCGCGGTAGATCTGACGGTGATCCAAGCAACCATGCAGGATCCCGACGAGTCGATTGGCCAGGGCGCGAAGCGCTTGATGATGCGTCTTGCCGCGCTGCCGGAGCCGGTGGTAGTAGTCGCGCGCGCCGGCGGAGGGGGTCAGTGCGCAAAAGGCCCATTGGTGGCAGGCATCGGCGAGCCGCCGATTGCACGCCATACGGGCCAGGACCACCCGGCTCTTGCCGGACGTCTTGGTGATGGGCGAACTGCCCGCATAGTTCTTTCGCGCCTTAGGATGAGTGAAGCGGGTTCGGTCGTCGCCGAACTCCGACAAAACCCGGGCGCCGAGGACGATGCCAAGTCCGGGAAGACTGCGGTAGATCTCGGCGTCCGGGTGCTTCTCAAAACTGGGGGTGAGCTCCGTCTCGAGGCGGGCCAGCTCCGCATTCATTCCGCGCAGGATGCGGACGGTCGACGCGACACTTTTGCCATAGGCCTCGCCGATCAGGGCGGGCGCGGCCAGTTGCGGCGCGCGCAGCTGGGCCTGAATCGCAGCGGCCTTTTCGTCCACCCCACGTTCGCGTCCACCCCGGCGCAAAATCGCCGCCAGCTTGGCCCGCGAGAGCGTGCGGCCCCTCGCGGGCGTCGGGGCGGCGTCGAGCACGCCCAGGGCCACGGGGTGAGCAAGCTCCGTCCCGAACGCGACGAGCGCCGCCGGGTAGTACTCGCGCAGATTGTTGCGCAGCTGGTTGACGAGCCGTTGCCGGCTCCAGATCAGGTTCTGCTGGGCGCGGGCCAGCACTTGCAGCGACGCGGCGAGCTCCGAGTCGCCCGCCACCGGCCGGTGGTTGTGGCGATCGGTCCGCACCAGGTCGGCCAGCACCTTGGCGTCGCCCGGATCCGATTTGGCGCCCGACGTCACGTGGCGTTCGCGGTAGCGGCTGGCGGCCAACGGGTTGATCGCATAGACCTGGTAGCCCGCGGCCAGCAACGCGCCCACCAGCAGGCCGCGGTCGGTCTCGATGCCCACCACGACCTGGTCGGGCTCCTGCGCATGGTCGGCCAGCAGCGCGTGGAGCTGACCCACCCCCTCGAGGCCTTCCGCGATCCGTCGCTTGGCGAGGAGCGTGCCCGTCTCGTCCAGCACGCAGATGTCGTGGTGCGCCTCCGCCCAATCGATGCCGACATAGATCCCCAAACTGCACCTCCAGTCGAATATGAATGGAGCCGGAGGAGACTCGCGTCGACCTAATAGTTCAGTGCTCAAGGCACGTCATCCCACTAGCCGTCTCATCCCCTCGCCGGCCGATGGGGGCACTGTCTAGGCATAGGGCTCGCTGCCCAGGGCTCGGCAGTGCTCACCCACCGGTGGCTCGGTGGAACACTATCCGATTGACGGACCTTGTTCCAACCCTATTAGGCTCGGCCGCCAGGCTCGATCCGGCGCCTAGCCCCGCGCTGCGACTTCTTCGCTTGCGCCCGAGCACGCGCGGCTTCCTTCTCGGCGGCGGCCGCTCGCTCGGCCGCCCGTTTGGCGGCAACAGCGGCCTCCTTCGCCTCTTGACGATGCCGCTCCGCCGCCGCGATCGCCTGCTTGGCCCGCTCATCGTCGGCTCGCGCTGCTCGCTCGGCGAGTTCAGCGGCCCGCCGAGCCTCTGCCTGCTCGGCCCGTCTACCCGTACCCGGGATCGCGCCCGCGGCGAACATTTCGAGCATGTCGTCGCCCGGGCGCGGCTCGGCGGTCAGGCCGCCCTCCTGCAGCCGCTCCCAGGTGTCGCCCCCTTGCAGCGCCGCCAGCCGAAAGATGTCTCGGATGCGGCGCAGCGTCTCCTCCCCCACCGCATGCTTGCCCTGGCGCAACGCGGCCGCCGCCGTGGTGGCTGCCGCTTCGATGTTGCGTTGAAAGTCCTCTGACGCGGCGCGCAACTCCTGCGCCGCGTTGGCGCGGCCGGTCGCCGCGGCGGCCTGCGCCGTGGTAACCGTCTGCGCCGCCCGGCGGAGTGCACTCAGCGTCGCGCGTTCGCGCACCTGGTTGGCGGCCCATAGTGCCACTGCCGGTTTCTTGACCACGGATAATTCGCGAGCCAGGTCGGCCTGGCCAGACGCTTTCAGCTCCTTCGCCTTCGAGTTGCGAAGCGACGTGAATTGGTCTAGCGGCTGCGCCAGCAGCTCGGCAGTCAAGGCGCTGAGATTCACTCTACGTCGATGCTAGCGCCGAGCAGCCCCTTTGGTTTTGGTGCCCGACAACCCATGGGACGTTGGTCCTGTGATGGCAGGACTTACGGCCCTCCCCCGCCCAGCGAATCAGCGCCAGGATCGGACCTGAGGCGAGCGTCCTCGCCTCGGGAGGACGCTCATGGAAAGTCTCGTGGTCTACGACTCGAAATTTGGGAATACCAGGAAGCTGGCCGAGGCTATCGCTGATGGCTTGCGCTGTGTGGGGTCAGTTCGTCTCCTCGGTCTCGACAAGCTACCCCCCAAGGATGTAGGTACCGTCGATCTGCTGGTCATTGGCGGACCCACGCAGGTGCATGGGATGACCGCGCGAATCCGACAGTTCGTGGACCTGTTGGAGACGAGATCGGCGACCGGGATGGTCGCCGCGACTTTCGATACCAGGTTTCGCATGCCCGCTGCGCTCTCCGGCTCGGCGGCGAGGCTGATTGCCCGGAAATTGAGACAGGCCGGCATCCGGGTCTTCATGCGGCCGCAAAGTTTCTTCGTTAGCCGCGGCGTCCTGGAACTGGAGCAGGGCGAGGCCGAGCGCGCCGCCGAATGGGCGAAGGACCTTGCCGTCAGCCTGGCATTGAGCCATTGGTGCGCTGCGTGACCAACGCTTCGAAGATCGATGCGGGGCGGGCGGTGCTATACGCGCTCGCCCCCCTACCCTTGGTCGCCCTTTTTCGATAAGGCGCGTCTAATTGCCGGCCGCAGCGCAGGCGACGGCGCGCTCGAGCAGGAGCTTGCGCTCGCGCGCATTTTTTGTCAGCGACGCGGCGCGCTCGAACTCCACCCGCGCCTCGTCGAGCCGGTCGAGCTTGACGAGCAGGTCGCCGCGAACGCTGGGCAGGAGATAGTAGGACTTGAGTGAGGGCTCCGACGTCAGCTCGTCGACCAGCTCGAGGCCGGCTGCCGGACCGAAGGCCATCGCGATGGCGACCGCACGATTGAGCTCTACCACCGGTGACGGCGTGAGCTGCGCGAGCGCATCGTAGAGCGCCGCGATGCGCGACCAGTCCGTCTCTTCCGGGGTTCGAGCCCGCGCATGACAGGCGGCGATGGCGGCCTGCAACGCGTACGGGCCGAGGGCGCCCCGCAACTGCTCCGCGCGTTCGAGCGCAGCGAGGCCGCGACGAATCAGGAGCCGATCCCAGCGGCCGCGGTTTTGATCGAGCAGCAGCACCGGCTCACCGGAGGGGCCGAGCCGCGCGCGCAGCCGCGACGCCTGAATCTCCATCAGCGCGACCAGGCCGTGGACCTCGGCCTCGTTCGGCACCAGCTCGGCCAGGATGCGGCCGAGCCGGAGCGCATCTTCGCAGAGTTCGGGACGGACCCACGTGTCGCCGGCGGTCGCCGAGTAGCCCTCATTGAAGATCAGGTAGATGACTTCCAGCACCGACGAGAGGCGCGCGGCCAGCTCGGCTCCCCG
>Ga0207646_10005923_pt1 | contig 12753 bp, 13 predicted proteins | sample KBSK5502metaG_FD_184343 | JGI IMG/M metagenome (GOLD analysis project Ga0207646, IMG submission 184343) | Corn, switchgrass and miscanthus rhizosphere microbial communities from Kellogg Biological Station, Michigan, USA - KBS K5-50-2 metaG... | ecosystem: Host-associated > Plants > Roots >...
AGGGCGACGTACAGCTCGCGGAATACCGACTGCGAGTCGGCCACGCCGAGCCAGTCGAAGCCGCTGTCCTCCGCCTCGCGACACAGGTCGCCGAAGCCGGCGAGCGACTCCGGGAGGAAGACGATGCCGAACCGCGCCGTCGGTCGCTCCATGACGGCCACACCCTAGCACCGGCGGCCCCTTGACGTCGCCGGAATCGAGGGGCAGACTTCCTTTCGCGCATCTCCTGACGCCGTTGGACCCCTAGCCGAGGAGGCCGGCCATGATCTACGAGTTCCGGACCTACACCCTGAAGCCCCGAAGCCTCGCCGAGGTCGAGAAGCGCTACGGCGAGGCCTACGAGTACCGGAAGAAGTACTCTCCGCTCGCCGCCTTCTGGCATACCGAGGTCGGCCCGCTCAACGAGATCATCCACGTGTGGGGGTACAAGGACCTCGCCGAGCGCGCCCGCATCCGCGCCGAGGCGGCCAAGGACCCGAACTGGCCACCGAAGATCCGGGAGTTCGTGGTCGATCAGGACGTGGAGGTCCTGACGCCGTTCCCGTTCATCCCCGAGGTCACGCCCGGCACCATGGGGCCGATCTTCGAGATCCGCCGCTACAGCCTCACCCCCGGCTCGTTGCCCGGAGTGATGAAGCGGTGGGAGGAGGCCATCGGCGAGCGGACGAAGCTCTCCCCGGTAGTGCTGGCCGGCGGCGTGGAGTTCGGCGGCGCCAACCGGTTCATCCACATCTGGGCCTACAAGAGCATGGACCAGCGCCTGGCGATCCGGGAGCAGGCCCGCAAAGCCGGCATCTGGCCGCCCAAGGGCGGCGGGGACGAGCTGCTGGCGCAGCAAAGCAAGATCGTCATGCCCTCGGCGTTCTCTCCGCTGCAGTAGCGGAGGACGGGGTCATGCCGCCGACGAAGCTGGCTCACGTCGTCTTCCAGACGAATCGCAAGCAGGAGATGCAGGAGTGGTACTGCGAGGTGCTGGGCGGTCACGTCATCTACGAAAATGACCGTCTCTCCTTCGTGACCTACGACGACGAGCACCACCGCGTCGCCTTCCTGGACTTCGGGCCGCTGGCGGAGCGCCAGCGGCCGGCCGGCGAGGGGATGGCCGTCCAGCCCACCGACCAGCCGGGCGTCCATCACGTGGCCTTCACGTTCGCATCGATGGGCGACCTGCTCGACAACTACGTGCGGCTCAGGGCGCGGGGGATCCGCCCCTTCCGCTCCATCAACCACGGCCCGACGACGTCAATGTACTATGCCGATCCCGACGGGAACCGCATCGAGCTGCAGATCGACAACTTCGCGACCGCGGCGGAGGGCCAGGCCTGGATGCATTCCCCCGCGTTCGACCGGAACCCGATCGGCGTCGAGTTCGACCCCGACGACCTCGTCCGGAAGTTCCAGGCCGGGATTCCGGTCGCCGAGCTCGTCATCCGGGACTAGCCGGGGTCAGGTCTTACATTCCGACATTTGTGACCATGCCCGCGCCGTTGGAGCCCTCCGCGGTCGCCGAGCTGCTCCGCTCGGCGGCCGCGATGATCCACGCCGAGCTCTCGGCGCTGCCGGCGCCGGTGCTCGCGTGGCACCCGGCCCCCGGCGAATGGTGCGCCAAAGAGGTGCTCGGCCACCTGATCGAGACCGAGAAGCGTGGCTTCGCCGGCCGCATCCGCATCATCCTGAAGGGCGATGGCCCGCGGCTCGAGGGCTGGGACCAGGAGGCCGTCGCGCGCGACCGGAAGGATTGCCATCGCGACTGGGCCGCACTCTGGGACGAGTTCTCCCGGCTGCGCACCGAGAGCGTGCCCCTCGTGGTCGGGCTGCGCGCCGCCGATCTGCCGCGGGGCGGCCACCACCCCAAGGTGGGCTTCCTCACGGTCGCCGACCTGCTCCACGAGTGGGTCCACCACGACCGCAACCACCTCCGCCAGATGCTGGCCAACGTGCAGTCCTTCGCGTGGCCGCACCTGGGCAACGCCCAGCGCTTCTCACTACCAAACCCGTCCTGATCGGTGGTGAAGCCATGAAGAGTGGATTCCGTGTCCTCGACAGCGACCTGCACACCATGGAGCCGGACGGCCTCTGGGAGGAGTACCTGGAGGAGCCGTTCAAGAAGTTCGCGCCCCGCTTCACCCGGGGCGCGGAGGCGTCCCCCAACCAGCCGATCATCCGGATCGGCGACGTCGAGATCGCCGAGATGTCCAAGCGCCCCCGCACCGCGGTGGTCGGCAAGAGCCTCCAGGAGCGAGCCTTCGCCCGCCATCCGCACTACGCGGTCGCGCACGCGCGCGGCTACGACGCGCCGACCCATCTCCAGGCCATGGACATCGAGGGCATCGACGTCGCGGTCATCTACGGCACGCGCGGCCGCCAGGTCCTGATGCACGACGACCTCGACCCGCAGGTGGCGGCCGCCCTCGCGCGTGCCCACAACAACTGGACGCGCGACTTCTGCTCGCGGGACCCGAACCGGCTGAAGTTCGCCGCCCAGCTCGCCTTGCACGACGTGCCCTCCGCGGTGGCCGAGGCGCGGCGCGCGGTGCGCGAGCTCGGCGCCATCGCGGTCATCGGCAATCCGAACCCGATCCGCGGGCGCCACGTCCACGACCCCGAGCTCGAGCCCCTGTGGGAGGCGATCGAGGAGCTCGGGGTGCCGGTGGGCTTCCACCCGACCGGCCAATCGTCGCTCCGGGACGATATCGCCCGCCGGTACCTCGACACGCCGAACGGTCGGGTCATCGGCGTCGCCGGCCGCAACCCGATCGAGCTGATGATGGCCTTCGGGAGCATGGCCGCGGGCGGGGTGCTGGAGCGCCACCCGGACCTCCGCTGCGCCTTCCTCGAAGGCACGTGCGGCTGGCTTCCGTGGTACCTCTGGCGGCTCGACGAGGCCTGGGAGAAGTTCGGGCCGGGCTCGGAGATCCAGATCTCGCAGCTACCGAGCCAGTACTTCTTTCGGCAGTGCTATATCGCCACCGACGCCGACGAGAAGCCGCTCCGTCAGGTGGTGGAGGCGATCGGCGACGACAACATCGTCGTCTCCACCGACTACCCGCACTCGGACGGGCTCTTCCCGGTGGCCATCGAGGAGTTCGTCCGCCTCGAGGGCGTGGGCGACAAGAGCAAGGCCAAGATCCTCTGGGACAACTGCGCCCGCCTCTACAAGCTCTAGCCGCCCTTCAGGCGAGGGTCGAGGAGGTCGCGGAGGGCGTCGCCCAGCATGTTGAAGCCGAAGACGGCGAGCGAGAGGGCCACCGCCGGCCAGATCGCGAGCCACGGGGCGCGGTACATGTGGTCGAGCCCGGCCAGCGAGAGCATTCCGCCCCACGTCGGGTAGGGGGGCGGCACCCCGAGGCCCAGGAACGAGAGGCTCGCCTCGGTCAGGATCACCGTCGACAGGCCGGTGGTGGCGACCACGATGATGGTCGGCATCACGTTGGGCAGGATGTGGGTGAGCGTCATGCGGGCATGCCCGGCGCCGAGGGCCCGCGCGCTCTCGACGAAGGTGTGCTCCTTGATCAGGAGCGCGACGCCCCGCACCACCCGCGAGTTCTGGATGCCGAAGGCGATCCCGAGCACGATGGTGATGTTCCACACGCTCGGGCCCAGCAGGGACATGATCGACAGCAGCAGGAGCAGGGGCGGGAACGCCATCCACGCGTCCACCCCGCGCTGCACGAGCAGATCGAAGCGCCCGCCGAAGTAGCCGGAGAGCATGCCGATCGCGGTCGCGAGCACGCTGCCGATCGCGATGGCGCCGAAGCCTACGTAGAGCGAGATGCGCGCGCCGTAGAGCAGGCGCGTCAGCAGGTCGCGCCCGAGCTCGTCGGTGCCGAGCCAGTGCGTGCCGCTCATCGCGATGAAGCGCTCGCGCAGGCTCGTCTGCGCGTAGCCGAAGGGCGCGATCCAGTCCGCGAGCACCGCGGCCGCGAGCATCACGAGGACGATGGCGCCGCCGATGGTACCGAGCGGCTTGCGCCTGACCATCTGCACCCACACGTCGGTCCACCACGCCCGCGCTCTACGCGCTTCGAGCGCCGGCTTTGCCGGCGAAATCCTGGGGGAGGGATCGGAGGGGGCCGTGGGGGAGGCCCCGGACGGCGCCCCCTCCGACCTAATATCTAATCCGCGGGTCGAGGAAGGCATAGGAGAGGTCGATGACGAGATTCAGACCGACGACCATGGCCGCGATGATCAGGTTCACCGACCGCACCACCGGATAGTCGAGCCGGGTCAGCGCCTCGAAGAAGAAGAGCCCCACCCCCGGCAGGCGGAAGATCGACTCGATGATCACCGAGCCGCCGATGTAGAGCGGCATCTGCAGGCCGACCAGGCTGACCACCGGGATCAGCGCGTTCTTCAGCGCGTGGCGCAGGACGATCGGCCGCTCGGCCAGCCCCTTCGACCACGCGGTGCGGATGTAATCCTGGCGCAGCACGTCGAGCAGCGCCGAGCGCATGATCCGCATCACCGGCCCCGCGCGGGTCACCCCGAACACGAAGGCGGGCACCAGCATGATCTTGAGGTTCTGGACCGGGTCGACGCTGAAGGGGACGTAGGTCCAGACCGGGGTCCACTTGAAGTAGATGGACGGGATCACCACCACGAGCACGGCGAGGCCGAAGTAGGGCACCGAGAGGGCCAGGATGGCCAGCACCCGCCCGATGTAGTCGGAGGCGGTGTCCTGCCGTACCGCCGAGACGATCCCGATGGCGACCCCCAGCACCACCGAGACCACGATGGTCAGCAGCGCCAGCTCGAGGGTGACCGGGAAGCGCCGGACGAACTCGTCCCAGATCGGCTGGCGCGTCCAGTAGGACTTGCCGAAGTCGCCCCGCAGCACGATGGAGCCGATCCAGTCCAGGTACTGCGTGTGCACCGGCCGGTCGAGGCCGAGATCCGCGCGCAAGGCGGCGAGGGTCGGGGCGTAGGCGTGCCCTTCCACCATGCGGGTGGCCACGTCGCCGGGCATGAAGCGCATCAGGGCGAAGACCATGACGCTCACCAGGAAAAGGGTGGGCAGGGCCAGGAGCACCCGGCGGAGGAAGTACCGCTTCACGGCTCGGCCTTCGCGCCCCGCGCTACTTGTCGAGCCACGTGTACTTGTCGAGCCACGTGTAGATGAGCCGCATGCCGAGCCCGTAGCCGTCGTGGTGGTGGAAGCCCTTCACGTAGGGCGGGTGGGCCACGTACTGCGGCCACTGGGGCACGTAGATGACCATATCTCCTCTTCTCGCGATACGTGTCATCGGTGACTGGAGAAGGAGCGGAAGCGGGCCGAAAAGTTGGCCTATTATCCTCGGGTCGCCCAGCTTGTCAAATGAGGAGACGATATGATCCGTCTGGCCGAGTGCACGTATCGCGAGGCGGGCCGCCTGGCCCGCGACGAGCGGGCGATCGTCATCCTCCCGCTGGGCGCCATCGAGCAGCACGGTCCGCATCTGCCCCTGCTGGTGGACTGGCTGGGCGCGGAGGAGCTGGCCCGCCACGTGGCGCCACATCTGGAGCGCGCCGGCTACCGTGTGGTGCTGGCCCCGGGGATCCCGTACGGGGCGAGCCCGCTGGCCGAGACGTGGCCGGGCACCGTGTCCCTCTCGCGCGCCACGCTCCGGCGCGTCATCGTGGAGGTGATCGGCAGCCTCGCCCGCCACGGCTTCCGCCGCTTCGTCCTCGCGAACTATCAGGCCGACCCGGGCCACCTGCGCGCGATGGCCGAGGCGAAGCGCGAGCTCACGCGCGCCGGCTCCCGTCACCGCTCGAAGGGGCGCCGGTTCCGGGTCCTGTTCGCAGGGTTCAGTCCGGAGACGCCAAGCCGGGGGGCGATGCTCGACCCGCGCGTCCTGCGCCTCTCGCGGAGCCCGTACCCCGAGCGCGAGTGGCACTCGGGCGAGCTCGAGACCGCGCTCGTCATGGCCAAGCGCCCCGACCTGGTCCGTCGCGTGCTCGCCCGTAGCCTGCCGCCGGTGTGGGTCGACTTCCGGAGCGCGCTCCAGAAGGGTGCGCGCCGATTCGAGGAGATCGCCCCGGGCGGCCTCGGCTACTTCGGCTGGCCCGCCGCCGCGCGCGCCTCGACCGCCAATCGCGCGCTCAAGCTCCGCGGCCGCCTGATCGCGCACCAGCTCCTGGGGTCAGGTCTTGAATTACGACATTCGCGCGCAGCGCGGTCTACGCGGACCCGCCCGCCAGCGCGTAAGCCTGGTCGATGAGCCGCACCACCCGGAGGCAGTCGTGCACGCTGATCGGCGGCGCCGCGCCCCGCTGCCAGGCATCGAGCGCGTCGCGGATCGCCGTGAAGTAGCGCGCGAGGTCCTCCGGGCACGGCGTCGTCTCGTCGCCCTGCGCGGTCGCGAGCTTCAGCACGCCGTCCTTCAGCGTGAGGATGGCGTCGCGCCCCGCGATCTTCCACTCGCCGTCCGTGCCCACGCGCGGGAAGCCGTTGCCGACCTCGATGGTGCCCAGGATCCCGCTGGTCGAGCGTAGCAGCACGGAGGCGTAGTCCTCGACGCGCTGCCCGTGCGCCCGCCGGCTGATCTGGGCGCCCGTCACCTGCGCCTCCTCGCCGGTCAGGTACAGGAACATGTCGAGCCCATGCGGCCCTAGGTTGCGCAGGCAGCCGCCGCCCGCCTCGGCGGGATCGAGCATCCACGCTGAGTCCCAGGCCGGGTATCGGGCCGGCGCGGGACGGTTGAGGCGGACATAGAGGTGGGAGATCGGCCCGAAGCGCCCCTCGGCCAGCAGCTGGCGGGCGCGGGCGGCGAAGGGCTGGTAGCGCTGAAAGAGCGGGACCGCGGCGTAGGCCTTGAGCTTGGTGGCCTTGTCCGCGACGGACTGCACCTCGTCGGCGCTGATCCCCATGGGCTTTTCCATCAGGAACGGCAGGCCGCGGTCGAGCAGATCGTGGGCGATCCGGGCCATCTGGCGGTGGCGTCCCAGCGCCAGCACGAAGTCCGGGCGCGTCTCCTTCAGCATCTGGTGGTAGTCGGTGAAGGTCGGCGGGTTCCCCGCCTCCGCGGCCCGCTTCTTCACGAGGCCGGCGTCCGAATCCTGGAGCCCGACCAGCGCGACATCCGCCATCGCGGTGAGGTGGCGCAGATAGGCGGCGTCGTGCACGGCATGCCAGTGGCTGACCTCGATGGCGGCAACGCGAATGGTCATGAAAAAATCCTCCGGCGGGGGCGCAAGATGTGGGGTCGTTCCGGGTCGCCGCATGGATGTATGGGGGAGGGTGTCATCGCGAACCCCATACATGGGGCGCCGCCGGACGCCCGACCAGATGTATGGGGAATTGACGGGGCGCCGCGCCGGGCGCGATGCTCGCGGCCATGATGACCACGAGCGATCTGGAAGCGTTCTTCAGCAGGGGCTGGAACCGTCACGACGTCGATCTCCTGATGACCTTCATGGCCGACGACTGCGTCTTCGAGAGTACCGCCGGCCCGGAAGCCTGCGGCACGCGCCACGCAGGTCGCGAGCGCGTGCGCCAGGCGTTCGCGCGGGTGTTCGAGGTGTTCCCGGACGCGCGGTTCGGTGAGGCGCGCCACTTCGTCGCGGGCAACCGCGGCGTCTCGGAGTGGCGGTTCACCGGTACCACCGCCGAGGGCAAGACGGTCGACGTCGACGGCTGCGATCTGTTCACCTTCGCGGGCGACAAGATCATGCTCAAGAGCTCGTACTTCAAGACGCGGACCGGGTGAGGCCGGGCGCCGGTCAGGAGCGCGGCAGGGCGCGAACCGCGGCGAGGATCTCCTCCTCGGACGGGAACTTCCCGAGTCCGGCGAACCCGTCGGCGCACTCGACATTGGCCCAGCGGACGATACCGTCGCGGTCGATCAGGAACTGGGCCTTGAGCTGGGGCCACTGCCGGTCCAGGTCCGCCTGGTCGGTCTCCGTGTTCGTGTAGCCGTCGAGCTTCGCGACGGCCATGGCCGCCTCTCCGATCGGCAAGGGCTCGGGGAGTTCGCCGGTGGGATTGATCCGTGTCGTCTCGAGCCCCTTCATGAACTCCGGGGTCGGGGTCGGCTTCGGCACGCCGTAGGCGCGGTGGGTGGTCAGCCCCGGGTCTGCGCCCAGGCGCAGCCGGGTCGGGCGAAACTTGAAGTATAGCTGGGCGTTCTCGGGCGGGGTGGCCACGATCCCGAGCGAAGCCACCCCGTGCGCCTTGAGCTTGCCCTCGGTCGCGCCCATCTGGGCGATCTGCCGCCGGCAGAAGGGGCACCACAGCCCGACGAGCAGCGCGAGGAAGACGGGGCTCCGGCCCCGGTAGCTGGCCAGGGACACCATGTCCTTCCCGTCCACGGCGGGGAGGGTGAAGTCGGGCGCGGGCTCGCCCGGCGCGACTGGCGAGCGCGATTCAGCATTGGTCATGTCGATCTCCTTCGTATGTCTCTCAGCAGAGGAACGGTAGCACCATGAGCGCGTCCGGCTCGACCCCGGCCCGCTCGCAGACCTCCTGCGCCTTCGCCAGGTAGGCCTCGGCCATGGCCGGGTTGCCGGTGTCGAGATAGAGAGTAGCCAAACCGTCGTAGCAGGGGAAGAGGAGCTGCGGCTCCCCGACCTGCTCGGCCAGGCCGAGCGCCTCCTCGTACATGGCGAAGGCCTGGGTGTGCTCGCCGTGGCACTGGTGGATCTGGCCGAGGACGATCAGGGGCACCGCCAGGTGATCGAGCAGGCCGAGCCGGCGGTCGAGATCGATGGCGGCCTGCGCCGCCTCGACCCCTTCCGCCTCGCACCGATCGGTGAGCGCGCAGTAGGCCACCGCGAGATTCGCGTAGAGCCGGGACTGGAACCCCAGATCGCCCACCTTCTTCGCGGTCTCGAGCCCGCGGAGGCAGGTCTCGATGCTCCGGCGCGGATCGAGCGAGCTGTAGAGCACGCCGAGATTCGTATACCCGCGGCAGGCCGCCTGCAAGAGATCGCGCGCCTCGGCCAGCCGGATGGACTGCTCGATCTGGTCGACGGCCTCGGCCAGGCGCCCGGTGCGTGCGAGGGCGACCCCGAGCGTGTTGTAGGCCTGCGCGCGCATGGCGGCGGCCTCGCGATGCTCCTCGCTCGCCGCTTCCGCGAGCGCCCGCTCGGCCCACCCGATGGCGGCCGCGTTGTCGCCCGCCCGGAACGCGAGCCGCCCCATCTCCTGGAAGAGGTGCGCCCGCTCGATCGGGTTGCCGTCGTCGCCGAGCAGCTCGAGGCCCGAGGCGAAGCAGGCGCCGGCGCGCTCGCGGTCGCCCGCCTCCCAGTGCAGCCCACCGATCTTCCGGTGCAGGCGCGCGGCCCCCGCACGGTCACCCGCCGACTCGATCTCCGCCCGCACCGCCTCGTAGCGGGCGAGGGCCTCGGCCCGCCGACCGGTGAGCCCCAAGAGATCGGCCAATCGCTCGCGCGCGCCCCACGTCTCGGCCTCGCCGGCCTGGCACCCGGCGAGGGTGCGGAGGGCGCGCTCGTAGTGGCGGATCGCATCGTCGTTGGCGTAGACCGCGCGCGCCCAGTCGCCGGCGGCCAGCAGGTAGCGGGCACCCCGAGGCTTGTCCGCGCTGAGGCTCCAATGGTGGCCGAGGGCTTCGAGATCGCTCAGCCGCTCGGGGTGCGGGCCGGCGGCGCGCTCGAGCGCCCGCCCCACGCGCTCGTGCAGCTCGGTCCGGCGAGACACCAGCAAGTTCTGGTAGACCACCTCGTGCACGAGCGCGTGCGTGAACCGATAGCGCCCGCCCTCCCGCCACTGCCCGAGCGGCTGGATCAGGTCGGCCGCGATGAGCTGCTCGAGCGCCGCCTCGGCGGCCCCGGCGCCGGTCGCGACGGAGCGGAGCAGCGCCTCGTCGAACACCGCGCCGAGCACGGCCGCTTCCTGGAGCAGGCGCCGCGCATCGGCGGGCAGCCGGTCCACGCGGGAAAGGAGCAGCCCGTGGAGCGTGGGCGGGACGTCCACCGCCTCGCACGCGGCCGTGCACGCCCAGCGGTCGCCCTGACGGACGAGCACGCCTTTGCTCACCAGGCTCCGCAGGAGCTCCTCGACGAAGAAGGGATTGCCCCCCGCCCGCGTGGCGACGAAATCCTTGAGCTTCCCCAGGGCGTCGCCGACCGGAGCGCCGAACAGGCCGGCCACGAGCGCGCGCGTGTCATCGGCGGAGAGAGGAGCGAGCCGGATGACCGATTGCGCCGCCCGGGCCGCCAGGGGCGGGCGCGCGTCGGGCCGGTGCGAGAGCAGGAGCATGAGCGGGCGGTCCGCCAGCTGGTCGACGACGTGCCGCATGAGGTCCACCGACGCCGCGTCGGCCCAGTGGAGATCCTCGACGAGGATCAGGAGCGGTTGCTGCTCGAGGCGCCGCTCGACCAGGGCGCGTCCCGCCAGCACGATCTGGCGCTGGAGCTGCTCGGGCTCGACGTCGGGATGGGTCTCTCCCTCCAGCCCGAGCACGTAGCTCAGCACCGGCGCGATCGCCTCCGCCTCCTGATCCCGTCCGCCGAGCGCGCGGAGGCCGGCGGCCAGCTTCCCGCGGGCGACGTCCAGCGAGTCCGCCGGGTCCACCTGATAGGCCTCCCGGAAGAGTGCGCCGAAGACGCCATACGTCGGCTCGCCCAGGGACGAGCACACCGCGCGGCGCACGGCGGTGCCGGCGAGCCGCCCGTCGGCTTCGAGCCGCGTGAAGAATTCGGCGATGAGTCGCGACTTGCCCGTTCCGGCCTCGCCGACCAGGCTCACGACCTGGGCCCGCCCCCGCTGCATCCGGTCGAACGCGGCCATCAGCTGGTCCAGCTCGTCGGCCCGTCCGACGAGCGGCCCCGCGAGCCCGAGCGCCGCGAGGCCGCGGGCCGACCCGGGCTCGGCGAGCGCGCCGAGCAGCCGGTGAACGATGACCAGCTCGGTCTTGCCCCGGAGCGCGAGCTCGCCGGCGGGCTCGAACGCGAAGCGATACCGGGCGAGGACCTGGGTGGCCTCGGACACCAGGATGGTCCCGGGCGCGGCCGCCGCCAGGAGCCGGGCGGCCGTGTTGACGGTGTCACCCGTCACCGCGTAGGCGGCGCCGGCCGCGCCGCCGAGGTTGCCGGCCACCACCGGGCCGGTGTGGATGCCGACGTGCAGGGTGACGGGCCGGCCGAGGCGCGCGGCCCACTTCTCGCTGAGCGCCGCGCCGCGCTCGAGCATGTCCAGCGCGGCGTCGCAGGCGCGCGCCGGATCGTCCTCGTGAGCGACCGGCGCTCCGAAGACCGCCAGCACCGCATCGCCCACGAACTTTTCCACGAAGCCGTCGTAGCGCGTGATCGTCTGGGCGAGCGTCTCGAAGAGGGCGTTCTGGAACGCGCGCACCTCCTCCGGGTCGAGCCGCTCGGCGAGCGAGGTGAACCCGGAGAGATCGGCGAAGAGCACGGTCACCTGGCGGCGGTCGGCCTCCTGACCGGCTCCGTCCGGCTTCACGGGCATCGGGATCTTCTTCGGCTCGACCGGCGCGGCCGCCGGACCGCCGCCGGGGCCCGGGTCCCGCGCCGCCCCGCAGCGGGGACAGAACGTAAAGTCGGGCTCGCACGTGAAGCCACATGCCGAACAGGGGCTCGGCAGCCGGCGCCCACAGCGTGGGCAGAAGGCGAAGCCCGGTGATGCCTCGGAGCCGCAGCCGGCGCAGGTCAAGATCAGCGGTAGGCGCCCAGGATCGCCTGCGCCATCTCCCGCGTCTTCGCGGTACCGCCCTGGTCGGGCGTGAGCACCCTGCCGTCGCGGTAGACGCGCCCCACCGCGGCCTCGAGCCGCTGCGCCTCGGCCCCCAGGCCCATGTGCTCCAGCATGAGCGCGGCCGAGAGGATGGTCGCGGTCGGATTCGCGATGGACTTGCCCGCGATGTCGGGCGCCGAGCCGTGCACCGACTCGAAGTAGGCCCAGCCGTCACCGAAGTTCGCGGACGGGGCCAGGCCGAGCCCGCCCGCCGTCTCCGCGCCCAGGTCGGACAGGATGTCGCCGTAGAGGTTCATGCAGAGCACGACGTCCATCGACTTGGGGAAGCGCACCAGGCGCCGGGCGGCGTCGTCGACGTGGAAGTGCTCGAACTGCAGCCCCGCCTCGCGCACGATGCGGCCGACGATCTCCTGGTAGAGCCCGTCGGTGCGCGGCAGCACGTTCGACTTGGTCACACACGTCACCTTGCCGGCCTTGCCGCGCGCCTGCCGCTTGCGCGCCAGCTCGCAGGCGAAGCGCGCGATGCGCTCGGCCCCGCGCGGCGTGACGATCTTCACCGCGAAGCGCCCGTCGGTGCCGAAGCTCTTCACCGTGCGCCCCGTCCGGTCGGACAGGTTTGGCATCAGCTTGACCAGATCGGCCAGCTCACCCTCGCGCCCGGGGTAGAGGCCCTCGCTGTTCTCGCGCAGCAGGACGTAGTCGATGCCCTCCGGATCGGCCAGCGGCGAGCGCATCCCGGGGAAGAAGCGGATCGGGCGGACGCCGGCCCACGCGCTCATCTCCCAGCGGAGCCACGAGACCACCGGCGAGGTGGACGGCCCCGCGGCGCCGAAGAGCACGCCGTCGGCCTCGCGCGCGGCGCGCTTGGTCTCCTCGGGCAGGGGCGCACCCTGCGGCGGCGTCAGGATCTTGAGCGGCAAACCCGTGCCCATCAACAGCTCGCACGTCGCCTCCACGACCTCGAGACCGATGCCTTCACCGGGGAGCGCGACGACGGTCTTCATGGCCATGAACGGGGCCTCCTTTGAGCTTGCGGGCCTACGATAGCACTTCGGACCACACCGGCTCCAGCCTCGTGACCCCGAGGAGTTGCTGCTGGT